>Ga0302324_100014538_pt1 | contig 15862 bp, 18 predicted proteins | sample Palsa_T0_1_FD_201949 | JGI IMG/M metagenome (GOLD analysis project Ga0302324, IMG submission 201949) | Peat permafrost microbial communities from Stordalen Mire near Abisko, Sweden - Palsa_T0_1 | ecosystem: Environmental > Terrestrial > Soil > Palsa > Peat permafrost | place: Sweden: Abisko...
TCGGCCCCAGTCATTGCTCTTTGCACCTCGCGTGTGTCAACGGCCGCCGCGACTCCGTTCGTAGCTTCAGTGTTGCGATTCATCTTTTTCCTCTCCGTCTGATTTATTCGACTTTTCGAAGGGCGGCCGCCGGGTCGTTCCCAAGGTCGGTGGTTAGAAACGATCCCCGATCAGGCAAGCGCACGTCGTACTCCCAAAGCATCTGCAGCCCAACGCGCAAGGCGTTGGCGCTGCAATCCAATACATGACCGCCCTTTGTGCGGTCTTTCGAGATGAAATGGAAGTGATATCCCGGCACATTGAATGCACTCGAATAGCTCGGAGACCATAAGCATACGAGAGTCCCTTCGATGTCGTTGAAGTGAAATTCGTTCTGCCCCTTCGCGGCGTCCACGAGCTTGGTCCCTGGCGAAATTCCGCTTACCGCACGGGCATGCACAGCTTCAAAGGTGCCATCGATTCTCAAAGCGTAGAAGAGATTATCCGACTCACGATGGTGATCGCACGCCAGTTCAAGGTCCTTCAAACATCGGATATCTTGCAATTCGAAGGTGACCTCTTCCTGGAAGCGAGTCACGACTGCAAAGGGAATTTGAAAAGCATCTTCACGAAGTTTGACGCTGCCATCGCCCCGGACCTGGAAGATTGCCCCTTCGAGAATGACCATCTCTCCGTTAAGGTTCTCGAAAGTACCGAGACCGAAGTCGCCATGCTCGAGTAGCGTACGGGAACAGACGGCGCCCGTGTCGGCACCTTCAACCAAGGCGGCCGAGGTGGAGATCTGGTACATGCGATGGCGCTGCGAGTTGAGATATTCGCTGAGCGCTGCGCTGACAATTGTGTCCAGTGAAGTCCCGCGCCATCCCGCAGTATTTCGGGCTGCTGCGTCCAGCGACGAAGGTATTACAACTGTGAGCGTCGGCATGTTGTATTTCTCGTGAACAAGAAAAGCAATCGCGATGCCAACCCGTCCAGGCGCTTTCTCTTTGCAGTGTGTGGACCTTAGCGGTAGCGCTTCCTGATATGGGTGTCCATGACTCGACGACAGGGTGTCATGGTGCGGTCATGCAAACCCGAGTCCCTTATCAGAAGGCCGTCTGCTCTGCTATATCATTACATCGTTCAAATCGAGGAGCGCGCCACCTGGCTGATGGAAATGTTGGAGGCGCCGAGGAGCAAAAGGCCGGTGAGAACTCTTGCAAGAAGGTCGAGGGACTAGAACCGACGTTGGCGTCGTGGGCGTCCAGATAATGTATGAAGTTGACGCAGGCAGCCACATCGTCTCGTCCCGGAAGTCCCTTGACCAACTCTGCCCTAGCCGCGGGGGGGTCGAACGCAAAGCAACCAGCATCCCGATTCCCAACCCCGCCGTATTCGCTGAAAATGAAGCCACCGGTTTGGGGCTTTGTGATCCTGCGCGTTCCGTATAGATTGAGGGAGTGCGAATAGACGCGGATCGCGCCAATCACAGTGCCAATCGAAAGGGAGACGCGTAACGGAGGTCACCGCCAGATCGCGCGCAAATGCAAAACGGGTGTGCGGGAACTGTCAGGTCTCTAGGTTCCACCAGAGAAAACCCGCGATGCAAACGAGTGCCACCAGCAGGAACCGCGCGATGAACGGCGACCTGAAGCCATTCGTCGCGCGCACCCCTGCTGTTTTGATCCGAGCGCTGCGGTCAAAGGGCCAACGCCCCAGGCATCCACGTATCATCACGTTGAGCAGGGTCAATGTGGCTGTCGATCCGAATCGCCCACGCCGCCAGCTATGCGCCCTCGCCATCTCGTCATTCGCAATTATGTTGATACCGCCACTTTTCTAACCAAACGTAAACGAAAAAGCTTGAACGCCCGAATCGAGGAACTTGATCTCAAAAGTCCGGTCCAGTATTTGACCCTTCTGCCGGATGAGCTGATAAAGGCGGGGCTCCCGAACTTCGCCGCTGCCGTCCGGGCGTGAATCAACTCCGGAGTTCTCGCCAGGGGCGGCTCCGTCCAAAGTCACTTTGAACCGGACTGGCTTACCAGTCCTTGTGGGGCCTAACACTATGTGGAGGTCCCTGGCATGAAACCGAAACACAACGCTGCCCGGCGACGCTTGAAGCACTGCACTCTCTGCGCCAACGTTCCACGATCCGCCGAATCCCCATTGATTCAAGGAGGGAGCGGACGGAGGTACATAGGTCCTTCGTGAATCTTGCGCCAAGCGCTCTGGGGATGCAAAACGCTCGGCTTGCCGGTAGCCGACGTAGGTTTCGGGAGATCGCACATTAGTACTCGGCGGTGCCTCTATTCCTTGAGCGGGGATTGGAGCGGGACTCTCATCCAGGCCGACAGCTCCATTTTCCCTCAGAAGTTGCTGAATTACGCGCTCGGCCTCACCGTATTCGCCCTCGCCGAAGTGGTGGTAACGAATTCGTCCTTTCCCGTCGACGATGTAGTCGGCTGGCCAATATTCATTATTGAAGGACTGCCAAATAATGCGGTTGCTGTCGATTGCGACCGGGTAGGCGATCTGCAAATCGGCAAGGGCCGCATCTACATTCGCGCGTTCTGTCTCGAAGGAGAACTCCGGCGTATGAACACCGATGACCACTAAACCCGCGTCTTTATACTTGGCCGCCCATCCCTTCATGTAGGGCAGTTCCCTCAGGCTGTTGATGCAGGAGTACGTCCAGAAATTGACCAGCACAACTTTTCCGCGCAGCGACTTCCGGTGCAAAGGGGCAGTGTTGCGCCAGTTGGTAGCACCGCCCAAGTCGGGGAGAGGGCCTTCGTCAGGAAGGCCGACCCGGGATTCGGCGGCACTTGCGGTTGAGATAGCTGGCCCCTTTGGGTCCAAGGCAGCGACCCCCACGATGGCAGCCACACCTAGGATACAGATTGAAACCTCGAACGACAAAAAGCGCTTCATGCGAGTAAACTCCTGGTCAAAGATGTCTTGGCTACGCAGATTCACGACGCACCGAATGCAAAGCGCCTTCTAAGGTGCGTAGCGGGTGAAGACCAAGTCGCGCCGTTTCGCGTTGGCCTCGTGGCAGGGGAAGCAGGTTTTGTGCAGCGCCTCGTCTGCAGGCCTGCCGTTGTCGAATTGAGCGAACCCCCAGCCGCCCGTGGAGGCGTATTTTTTGGAGTCCTTGACGCCGAACTGAATGTTAATGGGGGGGCCGGCAACGAAAGATTGGGCGCGGCCAAAGACTTTGTTGTTCTCCTCAGACGGAACATAACTCCAGGCCAGCCGGGCAATGATTGCACCGTCGGGGAACGGCAGCTTCCCGTCCCTGTAGGCCTTGATCGCTACATCGTTGCCGAGGATGGCGCGAAGATCGTCGTTGTTGCCTGCTTCGTGGGCCACGGAGATCACTCTCCAATCGCGGTATCCGGGAGGAATTGTGACTCCGAAGATCGGGGAAGCCTCTTTATTGGCACTCCCAGCTGCGAGCAGCATTGCAGCGATGGCGCACGCTACTGTCGCCGCTGATACTAAGATAGAAATTCGTTTCATAGGTTAACCTTTCCTGTTTAAAGCCCCATGCCCTGCGGACCACATACCTAAATCCGCAGGGCCACCCAGGCTGCGTCGATCAATAACTGTTTACGTCGACGATAGCTTGGGCGAAGGCCTGCGGAGCCTCCTGCGGCAGGTTGTGGCCGACGCCGCCGGTGATGAGGCGGCACTCATATTTCCCCGAGAACCTGTTGCGATACGCCGCGCTGGGCGCGTGGATTGCACCGTTGGCGTCGCCTTCCATGGTGATCGTGGGCACGGTGATGGGAGAAAGTGCGGCAAGCCGCTTTTCCAGGTCGTCATATTTCCGCTCTCCGTCGGCCAAACCAAGCCGCCAGCGATAGTCGTGCATCACAATGTCAACGTGGTCAGGGTTGTTGAAGGACGCTGCTGTGCGGTCATACGTAGCATCGTCGAAATTCCACTTTGGCGAAGCCTGGTGCCAGATGAACTTATTGAACTGATCGAGGTATTTCGCATAGCCGGCCTTGCCGACTGGGGTGGCGAAATAGTACTGATACCAAAACAGGAACGCAGGCTCAGGTGGCAAGGGCACCTGGTTGCCCGCCGGGCTGCTGATCAGATAGCCACTGACGGAAACGATCGCCTTGACGCGTTCCGGCCAGAGTGTTGCCATGACGTCCGCCGTGCGCGCGCCCCAGTCGAAGCCGGCGACGGTAGCTGTCTGGATCTTGAGCGCATCCATCAGAGCGATGATGTCGAGGGCGACGGCCGACTGCTGGGCGTTCCGCACAGTTTCACTGGAGAGAAAGCGCGTCGTACCGTAGCCGCGCAGATACGGGACGATCACCCGGTAGCCGGCCGAGGCCAGCAAAGGCGTGACATCGACAAAGCTGTGAACGTCGTATGGCCATCCGTGCAGCAGAACTACCGCGGGACCATCGGCGGGACCGGCTTCAGCGTATCCAACGTTCAGGAGGCCGGCATTGATCTGCTTCAGCGAGGCGAATGAGGTGTTCGTTCCGGGCCTAATCCGGGGCACCTGCGCAGGGCTTGTCTGGCTGGATTGTGCGTCCGCGGAGCCGATTGTAGCGAATTCGGCGGCAGCAAAAGCCACCGTCGCATTGCGCAAAAAGCGGCGGCGATTATGATTGAGTTCTTCGGACATTTTGATCGTACTCATTGGTGAATCTCCTCTGTTTGTTGGATTGGTTGAGAAATGGCCACGCTGATCGTTACATCGACGTTGCCGCGCGTGGCCTTGGAATATGGACAAGTCTGGTGCGCGGCGTCCACCAGGGACTGGGCAACTTCGCGCTCCAAACCAGGCAGGCTGACATTGATGCGAGCCCTCAGGAAGAAGTCGCTCCCGGTTTTGCATAAGTCCACGTCGGCATCGATCGCCGTGGCGGCCGGGAGGGCGATCTTCAATTTGTGGGCTGCAATCCCCATCGCTCCTTCGAAGCAGGCCGACCAGCCGGCGGCGAACATCTGCTCGGGGTTGGTGCCGGGACCGGGGGTGCCAGGGGAGGACAATTTAACCTCCAGTCGGCCGTCAGAGCTGCGGGAGGCTCCGTCCCGGCCACCGGTGGTGTGAACTTTGGCGGTGTACAACACTTTTTCGGGTTGGTTCATGGTAGTTCCTTGTTAAGCCGTTAATGAATTAACGCAGTGATCTGAAGGCTGCTCGCATCTCGGCACTGAAGATTTCCGGCTGTTCCCAGGCCGCGAAGTGGCCGCCCTTGGCGACTTCGTGGAAGTAGCACAGCGACGGATAGGCCTGCCGTGACCAGCTTTCCGGCGCGCGATAGATCTCATGCGGAAACACCGTGATGGCCACCGGCACTTTGATCTGATTGGTCTTCTGTGCCGCGGCGCTGAAGTTGTTGTTGTTGTTTTCCCAGTAGAAGCGGGACGAAGAGGCGCCGGTGTTGGTGAGCCAGTATAGCGTGATGTCGTCGAGTATTTCATCGCGACCGATCACGCGTTCGGGGTGGCCGTCGCTATCGGTCCACTCGGCGATCTTTTCGTACGTCCAAGCGGCCAGACCACTGGGCGAATCGGTGAGCGCGTAGCCGACGGTCTGCGGACGAGTCACCATCATTGCTCCGTAGGCCGCGTTTCTTCCGAAGAAAGTACTGAGGACGTTGTACGCCCGCAGTTCGGGGGCTGTCAACCCAGTGGGCGCTGGATCGCCGCTGTTGATGCCCTTCACCAAGTTCGGGGGAATCGTCGCCGGCATGGTGAGATGGATGCCAAGCAGTCCGGGCGGCGCCTGGCGCGCCAGTGCGTCGGAGATGACCGAGCCGTGATCGCCACCCTGCGACACGTAACGGGTGTAGCCCAAGCGCTTCATGAGCACGTCCCATGCCCGCGCCACGCGGTCGGGATTCCAGCCGAGATCGATCGGCTTGCCCGAGAAGCCATAGCCGGGGATGGCGGGGATCACGACGTCGAATGCGTCTTGCGCGCGCCCGCCGTAGGCGACGGGGTCGGTGAGCGGGCCTATTACCTTCAGCAACTCCAGCGGCGAGCCGGGCCAGCCGTGGGTGAGGATCAGCGGTAGCGCGTTCGGTTCACGCGAACGCACGCGGATGAACTGGATATCCACGTCGTCAATTGTGGTAACGAACTCCGGCAGCGCATTCAACTTCGCTTCTATGTTGCGCCAGTTGTAGCCGCTGCCCCAGTAGTGCACCAGCGCCTGCATCTCCGCCAACCGGATGCCCTGGGATTCGTCCTTGACCGTTTCCTTGTCTGGCCAGCGTGTCGCCGCAATGCGCCGGCGGAGGTCGGCGAGTGCCTCGTCCGGAACGTTGATGTGGAAGGGGCGTATGGACTTGTCCTCGGTGATGGATCGCACCTTCACGGGAAGCGGGCTGTTGGCTAAGGCATTGGCAGTCGGAATGGACTGCGCGTAGCTAGGGTTGGCGAGGAGCAGGAACCCTAAGGCACCCGCTGTTACTGAGGCGGCAAACAAGCTGCGCCGGATCGGCGATGACGATACTGCGTTCATGATCATTCTCCTTTGTAGATAAGCGAACTGGGCTAGAGGTGACTCGTTGACCAGGGGTTAGTGGCGCTGCGTGGGGCGCCAAGTGACGAAAGCCTAATGTCTAGGCTACGATCGTTGCCGCGAGAGGCCGTCCCGGGCACCCGCGATGTTGGCTTTGGCGGCGGCCAGAGCTTTTCCGAGTCGGGTCATGGTGAGTTCCCCTTTAAAGGTGCCCTTTACGTGCATCCGGTGGAAAGTGACCGAACATTTTCTCCACACCCTTGTCGAGGTCCCTGATGTTCTTGTCGGGCTTGTCGGAAAGAGTATCGCTCGACGATCCTCGCCAAATCAGCTTTTTAGTGCTGGCGTCGAAAAGATCGACGACCAACGTCCCGACCTTATAGGTGTCCTCCGTTGTCGTTGATTCCCCGAAGCCCTCTCCAAGCCCTACCCCCCAGCGGCCTCTCCAACCCCAGCCGCCGCCGAAACTGTCGTAGAAGGTGTTGAGCGTCTGGTGCTCTTTTGTGATCTCCATCGCCATGATCGCGACGTTGCCGCCCGATTCCACCTGCGTCCAGCCCTTCGCGGCGAGGGCTGAGTTGACGGCCGCTTTGATCCGATCTACCCACAAGGGGTTCTCGGTGTGAACCTTCTCCCAGGAGTAGGTTTTGTACTGGCTGAAATCCGCGCTGCGGTCGAAGTCGGTCTTGACCTGCTGGGCGAAAGATGCAGTCGTAAAAAGAAGCGTAAGGATCCCCGTGGAAAAAGAAATGCTACGCGGTACGTTCATGAGTATCTCCTTGTGCCGTTCGAAGTGCCGTTCGAATTGTGGCGAGTCGCTCGATCCCGGCATTATCGATAGAGCATCTGGCTCGCCACCAGGCGGCCGTTAGAGAACAATGGCTTGGAGGCGGGAGCGATGCTCCATCGTCGTCATGATGACGAGTCGACGACGGCAAACCATCCGGCTGCCGCGCGCATGGTGATTCTGGCAAATGCTGGCGGACCCGAGCGAACTCAGAGTTTGAGTAGGCCCACAGCAAAGATCGGTTACGCTGAGTGAGCTGTCACCGTCGCTCCTGGCTTGATTGTTGCTGATCGGGGCAGACTAGGAGAATCGATTTGCAGACGACGGATCTGGTGGTGTGCGGCCCGATCAGGATATGGGCCCGCGTGGGTTGCGATATGTGAAGTAGGCGCGTTCCGCTTGATGTGAGCCGTCCAGCGAGGTTGCTACTTTGCGTGCGGCACACATTCATGAGTCGTCTCCGAGAACGATGCGTTCACCATCCCCGAAGAAGAAATGCGCTTGGGTGCTTCAACAAAGAGCGCAGTTCTGGAGATACTCAGGTCCGGCCAGCTACCGCTTCCATCTGTCGGAACGCATTTGTTTGAACCGGCGAATGCGAGCACCCACTCAACGGCATTTCGATTCGCCGATCTGGCTGTCCATCTCGCCGAGCCGATCTGTTGCGGGAAATTCCGAGCCGCTCCATCCTCGCAATGAGCGTCGTTCTGGGCAATCCGAGTTGAGCGGCAGCTCCGTTCAGCCCCCCGATCACCCAATTGGCTTCCCTAAGCGCGGCGGTGATGTGCGCCCTTTCGGCGTCGACCAGCGTCCTGATTGGTGCGGTAGCCACTTCCCGCTTCAAAAGCTCCGTCGTCCTAGGACTAAGAACGGACCCGGCCGTCATGATCACGGCGCGTTCAATCACATTCTGCAGTTCCCGGATGTTGCCCGGCCAATCATGAGCTTTCAGGGTCTCCAGCAGATCATCAGAGATGTGATCGATCGCCTTCCCTTGTTGCTTGGCGAACTTTTGAACGAAGTGTTCGATCAGAGGTTGGATATCGTCTACTCGTTCGCGAAGGGGCGGCAGAGCAATCGGAAAGACATTCAACCTGTAGTAAAGATCGGCTCGGAACTTCCGCTCCTGGACCATGCCCCAAAGGTCCTGGTTGGTGGCTGCGATGACCCGGACGTCAACTTGAATTGTGCGGCCGCCGCCCAACCGTTCGATTTGCTTTTCCTGAAGTGCGCGGAGAAGTTTTGGTTGCAACTCAAGAGGTAGTTCACCGATTTCGTCTAGAAACAGCGTTCCTCGGTCGGCAGCATGAAAGCGCCCCATACTTTGGGTCACCGCACCAGTAAAGGCTCCGCGTTCATGGCCGAAGAGTTCGCTCTCCAGCAATGCGCTCGGAATCGCCGCGCAGTTGAGCGCCACGAAACGATTTTGGTGGCGACGACTGGTCTCATGAATCGTTTGTGCGATCACCTCTTTGCCGGTGCCCGTCTCGCCTTGAACCAAGACTACGCAGTCCGTAGGCGCAACCATGTTGACCTCGTCGAGCACAGCTCGGAAGTTCGCACTGGATCCGATCAGATTGGGACTCATGATGCCATTCTCCTTACGCCAGCATTCTTTCTGTTCCTGATTGTGGCGCTAATTCCACTTTGCATCGACCCTACATCTGGCATGATCAACCCCCCCAAGGGACGCAGTTACGAGCCCCATTTAGAGGGGTCAGCTTTTATCCCGAATCTTAGGGCTGAGATTGAGGCGCTTCCTACCGAAAAGACGGGCATCAATGGACCATGCACCAGGTCCGAGCATCGCTACGCCCGCAAGCAGCACCGCCAGGAAAATGTGGATCCAGTGGCCGTCCTGCGGTGAAGAGTACAGGGAGAGCGCGATCCACAATTCATTAAGCGCGAGAAACGCTCCCGTTAAGGGCGTCCACAAACCGGCGAGCACAAAAGCGCCTCCAGCGGCCGCAATTAACTCCCTGCCGACAGTGTTTGACTCGCGGGTTCCCACGAGAACGTTGACCCCGAGAAAGATAAGAGCAACACCCACGCCAAGCCGCAGCAATAAGAGACCGAATCCGGGCCAGCCATCAGGAAAGGTTGAGAATAGACGTTGCAGAGCGCATCCCAGCTTAATAGTATGGAATTCACCGTGAGATGCGACACCCCAGAATGCCTTACTTGGCACCCCTATTTCGAGGGGTATGTCCTGCTATAAATCGATGATCCCGCGCCTCAGCCCAATTGTGACGGCGTAGGTCCGGTCGTTCACTCCAAGTTTGGCGAGGATATTCTTGACGTAACCTTTAACGGTGTCCTCGGTGAGGGATAAATGCGCAGCGATTTCCTTATTCGCTTTTCCTACAGCGATTAATCGCAGTACATCGATTTCACGTGGGGTCAAGACGTGATCGACGGCATGCTCGGCGATTTCAGCCGCAACATCAGTTGACAGGCGTTTGTGGCCGGCGTGGACGGCACGAATGGTCTCCAGCAGTTCCTTTCGCAACATGCCCTTCAGCAAATAAGCTCGTGCACCGGCCTTTAAAGCGCGCGAGACTTGAACATCCCCGGCATAGCTTGTCAGGACGATGATGCGGGCGTCGGGAAACTCGCCGCGAATTGCGCTTAGCGCATCGATGCCGCCCATTTCCGGCATCTGCAAGTCCATCAACGTGACGTCCGGGTGATGCTCTCGGAACAACTCGACCGCCTCATGTCCATTCGAGGCTTCCGCGATCAATGCCATGTCCGGTTGCTTCCCGATCATCAAGGCGATGCCTCCGCGGACAACGGGGTGATCGTCTACCGAAAGGATTCGAATCATAACTTCGCATCGCTTTTTTTGCGGAACAGCCTTAAACGGGAGCGGCTCGCCGATTTACCGTAAGCAATCGAGCCTGGAACACTCAAATCGATCTCCGTCCCAGTTCCGACGCCACTCCAGATATTAAATTTCGCGCCAATTTTCAGAGCCCGTTCACGCATTCCAGGCAGACCGTAGTGGCCGGAGCGACCCTCTTCCACGATCGTTGGAGCGATGCCGACTCCGTCATCACGAATTCGTAGCCGTACCAAATGTTCGGCGTAGGTAAGTTCCGCTTCGATACGTTGTGCCTGAGCGTGGTTGAAAGCATTTCGCAATGCCTCGCGAGCGATCCGGTAGAACTCGTCTCGAACGATCGGATGCAGTTCGCGCGCCGCTCCTTCCAACACCAAATTGAACGTCGCGGAGTCCTCGCCGGATAGTTCGCCGGCCAGTGATCTCAAAGCCCGCGCTAAGTCGTTGCTGATTATCGTAGACTCGCGCAAATCGTGAACGGTATTCCGGCCCTCATCGATCACCTGATCCGCGCACCCCAGAGTTCGTTCGAGTTCCTCTTTTGCTTCTCCCGCGGGAAGTAAATCGTCGACTACCTGAAGGCGGAGCATCACCCCTTGAAAACCCTGCAAGAGTGTATCGTGCAGTTCGCGAGCGATACGCGTGCGCTCGGCCAAGCGCTCATCAAAGCGCGCGCTCAAGCTCGCCGCAGCCTGCCGAAGACGGAGCCGGTATAATCCGGCCACGAGCAGAAATCCCGCCATCACGACGACGACCCGAAAAATTCCGGTTTCGTAGAAATATGGCTGTTGGGTGACCTTGTAGACGATGCCATCCCGGTCCCAGACCCCGTCGCCATTGCTTGCGCGGATATGAAAGGAATGAACACCAACGGGAATGTAAGTGTAGATGGCGACGCGAGTCGAGTCGGCATCGAGCCATGCCGGATCTACACCGTCGAGCCGGTACTGAATGCGAACATTTTCCGACGATGAAATATCGACGGCAGTAAAGTGCAACTCTACGTGGTACGCGCCTGGAGCTAGGACGGCTTCGGCGCCAGGATCCCTTTTTGTGCTTCCTACGTCAACCTCTTCCATCAGGACCGCGGGTTTCCGATTCCGGTTCGGCTGTGACCGGAGGTCCAGCATGGCCAAGCCCCCTACGGTTCCAACCCAGAGCTTATCGTCGGGCGTTATCGCTATGTTGGGCCGGCCCTCACCGCAAACCTTGGAGTTCATGCCGTCGACGCGGCCGAATGAGGCGTAATCTAATGGCGAGCCCCGATCGGACGCTTCGCGTTTGAGGGCGGCTGCCGCGACCCGGAAAATGCCGTTTCTCGCTCCAAACCAAAAATCGTGTTCGCTGGATTCGACCATGCCCGTCGGCCTGATTATTTCATTCACGCTCACCACCCGATTGTTCTCTATGCGGCTGATTCCGTTCTCCGAAGCAAGCGCGTAAAGGTCACCGAAAGAGTCTTCTCTGAGCATGACGTAGCGGACAACGCTCGTTTGAGGTCCGGACTGGACGGGCACAAAGCGGTCACCGCGGAGGCGATCGATGCCGGCGCTTGTTCCGGCCCAGATATCGCCGCTGCGGTCTTGGTACACGGTGGTGACCCAATGACTGGATAGCCCGTCTGCCGTTGTATAACTGCGCAGATGCCCGTTCTGCATGTGGCTCAAGCCATTTGTGGTCGCAACCCATAGAGATCCGTCTCGCGCAGCCACGATGCAGAGTGCAACCACGCCGGCCAGCCCCTGTGGCGTCGAATACTGAGTGAAGCGGCCAGCCCGAAAGCGGTAAAGTCCCCCACCCCAGGTTCCAATCCAGATGTCGTGGTTGCCGTCTTCGGCCAGGCTCCACACGCAGGTGTTCGACAGCCCGTCCTTCTCGTTATAGGTCTTGAACCGCTGCCCATCAAGCCGCGAGAGGCCGTCACAGTAGCTGCCTACCCAGAGCGTTCCGTCGTGACTCGATAGTACAGTGGTGGTAAAGTTGCTCGGCAGGCCATCGGCTGTCGTGTACATCCGGATCGTGCGGTCCTTAAAGCGCACAAGGCCGTTGCCCTCAGTACCGACCCACAGATCGCCACCCGGATCGGAATACATGCACCGGGCATGCAATTCCGGCGCCACAGGTTTGAGGCCGGTCCCGTCGTCCCGGAGGAATGCTGTACCCGTATCGGCCCACACGGTCCCCTGCGGGTCCTCGTAAACTCGAAATGCCGCCGCCGTCGAGGCGCCGTACGGCCTGAGCATCTCTACCGAGCCGTTGACGCGGCGCGCGACACCCGCGGCAGTGGAAAACCAGGTAACGCCGTGGCGATCTTCCAATACCTGAGAAATTTCATTCGCACGGACACGCAGCTGGCCAGCCAGTCCGGGATCGCTTGTGATTCGCGAACCATCCCATTCCACAAGTCCTTGCCCTGTGATAATGAGCAGATGGCCATTTGAGGCTTCCTCGATCACATGGATCACCTCGCCAGGGATCACGGATACCAGGCTGCCCCGGTCCAACCGGTAAAGCCCTTGGTTGGTCCCCGCCCACAGAGTGCCGTCGCGGCTAAGGTGGAGGCAATTAATCACATCGCTCAGACCTGCGCCCGCGTGATACAGCCTTACCAGCGAGCGATCGAAGTGGTCCTGAACTGTTCGCGGTATCTTCGCAAGCCCGACGTCCGTTCCAACCCAGAGATCGCCGTTCGGCGTCGTCAACAATGAATGCACGCGAGTTTCTTTTGAGATTCCGCTGCCCAAACGAACCTGTGCGAAGCGCTCTCCATCGAACATCGCCAATCCGCGGTCGGTCGCGACCCAGAGGAGTCCATTCCGCGTTTGAACCACGGCATTCACCTTATTGTCTGGAAGGCCATCCTCAACCGTGAAATCCTTGCGGAGGTAGCTGCTCGGCGGCTGAAGCGGATCGAGTGCAAGTGCGTCGTGCGCGACAATCGTCAGAATTACGAGGACACCGACCGTGGTTTTCCGCAACCTGGACTCCACTCGCATACATCAGCTGGACACCAATTCGGAGACCGCACCTCAACAGTATATCGTCCCTTTTTTTTTGGGGGGGGCCGATCCTCTCAGCGCTCGTACGACGAACCCCTTTGGGAGGAGGGGTCGGCGACGACGATGTGTTGACATCGACGTCCATTCGACGACGATTTCAACGCTGCTCTGTCGCACCATCCGCTTGAAAAGCCACCGTTTCGTGTTCGGCATGACCGTTGCTCCTATTGGTTACCGACGTGCGATTAGTGAGTGTGTGCTGCTCGGTTGTGCGTTAACGATCTTGATTTCAGAAGGAGAGCAAATGAACAGCAAGAAAGCGACACTGATGATTTTAGTCGGACTTTTCGGCGGGATGATCCAGCGGGTCTCCGCAGACGAATGGGATCAAAAGACCATTCTCACATTCAGCGGTCCAGTCGAGATTCCGGGGCAAGTGCTGGAAGCTGGCACGTACGTGTTCAGATTGGCCGATTCGCAGTCCGACCGCAATATCGTTCAGGTATTCAGCAAGGATGAGAAACACCTGTACGGAACCTTCCTCACCGTTCCGGATGAGCGACTGCGCATAGCGGACAAGACAATTATCACTTTCAACGAGACACCGGTTGGTTCACCCGAGGCAATCAGAGCTTGGTTCTATCCAGGCGAGAATTACGGTCACGACTTTGTCTATCCGAAGCCGAAAGCGGTCGCGCTCGCGAAAGCCAACAATACTCCGGTTCCATCCATGCCCGCCGAACTTGCTGAGAATACCGTCAAACCGGCTCCAACACTGGCAGAATCGCACGTTACCGCCATGCGCGAGGCTCCATTGAGAGCGCAAAAACCGACTGAGGAAGAGGTAGAGCTAACAGAGGTGTTCCTTATCCAGGACGCGACACCGCCGTTGCCAACCACATTACCAAGCACCGCGAGTCAGTTGCCTCTTATCGGTCTCGTGGGCTTGCTGTTTCTCGGAATGGCCGGCCTACTAAAATTCGCGAAATCCACAGTTGCATAAAACAAATAATCAAATCATCCAGATGCAACCGGTCTGACGGACCCATTCTCGCGGAGAGCGCAGCCTGAAAGGCCTCGCTCTCCATTTTTCCTTGGGAAGGGAACGATTCGGCATGAAAGTGACAAGACACAGTCTCCTTTTATCTTGTCGATACAGCTTCACGGCGATGGGCGCACTCTCCTTGTGTTACTGGGCGACTGCAACCGTCGGCGCCAGATTTTTCCAAGTCGCAGAGTTGCGCAGATTCAATGAAGATGTAAAGACCGGCCAGCCAACGCGTCGTTCGGCGATGAAGGCTGAAGGGCCTTGACTGAGGGCTCCACAGTGGCAAAATTGACGATCCCAGATCTTGGCGTGGCATTGGTCGTCGTGGAGGGCGTGTCGCAACGAGACTTAGCAATGGGACCAGGTCATATCCCTGAGACGGCGGTTCGCGGGGAGCCAGGCAACGTCGGCATAGCCGGCCACCGGGACACCGTATTCCGTCCACTCAGGCTGGTCCGTAAAGGTCAAATTATCGCTTTGAGGACTCTCAGCGGTGAAGATCGATATCGAGTCGTATCCACGAACGTTGTTGATCCTGCCGACACTCAGGTGCTGCGATCGACGGGACGAAACATCGTGACACTGGTAACTTACTACCCTTTTGACTTCGTAGGACCCGCGCCCAAGCGATTTATCGTGCAAGCAGAGCGTGTCCCTTAAACTGCGAGAAAGATGCGACCAGAGAAGCTCCTCCGGGCACCGCTCTTTCGGAGACAAGGAGGACTATAAATCGATAATGCCGCGCTTCAGCCCAATCGTGGCGGCGTGGGTCCGGTCGTTGGCTCCAAGTTTGGCGAGGATGTTCTTGACGTAGCCTTTAACAGTCTCCTCGGTGAGCGACAAGTGTACGGCGATCTCCTTATTCGAGTTCCCCACGGCAATTAGTCGGAGCACGTCTGCCTCCCGCGGGGTCAAGACGTCATCGGCAGCATGCTCCGCGATTTCGACGGCGATCTCTGACGACAGGCGCTTTTGGCCGGCGTGGACGGCCCGGATGGTCTCCAGCAATTCTTTTCTCAACATCCCTTTGAGTAAGTAAGCCCGTGCACCGGCCTTTAGAGCGCGCACAACCTGAACGTCGCCGGCATACGTCGTGAGTACGATCACTCGCGCCTCAGGAAACTCGTCTCGAATAGCACCCAGCGCATCGATACCGCCCATCTCCGGCATTTGCAAGTCCATCAGCGTGACGTCCGGATGATGCTTTCGGAACTGCTCGAGTGCTTCACGTCCGTTCGAGGCTTCCGCAATCACCTCTATGTCGGATTCATCCGAAATGAGCGCGGCAATGCCCTCTCGCAAGACCGGATGGTCGTCAACCGTGAGAATTCGAATCATAATCTCATCCCGCCTTCTTCCGGAAAAACCGCAAACCGAAGCGACGCGGCGCAGAAGCATACGCCATCGAACTGCGAATGCTCAAATCGATTTCCGTGCCTACCCCTTGCCCGCTCCAAATTTCAAACTCAGCACCGATCCTGGAGGCGCGCTCCCGCATACCCGGCAACCCGTAATGTCCGGGTCGACCCTTATCGAGCATATCGGGAGGGATGCCGCCTCCATCATCTCTAATGCGCAATCGGAGAGACCTCTGAGCATAGGTGATCTCCACCTCAATTTGTTTTGCCCGAGCATGACGGAACGCATTTCCTAATGCCTCACGAGCAATCCGGTAGATTTCATCCCTCACGATCGGATGCAA
>Ga0302324_100014540_pt1 | contig 15862 bp, 20 predicted proteins | sample Palsa_T0_1_FD_201949 | JGI IMG/M metagenome (GOLD analysis project Ga0302324, IMG submission 201949) | Peat permafrost microbial communities from Stordalen Mire near Abisko, Sweden - Palsa_T0_1 | ecosystem: Environmental > Terrestrial > Soil > Palsa > Peat permafrost | place: Sweden: Abisko...
CCGAGGCGCTGACCAAAGCCAAGAAGGACGGCAAGGTCCGCTTTGTGGGATTTACCGGGCACAAAGACCCCGACGTACATCTGGCCATGCTGAAGACAGGCTTTCCTTTCGACGCCGTGCAGATGCCGCTAAATCCCTTTGACGCGAACTTCAGCAGCTTTGAACGAAAGGTGCTTCCGATGCTCAATCAGCGCGGCATCGCCGCGCTGGCCATGAAGCCGATAGGCGGACATGGAGAGCCGGTGCAAAAAGGAGTCTTCACGGCCGCCGAGCTTCTTCGCTATTCAATGTCCCTGCCCGTCGCGACTACCATCACCGGAGTTTCCGATGCTCACATTCTCGATCAAAATCTCAAGATCGCCCAGGGCTTCACGCCCTTCAGCGAAAGCGAAATGGAGGCCCTCCGGCAGCGGGCCAAGCCCTATGCCGGCGACAGCCACTTCGAGCTGTATAAGACCTCGATCAAATACGACAACCCCGAGGCCAGGCTGGCGCATGACTTTCCTATCGACATTGAGCAGGTCGAGGTGAAGCAGATGGTTTACGCCACCCAGAATTCGGGACGTCCGTATCCGCAGGTCAAGGATTCCCCGGGAGTTTAGTGATTTCACTTTCTCGATGCGATACAGCGTAGCCATGACAAATTCCGACAATTCAGCTCTTCCTGAATCCACCGATCTTCCGCCGCAAGATCCTCGCACGCAGGCAGAGTTTTCGCGACGCCGCTTTCTTCATGGTGCAGCGCTGGCGGGCGCTGCGGTCGTCGTGCCGGGTGAACCCGGTCGTGCCAACGGCCAAACCGCTTATGCCGATTCAACGGGCCAGCAGACGACTCTCCCAAATCCAATCGTCCCAAATTTTCAAGGTCAATATGGTGAATCATCGCCGCCCAGCTTTCAGGTATCCAAGAGGTCTATGGGAAGCACTGGCCTACAGGTGTCAATCATCGGAATGGGCGGCTATCACCTCGGCACCGCTGCCGGCCAGCAGGAAGTCAACGAGATGGTCGCCAAGGCAATCGACCACGGCATCAACTTCTTTGACAATGCGTGGGAATATCACAAGGGCATGAGCGAGGAGCGGGTCGGCGCCGCCCTGAAGGGTAAGCGCGACCAGACGATCGTCATGACCAAGGTCTGTACGCATGGCCGCAAGAAAGATGTTGCCATGAAGATGCTTGAGGAATCGCTCATTCGCCTCCAAACCGACCACATCGATGTGTGGCAGGTTCACGAGGTCATTTACTACAACGATCCCGAGAGAGCATACGACCCCGACGGAGTTTTGGAGGCGCTCACGGCCGCCAAACAGCAGGGCAAGGTGCGCTTCGTCGGGTTTACCGGCCACAAAAATCCCTCCATCCATCTCGAAATGCTCAATCGTGGATTTCACTTCGACACTGTACAGATGCCGATCAATCCTTTCGACCCGAGCTATCGGTCGTTTGAGCGCAACGTGTTGCCGGTCGCCGTGCAGAAAGGTATGGCGGCCTTTTCCATGAAAAGCATGAGCGGCTCAGGCGAATCGATCGTAAATGGCGCGCTCACTCCGACCGAGGCATTGTCCTATGCGATGAGCGTGCCCGGCGTCTCCACCACAGTCTCTGGCATGGACTCAATGGCCGTGCTCGATCAGAATCTGGCGATCCTGCGCAACTTCCAGCCGTTAAGCGAGAAGCAGATGGCTGACCTGCGCGAACACGGGCGCCAGTTCCGCGACGGCCGCTACGAACTCTTCAAGAGCACGATGAAGTACGACGGCGATCTCGGCCGGGAGCAGCATGACTTCCCCAGTGCCGCTGAGCTTCCCGCCTGAGAGCGTTGGAGCAATCATGCGAACGTTGCTACAGGACTGGGTACAGCAATAGTGGACCAGCCAAGCGTCATCGCCGCCAATGCCGATTCGGCGAAAGCCGCCGGATTGCGCTACGTGTCCGATTCCAAGCCGGGGATACAACGTAAGCGCCGGGGCTCTGGGTTCCGTTATGTCGATGCAGCCGGCAAGCCGCTTCACGACAAGCAAACTCTGGCTCGCATCAAGTCGCTTGTAATTCCGCCCGCGTGGACGGACGTATGGATTTGTCCAATCCCGAATGGACATTTGCAGGCGACTGGGCGCGATGCACGGGGGCGCAAACAGAGCCGCTACCATCCGCGCTGGCGTCAGCTTCGCGATGAGACAAAGTACGAGCATATGGTGTCCTTCGGAAAAGCTCTTCCTAGGATCCGCGAGCGGGTCGAGCACGACCTCGCTCTCTCGGGACTGCCCCGTCCCAAGATTCTCGCTACCATCGTCCGCCTCATGGAAACTACCTATATTCGGGTTGGAAACCAGGAGTATGCGCGACAAAACAAATCGTATGGACTGACAACGATGCGGGGCAAACACGTCGAGGTACACGGCTCGGCAATCACATTTACCTTTCCGGGCAAGAGCGGGGTGCATCATGAGATCGATCTCGAGGATCGCCGCTTGGCAAAGATTGTTCGGCGCTGCCAAGACCTTCCGGGCTATGAATTATTTCAGTACCTCGATGCCGATGGAGAGCGGCACACTGTCGACTCGAGCGATGTCAATGACTACCTGCGCGAGATGACAGGCCAGGATTTTACAGCTAAAGACTTTCGCACTTGGGCAGGTACGGTGTTGACCTGCGCTGAGCTGCAAGCGTTAGAGGCTTTTGAATCGGAGACGCAGGCCAAAAAGAATATGGTCCAGGCGATCAAGGTCGTATCGAGCCTTCTCGGTAACACGCCCTCTGTCTGTCGGAAATGCTACGTGCATCCGGCAGTATTGGACTGCTATATGACGGGGGAGCTACTCAAAAATATGATCCGCCGCACCCAAGGAGAAGCCGCCGAGAGTCTAAATGCGCTCAGTAACGACGAAGTTGCCATGCTGCGATTCCTGAGCAAACGGCTCTCAGCTAGTTGAATGCTTCGGTCCGACCGACGCGTCGCCCCCTCAGCTATTTACCACTCTTACCGATGGATGGGTATTTCTTCTTTACTGCGGCCTTAACCTTAGCCTTCTCCGCGGGTGTGCCCGATTGTGCGACCCGGGAAAGAGCATTTTTGGCATGCGCCTCATTTTCGATTGGATATTTCCGCTTATCTGGTTCCGCAAAAGACTTAGCGGGAAGCGCTTTTCGCGCGGCGCTTGTAAGTTTCGCCATCTGTCACCTCATCATTCGGAATGAGACTTTGTCGACCGCATCGCTCCTTGAAACGATCAGCGCGGGCAATCGTAGGATGCACAAGGCGGATATTCCGTTCACTCGTCAGTCGGGTCTCGTATTAACGCACCGCAATGGTCTAGATAAGAGATGGGCGAAACGGCCTCGCGAAATAGCCAAGGAATCAACGGCACAGCAATCCAGACGAAAGCTTTCTTGATTACCAGCGCCTCACTGCCGCGGGCAAGCTTGGCGAAGCTGGCCAGAAGGTCGATGCGCTCAAAGGCGTGCTGGATAGACTAAGCGCGCATGGGAAGTGAACTCGTCCTGGCTCGGTAAGTTCGTGTATCGCGAGACCATTGTCTTGACAGTTCCTGGGGGTCAATACACCACACGTCACAAATCGTATTCTAAGAAGTGTGGATTGCCTCGTACGAGGTTAAAAGGGCCGTAGGCGGCAAGACTCCGCCAGAAGCTGCTGTTTCCTAAAACTCTGATGTGCGCAGGCCGACTTTGGCAGGCACTTCTTGGCTAAGGGAAACCCATTAGCAACGCTTTGAGCGTGGTCCCGGCCGTTACTGGCGAGTGACCGTTCCGGAGAAGCAGAGAATCCCATTCGTGCATCGAACGTCCTATCAGCACGAGGAGCGACGATGGCACGACCCACTTGGGCAGGTTCAATTCAGATTTCGCTCGTATCGATCGCGGTCAAGGTCTTCCCCGCGACCAATCCTGGCCGTCAGGTCGAGTTTCATCAGATCGACCGAAAGACCCATCAGCGAGTTCACCATAAGAACGTCGACGAAGGCGGCGAGGTCGAGAAGACTGACATCGTCAAAGGCTTCGAATACGCGAAGAACAAATACATCGAGATCGATCCCGACGAGCTAAAGGCACTGCGCCTCGAGACCGCCACGGTGATGCAGATCAAGCAATTCGTGAAAGCGGGTGAGTTACCTTCGGAGCTCTTCGATCGGCCTTACTTCGTGGCTCCGAAGGATGAAGTGCAAGCGAAGGCGCTCAACATCATGCAGAAAGCCCTTTCAAAGACTGAAACCCTTGGGATTGGAGAGATTGCTTTTAGTGGCAGAGAGCACCTGGTGGCCATCGGGGCGCCGCTCGATCGGAAGCAGAAGGGGCTGATGCTTTACGTGCTCCGTTACGCCGAAGAACTGCGAGACCCCAAATCGGCTCTCTTGGGAATCAAAGATACCAAGGTCGAAACAGACGAGCTTTCCCTGGCCGTGCAGCTGATCAACGGGAGTACTTCCCCGTTCAATCCCTCTGCGTATAAAGACGACTACGAGGCCGCAGTCAAGAAATTGGTCGATTCGAAGCGAAAGGGTAAGCCTCTACCGGAGGTTGAGCTGCCCAACCCAAAAAGCAAAGTCGTAAACATCATGGATGCGCTTCGCAGCAGTTTAGCCGAAAGCAGTAAGCCATCGAAGACCACCGGGAAGAAGGCTGCACGGCGCGAGAAGGTCGCCTAGCTGTCGCTTTGTGGGTAATGTGAGGGTGAAGGCGACGGCGGCATCAAGAAGACGCTGACGCACGCCATCGTCCGCATAAGCTTCACGCGGGCACGCACATAGCCGTGCATGCGTCGTCCGCGCATTAAGACAGGAACTACTCCGGGCGTCGTGAGCGCCCACCTTTCATAGGTTGGCCCGACGCATCAGGCTGCCTCGGCGAACTCCGCAGAGAAGATTGCCATGAAGAAGAAACGCCTATCCGCCAAACATGGCTTTCTCGCTGAGGCCGACCTGCCCGCCAAGCGTGCTGGGACAGGAGTTCTTCGAGGCCATGGTCGCGGGGCATATCACGAGACTACCGCAGGCCCTTTTTTTCTCGAAAAGGCAGGCAAACTCCGACACAATTTGTTCGACAGCTGTTTTCTGCGAGGGCAATTGAGCCTGTGAGGGCATCAAATAATTTTTACCTGCACTGATTTGTGCACTCAGGTCTATAAGAACTTCTATGCTCATACTCTCCGAATTCAACATCGAATTTACTCTCCCTGCCCCAGCTGCCATGATCGCCCTGCTTCATTTGCATCCATCGCTCCAACCCAGGCTTCGTTCGTCTGACGAACTGCTGGTCGAATCCTTAGGTGTTCCCTTCCCGCCCAACACAGTTGTGCCAACTGTGGACTATGTCGACGTTTTTGGGAATGTATGTTCCCGCTTCTCAGCGCCCGCCGGCCATCTCAGACTTTCCGGTTCGAACATCATCGAGGCCGAGGAGTTCCCCGACACGTTGTACCCCGGCGCGCAACAGATGCGTGTGGATGACCTTCCATCCGAAGTGCTCCAGTTTCTTCTTCCCAGCCGATATTGTGAAGTCGACCAATTTGGTGCGATTGCTCACAATGAATTTGGGTCTAAGAAACCTGGCTGGGAGCGCGCCGTCGCGATCCGCGATTGGGTGCACGACAAGATCACGTTTAATTACAACGCCGCAAGGCCCACGAAGACTTCAACAGACGTTTTTATCGAACGAGTCGGGGTCTGCCGTGATTTCCAGCACCTGGCTATCACTCTCACCCGTTGCATGAATATTCCGGCGCGATACGTCACCGGCCACATAGGTGACATTCGCCAGCCGTTCAGTGGCCGCGGCGACTTCAGCGCCTGGTACCAGGTGTTTCTGGACGGGCACTGGGTCGATCTCGATGCCCGGCACAATTATCCGCGCCTCGGCCGGATCCTGATGGCCACCGGTCGCGATGCAGCGGACGTTGTTATCACGACTAGCTTTGGAACGACCAATCTTGTGAAGTTCTTCGTGGAGTCGAACGAAATAGACGCCAACGGCAATAAAGTTCCCCTTCCGCAGAGCGCCGGTGCCGCCATTGATGCGGCCCCCACGCCGAGTGAGGTAAATACCCCCCCACAAACTAATCGCAGTATGGCAAGCCCCGCGCAAACCCAGTCCGGGATAGCTTGATTTCTCTTCATTCCATTTCATCCGAGCTTTAGGAAGCATTTTCGCATCTCACCGACGGAAGCTACGAAATAACAGGAGAAGCACCTTATGGCACTCAAGTCGGTATTGCTCGATGAGCTCCGGGACATGTACAGCGCCGAGAATCAACTGGTCAAAGCTCTTCCGAAACTCGCGAAGGGCTCGAAGAATCCCAAGTTGAAGGCAATTTTTACAGCTCATGTCGTTGAGACCAAAGGGCAGGTTGAGCGTTTGAAGAAGGTATTTGTTGAGTTGGGCGAAAAGCCAACGGGCCAGCACTGCAATGGCATGGAAGGCGTAATCGAAGAGGGCAAAGACGCTCTCGAAAAAGACGAGAAAGGTTCGTCCTTCGAAGCCGGCCTGGTTGGTGCCGCCCTGCGTACCGAACATTACGAAATCGCTGGTTACGAAGCATGCATTTCGATGGCAACCGCGCTAGGAATGCCAAAGATCGTGAAGCTGCTTGCCTCCAACCTCAAGGAAGAGCTTGCTGCGGCGAAGAAGATCACCGCGGCTGGCGCCCCGATTATGAAGCTCAGCGCGAAGGAGCCTGAGGCACCCAAGCAGCCAAAGACAGGGAAAGAGAAGTATTCAGCCGTGAAGAGCAAAGAGGACGAATCGAAGGCGGCTCCCGAACTAAACGCTTAGGAATAGACACATCCCCGCAATTCAGGAGAATTCGAATGAAAGCACTTCCCTGGATCATCGCCGGTGTAGGCGTCGGCTTGACAGCCTATTTTGTTTTTAACCAACCTGGTCCGCAGTTCGCGACTGGCAACGACGATATTGAAGATGCAGCGGTAAGAACTGCAAACTGGGGATCGAAACAAAGAATCAAGGGGACCGGAGGAGGCTTGGTCGGAAAGCTTAAAGAGGGTGTGGGTCGAGCCGTCGGCGATGAAGAACTCGCAGGTGAGGGTGCGCTGGACCAAGCCGTTGGCGCTGTTCAAGACACGGCTGGTCAAGGCGCTCATCTTGTGGCGGACGCGATTCACGAACTCAATCGTTAAAAATGAGCTCATAGGACGGGGCGAGCGTTTAGCGTGTGCAATGCGTCACGAACCAAGTAACGGCAGGGGTTCAGATGCTCGTCAAATCGACGCTCCGTCCTCCGGACGTGATGGATGGATACCGCCAAACTCAGCCAGATGATCAAGGATTGATACGACCGCCGGCCTCATCGGTTCAGAAAAGTCATACTCTACGTGGCGAATGGTTCCACTGAACTCGCGGCGCACGATCAATCCGTGAGATTCTAGTTCTCGAAGGTTTTCGATCAATACCTTTTTCGAAGCCGAAGGCATGAGACGCCCGAGTTGGCCCAGACGCACCGGCCCCCAACGAACGAAACAAAGGATCTGCATCTTCCATTTTCCCTGGAGCACGTCTACCGCGTGAGATGCTAGCAGACAATACCTCTTTGACTCGTCTTCTGTCATCCGTAACTCCATCGCAAGTCACTGCACACTGATTTCCGCAACCTGTGTCCCCGAGACGTGTCCTGCGACACCTAATTCGCAGGAACACCGAATGGCGCGGCCTTCGGTTGAAGATGCCGACAGAAAATGATGATGTGTGGATTACTGTAAAGGGTCCACCGCGGAACGGCTTGACTATAATGGACAATCATCAAGCAGTCCGTAAGGGTTCTTGTCGCTGAGACTAACGAAGTGACCAAAGCACCCCCGCCCGAGAATCTCCAGCGAGTGGGCTTCCTCTCTCATCTGCCTCAACTTCTACGCCGGTTTGGCGTGGAGCCACTCAAAGTATTGACCGCTGCCGGCCTCCCTCGTCACGCGCTCGACGATCCTGAAGGAACCATTCCTTATCGGTCGATGGGTTTGCTTGCTGCTGCATCCTGTGAACGAACAGGACGCCCACAGTTCGGACTAGATATCGGTCGAGAGATCCGAACTTCCACCCTCGGAGTCTTAGGGAAACTCATCAGGAATTCACCGAACCTCCGCGTTGCGCTGCAGGATTTCGCTCTGCATCAGCATCGCCACGCTCACGGAGGCGTTGTCTATCTGCTGGAAGATCAAATGCAGGCATACTTCGGCTACGCGGTGTATCAGCCAAACGTGCCTGGCAACGCCATGATCTGCGACGGCGCTGCCATGGGAGTTTTCAACATTATTTGCGAACTGATCGGTTCGGCGCAGGTACCCACCCTCGAAGTGCTCATCTCTCAATCCGAGCCACAGGACATCGTTCACTATCGCCGCTCCTTCGGGGTGAAGGTTTCTTTTGATGCGGACCAGACCGCCGTTGTTCTTCCCCGAAGACTGTTGTCCCGGCCCGTCGGCGGAGCTAACCCACAGCGTCGCGTATTACTCGAGAAGCAGGTGCGAGAGATATGGCATGCCGGCGAACACGACATAGCCACGATGCTGCGGCGAGAGCTCAGAATCGGGCTAATAAGGGGCCACGTCTCAGCGGTTTCGATCGCGGCTCTGTTCGGTATGAGTCGCCGCACACTCGACCGTCGGCTTACTGCTGCGGGACTTCCTTTTCAGAAGGCCTTAGACGAAACGCGTTGCGAATATGCCCGGCAATTGCTGACGTACACCAGACTGGAGATCGCGAAGGTCGCAACTATCGTGGGCTACGCGGATCCCAGTATCTTTACACGTGCATTCACGCGATGGGCTGGCATCCCCCCAAGCGGTTGGCGCGCAAAGCGCCTCCCCAATGCGAAGGGTCGTTGAACTTAAACGTCGCTGCACAGCTTGCTGTTCTGATCGTCCTGGCCGAGGGAGCACACTCAATCACTACGAGACTAGCCAAGTATCATTCGTTCGCTTCGATACGACATAGCATTCTGGGCTGTGCGGTTCACGGAGTACGCCGGTATGAGTCGGAAGAAAACACCCCAGCATGGGAAAAAATGGCCTGACGACGCTGATGTGATCGTCCGCGCGAGCGACAAAGTCATCGAATGATGCCTTGAATGCCTCGGGCTCAGTGTGAGTTACCTGCATATTGTTCACTCTCTCAAGAAGTGCCAGCAACATCGCGCTGCCGCTGACCTCACGACAAAGCTTCGCGCGCAGAGATGCGAATATCGCCTCGTGGGAGGTCGATTGATCAGGGAAATAAGCATTCATAACACGCCCTCAATTCTGATTGTTTGGCTATGGGTTTGAGTGGTTTAGAGCTGCGGTCTGCTTCACTTTATTTTATGTTTGTTTTGACAACTGTGGAGAACAAACAGCGAAGATCGCGCTAGACTGTCTTCATGTTCCAAGGGCCCAATTCGTCATTCTCCGACTTCGTGGTGACCTGTAAACGCTGCCGAGAGAATATCGCGGTGCGCATCCGGACGATGCCAGACTGCTGGATCATCGAAACATGCCCCTTTTGCACGGAAACGCGGCGATACCTTCCGCAGGAGATCTTTCGCGGACGGTTGTCGCACAAGTATGCATCTCTGAGGGTTCGCCGTGGGGCATGAGATCGGTGGTTATCACAATCGCCCCGACTGGCCGAAGCTCGGGCCGTCCTTGCTCATATCGTCATGCCTGATACTGGCTATCCGCACAGCCAAATGGGCTGCCAGCTATGACGCAAGGTTGAGCAATGTGGAATTAGAGAAGGAGATAGGCTACGCCATCCATCTTGCCAATTCTGTCTTGTCCAAGCTTCTCGCGAGTAAAGAGGCAATCTTCCCTCAGAGGAAGGAGACTTGGTATCAGGCGAACGATGAGGACATCCCGAAGTGACGAACCAAAGCAAAAGGGCGGATTCTCTTTCGAGTTCCGCCCTTCGCTATCCGATTTTCGAAGACCTGTTTCGGCGAACAGATTACAGCAATGCTGTTCCGGAATTATTCGTGATTCGCGAGCAAGCCCGCGCTTCCGCCCTTCTTCCGTTGTCACATCCGCTGCAAGAGCTTCCTCATTGCCTTCCCGAAATCTCGTTGCCGAGTCTCTGGCTGGCCTTTGTCGTCTCTCTTCTCTGGAAGATTGCTCTTCCGTTAGCAAGAACAATAGCACCGATGAATAGCGCCTGAATGCCTCATGAATGCTGCACATTTTGTGGAAATTCAGTCTCAAATTGTGCATTTCTGGAAGTGAGGTAAAACGCAGCCTAGGCAAAGGTCATGCTCGAACGAGATACGCTTATTTCATGTGCGGTCGCTATTACCGAAGATCCGATAAACAGCGTATCGGCGATGCCTTCAACATCGCCGATCTTCCCTCCAGCCTTGTCATTTCCGAGGACTATAACGTCGCACCGACGACGTTCCAGCCCGTCATCCGGAATGAGAAGGAAACCGGCGAGCGTGAACTCGTCCTGATGCGCTGGGGTCTTGTGCCTTTTTTTACCAAGCAGCTCTCGGACGTGAAAGGCATCTCGACGATCAACGCGCGATCGGAGGGCATCGAGAAAAGTCGAACCTGGCGCACGCCCTTTCAAAAACGGCGATGCCTTGTGCCGGCAGATGGATATTTCGAGTGGAAGCACATCGACAAAATCAAAAAACCATACGCCTTCAAAATGCGGGATGAGGCTCCCTTTGCCTTTGCCGGATTGTGGGACGCATGGAAGGATCCGGCCGGCGAGTGGCTTCAGTCCTATAGTCTCATCACTACCGATGCGAATGAACTGGCCTCCGATGTGATCGACCGAATGCCGGTGATTCTTCACCCGAGAGATTACAACCGGTGGCTGGAACGCGACAGCGAAAGACCACCCGTCGATTTGCTGAGGCCGTTTGAATCCGAGCAGATGGTGAAATGGGCCTGCAATCCACTGGTGGGAAGCGTGAAGAATAACGGTCCCGAGATGCTGAATAGTGCCTAAGTGCCTATGCTTCCTTGACTACCTTGCGGGGGTTCTTATCCTCCCTCATCGCCACAAAGTGCGGATGGCGCAGATGATTCCCCGACCATTCGAGGAACTCAAACTGAGCCACAAGGGACGGCTCCAACCATCGGCAATCTTTCATCTTTACCGCGGTCAACCCGGCGCCCCACCGGCCGCTTTTCAGCTCGGGAAGATTAGCGAAGGGACATTTCTCGGTTTCGTAGGGCTTGAGAACCTTGAATAGTTTCTCTCGGGTCACTGGAGTAAAGCCGTTGCGAACACGGGCGCTATAGAGGAGCTTGCGGCCCTCGTAGAAACCAATGACCATCGCGTCGAAATTCTTTGCGCTGGGCGTATATCCACCGATGACAAACTCTTGCCCCCGGTTCACCCGCATTTTGAGCCATACGCCGGTGCGGAGGCCCGGCTGATACACACTATCTTTCCGCTTCGCGACGAGCCCTTCCAGTCCATTTTCCTTCACGGACGCGATCAGCTCATTCATGCTGCCATCAAGTGCCGGCGAAAGGCGGATCGGGTCAGCGAGCTTCGGCATGACCTTCTTCTCCAGTAGACCCCGCCGGATTTCGAGCGTTTCCGCCTTCATATCTCTGCCTGAGAGCACCAGCAGGTCGAAGAGGAAAAACAAGAGGGGTCCGGACGAGTTCCCGTAATTCTGCAAAAGATTGAATGACGGGCGATCCTCCTCGTCGAGGGCGACCAACTCACCGTCGACGACTGTATTGTCCGGGAGCTTTGCTAGTGCCTTGGCGATGATGGGATACCGGACAGCCATGTCGTTGTCATTGCGTGAGCGGAGATGAATTTTCCCCGCGCTCTTAAAGGCGATGGCCCGATACCCATCCAGCTTGATTTCCCGTATCCAGTCGTCGCCGTCGGGTAAGGAACTCGAACGCAGCAGGAGCATGGGCTCGACGAACGCCGCTTTAGCCATCCTTGTCGCCACACACGGAGTGTGACCGGAGAAGTCTCCGCCCGGTTTTGAATACGTCATGAAGGCACGCCATACTGATGGATATGAGCGAAGTCTTTTTCATCGCAGATACGCATTTCAACCACGAACGCATTCTCGGAATCCGTGAGAAAGAACCAGGACGCAAGTTCGCGAGCACCGAGGAACATGACGAAGAGCTCGTGCGCCGCTGGAATGCGACGGTCGGGAAAAAGGACGCTGTCTGGCACTTAGGAGATTTCAGCTTTGGCAAGCGGGGGCTTCAGGTCGCCGCGCGCCTCAATGGAAAGAAGTCTCTTGTCCTGGGGAACAACGACCGATACGAATCGAAGGATTATCTCAGATATTTCGGTCAGATTGCGGGCATCGTCGAGATGAAGGATTTCGCCTTGTCCCACGTACCGCTTCATGAGAGCCAGCTGAAGCGTTGGCACTTTAATGTTCACGGCCACTTACATTCCCGCACCGTCAAACGGCTTCGGCATCGCGATGAGCCAAAAGCCGTAAAGCATGTCGATGATCTCCGCTTCTTGTGTGTCAGCTGCGAGCAGGTCAATCTAACTCCGGTGTCGTATGACTGGATTCTTGGTAAGTTGGGGATCGCAGATAAATGAGAGCTGAGCGTAGAATTGACTCATGGATACGACAGAAATCATTGCACAGCTAGACTCTGAAATCGCTCGTCTCGAACAGGTGAAGAGCCTTCTCTCCGGAACAGCTGCAACTACAACCACGGGCGCGAAACGCGGGCCCAAACCAAAGAACGCACCGACACCGATCACGACGAAGAGGCGCACCCTCTCGCCCGAGGCACGGGCAAGAATTGTTGCCGCCCAAAAGGCTCGCTGGGCAAAGGTTAGAAAAGCCGCGAAGGCAGCTTAGGCGAAGTTATATCCTTGAGTCGCCCACCGAGCGCCGTAATTTCCACACCCCGTAACAAGGCATAATGGGGAGCGGCCCGAAACCCTCCCCATGAACGTCACTACCAAGAAATCAGAATGTGATCCAAAGCAGCGCATCCGGCAGCTCGAAGTTGCGATCGAGCACGCACTCGCTGCTGCAATGGCCCCGCATTCAAGCAGCACAGTCCAGACCACCGCAAGCTACGGCACCGTTGAAGTCCGCTATCCCAGCTTCGAGTTTCGCGAAACGCTGAAGACGCTCCGGCCAAATTCAGGATTCAATGGCATTTGGATCGTCATCGATCTGGGTGGTACGGCAACACTCGCGGCTTGCAAAGCCGCATGTACCGTCCTCGGGCACTATTTCCCTGACGAGATGTTCGTTGTCAGCACGGTTCCAGTTATCCTGGCCAGCTAGTTACTAATAGACCGGAAGCCTTCCCTAATCAAATTCAACGATGATTGGCGTGTGATCGGAAGGTTTTGCCAAGGCGCGCGGACCTTTGTCGACCTCACAGCTCTTCAGTCGGCCAGCCAGTTGCGGCGACAGCAGAAAGTGGTCGATGCGGATGCCTCGATTGTGCTCGAAGGCCAGGCGGAAGTAGTCCCAGAATGTGAATTGTCCCGCTTCGCCCGGGTGCAGCGACCGAAAGGCATCCACATAGCCAAGCTGGAGGAAGCCGCGATATTGCGCGCGGGGTTCGGGCTGAAATAGCGCGTCATGTATCCAGGAGGCGGGCTTATGGCAGTCGATATCCTCAGGAATGACATTGAAGTCGCCACCGATCAACACCGGCACGTCCTTCTTGAGCCAGGCACGCATCTCTTTCCCCAGCCGCTCCATCCACGCGAGCTTGTAGGCAAACTTCTCGGTGCCCACAGGATTGCCGTTTGGCAGATAGATGTTCACCATGCGGATGTCTTGGATGGTCATTTCAAGAAAACGAGCGTGGGTATCGTCTCCATCGCCGGCGAGCGCCGTGCTGATCGTCTCGATGGGCGTCAGGGACAAAACGGCAACGCCGTTATAGCCCTTCTGAGTTACCGCGGCGCTTTCGTAACCTAGTTCCGTAAAAGCGGTTGCCGGAAACTCAGTAGTCTTCAATTCCTGAAGGAACAACACATCAGGCCGATTCGCCTTCAGCCACGTTGTCACATGGTCAAGTCGCGCCCTTATCGAATTTACGTTCCAACTAACGATCTTCATCCTTTGCCTTCCATTGCTCTAGGTCGGGTGCGAACAGCTTTCTTCTGGGTAAGAGATGCATCGAGTCGCGCCGCGAGCGGCGGGAAGGCGGCCGTGGCCCCGCCCCAGCGTAACTCTTCCACAGATTTGAAGAGAGGTATCTCGTTACGCAGGGTCGCCAGGTCACGAAACAAGAGCGCTCGTTCCATGTCCCGGCGAAGTGTCTCCGATAGCGCAAACGGGTTCACGACATCGACGCCCCAGTCCCGCCAGCTTTCGGGAATCGACTCGATATGACGGTAGCGGGCAAGGACTCTGCTTGCAGATTTCGCTCCCCAGCCAGCCAATCCGGGATATCCGTCTGCGGCATCCCCGACCAGTGCCAGATAGTCTGGAATCGAGTTCGGCTCTACGCCGAACTTCGTAATTACCCCAGCCTCGTCGCGGATGATGTTCTTGCGACGATCAAGTTGGACGACTCGCGTTCCTCGAACGCATTGGGAGAGGTCCTTGTCAGGTGTGCAGATGAACACCCGATCGACGGCCGGGTCTTTCTCGGCAGCGAAGGCGGCGGCCGCCAAGGCGTCGTCGGCCTCGAACTCGACCATCGGCCAGACGACCACGCCCAGTGCGATCAGCGCCTCTTCGAGAAGAGGAAACTGGGCCCAGAGATCGGGTTCGATTCCGTCCCCGGTCTTGTATTCCGCCCAGAGTAGATTGCGAAACGACTCGATCACATGGTCAGTGGCGACACCAAGATGAGTGGCGCCCTTCTCGATCATTCCAATGATGGAAGTGATGACACCTCGCACGGCCGCAACTTCCTGGCCAGCGCTGTCGCGCATCGATGGGAGGGCGTGATAATGCCTAAAAAGTTCGTAGGTTCCGTCGATGAGGTGAACTTCCAAATTCTTGCTCCGCCATTCAAGAGGAACCGCTCTATCGGACAGACTACCCAACATTCTCGATTATCACGCGATACAACGCATACTGATTTCTTGTCTTCCTACTAAGGGCACGATCGCAAGCAAATGATATCGAGGTTTTCTCCCATGGGACTCATTACACCCAACGACTTTAAGAGCCTACACGCCTTATATACGGCGCAGCTCCGCTATTTGCTTTCGACTGAGCGGCAGATCGTGAAAGGTCTTCCCGACATGATCGACCATGCCGACGATTCACATCTGAAGCAGGCATTTCAATCGCATTTACAGGAAACACAGATACACGTGACTCGGCTCGAAGATCTGATCGGCGACGTCAACGACGGTGACGTGGACGATAAGAAGGATCCGATCCTGACGGCAATCGTCGCATCGGGTGAAAACATCACGAAGGAATCCGATGCTGGCGCTGTACGCGACGCAGGACTGATCGCAACGGCCCAGAAAGTCGAACACTACGAAATTGCCTCCTACGGCAGTGCACGCGACTGGGCGACGCAGCTTGGTTTGACCGATCATGCAGCGACGCTACAAAAGACGCTCGATGAAGAGAAGCATGCAGACCATTTGCTTTCTCAGATTTCACAAAGCGCGAATGCCGCGGCATCGGCAGTGGCAGCTTAGAACCAAACGAACGGGCCGCCCCCCTTGGAAGGGGGCGGCCCGTTCAAGCTGTATCGGTAGGGTTTGATGAGAGCGAGACCGGACTCGGGATCGACAAACCTTCTGAAGGTGACTTGGACTTTCCGTCAGAACGACCCTCGCATGCAGGCCGGATGTACTCCTCAGGCTAATGGCCGCCGTGGACCGTCCCATCTTTTTGCCGATTACCGCATGAGCATGAACGACTGGCTTATTGTCCTGCGTGGCCACGTCCCCGATGAGCGACAGCACCTCCAATTGTTC
>Ga0302324_100014541_pt1 | contig 15862 bp, 17 predicted proteins | sample Palsa_T0_1_FD_201949 | JGI IMG/M metagenome (GOLD analysis project Ga0302324, IMG submission 201949) | Peat permafrost microbial communities from Stordalen Mire near Abisko, Sweden - Palsa_T0_1 | ecosystem: Environmental > Terrestrial > Soil > Palsa > Peat permafrost | place: Sweden: Abisko...
ACTTCGAGTAATTCCTTCGGCATGATCAACGGAATTGAACCATACTCCAGCGGAAGCGACATTCTATTGGCAGAGATTGATCCCGTAGCATCCTCGGAGCTTTTCGCCACTTATGTGGGTGGGAGCGGCGACGATAGCCCGGCGGGGCTCGCGCTGGATTCCAACGGCAACATCTACGTAGCTGGTTCAACAGATTCGACCGACTTTCCTAATACTAGCGGGGCATTCCAGAACTTACCAGGCGGCAATACTGACGCATTTGTATTTAAGGTTGGCTCGGCTTCGGCTCCGGCTGTAGCCTTGAGCCCGGACTCGTTGCAATACAGCGCGCAGCCAGTGGGTGCGAGCAGCAACCCGCAGACCACTCTTCTTCGGAACATGGGAAGTTCGACACTTTCGATAACGTCCATCGCTGCCAGCGGAGACTTTGCAGAGTCGGATAATTGCGGCGACAGCGTGCCGGCGGCCGGGAGTTGTACCTTGTCAGTAATTTTCACACCTTCCGCCGGGGGAGTCAGGTCAGGCTCGATCGTGTTACAGGATGACGCAGCCGCATCGCCCCACACAATCGCTCTGGAGGGCGTGGGATCAGGTCCGGTTGCGGCTCTCAGTCCCACAAGTGTTTCATTTTCCGCCATCGCGGTCGGAACAGCCAGTGCGCCACAGGCCGTCACTCTCAGCAATAGCGGAAACATCACTCTGAATATCAGCGGCATTCAAACCGCGGGCGATTACAGCCAGACCAACAACTGTCCTGCGACGCTCGTCAGTAACGCTAGTTGTACTATCATCGTTACATTTACGCCGACGCAGACGGGTACACGCAACGGAAGCTTGACAGTCAGTGACGATTCTGCGGGAAGTCCTCAGAGCGCGACCTTGACCGGCTCTGGAACGGATTTCGCAGTTGCCTCTTCTCCTAGAAGTGTCACCGTCAAAGCCGGTACTACCGCCATTTATGCCCTAACGGTGAGTCCGATGGGCGGAACATTCAATGGTGCAGTCCAACTGAGCTGCAGCGGATTACCGTTGCTGACCAGTTGCAGTCTATCTCCGACTTCGACCACGCCGGGCGGAAATGCGGCGGCCGTATCGCTCAATATCTCCACTACTGCTTCCGTAGCCGAGGCCGTGCAAGGCCCCTTCTCGCGGCGCCCTGCCGCCTATGCGTTATGGTTTGAACTGCCTGGATTTGGACTATTCGGAATGATGTTGGCCAGTTCGTGCTCGCGTGTGAATAAACCGCGGTGGATGATCCTACTGCTTCTTGTGATCTCTACTGCCGTTATTATGGCGGGCTGTGCCGGTGGAACTGGCATTACCACCCCGCCCCAATCCGGCACGACACCTGGAACTTACACGATCACAGTTACTGGTACTTCGGGTGCTTTACGACACTCGATTCCAGTGACGCTTATCGTTCAGTAATTACTGTTTCAGCAAAGGCCTTCGGAAAGAATGTTTTGGCAAAAGGGATGTTTCAGCGAGTCGATCGGCCTAGCCGGCACGCCTTCGGACTCCTGTCGAAATAGGCACGCTCGCTAATCTGTTGGGTTGAGCTTAGTTGCAGGTCGCCATGTTTTGGCTAACACCCTGAAGGCTTATTACAGAGTTTGCAACCAGCGGCAGACTCCAAAACCGGCTGTGATGCTTGCGCAAGAAGTGGGCCGCTGCCACCGAACTCAAACTTTTAACAGATGCCACCGCATAAGCGCGTCCAACGGTCGGATGGGCTCCATACAGGTACGCGGACTCGACCTCGATATTGCAAACACCCTTCTTGCCAGCCAGCCAATTTTCGCGGGCAAACAGCGTCGTGTATGAATCGGCAAAGGTGCTGCCCGTGGAGATGAGGGCCATGCTAACGAACTTTTTATCGATCGGCTTGACCTCGACGCTCGTCACACCAGGGGTCAACGAATGAACACGCGCAGTGGCCTCGAATGCCACCGCTTCGTTAGTGCTCGAACTGCCCGGAGCTTCAGGAAGGTCAGCCGCGACTGCGGCCCCGGCGACTGCGAGTACGAAAAGGGCAATGCTCAAGGCCAATCGGACGAAGTTGGTTGGATTGCTTGGACCCGCCGCAATGGGACTCTGCAAGGGGCTAATCTTTGAAGTCGCGATTGGTGATAAGTTACGGTAGGTCATGGACCCAAGATAGGCCCACACCGAAAACCGCACAATGGCGAGACCGTAATAGAAGGTAGTAACGTGAGGTAACCACCCTCTCAGGCCATGGCGGAAAAGATGTCATTACGGCTTTTTCCGGACTATGTCGGAGCATCGAGCATCTCCCGCACTTTGCGCGTAAGAGCATCCTGAGTAAACGGTTTTTCAAGAAATGTGAGTTCCGATTTGCTCACACCGTGTCGTACGATTGCATCGTCCGTGTAGCCCGAGATATAAAGCACTTTCATTCCTGGGCGAAGAAGAATAAGTTGCTCGGCCAGTTCTCTACCGTTCATTCCGGGTAAGACGACATCCGTGATTAGGAGTGAGATTTCCGCTTGGTAATGTTTGGCCATTTTCAGCGCGTCCAGGGCGTCGTGGGCCTCTAGCACCACATAGCCCACTTCTTTCAGGAATTCGCGGGTCACATCTCGTAAGGGCGCGGCGTCCTCCACCAGCAGGAGGGTTTCATTTCCACAGGCCAGTGCAGGAGGAAACGTCCCAGGCTTCTTTGCGTTACCACCTTCAGTGACCCGCGGCAGGTAGATCGAAAATGCTGTCCCTTTGCCCAGTTCGCTGTCGACGGAAATATAGCCTCCGCTCTGTTTGACGATTCCATAAACGGTGGCCAAACCAAGCCCGGTTCCTTTACCCGACTCCTTGGTGGTGAAGAAAGGCTCAAACAGTCGCGCCGAGGTCTTCTCATCCAGGCCTGTTCCGGTGTCGCTGACTGTCAGCGCGACGCACTGGCCGGGCTTGGTACCTGCGTGCTGATAGCAGAAGGATTCGTCCAGCTCGAAGTTGAATGTACAGATCGTAAGCTTTCCCCCGCGTGGCATCGCATCGCGCGCGTTCACTACCAGATTCATCAGAAGTTGCTCAATCTGGCCTGCCTCGGCATTGATCGGGCCCAGTTCAGGATCGAGAGACAATACCAGCGCCACGTCCTCGCCGATCAGGTGATTCAGCATAGTGGCAAGATTCTCCACCACCTGGTTGAGATCCAACGCGGCCGGCTGCAGAATTTGCTGGCGACTAAAGGCCAGGAGCCTCCCGGTAAGCGCCGCCGCGCGCTGGCCCGCCTGGCAAATCTGTTCGATCCGCCAGCGAGTCTCGGAGGGTTGTAGTTTTTTCAACAGCAACTCTCCCTGACCCAGAATCACGCCCAGAATATTGTTGAAGTCATGCGAAATGCCGCCCGCAAGTCGGCCCACGGCTTCCATTTTCTGCGCCTGGAAAAGTTGCTTCTCCAGAACTTTCCGTTCAGTAATGTCCTGGCACATCCCTTCATAGCGAACCACTCGCCCACCATCGCGGATGGCGTGGGCGCTAATTGACAGCCACATGACGCTTCCGTTTTTTCGATAAGCCTGAACTTCGAAATCGTGAACGTTGCCATTCTCGTCCATGGTGCGCACAAACTTCGCGCGCGACTCGGGGTCAACATAAAACTGTTGCAAACCCGCAGTGGTAGAGGCCATGAATTCTGCAGCGGATTCATGCCCGAACATCCTGGCCAATGCTGGATTTGCGCTTAGACACACTCCCTCCGGCGTGCTCTGAAAAATGCCGAAGACCGCCTGCTCGAAGATGGAGCGGTATTTCAGTTCGGCCAGCCGCAAGTTTTCCTGAGCGCGCTGACGATCGAGTTCCGATTGCCAGCGCTCGATCGCGACGGATGCGATTCGCGTGGCTGTCTTTATCAGTTCTAGCTCAATCGGACCGGGACTTCCGGGCTGGGGGCAGTACACGGCAAATGAACCTAGGATCTCGGCGGAGTGCGATAAAATGGGTGTCGACCAGCAGGCGCGTAAACCACACCGAACAGCTAAATCTCGATATTCGTCCCAGAGAGGGTCTTTCAGGATGTCGCTGACAATCACCTGCTCTCCGCGAAACATTGCAGTGCCGCAGGAGCCCTCCTTCGGGCCAATCGCCTTACCGTCGATTGCTCTGCGATACGCCTCGGGAAGGCGTGCGCCGGCGCCGTGCCTGGTGTGTAGACCGTCCTGGTCGAGCAAGAGAACAGAGCAAATCATTCCGTCGAACTGCGATTCGATCATCAGCAATATGGCGGCGAGCGTTTCTTCGAGCGGAGAGTTGCTGACGACCATCTCGAGAATGCGGTTTCTTCCCGCGAGTAAAATCTCAGCTCTCCTATCCTGATCGTGACTGGACTCTTCCCGGCTCATTGCACCTCCACCTGATTATGCACAGTTTACTTCGATAAGAATGCGAAAACTTTCTTAAGCCTCCTCCCTTTTACAACAGTGCACTCGTCACGAAGCACTTCGGATTCAAGAAAGACGTTGCAGGCGCGGGTTTACAGTGAGAGGGGCGCAGAGGCCGAGACTTAGGTGGGTCAACCGATCGAGCGCGGCTCGATCACCATCACTCCAGCCTTGGAGCAAAACGCTCACTTCCACACTATCGAGCGCCTGCGCCGTTTTGTTCACCGGCTGTTCGGAGTTCTCCATCCCTACTCCCTGGGAGAATGATACCTTGCCAGGTCAAGAGCGAAGTGAGTTCAAAGATCAGCCCACAACGCTGCGGTGGCCGGTACGGGCCTCGCAAAAGATCGGCCATTTGCCAGATGAGATTAGCGAAGTAATTGTGATCCGACATGATCTTTTTCAGTCTCTATAGCTTACGCGCGACTCGAAGAATTTCTCGCCAAGGCTGGACTGCGAATCATCAAGGTAACGCCTTTGTTCAGGTATTGCCACCAGAGCCCAATAGCCACAGTCAAACGCTGCGCCCACCAAGCCGAACTAGTGACGGACGCGCTTCTTTTTCCATGCCCCCAATCCCGGCGAGGCGAATGCACTCTAGCCGCTACCGCTTGCTGTCAATGACGGATTTGGCTCCCCTCCCCGCGAAACAGCTGAGGCTCGCGCGGGACAGTCACCCCAAAATCCTATGACAGCTTCGCTCGGTTGCGTCGGCCTGCGTGCCTCCCTCGGTCCCGGCCTTGAGGGTGACTCAAAACGAAAGAGGGACTCCAAGGAGCAATATCTCACCCGTGCACGTCCGGGTTTTTCCAGCCATCCGATCGCAGGTCTATGACAACATCACGCTCGCCAGTTGCACGATCAATAACGAGCCTGGCGTTGCCATCATCATGGTCGACGAATTCGGAGAGGGCAAAGTCGGCGTGATGCCGCTGTCCGTCGCGATCACGCCCACGATGGTGATTACCTTCAGGTAAGGCGTTATTTTGTTCTCGTAAAAATGTAGAAGCCGCCGGGGTGGGTGCCTCCGGGCGACCGCAGCATGGCGCATCATTCTTATCTTTCTCCGGACCGGCGATGGCGCTGGTGGTAGAGATGGACAATCGGGGCAACATTCTGCCGTGCCGGGTTGTTCCTTTCGAGGGAGGCGGAAACGCGCGAATCGTCGGTCCCGCCGATAGCACATGTATCGCGAGTGCCTGGTCCCCGGACGGCAAGTGGATTTACCTGAGCGCAAAGAAAGATGACAGATTCCAAATCTGGCGACAGGGTTTTCCGAACGGAGAGCCTGAGTTGGTGACTTCGGGGCCAACCTCGCAAGAAGGTATCGAGATGGCAGGCGACGGCAAATCATTCATTACGTCGGTTGGATCGCGCGACAGTACGGTCTGGCTCCACGACAAGGATGGCGACCACCAGATTTCCTCGGAGGGAAATGCGGCGGCGCCCTCGTTCTCTTCGGATGGGAACAGGCTTTATTACTTAGTGGCCAACGGCCAAACGCCTGGTTACGAACTGTTGGTCAAAGACTTGATCGGCGAAAAAATCGAGAAGGTCCTGCCGGGCTACCCCATGGCGGCCTACTCAGTTTCTCGTGACGGAAAAGAAGTCGCTTTCGCAGTAAGCGATCCCGGCGGCCATTCCGCCCTGTGGGTCGCACCCACCGACCACCGCTCCTCTCCGAGGCGCATTTCCCTGGCTGGAACTGAGACCGAAGATTCTCCTTTTTTCCTACCCGATGGTGACCTGATTTTTCGCGCGATCGAAAGCGGGTCAAATTTCCTCTACCGCATGAAAGCCGATGGAAGCGGGCGCCAGAAGATATCTTCGCAACGGATTTTCGACGCCAAGGCAGTGTCGCCGGACGGCCGCTGGGTGATTGCCAGCATTCCGGTCGCCGGCGAAGAACACACAGCTGAATCCGCCGCCTTTGCAGTGGATGGAGGCTTGACGGTTCCCCTGTGCCCGGGCTACTGCTTACCAAATTGGAACGCCGCTGGGACCGTCATGTTTCTTTACTTTCCGTCCCTGTTCAATGGGACTTATCCCTTGCCGGTGAAGCATGACTCAGGGCTACCCACGCTGCCACCGTCCGGATTCGAACGACTGGCGGATTTGGGGAACGTGAAAACGTCCGCAGTGATCCCCCGGCAAGTGGATTCGATCGTCAGCTCATCTGTCTACGCATACACCCAGGAGAATGCGCGTCGCAACCTCTATCGAATTCCGTTACCGTAGCAGGGACGCCCAACTTGGTGTCCCGTTCTGTGCCCCCGCCTGCCTATAGTGCACCCTGCCGGCCCGCGTCCAGCCGATGCCTATCCCATTGTTGTAGTCGAAGCCATTACACGTTTTGACCAGCGGTCAATGAGCGCTATGGCGATATTTCGCCAGCCATCCTTTAGACCTGCCGACCAGCGTTCTATGACGCCAATTTCTTGTAGATTGACAAGTCCCCAACCTGCGAACATACTTTTGCGCAAGTTCTGGGCGCCATGCCCGTTCTCTGCCGCCCTGAGCCCCATTTTTATCTCCTTGTCGGCCTTTTGCTTAAGCTTTCGGTCCGCTGAAACCAAGGTTCGATTCCATCGAAGGAGAATTCTCCATGAAGCTCTATATAGCCTGCGCGGTAGTCGCATTCCTGTCGTTGGTTCAACTCACGGTCGCCCAGACCTCCGCGCAAACAGCGTCCTCCCTGCCTCGTCTCATCCGCTTCGGTGGCACAGTGAAGGATGTCAGCGACAATCCGCTGACAGGCGTGGTCGGCATCACCTTTTCTCTGTACTCTGAGCAAACCGGTGGCACTCCACTCTGGATCGAGACGCAGAATGCGACCGCCGACAGCAGGGGCCACTACGCGGTTCTGTTGGGCTCGACCAAGCCCGAAGGTCTGCCCGCAGACTTGTTCACCTCTGAACAAGCCCGCTGGGTCGGGGTGCAAGTCTCGGGGCAGGCGGAGCAGCCGCGAGTGTTGTTGGTCAGTGCTCCCTATGCCTTGAAAGCGGGCGACGCAGAAACCATCGGCGGGCTTCCGCCCTCCGCCTTCGTGCTGGCCGCACCAGTGGCTGTCGCCTCGGCGTCGGCAGGCAGCATAGCCGCAACAGTTTCGCCGCTCGCGGTGACCGACGTCACTACCACCGGCGGCACCCTCAACTATCTGCCGATCTTCACCGGATCCGCGACCATCGTCGATTCGGTGGTGTTTCAGTCAGCCACGTCGCCCTTCAAGATCGGCATCAACACGGCAACCCCTGCCACCATGCTGGACGTAAACGGCGCCGCTACCATTCGTGGCTTGCTCGCGCTACCGGCCTTGGGCCCGGCCACCGCCGCAGCGGGCAAAGACTCGCAGCCGCTGAGTCTGGTCGCATCTTCATTCAACAGCGGCACCGGCACCGCAGTGAGCCAGGTATTCCGCTGGCAAGCGGAGCCGGCCGCGAACGACACTAACACCCCTTCGGGTACGCTGAACTTGCTGTACGGGGAAGGTGCAACCGCGCCCACCGAGACCGGGCTGAAATTGAGCAGCGCGGGCGTCTTCACCTTCGTCTCAGGTCAGACTTTCCCCGGCACCGGCGACGGCTCGGTCACCAGCGTCGCCTCCGGACTGGGACTGAAGGGCGGACCGATCTCGAACACCGGAACCCTGACCATCGACACCGCTGTGGTCCCGCAGTTGGCCGCCGACAACACCTTCAGCGGCACACAAAAGATCAACAACACTACTCTTATCTCCGGCACTAACAGTGCGGGGGTGTTGCAGGTGACCAACAATACTGTAACCTCGGGCACGGCCCCCGCCATCGTCGGTACAACTGAAGGCACGAATGCCTCCGGCGTCAAAGGAGTCGCCGCCGCAACCTCGGGAACATCGAACGGCGTGTACGGAACCGCTTCCGGCCCGACTGGCTTCGGAGTGAAGGGGACAAGCCCAAACGTGGGTGTTTACGGAGCCTCCGCCGGCGCCAGCTCAACCGGCGCCGACCGCGGTAAGTCGGGTCTCTGGGGTGACACGGGGGGAGCATCCGGTTCTGGGTATTGGGGTATGCTCGGCACCGCCGACCAGAACTCAGCCGGGGGTTTTTTTAACAAAGGGGCTTACACGACGCTCGTTGCAAGTAACTCTGGAACGGGAAACGGCGTGCAGGGATCCACTGCGGGCTCGACGAGCTATGGTGTATACGGCGAAGGGGGGATTGGGGTCGGTGGGATGTCGACCTCTCGTTCCGGCCCGGGAGGCGAGTTTACTGGTTTCACTGCCGCGGGGGGTTCGGGGTTCAACGGTAGCGACGGAGTGAGTGGCTCAGGCGGCAGCGGCGATTCAGAGACTATCACGGGGAGTTCCGGCGGCGCGGGTGTTTATGGTCAGGGTGGCACGGGAACCCACGGGTTAGTTGGCGGGGACGGCGCAGGAGGGGCCTTCCACGGGGGCAACAGTGCCTTCGGCATTGAAGGCGATGGCGATGGAGTAGACGGATATGCTGGCAGCGGATGGGCCGGCAACTTCGCAGGCGATCTCAACGTCAGCGGCGGAATCACCGCAGGGACAAAGGACTTCAAAATCGACCACCCGCTCGATCCCGGCAACAAATACCTTTTGCACGCCTCGGTCGAGTCCTCCGAGATGATGAACATCTACACCGGTGATGTCACAACCGATGGTCAAGGCCAGGCGACGGTGCAACTACCAGAATGGTTTGAGGTGCTCAATACCGACTTCCGCTACCAGTTAACAGTGATCGGGCAATTCGCCCAGGCCATCATCGGACGCAAGATCGAAAGCAACCGGTTCGAGATTCGGACGAGCGCGCCCAACGTTGAGGTGTCGTGGCAGGTCACGGGTGTGCGGCAGGATGCCTATGCCAAAGCGCACCCGCTGGTGGTTGAGCAGGAAAAAGAAGCGCGGCTTCGCGGCTTCTATATCCATCCCGAGTTGTACGGCGCGCCGGCGGAGAAGCAGATTGAATGGGCGCGCCATCCGCAGATGATGAAGCACATCAAGGAAATGCAAGCCAAGCAGTTGGCCGCAGCGCGGAAGCAGGTAGTGCCGCGCGACTGACGCTTTGACTGGGCGGGTAGGTGATATGCAACACAGAAATTGCTGCTCGGTCTCCGGGTGGCTTTTCTTTCGTGCCATTTGGTTCTTTTTAACTGTTTGTAACCGGGCCGTTAATACTCAAGTGTCCAGGGCCACGCCATGATGAGCGCTATGGGGATTTATCAACAATTACGGTTTGGAACGACTTGCAGCAGTGTGGAATACTGGCCGCAAACAGATGTCAGACTCGTTGCCCTTTGAACCTGATCGCTTTCGTGCTGCTGCCGTGCATTATCGAGCAGGCCGCCGCCCATATCCACCAGTCTTGATTCGCCGAGTCGCCGAGGCAACAGCGCTCAGCGAGCGACACCGCGTACTTGATCTCGGGTGCGGCCCCGGCAATCTCGCAATCGGCTTCGGGTATTTTGCCGGGGAGATCATCGGACTCGCTCCAGAGCCGGAGATGGTCGCGGCGGCCGTGCTGGCAGCACAAGGACTAACGCCAAACGTAAGTTTCCGTCAAGGAAGCTCCTACGAACTCGGGTTGAAACTTGGTCGCTTCCAACTCGTTACCATGGGGCGGTCCTTCCACTGGATGGACCGGGGCCAAACCTTGCAAAGTCTCGATCAAATGGTCGAGCCAGGAGGTGCCCTCGTGCTCTTCGGCGAAGCACATCCAGATTCTCCAGAGAATGCTTGGCTCAAAGAGTGGGAGCAAATTATCACAGGTTGGCGAACACAAAGCGAAAGATGTACGATCGACAACGATGCCACGCCGCACAAAGCACGACATTGGGAAGATTTACGCAGCGATGGCAATCAAATGCCCGGAGTGTCACTACCCGATTCCTCCGGTTGAGATTGTCAGGCTTGATAGCGAGCGACTGAAATGTCCGAAGTGTCGGGCAAAGTTCGTGCCCGTTGGCAAGGCTGGACCGCGGACGGGCTAACACAGCAGTTTTTCCGGCGTGTCGATTGCTGATCCGTTTTCTTGAACTCCAAAAGAAATTTCTTGTGCTGACATGTCGTCTTTTGCCCGCCAATTTCGATTTCCTCTGTTGGAGAGGGAAAACCTTCCTTCCCGGAGACTGATATGAACCGGGAACCACAGTGGCTTTCTTACGACACAGGTTTTCTGCGTGCTGACCGCCCATGACAGGAAAGTTGGAGCCGATAAATTTACGGGAAAAGCTCAAGCGGGAACAGATTGCCTTTGATAAGAGGCTGGCAGAGGTGCTCCGCAGCCGACCTGATCTAACATTTGCGCAAATCTGCCGTCAGTTCAGTGTCAGTGAGACGGTGATCCGCCGAGTAGTTAGGCAGTTTAACATCGCCGCCCGAAAGCCCCGTTCTCGTCGGCTCCCTACACGTTAATTTGAAGGAGCTCGACGCATCTGGCACACTTGCATATGTACGCGGGATTTTGCGGCATGACGAGATGGCCGCACTCGCTACAGAGAAACCACTTCCCCCCGCTCCGCGCCGTCAAGATTTTGAAGTTATCTCCATCCACGCAATACGGGCATCGGACCACGTTGGCCTTGACCACAAGACAATCCTCACTCTGAGTGCGTTGACGGCGGTTTGGGGACAGAAACACGCGCAACATAGCACGCTTCATGAACGGGATAACCATTGTCATCAGTCTTGCTGGTTTCGAGTTCTACGGGCATATTGCAGGTCGAGCACAGTGGGATTATTGGGACAACAGGTTTAGTCATGGCGGCAAACCAACGTAAAAAGAAATCATAGGAAAAGCTGCTAACCTCTGTCTGCACGCTACCGCACACAAAGTCTACCCTACCATAAAATGGGTTCAGGCGGTCGAGAGTCCGCCGGGGAACCAGGTGTCCTGAAGAGCTGCTTTAATAAAATCCAAGTCCGCTATTGCTTGATGACCGGAACCGTGACAAGATTTCGCTATTATGGCAGATGAGAGTGGATTCTCGATTCTTCAGTATCGTGGGAAGATTCCTGCCCTTGCCGTCTGCACTCGCTGTCAGTTGAAATTCTTTACGCCCCCAAAACTGATAGCAGACTCCGAGAAGGCGCAGGACTATTTGTGGGGAAAGTATGAAGCGCATCAGTGTCCAATTCTACCGAAGACACGCACGGATCGGGACTTTCAATCGTTCTTGGAAGACTATGACCGACGCAGGCCGCGGTCCCGATTGACGAGCATGCTAAAATTCCCCCTATAGCCAGCGAGGTCTACCCGTGGTCAATAGAAACCCCTCTCCTGACTTCACGCCGCTCTTGGATCGCGACGAATCTTTCCGCCAACTCGTTGAGAGCGTTCAAGACTATGCCATCTTTCTGATGAGTCCCACGGGGCACGTAATGACGTGGAACCTTGGAGCGGAACGCATCAAGGGCTACAAGGCCGATGAAATTGTCGGTCAACACTTCTCAAGGTTTTACACACAAGAGCCGAGGGAAAGCGGTTGGCCCGAGCGGGAACTTGAAATCGCAGGCAAGGAGGGGCGGTTTAGCGATGAAGGTTGGCGGGTCAAGAAAGACGGCACTTTGCTGTGGGCATCGGTGACTATCACTGCCCTGTACGGCTCGACGGGTGAACTCCGTGGATTCTCTAAGGTTACGCGTGATTTGAGTGAGCGACGAGCACTGGAATAGAAGACGCAAGAGTTAAACAAACAATTGCGGTCGCGGATGAGTGAACTCCTAGAGTCCCGCAATCAACTGGAATTGAGAACTCTGGAACTCCAACGTCTCTCCGGCCAGTTTCTCGCTGTACAGGATGAAGAACGCCGTCGTATCGCCCGAGAATTGCACGACGATCTCGGTCAAGAACTCGCAGCCCTAAAGATGACGCTCGAAATGAAGAAGCAAGATGCTGACGCCATCGAGATGGCGGAGCGTGCCAACCAGAAAGTTCGCAATCTCTCCTATCTGTTACATCCACCGTTGCTGGACGAATCGGGATTGGTTCCTGCCCTCCACTGGTTCGTTGAAGGGTTTAGGAAACGAAGTGATCTCAGATTTCACTCGACTGCAAACCCAGATCGTTCCCTCGGTTCCCGAAAGAAATCGAGACTGCAATCTATCGTATCGTTCAGGAAGGCGTCTCGAATGTCTATCGTCACTCGGGCAGCCCGGATGCTCGAATCGAAATCCACCAACAGGCCGACCGTGTCATCATTCGAGCCCGTGACTTCGGGAAAGGTATGGCTATGAACCAAATGGGAAGCCTGCCCGTGAACATCGGAGTCGGGATTGCAGGAATACGGGAACGGTTGAAGCAATTCGGCGGTGATCTCAAGATCACCCGTGCCGAACCGGGAACTCTGATCGAGGCAAACATGCCGCTCTTTCAGGGTGTAAATGACCTGCCTTGAACGGTGGTTCACGCTACCGAGATCGGTCGGAGCAGACCGATCTGCAATAATCTGGCTATGTGCGGACGCTACCGACTCTCGCGGCGAAAGCAGATCATTGAAGTACACTTCAGTGTTTCGGGTGAGGAAGACTGGACGCCGTGTTACAACGTGGCCCCGACTCAGCCGGTTGCGGTTGTCCGCCAGAATCCTAAAGAGCCACTCCGCGAACTGTCACTCGTTCGATGGGGCCTAATTCCCCTGTGGGCAACTGACCCGAGCATCGGTTCAAGACGATCAACGCTCGGTCTGAAACGGTTACGACCCCCTACTCGGCAAGCGAAACGGAAAGACGAAGCAGCCCTATTGCTTCGAAGTCGGCGACGGGCAAGTGTTCGCCTTTGCGGGCTGTAGGACCGTTGGAAAGACCCCAAGGGAGAACTGATTCAGACTGGCACGATCCTGACGAAGACTCCGAACAGTCTCCTTGCAGACATCCATGATCGAATGCCCGTGATCCTGAATCCGGGCGACTATGACGCTTGGCTCAACTCGGGAAGCGATGCCGCATTGACGTTGCTGCGACCGTTTGGCGGGCAGATGCGGGGATTTCCCGTTAGCACTCGCGTGAACTACGTACAGAATGATGACGCAGACTGCTCGTTGCCGTCACGCTAGAAGCGCCTTAACAGGGGCAACTGTTCTAGGCGGTCCGTGTTTGTAATCTTGTGTCGCCCTGCCTTGCTGCTACGACGGTTCGCGATGCGGGACTCGCTGATGTTCTCCTTTGATTGCTACCCTTGAAGCTGACGGTACGAGGGTTTCGATCTCGTTGTCAGGATCAGCCACGATAGCTCCCAAAGGGAACAGCAGATCCCTTGATGTATGGCCGTGCATCTGTGAGAACCAATCGCTGTCCCCCTGCTTGAAGTAAAGCCAATAGGCTTTATCCTTGCATCCGGGACACGACACTTGAGCCGTTCCGAAAATTCGATCCCCGAGTTTTATTGCTTGTTGTAGATCAGACGGCAAAACCAAAGCCCCCTAGATGTCGTTGGCGTTTATGAAGTCTACTCTCTGACCTCGTATGCGGAGAGGTATCGGCGGACTTCCGCCAAGCAAAGGCTGGTCAATGTCTATCAAAACCAACCAGTACAACACACTCTCCACGACGTGAGAGGAATTATTTCTGACCCTCCACTCCACGTTTTGCGGATTGACAAAATACATTTCTACTTCCGGTTTCTGTGCCTCAGCCGCCCTTGCCTGTTCTGGCTCCGCCTTCTTAGAAATGGGTTCTCCATCCTCGTGAAACTCCGGTCCTGGGGGTTGTACATATCCTTTTTGGCGCGATTCCAAAATTGCAAGCCCGAAACCAAGAAGAATGAGCAACACGGCCACGATGAAACTGTAATGAACCAACAGCCGGGTAATCCTGCTCGATGCCGTCGCGCTTAACCGGGGAAAGGACTCCCGACTTGATTGAAACCTTGTAGAAGGAAAAGAAGAGCAGGAGGGCAAAGCTCACGAACCAACGGGTTCGCAAGGTGAGGAGCGAGTTTGTCAAAGTTTTCCTGGCACGATATTCTAGGATCAGACCAATCCTTCCGCTCTGTTGTCCGTACAACTCCACTCACTTGCGTGGGGCCTTAAGCCCTTCGCGAATTTCTTCCTTGTGTTCGGCCAGGTATCCATTGATTGCCCGTCGTATGGATTCGCTGGCCTTGGCACCCGTTGCCCGGTAGATGGCTTGCAGGTCCGCTAGTTGCTCCTCGGTCAAGAATACGGCAGTCCGCTTCATGCGCCTATCGTCACATAAACGAACGTACAGGGTCAAGTAGGTAACTGGTAACCTACGTAACTCCACTAAGATGCTGTTGTATGCCTATAGGGTCGTTAGTATGATTTGGTCATGGGAGGGTGTCTTATGACGTACCGAAGACGAAACGCCGATTTCGACGCCCAGCTTGCGGAGCGGGCGGAAGCCTTGAACAGCGAGACAGGGATTACGACTGACGCCCGCACGGGCCGAGTTGTCATCCTCGAATTGCCGTATCTGACTTTTTCCACTACGGACGACGCCGCCCGATTTCTGCGGCGCGTGCTGCGTTCTTCGCGAGGGAGGTCTTAGCCATGGAAACGCTACAGGATATTTGGTCAGCTTGCATGAAGGACAACAACCCGATTTCGGGGTTCTTGGCATTTTGCGTCCTGATGGCAATATTGCTATTTCCCGCCGTCTGCCCTCTCGGCACTCTCCACGTTGCGCTCTTGGCTACTTGGCCGACGTACCGGGATTCGTATTCGTATAACGTTTCTTTCCTAAACGTCATTGTCGAAGACGAGCCGAAAGATTGCGACTTTCTGCACGCCCCAATCGGTGATAAGGACTGCCATTACAACCGGGTGTCGGGCAAGATTGGGCACAAGGTTTATGTGCCGTGGGTTCGAGAAGCGACCGAGGAAGCCGCCGAGCGTCGGCTGACAGAGAAGGCGGCGCGGGAGGAAGCCGAAGAGGCGCGAGAAAGGGAATACCGCGGGCAAATGACACAAGCCGACCACCAGGAAGCGGACCGCCATGACGCCCAGCCCGAAGTTTATTCACCAGATGCACACGGGAATACTTGTCTGCCGCATCAGCGGAGTGAGAACGCGCAAGGTGAGGTCGTTTGCCCGGAAGGACAGGTCCAATTGCACGGGCAGTACTAACACTAAGGCCCGATGCGGGCGAGGGAAGCAGCGGTTACGCTTAGTTCGGGTGAAATTATGAAGAAACTCGGGGCTGCTTTGCTTACGCTGGTGCTATTGGTGCTGAATGCCTTTGGAGAAAAACCGAAGGCGGCACAATCGGTGTTAGACGGTGCCGCGGTTCTCAGGACCTGCGGTTTCGCGCTAGATGTGAGCGTGACTCGCCCTCGCCGAATTAAGCATAGACGAGACGCATTCGACTATGGGTATTGCATGGGCCTCGTTCAAGGCACGCATGCAAACGCATCTGCTGGCAACCTGTTTTGTCCGCCTGACGGCGTGAGAACTCCACACGTTCTTGAGCTAGTCGTGAGTTTCGTCAAAGCACATCCAGACCTTGA
>Ga0302324_100014544_pt1 | contig 15860 bp, 21 predicted proteins | sample Palsa_T0_1_FD_201949 | JGI IMG/M metagenome (GOLD analysis project Ga0302324, IMG submission 201949) | Peat permafrost microbial communities from Stordalen Mire near Abisko, Sweden - Palsa_T0_1 | ecosystem: Environmental > Terrestrial > Soil > Palsa > Peat permafrost | place: Sweden: Abisko...
GGCAACAGCCGCGAGTACGACATCCTCGGCATCAAGATGTTCGACTCGGCCGAGCTCCGGGTGCACATGACCGGCAAGGCGATCCTGCGGACCGGCGCCCGGGGCCAGGGCCAGGGGCACGAGACGACCTGGGCCCAGATCGTCGCCCACGAGCTCGGCATCCCGGCCGAGGACGTGACCGTCGAGGAGGGCGACACCGACACCGCGCCGTTCGGCATGGGCACCTACGCGTCGCGCAGCACGCCGGTGGCGGGCGCCGCGATCGCCATGGTGTGCCGCAAGATCCGGGCCAAGGCGCGCAAGCTGGCAGCGCACCTGCTAGAGGTGTCCGAAGAGGACGTCGACTGGGAGCTCGGCCGGTTCTACGTCCGCAGCGCCCCCGACCGCGGGGTGACCATCACCGAATGCGCGATGGCCGCCTACAGCAACATGCCCGACGGCATGGAGCCCGGCCTGGAGAACAACGCCTACTACGACCCGCCGAACCTCACATGGCCGTTCGCCTGCTACATCGTCACGGTCGAGGTCGACCCGCAGACCGGGGTCTGGGACGTGCTGAACATGGTGGCCGTCGACGACTGCGGCGTCCGGATCAACCCGATGATCGTCGAGGGACAGATCATGGGGGGGCTGACCGAGGCGTACGCGATGGCCAACATGCAGTTCATCACGTTCGACGCCGAGGGCAACTGCGTGGGCTCGAACTACATGGACTACCTGCTGCCGACCTCCTGGGAGACCCCGGGCTTCGAGCTGCATTCCGAGGTGATGACCCCGTGCCCGCACCACCCGATCGGCGCCAAGGGCATCGGCGAGTGCGCGGCGGTCGGCGGCCCGGCGGCGTTCGTCAACGCGGTGATGGACGCGATATCCGGCACCGGGGTCCGCAACATCGACATGCCGCTGCTGCCCGACCGGGTATGGGAGGCCATCACGCAACGTCACGACGTCTCGGGTGCGCCGCCCGTGCGGACCGATGACTGACGGTGCGGACCGATGACTGACGGTACGGGCCGATGACGGAAGGTGCATAACGATGACGGGCGGTGCCTGCCGATGAACAGCGCGACAGCACCCATAGACGGCTGGGGCGTCGTGGCCCGCGCCGACGAGCTGGCGCGGAGCGGGCAGGCGTTCGCGCTCGCCACGGTGGTCTGGCGGCAGGCCCCGTCATCCGGCCAGCAGGGCTCCCGGGCGATCATCATGGCGTCCGGAGAGCTGCACGGCTGGATCGGCGGCGCGTGCGCGGAGCCGGTGGTGATCCGGGAGGCGCGGCAGGTCATCGCCGAGGGCGTGCCGCGGCTGCTGCTGCTCGGCAGCCCCGAGCAGTTCGGCGCGGCGGTGCCGGACGGAATGACCGTGGTGCCGATCTCCTGCCAGAGCGAGGGCGCGCTGGAGGTCTACATCGAGCCGGTGCTGCCCACGCCGCACCTGGTCGTGGTCGGCCGCTCCCCGATGGCGGGCACGCTTGCCGATCTCGGCCGCGCGCTGGGCTGGCGCACCGCGCTGATCGACGGCCCGGATTTCTCCGCCGCCGACGCGGATGAGCGCTCGATCGTGGTGGTGGCCACTCAGGGTCACGGCGACGAGGAAGCGGTCGAGCAGGCGGTGCTCGCCCGGCCCGCCTACCTGGGCCTGGTCGGGTCACGGCGGCGGGGCGCCTCGGTACTCGGCTATCTCGCCGAGCGCGGCGTGCCGCCGGACCAGCTCGAGCGGGTCCGGGTGCCGGTCGGCCTGGACCTGGGCCGGACATCGCACCGGGAGATTGCCGTGGCGATCCTCGCCGAGCTCGTGCAGCTTCGCGCCTCCGGAGCGCTGCGGCCCGGCGGCCCGGCGGCCCGTGCGGAGGCGGCCGTCCCGCCGGACGCGACGGAATCCTCGGTGGCAGCGGAACCCGCCGAGGCGGTGGACCCGGTCTGCGGGATGACCGTGACGGCAGGCCCGGCCAGTCACCCGCTGGAGCACGAGGGCGAGACCTATTACTTCTGCCGGGCCGGCTGCCGCCGGGAATTCGAGCAGGATCCCGCCGCCTACCTGACGGACGAGCAGGATCCCGCCGCCTACCTGACGAAGGAGTCGCGATGCTGATCAAGAACGAATTCGAGGTGGCGGAGCCGGTCGAGAAGGTCTGGAAGTTCTTCGAGAACATCCCGATGGTCGCGGCCTGCCTGCCCGGCGCCGAGCTGGGCGAGGACCTGGGCGGCGAGAAGTACAAGGGCGGGGTTGCCATCCGGATGGGCCCGGTCCGGCTGCGGTTCGCCGGAACCGCGGACATCACCGAGCGGGACGAGGCGGCCCGGCGCATCGTGGTGCACGCGAGCGGCGCCGAGGAGAAAGGCCGCGGCCAGGCCAGCATGATCGTCACGGCCACGCTGGCGCGCTCCGGGCGGGGCACCAGGGTCGGCGTCACCCAGGACCTGCAGCTCTCCGGCGCCGCGGCGCAGTACGGCCGGGGCATGATCTCCGACGTCACGTCGGTGCTGATGCGCGACTTCTCGGCCAACCTGCAGGACCGGATTGACCGGGCCGAGCGCGGTGAGTCACCGGAGCAGCTCGCGGCCGCCGCGTCGGAGGCGAAGGGCTTCACCGTCGGCCTGCAGGCCGCGATGATGGCGCTGCGCCGGGTCTTCCGCCGCTTCTTCGTCCCGTACCGGACCGCGAGCTGAGGAGAGAGCAATGACCTTGTGGTGGATCGGCAACGTGATCCTGCTGGTCGTCGTGGTTCCCGTCGTCATCTTCCTGCTGAACCGCGTGCTCGCCGCGGTGGAGCGGATCCGCGGCGCCACTGACGACATCCTGGCCGGCGGCGTTGCCCTCACCGGAAAGCTCGACGGCGTGCCCGAGGCGCTGGCCGTCACCGACAAGACCATCGAGGAAATAAAGGTCGGCGCGGTCAGGTACGCGGGCTCCGTCGCCCGCCTGCTCGGCTAGGCCCGCCTGCACGGCCAGCAGAAAGGAACACGGCCATGCCAGCAGCAGCCTGGATGACCCTGAGCGTCGGCGCGGTGATCATCCTGATCGCGGCGGTGGCCCTCATCCGGGTCATCTACCACCTCAACTACGTGCGCGGGACCCTCGGCACCGTGATCGTCGGCGCCCTGGTGATCGCGCACCAGACAAGGACCGTGCCGGAGGCGCTCACCTCGGTGAATGCGAACCTCAAGCCGGTCAGGGACTTCTGCGAGACGGTGTAAGGCGAGACGGTGCAAGGAGCCACGGATGCATGAGTTCCAGTGCGGGAGCCCGGTGTGCGACACCAGGATCTCCGCGTCCAGCCAGGAGCAGCTGATGGATGAGGTGATCCGGCACGTCCAGCGGGATCACCACGTCCCCGAGCCGACCAAGCCGATCATCGACTTCCTCAAGGCGAACACGATCCGCGAGGTCCCGGCTAGCCGAGCGGCAGGATGAGGACATGACCGGACACGCACTCGGACACGCACTCGCCCTGGCCGCCGGCGGCTCCGTCAGCAGCGGCTCCGCCAGCACTGGCTCTGTCAGCACGACCGGCTGGTGGCTGGGCTACACCATCGGGTTCCTGGTCGTCGCTGTCGTCGTGATGCTGGTGGTGCCGATCCTGCTGCTGGCCCGCTCGATCGGCAAGGAGGCTCCGATGATCAACGATGCCCTGACCCAGGCGGTGCACAACACCGCGCCGCTAGCCGCGCTGAGCACCACGATCGAGCACGCCACGATCATCATCGACGGGCTGCACCGCGGACGCACCCGGCTGGGAGGCTGACCATGCCTGCGCTCGCGATGAACTCCACCGAGCACACCCTGTGGGTGACCGCGATCATCGTCGGCTTCGTCGTCGTACTGGCCGTCGCGGCGCTACTCAGCCTGCTCATCTACCTCGTTAAGATCATCGACCGCCGGGTCACCGACGTGCGGGAGACGCTGAAGGCCGCGGCGGCGAACACCGCGAGCACCGCGCTCATCCCGCAGGTCGCCGACGGCGTCGAGGCCGTGCTGGCCGAGGGCCTGCAGCATCACCTGTTCCTCGGACGGGTGCTCGGGAAGGTGAAGTCATGACCCTGCTGGTCATCCTGACGGTCGTCGACGTCGTGCTGCTGATCGCCGGCCTCGCGTTCTACCTGTACTGGGTCGGCACGCTGCTCACCCGGATCGCCGGGAACCTCGAGGAGTGCGCGGAACTGGTGCGGACGATCGTGGGTCACGCCGAGCTGATCGGGCCGGGAGTGGAGCACATCAACCAGACCGGCGCAGTGGTGGCCGGCGCGCTGCCGCTGCTGTACGGGATGGCCGAGGACATCGTCACCGGCGTCACCCCGGTTCCCGAGCAGCCGGCGCATCCGCCGACGGCACGCCCGGCCTCCGGCCGGCGCCGGTCACGGCTGCACGAGGCGGTCGGCTTCGCCCCGCGCACGTAGGGCACGCGCGTAGGGCCCGCAGTAAGGCCCCGGTCACGTACGCAGGGATGCGCTCGGCTTCGCCCCGCGCAAGCAGGGAGGGATGCGCTCGGCTTCGCCCCGCGCAGATTGAGGAGGGATACCCGTGAAAGCCGCTCACGCGATGTGGTCGTGGCTCGTCGTCGCCCTTGTCGGCGTCTTCGTCGTGGTGGTCGTCGCCGGGCTGTCGCTGCTGCCCCGGCTGAACGCCGCCCAGCGCGTGCTGGACCACGGCAAGCCCGTATTCAGCAAGGAGCGGGTGCTGGGGGACCGGGCGGGGATCACCATGATCTCCCATGCCGTCAATACGCTCGATCCCATCGTCACGGCGAACGGCAGCGCCGTCGCCGAGGTTCCCCAGCTGGTGGCGTTCCTGTCGCAGAAGACGGGCCTGTCCCAGCCGGCCGTGCTGGCGCTGCTGAGCAAGGACTTCCCGCACACGACCGCACTGCTCAAGGCGGTCCCGCTGTCGGCGGCGACCGCCGAGGTGCCCGGCCTGGTCAATTTCCTCGCCAAGGCCCTGCACCTGACGCCGACTCAGGTGCTCGGGGCGCTCAAGGCAAACTTCCCCGGCCTGTACCAGTCGATCACCAATCTGCCCTACGTGACCAACGGCTGGGACCGTGTGCCGGGCACCGCCCACCTCACCACGTTCACCGGCAGCCCCGTGCGCACGGCGCCGCAGGTCAGGAACTACTTCAGCGGGGAAGTCATCCCGGTACTCGAAGACCAGCAAGCGCACTTCACCGCCCTGGACGGCTCGGGAGGGGTCAGCTTCATCGCGCCCCTGCTGCTCGCGGTCGGCATCATCGTGATCATCTTCGGGGTCACCATGGCCCTGCTGGCGAGGAAGGGCCTCGCCAGGGAACTGGCGGCGGCGGCCTGGTCGGTGGTGATCACCGTGGGCGCGGCGGTCGTGGTCGTGACGCTCGTGCTCTCGCTCTTCCCGCGCCTGGACGGCGGGCAGAACCTTCTCGACCAGGCAAAGCCCGCGTTCAGTCCTGCCCGCGTGCAGGGCGATCAGGCCTCGGTCACGATGGTGTCGCACGTGGTCGACTTCGCTGCACCCGTGGTGACGCCCAAGGGTGGCGCGGCCTCCGAGGTCCCGGCACTGGTCGCGTTCGTGTCGGGCAAGACCGGCCTGCCGCAGGCAGCGGTGCTCAAGGCGCTGACGACGAACTTCCCGCATGCGACGGCCTTGCTGGAGGCGATCCCGCTGTCCTCAGTGACCAGCGAGCTGCCCGGCCTGGTCAGCTTCGTCGCGACGACGCTCAAGATAACGCCGGCCCAGGTGCTGGCCACGATCAAGGGAAACTTCCCCGGCCTGTACCAGTCGATCACCAATCTCCCCTACGTGACGAACGGCTGGTACAACGTGCCGGGCACGGCCGGCCTGACCAACTTCAGCGGTGCTGCCGTCCGCACGATGCCGCAGGTGCAGACCTACCTGGCGACCGACGTGGTGCCCTTCCTGGCGACCGAGCAGAGTGACTTCACCACCGTCGACACCACCTGGCCGCGGCTGCCGGTCTTCCCGCCGCTGCTGCTGATCGTCGGCATCATCGTGATCCTCTACGGAGCGCTGATGCTCGTCCTGTCCCTGCGCAGATCCCGCCGGATCGCCGCACCGCCCGCCCCGGCCCCGGACCGCATGGCCATGGCGGGCCAGCGGTGAGCCAGGGCGGTCAGGACGACGCCGGCCCGTCCGGGTTCCTGGCCAGCGGGCCGGTGGTGGGCGCGGCGTACTCGCCGATCCACTCGTCCTTCCACGACTGGTCGTACTGCTGGGCATTGCAGCGCGGATGATAGATCGCGGTGAGCTCGCGGGCTATCTGCTCCCGGTGGGAGCGGCCGCCGCCGGGCACCTCGTAGGTGCAGATGTAGACCTTCCACCGGGATCCGGCCCGGCGGATCCAGCACTGCGCGCGCGGATGCTGGAAGGGGAAGCGTTCCTCGGCCAGATTGCCGGAGTGGTCCACGTAGATGACCGCGTACCGGTCCGGCTTCGTGTCCGGATCCGGCTTGTACGCGATCGCGTAGACGGCCGCCGCCGGCGGCGGAGTCCACCCGCCGAGCAGCCGCGGCCCCTCGAACGGGTAGCCGGCCAGTGAGCCGAGCCTGATCATCCGCCCGGGCTCCCGCCGGGGTCCTGGTCCTCGTCCTCGCTGACGGCCTCGATCCGCGCGATGGGCCAGGCCGGCAGCCCGGCCCTGGCCGCAGCCTGAGCGAACTCCCGGGTGGCCTGCTCGATCGCCTCGTCCCGGCTGGCGGCCTGCACCATCAGCTGGGCACCGTAACGGCTCGTCCCGATCCCGGTCGCGATGCCCGCGCTCGCGGCGACCGCGTCGGCGAGCTCGACGATCTCCTCCCGCGACAGCACCCGGTCGCCCTCGGCCTCCAGGCCCACGCTCCACTTCACCGGACACTCCTAACTCATCGTCGGCAGCAGCGCCGCGAGCTCTTCCAGGCTGGACAGGTCGTGGCCGGACAGCAGCAGGTCGACGTGCGGGGCCGCCACCATCATCCCGAGCGTGCTCGGCCGGAAGTTCGCGTCATCGCCCTTGTGCGGGTTCATCCATACCACCCGGTAACTCAGCCGGGAAAGCCGCTCCATCGCCGCGGCCAGCACGGCCGGATCGCCGCGATCGAGGCCGTCGGAGCAGATCACCACGATCCCGCCGCGGCACAGCCCGCGGCGGCCCCAGTCCCTGACGAAGGCGTCGAGCGACTCGCCGATCCTGGTCCCGCCCTCCCAGTCGAACACCGCCTTCGCGGCGTCCTCCAGCGCGTCGTCCGGCCTGCGGTGATCCAGCGCCCTGGTGACGCGGGTCAGCCGGGTGCCGAAGCAGAACACCTCGACCCTGGCCGCCGCCCGCTTGGCCGAATAGGCGAACTGCAGCAGGTTGCGCGAGTAGTCGGCCATCGAGCCGGAGACATCCAGGATCAGGATCAGCGGCCGCAGCCGCACCTTGCGCCGCCGCCAGAACAGCTCGGCAGGCTCGCCCTGCATGCGCAGCGACTCCCGGGCCATCCGGCGAAGATCGAGGGCGCGGCCCGATCGCGCGGCGGCTGTGCGCCGGGTGCGCCGCCGGGGCGGGGTCAGCCGGATCCGGGCCATGATCCGCCGCAGCGCCGCGAGTTCCCCGGGCGTGCAGGAGGTGAACGACTTGTGCCGGAGGGTCTCGGCGTCGGACGCCATCAGGCCGAGGACGGCCTCCTCCGGGTGCCCTTCGCCGCCGTCGTCGGTGGCCGGGACCTGCAGCACTGCCTGGGTCTCCGCAGTCACCTGGGCCTTGATCTTCAGCAGCTCCCTGACCGGATCACCGGCACCGAGGAAGAACCGGCGGAACACCTCGTCGTAGACGCCGATGCCCTCGCGCCGGGTGACCAGCGTGGTGCGCCCCGCCCAGTACAGGTCCAGCAGATCCGTGGGATCCAGCGGGGTCATTGCCGCGCAGTAGGTCAGCACGTCCCCGGAACCCACGGCGAGCCCGGCGGAGCGAAGCTCGGCTGCGAAGTCCGCCAGCACGCCGACAAAGGGCGCGTGCTCAGGCACCGGACGTGATCTCTTCCAGGTTGTCCCGCACCACGTCGAGGTCGTCACGTTCCTTCACCACGGCGCCCAGCGTGTCCTCGGCGACCTGGACGCTCAGGCCGGTCTCGCCGAGGAAATCGAGGGTGCGCACCCAGTCGATGGTCTCGGCGACACCAGGCGGCTTGGCCAGGTCGAGCTCCCGCAGCCGGTTGACCGCGGTGACTACCTTACGGGTCAGCGCCTCGGACACGCCCGGGGCGCGGACGAGCACGATCTCCACCTCGCGCTCGGCGGGCGGGAAGCCGATCCAGTGGTAGAGGCAGCGTCTTTTCAGGGCGTCGTGCAGCTCGCGCGTGCGGTTGGAGGTCAGCACCACGAGCGGCGGGGTCGCTGCCTTGATCGTGCCGATCTCGGGAATGCTGATCTGGAAGTCGGAGAGCACCTCGAGCAGGAATGCCTCGAACTCGTCGTCCGCGCGGTCCACCTCGTCGATCAGCAGCACCGCCTGGTCACCGGCCCGGACCGCCTCCAGCAGCGGCCGCTCCAGCAGGAACTTCGGGCCGAACAGCTTATCGACCGCGTCGGTGTCGGCGATCTGGTGCTCCGACAGCGCCCGGATGTGCAGCATCTGCCGGGCATAGTCCCATTCGTAGAGTGCCTGGCTCGCGTCGATGCCCTCGTAGCACTGCAGCCGGATCAGCTTGCGGCCGAACACCGTGGCCAGCACCTTGGCGACCTCGGTCTTGCCGACCCCGACTTCGCCTTCCAGCAGGATCGGCCGCTGCAGGGACAACGCCACGAACAGGGCGGTGGCCAGCCCGCGATCGGCAAGGTAACCGCCCTGGCGCAGGATCTCGGTGAGCTTACCGACGGTCTCCGGGCAGTCCATCCCGCGCACTCCTCGCCGTCGGCATCGTCATTGTCAGCGGGCCTCCGCGGCGCCGAGTACCAGGTCCCTGATGCTGCCGCCCCCGGCAGTCAGCTTGCCCTCGCGCTCCAGCCTGGACCGCCAGGCGGTGCGCACGTCACCGTCGGGGTCGGCGTCGGCCAGGCCGTCGAAGCCGATGTTTGCCATGTTCTTGCAGGACTTCTTGGTGCCGAGCTCGTCGGCAAGGTCAGTGCTGGCCTGTCCCTGAGCGCTCCATACCTCGCGAAGCACTTCGAGGGCCTCATCCGGCTGACGACTCATCTCGGCAATACCTTTCGGCGGATGCTGCTGTCCTGCCCTGACTCTATTTCCCGGCGCCGGTCCAGGCGACAGCGGATTAAGGGTTCTCTTATCTGGAGAACCCTGGTGACCGCCGGCGCCAGCCGGTCTCGGTCCCAGGATACCGGCCGCGCAGCCGCGTTCCTGCTAACGCTCTCAGGCGCCTGCTGGCATGGTCAGACGGCGGACGCGCCGGGATTGTTGCCGGTCGCCTCGGCGGCCTGGCCTTGCCGGGCCGCGGCCGGGCTGGCCTGGCCAAGGATGTCATCAACGGTCTGGAGCAACTGCCGGACCTTGATCGGCTTGGTCAGGTAAGCGGTGGCTCCGGTGGCGAGCAGTTCGTCGATGACGGGCTGGCCAGCGTCGGCGCTGAGGATGACGATCGGGATGTCGCGGGTCGCCGGATCCGTCCGGAGCTGGTGCATGACGTCCCTGCCGGGCATGTCGGGCAGGTTCAGGTCCAGCAGGATCAGGTCGGGGCGGTGCTGGCGGGCGAGGTCGAGCGCGACGCCGGCCAGCATGGCGGGGATGACGGTCGTCGAGGGCCGCTGCTTGAGTATCTGCTCGACCAGCCGCAGGTTCTCCACCATGTCTTCCACGTAGAGCACGGTCCTGGCCGCGGGATAAGCGCGGCTGGCGACGATCGGGTCGTGACCGAGGGCTGGCTGGGTGACGGCGATCGGCTCGGCCGACGGCAGGTCGATCCAGAAGGTACTGCCCTGGCCCTCCGTGCTGACCACGCCTGCGTCCCCGCCCATGGTCTGGATGAGATGACGCGACAGGGCCAGGCCGAGCCCGGTACCCTCGATTCCGGCCTGCCCGGCATCCAGCCGCTCGAACGGCTCGAAGAGCTTGCCGAGCTCGCCCGGCGGGATGCCCCTGCCGGTGTCCGCCACGCTGATCCGGACGAGGCCGCCCGGATGGTGGTCGACAGTGACGCTCACCCGGCCCGCCGGGTAGTTGTACTTGATCGCGTTGGACAGCAGGTTCAGCAGCACCTGGCGCAGGCGCTGCAGGTCGGCCGCCACGTACTGGCTGATCCGCGGATACGGCGGCGGGTCGAGATGCACCCCGCGCGACAGGGCGAGCGGGCGGATCAGCTCGAGCGCGTCGGCGATCACCTCCTGGACGCCGACCGCCTCGATCGACAGCGACAGCTGCCCGGCCTCGAGGCGGGAGATGTCGGCCACCTCGTCCAAGAGCGTGAGCAGCCGCTGGGCTGCCTCGAGCATCATGGACATCCATTCGCGGTGCTCGGCGGTGATGTCGCTGAAGCTGAGCAGCTCGCCGAATCCGAGGATGGTGTTCAGCGGATTGCGCAGCTCGTGGCTGACCCGGGACAGGAAATGCTTCCGGGCCTCGTTTTCCGCGCCCAGCGTGGCGTTGGCCTCGCGGGCCTCCCTGAGCTGGTCCCGGAGGCCAGCGTCGGCCTGCTCGCTGCGGGACAGCATCTGCCCGGCCAGCTGGTCGTGCTCCGCCTCGTGCTGCTGCAGCCGGACGTACTCGGTGACGTCCTCCGCCTTGTGAATGATGTAGGCGAGCACGCCGCTCGGGTCGAACGCCGGCGAGTTGACCCGGCTCCAGTAGCGGGCTTCCATGCCGCCGCCCTCGGACGCGGGCCTGGCGATGTCATACCTGCGCACCGCCATCGTGTCGGGCACGCGGTCGCGGCGCACCCGGTCGATTGAGGCGCGCAGATCTGCCACCCCGGTTGCCCCGGCGTCGGCCGGGTTGTCGGCGAAGATGTCGAAGATGCCCCGGCCGATGATCTCCGGCCGGGTGGTCGCCGTGTCCCGCAGGTAATCCTCGCTCGCCGCGACGATCGCGAGATCCGCGTCCAGGACCAGGAAAGAGCCCGGTACCGATTCGAACAGCGTCCGGAAGTCTGGCTCCTGCCGGTCCGGCTCCCGGCCGGCCCCCGGGTCCTGCGGCTCCCAGGAACTACCCCCGGCTGTCACGAGAAGAATCGCCTCAATCGCTCGCAGTGCTGACGTCGGCACGGACCTGACCGCAATCGTATACGTCAGGTATTCGTATGACTACCCAGAGTAGCTACCGGTGACGCGCTGCCTGGTACCGCGCTGCCTTGTGCGGCACTGCCTTGTGCGGCACTGCCTGGTACCGCACTGCCGGGTCGCGGCCGCCGGGCTCATTCGGTCAGGACCAGCCAGGTCCGGCCGTCGATGAGCTCACGGACCGCGTCGAGGTGACCCGCGTGACACGCGGTCTCGGTGATCACGTGCAGGATGATCTCCCGCAGGTCGCTGTACCGCCAGTCGGGCCATTCATCGGGCCACCTGGCCGGCGCGCTGTCCAGGGGAGTGGCCGCGATGACGGCGTTCGCTAGCTCTATCTCCCGCCGGTACGAGCCGAGCACCTCCTCGGCCGGCGTGTCCGGGGCGACCTGCCAGACGGCTGCATCGGACTCGCGGGGCTCGACCGCCTGGCCGGCCGCGATGTCGCGGAACCAGAACCGCTCGACATCGACGGTGAGATGACGCACCAGCCCCAGGCACGTCCAGCCCGACGGCAGTACCGGCCGCCGCAGGTCCTCGTCGGAGAGGCCGTCCAGGATCCCGAGCACGTGCTCGCGCTGAGCGGTCAGGGACGACAGCAGCGCCCCGCGCTCTCCGGTTATCACAGGCTGCGACATAACTCCTCCACTGCTGCTGGTGATAGTGAGGTCACCCATTGGTGGTTAGGTCACCCATCGTTCCGGCCGCGCGGGTCAGGTTTCAACTGCGCATGCGGGGAATGCGGTAATTCTTCATCCAGATGAGATGGGGGTGATCCAGATGCCGTGGTGGGAGGCTCTCATCTTCTTCGCCGCAGTGATCCTGGCAATCTGGGGATTCGCGAGCATGGCTGGTTTCGAGACGCGGTTTCTCTCCCGCCGGACTGACCGCCGTGCCCAGGACATGTACGACGAGTTCGCTGATTCGCCGCGCAAGCAGCGCAGGTTCGCCAGACGCCACGGCGGCGAGTGGCGCAACGAGTAGCCACGCGCGCTGACCGGTGCCAGGCGCGTTGCCGCGTAACTGAAGACTCTGCGAAGTCCTTTTCACAGACTGGTTTGTAATGCTAACCTATTGTCCATGACGACCGAGGCTGCGCATCCGGGAGACGAACCGCAACGGCTGCTGTCGACCACGCGCGAGCTCGCGCAGCGGGTGCGCAAGCAGCAGCGCGCGACCTGGTTTCCCCTGCTGGTGCTCGCGGCACTGGCCTTCGCCTCCATCCCCGTCCGGCGCTACAGCGGCCACCACCTGGACTGCCTGGCCGTGCCGGGCGGCAGAGTCTGCCGGGCCTACTCAGACGCGGACTTCGTGTACTGGCCGATTGCGCTGGTGCTGGCCTACGTGGTGATCGCGGCCTTCTACATCCGCCGCTCCCGGGCCCGTGGCATCGGTACCCGCGTGCGGCCGTACGCCATCGCCGGGATCATCGCCGTGGTGGCGCTGACCGGCGTGGCGCTCTGGGAACTGCACAGTCCCTCGGCCGGCCAGAACCTGATGGGACTGGCCGGCTGGCCGTACCGGCTGGCTAGCCCGGGGGCCGCCATCGGGCTCGCGCTGCTGGTGCTGGCCTGGGCGGAACGCAACCGCGCCCTGCTCCTGCTGACCCTCGCCTACATCGCAGCGGTGCTGGTGCCCATCACCTTCGGCCCGGTCGGGCACAACCCCCCCTGGTACTCCCTTCCGCTCGCCCTCCAGGGCACCGTGCTGCTGCTCGGCGGCATCGGCTTCGCCCTGGCCCAGCGACCGCTCCGGTCACGTGCGCCATGACCGGCCATCCCGCCAACGGGCTTGACGACACCGTCCACCAGCGTGTCCGGCTCGGCATCCTGACCATCGCGCACGAGGCAGTGCGAGTCGAGTTCAGTTACCTGCGCAGCAACCTGGAGCTCACCGCAGGGAACCTCTCCCAGCACCTCGGGGTGCTGGAAAGCGCCGGGCTCATCACTATCGAGAAGGGCTACGCGGGAAAACGCGCTCGCACGTGGGTGACCCTCACGAAAGCAGGCCAGGCCGCCCTCGCCGAGGAGATCACCCAGCTCAAGCGCCTGATCAGCCAGATCGAGCGCGCCGGCACGCCGCCGCAGGAGCCGTCCTAGCGCCTACGCAGGTTCGGATTCCACGAGCCGTCGTCCTTGAACAGGCACTGCAACCGCTGAACACAAGCCTACCCAGGACCTCTAAGCCTGATAGGAGTCAGCCGGCGGCAAGGTTGCGCTGATACCAGGTTCCTGACTTACCGCCCAGGTCAGCCGGGCCGGCCGGGCCAACAGGGACGAACCCGGCCTTGGCCAGCACCTTCTGCGACGCGGCATTGTCGTGGGAGGTGGCTGCCCGGAGTGCGCGGAGCCCATGTCCTGCCGCGGCCACCTGGCACAGGTCCCGGACGGTCGCGGTCGCCACGCCGTGGCCTGCGACGTGCTGCGCGACCCGGTAGCCAAGCTCAGCAGTGCCATCCTCGAAGCGGTACAGGTTGAACCGGCCCAGGACCGAGCCATCCTCGGCGACGAGGACGTAGAAGGCGCCGATGCCGGCCTCCTGCTCGGCCAGCAGCGCGCTGTACCGCTCGGTGAACTGGTCGAAGAACTCATCGCCCCGGTCGGAGATCGAGGCAGCGAAATAAGCGCGGTTCGCCAGTTCGAAGGCCAGGACCGCCGGGGCATGGTCGGCTCGCAGGCGCTGCAACTCGGGCACCGCCCGACTCTACCCAAAGAGCACGCTAGTGCGCGGCGGTGCTATGAGCTGGGAGGACTTGGGTGGGCCTGGGAGGACTTGAACCTCCGACCTCTTCCTTATCAGGGAAGCGCTCTAACCGGCTGAGCTACAGGCCCTCGGGGTACGGCAGGCACCGCGAATCGGCCGCCGCCGCGCTAGATTACCGCAAGGCGCCCGCCGCTGCGTCAGTCCGTCTCCCTGAGCGTGACCTCGATGCCGCCGGCCACGTGGGTGACCAGGTTGTAGATCACGGCGCCTACCGTGGAGAGCGCGGTGATCAGGATGACGTTGACAGCGCCGATGAGCATCGTGTAGCCGAGAATCCTGGAGGCGGAGAACCAGTTGCTGGCCTTCACCCCGGGGGAATCCTTGCCGGACGTCACGTTCTCGATCGACGTCTCGATCGAGTGGAAGACCCCGAGCCTGGACAGGACGAAGTAGAGCGCGGCCACCGCGACGAAGAGCACGACCCAGCCGACGAGCGAGATCATGAAGCTGAACTTCATGACCGACCAGGGTTCCAGCCTGACCACCGCGAGCTGGGCCCGGCGGGGCGGCGTGCCGTTCTGTGCCTGCCGGGGCGCCTGGACCTGCATGACCTTCGGCGGCTTCGGCGGCTTGGGCGCCTTCGGGGCCTTCGGTTCCTTGGGCGCCTTGGGAGCCTTCCCCGGCCTCGTCAGGACCCCGAGCGCGGACGCCACCGTGCCTGCGGCGGCCGACGAGGTCGGGATCGCGGCGGGATAGGGCAGCGACGCCGGTGCCGCCGGGCCGGGCGCTACCTCGCCGCCCGGCGGGAAGTGGGTCACGTCGGCGGGCTTTCCGGCCAGTGCGGAGGGCCGCTGTCCGTCGTCCGACGGCTCATCCTGCGCCTGGTCCTGGTCTCCGGCAGCCCCCTCGGGCAGCCACGACTGTGGCTCCACGCGGTGATCCACGTCGTCCTCCTCCGGAAAGTTGCCTGTCACGAGGTTATCCCCAGATGACCGGTGCCTGTCCGTGCGAGCCCGGCATTCGCTCGCGCCGCCACCTAATAGACGCCGCAGGCCCGCGCATCGTTGCGTGCAGCCGGCCGCTCTCATCGCGGCATGCCCCTGCGTAACTGAACGTTGCCAGAAGAATGCTCACCGCACCCATAGAACGGCCGTCGTCAGCAAAGCGCTCAGCGCCCCGCGGGAATCAATCGTCATCGTCCTGCCGGGCACCGGGGCCGGTCTCGGCCGAGTGCGGGTCGGCGGCGCCGGGGACGTCCCCTGCGGCAGCCTCCGGGCCGGTCTCGGCAGCAGCCTCCGCGGGAGTCACGGCGGCCGTCCCGTCAACGGCCGTTGCGTCCTCGCCGGATCCGTCCACGCCGGATCCGTCGTCGCCGGATCCATCGTCAGCGGATCCGTCGTCCGCAGCATCGCCGACGCCCGACTCGGCGTTACGGGCGATGGCCACCAGGCTCTGCCCTTCCGCCAGGTTCATCAGCCGGACGCCCATGGTCTGCCGGCCCGACAGCTTGATCTGGTCCGCCGCGGTCCTGATCACCCCGCCGGCCGAGGTGATGGCGAACACCTCGTCCTCGGGCCGGACCATCAGCGCGCCCACGAGCTCGCCCCTGGCCTCCACGATCCTGGCCGTCAGCACGCCCCTGCCGCCTCTGCCCTGGACCGGGTACTGGTCCGCGGGCGTCCGCTTCGCGTAGCCGCCGCCGGTGGCCACCAGGACGTCGGCGCCCTCGCGCACCACGTGCATGCCGAGCAGTTCGTCGCCGTCGCTGAAGCGCATCCCGATCACGCCGGAGGTGGCCCGGCCCATCGGCCGCAGTGCCTCGTCGCCAGCCCGGAACCTGATCGCCTGGGCGTGCTTGCTCACCAGCAGCAGGTCCTCTTCCGGGGAGACCAGCCGGGCGGCGATCACCTCGTCGTCCTCGCGAAGGTTGATCGCGATGATGCCGCCCGAGCGCGGCGAGTCGAAATCGCCCAGCCGCGACTTCTTCA
>Ga0302324_100014547_pt1 | contig 15858 bp, 11 predicted proteins | sample Palsa_T0_1_FD_201949 | JGI IMG/M metagenome (GOLD analysis project Ga0302324, IMG submission 201949) | Peat permafrost microbial communities from Stordalen Mire near Abisko, Sweden - Palsa_T0_1 | ecosystem: Environmental > Terrestrial > Soil > Palsa > Peat permafrost | place: Sweden: Abisko...
GTTGCAAGTGCGGCAGCGGCCGGATCAATCGTGAATCAACGTGGCGCACGCACTCCTGCGTGCAGCGTCCCCACTCTTGGGGACGCGACTTTTCCGGTGTGAACCATGCGTTCACACGAGTAGAACGCGGCACGCAGGATAGCCTGCGCCGATCCGGCGCCGCTGCCGCATCTGAACGCGCCTCCCAACAGCGAGTCCTATACGGAGGTACAACGTGAGCGGGACGCGGAAGCTGAGGCATCAATCGCCGGAGGCGACAGCATCTCTCACGAGGAAATCCTCCGCGAGTTCGGTCTCTGACGCTGCGCTTTGTCTGGGCTTCGAGCGCCCGCGCGAACTTCGCCGCATCGAACCGCGAGACCGCGCCGTTTGAGTGCGGCGCGTTTCATAAGCTACGGGTAAGGAAACTGCGCCGGCTCAATCGATGGCGTCCCGCCGCCAGCCTCTGCGATGCGCGCCAGCAGGCGCTCGCGGAGCTGCGCCGAGACTTGCAGCGTCTCTGCGCGGCCCGCCAGATTGACGTGCTGGAAGGGATCGGCTGCCAGATCGTACATCATGTATTCGATGTATTGCGGCGCGTCGGGAACCGGATGCCAGCCGCGCAGCTTCGGCGCAGCCACGGCATAGGTCCACCGCGGCGTCCGCAGCACGCGCCCTGTCATGAATTCGCTCAGATGGATGTACACCTCGTCGCGCCAGCCTTGTGGCCGCCCTTGCACCAGCGGCATCAGGCTGCGGCCCTGCATCTCCGCGGGAACGGGCACGCCGGCCGCTTCGAGTAACATGGGCGTCACATCCACGTGACTTACTAACTCGCGTAACTCAAGGCCGCGGTCGAACCCCGGACCCTGCACGATCAGAGGCACGTGTATCGAGCTTTCATGCGGGCTGCGCTTGTATTCGGTGTTGCGCGTCTTGAAATGGCAGCCGTGATCGCTGGTGAAGAGAACGATGGTGTTGTTGTCGAACCCTTGCTGCTTGAGCGTAGCGAGAATGGTTCCGGCCGCGGCATCGATGTTAGCCACGCAGCCGTAGTAATCGCCAAGCTGACTCGGCCAACTGCCGGGCAGCGGGCGCAGGTCTTGCGGCACGAACGGATTGCGGAACTTATTGGCGAATTCCTTGGGCGGAACGTAGTCATCGGTATCGTTCTGATGATGCGTGTTGAGATATGAGACCACCAGTAAGAACGGCGGCTTGGCGCGGCGCAGAAACTCCACGCCGCGCTGCGTCAGGAAATCGTCGCGATAGATGCCGGAGAACGGAATCGGCTTGCCCGCCGCGTCGAAGATGCTGCCTTCATACGCATGGGACGTGAGCTCGAGAACGTTCGCGGCTTCCCACAGGTCGAGAAAGCCACCGCGCATTTCGGGCGCCACGGGGCCATGGGATGCCGGCGCATTCGTCTCCAGGGCGAGGTGCCACTTGCCGATGTAGTTGGCGGAATAGCCCCGGCTGCGTAACAGAGTCGCCAGCGTCACAGCGCCGGGTTGAAGCCCCGGCCCGTTGTGCCATACGCCGTGCGTCTCTTCGTACACTCCGGTGAAGAGGCTGGCGCGTGCGGGCGCACATACCGGGTGGTTCACCACCGCCGACCGGAATAGCACGCCGCGGCGCGCCATCGCGTCGAAATTCGGCGTCAGCTCCATTGGGTTCATTCCCATGCAGCCAAGGTTATCGGCGCGGAACTGGTCGGAGATCAGGATGACGATATTCGGCGCGCTGCTGGGCGCGGATGTTTGCACAGTGGCGGCGCTCGCTAGTATCGGAGTGCTCTTCAGTAAGTCGCGTCGAGTAAGCTGATCCATGTTACTTGATCTGTTCGCGGATCTCACAAATCTGTGCCGCGTGACGAAGCGAGTGTGATGCAGTGATAACCACAAACTCGTAACCGGAGACCGGTCCGAAAAAGGGATGCGTAACCTGCACTGCGCGCAGATTGGGAGCGGTTTCGATGAAGTCGATGGTGCGCCCGCGCGCGGCGCAAAACCGCTCCAGCGCCTCGGCCATTGACCCGAAGCGCCCCGTGGGCAGCGCTCTGGGTGGCGCTTGCACACGAGTGGCGCGGCCCGAAACGCCGGCCGCCATGCGGGCCTCGCGTTCCGGCAAATGGATAGGCTCCGCCAGCGGCTCGCTATTCTTGAGACGCCCGAGTAGAGCTTCCTCGGCGATAGTCAGATGCTCCACGCATTCAAGGGCCGACCAGCGGTCCGGACCGGGATTCCGGCAGGCGTCCTCTTCGGTGATTCCCGCCAGCGCTTCGCGAATGCTTTCGCTGCTGTTCTTCAGATTCGCGATTAGGCCCGAATTGGTTTGAGGAGCCATTCGGACCCAGCTTATCAGGGAATGCTCGATGCCGGCTATTCGTGCGGCGCCGTGGCTTTCCGCCTCTTGTAAGGTGGGCCCATGGCCTGCCCTCTTCCGAGCCGCGCCGAGCGCTCGGCCTCTCGGCTGGCACGTCTACTTCGCTCTTGACGTTTCCGCGCCGCGCCCGCATGCCCCTGTCAAGGATCATCTTGGGCGGTACGATAAAGCCGAGAGTCTGCTGCTGCGCGTGGTAGCGGCGCAGGAGCGGGATGCCGCGTCGGAGTCCGCAAAACTTGCGGCGGCGCTCAGCGATCTCGGGCTGGTGTATCTGGCGCAACACAAACCGGGAGAGCCGAGCCTCCGGTTCGGCGGGCGCTCGCGATAGTTGAGAAGGATCCGCCGGTCACGAGATCGGATTAGCCTCCGCGTTAAACACGATGGCGTGGGCTGAAGGCGGCCAATGCGCCCCGCAAAGAACATGATCGATACCCTCATCACTGAGGACGCCTATGGCCCAAATCATTTTCGAGTCGCTCTAACCTTGCGAGTTTACGGGGCGATTCTTCGGCGGCAGAAGCGCAACGGCGAGGCGAAGCTAGCCGAGAGACGAGCGAGACAGATACTTGCTAAACACGGAATCAGCCTGGGCCAAACGATCGATGTCACAGCGCTCCTGCCCGCCGGCAAAGTCAGCTCACAGAGCGCTACCCTTCACCATCTCTCGCGCGCAGTTATACCCCGGCGCACCCATCACTCCGCCGCCAGGGTGCGCGCCCGATCCGCATAGATACAGACCTCGAACCGGCGTGCGGTAGCGCGCCCATCCCGCTACCGGTCGCATCACGAACATCTGGTCGAGACTCATTTCGCCGTGGAAGATGTTGCCGCCGGTGATGCCGAAGCGGCGCTCCAGATCGAGAGGCGTCAGCACTTGCCGGTGTTCCACAATTGAGCGGATGTTGGGCGCATACTCCTCGATCAGCCCGATCACGCGGTCGCCGAACGGGTCGCGCAGTTCGTCCCAAGCGCCTTCGCGCAGCGTGTAAGGCGCGTACTGCAGGAAGATGCCCATGATGTGCTTACCCGGCGGAGCGAGCGACGGATCGTACATTGTGGGAATGGTGAGTTCGAGCAGCGGCCGCTCCGACGGGCGGCCATACTTGGCGTCGTCCCAGGCGCGCTCCACGTATTCGATGCTCGGGCAGATGTGCATCGTCGCGCGGTGATGCGGGCCGGGCGCGAAAGCGCCGCCGGAAGACACCCCGGGATAAGCCGTGAACTCCGGCAGTCCGTTGAGCGCAAGGTTGATCTTGCAGCTGGTGCCTTCAATTCGGTAGTGGCGAATCGCGGCCACGAAATCCGCATCTAGGTCGCGTTCGTCGAGCAGCTTCAGAAACGTCAGCTTCGGGTCGAGGTTCGAAGCCACCGAGCCTGCTTCAATCTCCTCGCCGCTCTGGAGCGCCACGCCGCACGCGCGTCCGCCGCGTACCAACACCTTGTTTACGGCGGCGTTTACGCGAATCTCCACGCCGCTCTGTCGCGCCGACGCCGCGATAGCTTCCGAAACCGCGCCCATGCCGCCGCGCACGAATCCCCACAGGCCGCGATGTCCGGCCACCCCGCCCATGCAATGATGCAGCAGGATATACGCTGTCCCGGGTGAGCGTGGGCCGCCGTTGGCGCCGATCACTCCGTCGGTCGCCAGCGTCACCTTCACCTGCTCGGATTCGAACCACTCATTGAGATACTCGGCCGCGCTCTGCGTGAAGATCTTGACCAGCGCCACCATATCCTTCGGACGCAGCCCGCGTAGACGGCCCGCCAGCTTCAGGTAGTCGATGAAATCCCCGATGCCGCGCGGCGGAAACTGCGGAGGCGTGGTGAGCAGCAGGCTCTCCACCACTTGCGAGATGCGCTCGATTTGGTCTTCGTAAGCCGGATAAACCGCCGCGTCGCGCCGCGAGAATTTCGAAATCTCCTCCAGGGTCTTGGCGCGATCCTGCCACATGAAGAAGTGGCGTCCGTCGGGGAACACGGAGAAGAACGCCGGGTCCTTGGCGTCCACCTTGTAGCCGTAGCGCTCCAGTTGCAGCTCGCGAACGATGCGCTCCTGCAAGAGACTCGTCAGATACGCGCCGGTGGAGACGCGATAGCCCGGCCAGACTTCTTCGGTGACCGCACAGCCGCCCAGCAATTCGCGCCGTTCCAGCACGAGTGTCCTGCGCCCCGCCCGCGCAAGGTACGCGGCCGCAACCAGCCCGTTGTGGCCGCCGCCAATGATTACCGCGTCGTACTTAGCCATGTGTGCTTAGCCATTCCCGCTCAGCCAATTCGTGGCGCACGCACTCGTGCGTGCAAGCTCCTGTGGGCCAGCCAATCCTGGCTGCCGCCGGCTTTCAGCCGGCGCTCTTCGCCTGGCGGCGCGCGGCCGCAAAGCAGTCAGTCTGGTACTGATGCAGAATTAGTAGGTCCCTCACCCATGACTCACCGCTTGCGGAACGCTACTACCGCGAGCGGCGGCAGAGTCACCGCGATGCTCTGCGCCCGGTTGTGTCTGGGAATCGGCCGCGAAGAGACCATGCCGCCGTTGCCGATGTTCGATCCGCCGAACGCCTCCGAATCGGTGTTAAGAATCTCTTCGTAGAAGCCCTCCTCTGGCACGCCGAATTCGTAACCCTGGCGCGGAACCGGCGTGAAGTTGCAGCAGAAAAGCAGGAAGTCCTTCGGGTTCTCGGCCCTACGCAGAAAGGCGATGATGGAAGATTCCCAATCGTGGAAGTCCACCCATTCGAAGCCGCTGTAATGGAAGTCCACTTCGTACATCGCCGGGTTCGCGCGGTAAATCCGGTTCAGCTCGCGCGCCAGGTTTTGTAACTTACGGTGATAATCGAACTCCAGCACTTCCCATGGAATGCTGGCGTCGTGGTTCCACTCATCGCGCTGGCCAATCTCTTGCCCCATGAACAGGAGCTTCTTGCCGGGGTGCGCCCACATATACGCCAGAAACGCACGCACGTTGGCGAACTGCCGCCACTCGTCGCCGGGCATCTTGCTCAGCAGAGAGTGCTTCCCGTGAACCACCTCGTCGTGCGACACCGGCAATACGAAATTCTCGGTGAAGGCATACACCATGCTGAAGGTGATGTCGTTGTGGTGAAACTTGCGGTAGACCGGATCGTAGCTGAAGTAGTCCAGCATGTCGTGCATCCAGCCCATGTTCCACTTCATGGTGAACCCGAGTCCGTTCAAGTATACGGGCCTTGAAACGCCGGAAAACGCGGTGGATTCCTCGGCCGCCGTGAATGCTCCCGGCACCTTGTGCGCCTGCACGTTGAAGGTGCGGAGAAACTCGATGGCCTCCAGGTTTTCGTTGCCGCCGTATTGGTTAGGAATCCACTCGCCGGCCTTGCGCGAATAGTCCAGGTATAACATGGACGCTACCGCATCCACGCGCAGGCCGTCGATGTGATACTCCTTTAGCCAGAACAGCGCATTCGAAACCAGAAACGAGCGCACTTCGTTCCGCCCGTAGTTGAAGATCTTGGTGCCCCATTCCCGCTGTTCGCCCTTGCGCGGATCGGCGTGCTCATAGAGCGCCGTGCCATCGAAGAAATCGAGGCCGTGCGCGTCCTTGGGGAAATGCGCCGGCACCCAATCGACAATCACTCCGATTCCCGCCCGGTGGCAGCAATCCACCAGGTATTTGAAATCGTCAGGCGTGCCGAAGCGCGCCGTGGGCGCGAAGTAGCCGATCACCTGATAGCCCCACGAGCCCGCAAACGGATGCTCCATGATGGGCAGAAACTCGATGTGCGTATAGCCCATCAGCTTCACGTATTCCACCAGCTTCACGGCCAGCTCGCGATAACTCAATCCGCGCAACCAGGAGCCGGCGTGAACTTCGTACACCGACATCGGCGACTTGAGCCAATCCTTAGTGGCGCGCGATTCCATCCACGCCGCGTCGCCCCATTGATACTTGTCGCACTTCCACACCACTGACGCCGATTTGGGCGGCGCCTCGCACAGGAACGCGTAGGGGTCGGCCTTGAGTTGCTGATATCCGCCGATCTTCGAGCGGACGTAATACTTATAAATCGTGCCTTCGCCGAGCCCGGGGATGAACAGCTCCCACACTCCGCCGTTGCGCCACCGCATGGGGTGGCGGCGGATATCCCACTCGTTGAATTCGCCCGCCACCGTGACATTGAGGGCGTTCGGAGCCCACACGGCGAAGCGGACGCCGCCTTCGGTGACGTGCGCGCCCAGCGTGCGATAGGCCTCGAACAGCGTGCCTTCGGTGTGCAGGTAGAGGTCGGAATCGGATATCTGCGGCCCGTAGCGGTACGGGTCGTCGATCTCGATTTCGCGCCCGTCCCAGAGGCGCGCGCGAATGGTATAAGCCACTGGCGCGCCCGGCAGCGATACGCAGTAGAAGCCGTCCGGATGGAGTTTCTCCATTACGGCTGTCGCGGGACCGGCATCCTGGCCAGTCTCGATCAATACCACCGCGGCCGATTCCGCCTGCGGGAGAAATGCTCGCACTTCCCACTTTTTCCTGGTCACGCTGTGTGGGCCGAGCACGTGGAAGGGGTCGCCGTGGTATCCGCCGACGATCGCTTCGATCTCTTGCGAAGTCATGAGAGTCTAATAGTCAAGTATGGACGATTTTCTGACCGAATTGCCGAAGGCTGAGCTGCACCTGCACCTGGAAGGCTCAGTGGAGCCCGAAACGCTGCATGAGCTCGACCCGGCAACCAGCCTCGAAGAGTATCGCGCGCTCTATCGCTATGCCGATTTCGACGCGTTCCTGAAGGCGTTCGGCGCCATTGGCAAGCGGCTGCGAACTCCCGGCGATTATGCGTTGATCGCAAGGCGGCTGCTGGAGCGCCTCGAAAAGCAGAACGTCCGGTACGCCGAAATCATCATTGCCGCGGGCGTGGTGTTATGGAAAGGCCAGGAATTCGGCCCCATCTTCGACGCGGTGCGCGAGGCCGCGCGCGAATCCACAGTGGAGGTGCAATGGATTTTGGACGCAGTGCGGCAGTTCGGCGTGGAGCACGTACGCAGCGTGGCCGAGCTGGCGGCCGAGCGTGTGGATCAAGGCGTGGTGGCTTTCGGCATCGGCGGCAGCGAACAGCGAGGCCCGGCAGAGTGGTTTGGAGACGCCTTCGCGTTCGCGAAAGGCGCAGGACTGCGGTTGACGGCGCACGCGGGTGAGAGCATGGGGCCGGAATCGATATGGGCGGCGCTCGATTTGGGCGCCGAGCGGATCGGTCATGGAATCGCAGCGGTGCGCGATCCGGAATTGATGCGGCATCTGCGCCAGCGCGACATTCCGCTCGAAATCTGCATCACCAGCAACCTGGTGACGGGCGTGGTGGCGCGTGTGGAAGATCATTCGGTACGGCGGCTATACGACGCGGGCGTGCCGATCACGCTGAATACCGACGACCCGGCCATGTTCGGTTGTACGTTGACGGGGGAATACCGGCTGGCGGCGCGCCATTTCGGGTTTAGCGAAGCCGAGTTGCGAGGGATCGCGGACAACGGATTCCGTTATGCGTTCCGCGGCGAAGGCTAGCTTCTTCGCAGCGCGCGAAGATTTGTGGGGCAGGTTGCCAACCCAATGCAGGTTGCGCAGTAGGGCGGACCCCCTGGTCCGCGCGGGTCCCCCTGGACCCGCTCTTCGCCCAGCCAAATTAGATCCCTGAGAGGCCGACCTGGGGGCGGCCGCGGACCAGGGGATCGGCCCTACAAATCCTCTTCCGTCCCGGTTCCGGAAACACCGCGAATTGGTGTAGGTGGTTCGCTGCCGGCGAGTCTGGGAATGCGCACTTCTACCAACTTCTGCGCGCCGAGGGCTGTCGCAAAATTCTCCAGGCGCTCAATCCAAGTCTCGGTGAGGATGGTTTCCCCCTTAAGGATCAGGTTCCCGCCGTTACTCAAAACATCGTTTTCCAGAACCATGCCGGCGCGAAGCTCTCGAATCGATAACCGCCGCACTTCGAACATTCCTCGTGTTGGAGAGTAGCTTCTAAGCGCATGCAGCATGTGGCCATCGAATTGGCCCAGTGCCCTGAGATCGGCGAGCGCGGAGCTGGCAGTGACTCCCCGATAGATTCTTCGGTCCAGCTCCAATGCCAGATGCAGCATGTGAGCGCCTTGCCTTGACTGCTCCATGGCGGATGCTTCTCCCTCGGGTCTCTGTTGCCCGCGAATCATTTCGGCCACCACCTCCAACCGCGGGATGTCCGACAGAAGGTGGGCGCCTCTCTCTGGATGAGCGCGAAACATTCGATCCTCATCGGGCGAGAGATCCTGGCCACGGTAGGCTTTTTCGAAGACCTCGTCGGGCAGCGCTATACAACCCGCTAAGCACAATGTGGCGGCAAGTTCGTACTGCCATGGATCGTCACTGATCTCCATTCGCTTGGTGATCCAGAGCACGATGTCCCGGATAGCGCCCGATCGCACTGCAAGCTTTGGCGACGTGAGCTGAATCAACTCCCAAAGAGTTCCCACAATGCCGCCGAGAGTTCTTTCCAGCAGGTCATACTCGGCCCGTTGTGCTCGCCGTAACTTGAGGTGGGTCTCCACCCGCGCCTGCACTTCTTCGAACTGGAAGGGCTTGGAGATGTAGTCCACTCCGCCCGCTCGAAATCCCTTTACCTTGTCTTCGAGCGCGTTCAAAGCGCTGATGAAAATCACCGGGATGTCGGAAAGGCGTTCACTCGCTTTCAGCCGTTCACATACTTCGTAGCCATTCATCTCCGGCATATTGATGTCAAGCAAAATCAAGTCCGGTGGTTCCTGCTCCGCCGCTGCCAACGCCAGGCGGCCTCGTGGAAACGACCGTACCTCGTACGCGTGCTGGCGGAGTATGTCTTCCAACAGTTTGAGGTTGGCGGGATTATCATCCACGATCATGATGTTGCCTTGATGAGGCTGCGACTGAATCCTTAGCGGCGGCATGCTTCCTCCAGCAATCGCGTCAAGGCATCGTATTCGTACCCGTCGGCAAGCTCCTGTAGAGCGTGGGCGGATTCGGAATTTCCAGTCTCGGGTACTTTGAGGATCAGCTTATCCAGTAGTTTCTTGTCGCCGCTCAAAATCGCATCGCGGAGTTCTTCGACCAGCTCCCGCGGTAGTTGCCCGAGTCTCTCCGCACTTAGGGCCGCCACATCCGCGACAGGTTGGTCTTCAGCCTCGCTCGTTTCCTCGTAGTCATAAGCAATCCTCAGAAGGATGCGCATCTTCTCGAGTAATTCATCCTCATGGCAAGGCTTGGCCAGGAAATCATCGGCCCCGCTTTGTGAGACGGCCAGACGGTCCTCATCCGTGACGTTGGCTGTTAGAGCAATGATGACCGTCTCTCTTCCCCGAGGATCCGCCTTGATTCTTCGAGTAGCCTCCAGCCCATCCATCACCGGCATTTGCACATCCATCAGAATCAAATGCGGGTTCCATTCCTCCCAGTTTCGGATGGCCGCCTCGCCGTTATCGGCGACGCGCACGGAAAAACCAATAGAGCCGAGCAGTTTCATCAGCCAGTTCCGGTTCTCCAGATGATCTTCCACCACCAGGATTCTGGGAACTTCCGGTCCGGCGCATATGCCCTGCACTCGGCGGGAATCGCTCCGCGTGACCGCTATCCCTGCGTCGCCGCGTTCGAGCGGGATTTCCAACCGGAATATCGATCCTGCTCCGGGGCTGCTGGTAACCGTGATGTCGCCTCCCATCAATCGCGCGTATTTGCGGCTGATGGCCAGCCCCAAGCCCGTTCCCTCCTGACTCTGAAGACCACGCCTGATCTGGCTAAACGGCTCGAACAACATCCCTTGTTCCTCGTCCGAAATGCCCGAGCCGGTGTCCTCAAACCGCGCTGACAGCCACAGCCGCTGGCGGCTCCCCTGGGTCACAGTGACGTGATCTACAGCGACGTGTTCCAAACTGACGTAAGTCAAAGTCACGTGCAGCTTGATCTCGCCGTGTGCGGTAAACTTGATAGCGTTTCCCAGAAGGTTGATCAGCGCCTGGCGCAGCTTACCCTCGTCCGCCACAACGTATGGCACGGATTCCCCATCCACCAATATTTCGAACCGCAGCCTCTTTGCCTCAGCCCGCAAGCGGAACATCGTTGCCAGATCGTCCAGTAGCCTGGAGAGGCTGAAGGTCGTCGGATTGAGCTCCATGCGGCCGGCCTCGATCTTGGACATGTCGAGAACTTCATTGATGAGGCCTAGCAGATGCTCGCCGCTTCGGCCGATGATCTTGAGATTGGCTTTGGCGTCCGCACCCAGGCCGGGATCCCGCAACATCAGCTGCGCATAACCGAGGATGGCGTTCATTGGCGTGCGGATTTCGTGAGACATGGTCGAAAGAAACGTACTCTTGGCCCGGTTGGCGGCATCGGCTTCCGCCTTGGCTTGCGATAACTGCGTATTGGTGTGGTAAAGCTCCCGGTTCGCGGCTTGCAACTTCTGCGAGTTGTGGAAAATCCGAGCCTCCATCTGCTCCAAACGTACGCGCATCCCGGTGGCGTCGCCCTCGGGCTGCGGCCTCTGCCGCATGAACTCGGTCACGTCCTCCACGTGATTGATAATATATTCAATCCGGTGGTCCAGCCCGAATACGGGGGCATTGATCGGGCTCCAGTAACGCTCCTCATAGGCGCCGTTTGGCAGGCGTATATCAAATTTCATGATGGCCATGGTGTCTACGCTGCCCGTCTGAAGCACACGGTCCATGGAGGCGCGCAGGTTGGCGCTGCTGTTTGCAGCGGGGTCATCGGGGTTGTCGGGGAAGGCCTCAAAGAGGCCAAGACCGGCGAGCACATCGAGGGTGGTCATGGTTGCCTTAAGGTAGGCGTCGCTCGCGGTGACGATCTTGAGGTCGGGCGTAAGCACCAGGTAAAGGCCGGGCAGCGACTTGAAGAGGTTTTCGAAGACCACGCGGCTGCGGCGCAGTTCGTACTCGGCAGCCTTCTGCTCCGTGATGTCGCGCGCGGTGGCATACACCAGGCCCTCTTCGACCACTGGCTGAGCCTGCCACGACAACCATCGCGACGAGCCGTTCTTGCACTGGTACCGATTCTCAAACTGCATCATCGGCATGCCGCGGCCGAGATTCTTCTGCTCAGCGCGGGTCGCCGCGCGGTCGTCCGGGTGGACGAAATCGAGCACCGGCCGCGACATCAATTCGTCCGTCGTGTAGCCGAGCATCTTGGTGAAGGCAGGGTTCAGGCGCTTGAAATACCCGTCCATGCCGGCGATGCAGAGCATGTCGGGCGAGCTGATGAAGAACCGATCGCGCTGGGCCTCCGCCTGCTTGCGCTCGGCAATCTCTTTTTCCAGCTCTTGATTAGCGGCTGTCAGTTGCTTGGTCCGCTCGGCCACGCGCCACTCTAATTCGCCGTGGGCCCTCTCTAGCGCCTCTTCCGCATGCTTGCGCCCGGTGATGTCTTGCAAAAGCGCCACGAAATAGTCCACCGAACCGTCCAATCTACGGAGGCACTTGAAGGAAATCGTGGCGTGAATGATTTGCCCGTCCTTGCGGATGCACCTTTTGTTTATTGAATAACCGTCGGCCTCACCGGCTATGACAAGGTTAAAATTACGGACGTCGGCAGCCACATCGTCCGGGTGGGTCCACGCATCCCAGGTCATTTGGAGCAACTCGCTGCGGTCGTAGCCTAAGATGCTGCAGATCTCGTCGTTAACCTCCAGAATGCCCTTCGCCGGCGACGTGACGGCCATGCCCACCAGCCCGAGCTCGAAGTAGCGCCGGAAGCGTTCCTCGCTTTTTCGCAGCGCCTCCTCGGTCCGCCTCCGATCGGTAATGTCTTGCACCATGAGAACCAGACCGCTTGGCGAAGGGCACACGGTCTCTGCCACCCACTTGTCGAATGGCGCGTAATACTCGTCGAATCGAACGGTCACACGCTCATCCACCGCTCGGCGGCAGGCCGTCTCGAACGGCGTGCCGGCGAATCCTGGGAACACTTCAAAGCGCGTCCGGCCCAGCATTTCTTCACGCCCGCAGCCGCTAAGCCGCTCAGCCGCGGCGTTGACGTAGGTGTAACGCCACTGCCCGTCGACGACCAGTACGCCATCGGAGATGCTCTCCAGAATCTCAAGAGCGCTCTGTTCCGTCATTTGACCTCCCAGCGCGTTTTCGTCATCCGCTAGCGGCGGCACGCTTCCTCCAGCAATCGCGTCAGGGCATCGTATTCGTACCCGTCGGCAAGCTCCTGTAGAGCCTGCGCGGACCTAGCATCTTCAGTCTCGCGCATCTTGAGGATGAGTTTATCCAGGAGTTTTTTGTTGCCGCTCAAAGTCGCAGTACGGAGCTCTTCGACCAGCTCCCGCGGTAGCGGCCCGAGTATCTCCGCGCTTAGGGCCGCCACCCCGGCAACTGGTTGGCCTTCGGTCTCGTCCGTTTCCTCGTAGTCATAGGCGATCTTCAGAAATGTTTGCATCTTGTCGAGTAGCTCGTCTTCGCGGCAGGGTTTCATAACGAAATCGTCCACTCCGCTTTGAGAGACTGCCAGACGGTCATCATGCAGGGCGCTGGCTGTCAGAGCAATGATGACCGTTTCTTTTCCCCGAGGACTCGCCCTGATTCTTCGAGTAGCCTCCAGCCCGTCCATCACCGGCATATGCACATCCATCAGAATCAAATGCGGGTTCCATTCCTCCCAGTTTCGGATGGCTGCCTCGCCGTTATCGGCGCCTCGTATGGAAAAACCGATGGAGCTGAGCAGTTTCATCAGCCAACCCCGGCCCTCGGGATGATCGTCAACGACCAGGATTCTGGGAACTTCCGGTCCGGCGCGTATGCCGACAACACGGCGGGAAACGCTCCGCCTGACAGCTACACCGGGGTCGCCGCGTTCGAGCGGGATTTCCAACCGGAATATCGATCCCGTTCCAGGGCTGCTGGTAACCGTGATGTCGCCTCCCATCAATCGCGCGTATTTGCGGCTGATGGCCAGCCCCAAGCCCGTTCCTTCCTGACTTTGAACACCGCGCCTGATCTGACTAAATGGCTCGAACAACATCCCTTGTTCCTCACCGGTAATGCCCGAACCAGTGTCCTCAACCAGGGCCGACAGCCATAGCCGATTGCCGCTCCCATGGTCTGAAGCGACTTGTTCCAAAGTGGCGTGGTCCGAACCGGCCTGTGTCAGAGTGACGTGCAGCTTGACCAGGCCGAGTGCGGTGAACTTGATGGCATTTCCCAGCAGGTTGATCAGCGCCTGGCGCAGCTTACCTTCGTCCGCCACAATGCACGGCGCCGATTCCCCATCCACCAACATTTCGAATCGCAGGCCCTTCGCCTCGGCCCGCAAACGAAACATCGCCGCCAGATCGTCGACCAGGCTTGAAAGGTTGAATGTCACAGGATTGAGATCCATGCGGCCGGCCTCGATCTTGGACATGTCGAGAACTTCATTGATGAGGCCTAGCAGATGCTCGCCGCTTCTGCCGATGATCTTGAGATTGGTTTTCGCATCTGCTCCAAGGGCGGGATCCCGCAACATCAACTGGGCATAACCGAGAATAGCGTTCATCGGGGTACGAATTTCGTGAGACATGGTCGACAGAAACGTACTCTTGGCGCGGTTGGCAGCCTGGGCTTCCGCCGCTGCATCTTCAAGCCGCCGCTCACTTTGCCGCAGCTCGCCGATCAGGATCTGACGGCGTACATTCCCCCTTTGAATAGCGATGGTTGCGACAAGCAGCAGCAGGAACAGACTGACGCCGCCGAGGATAGTGATCAGACTACCTTCGCGTTGGCTCGATCGCGCCTGCTCCGAATACCGGGTCAGGCGTCTGCCGGCCGCAGTTTGGATCTCCCGGCAGATCCCCCGCACCCGGTCCATCACCGCTCTCCCCCGATCGGTACGGACGACAGCGAGAGCGGCATCGATGCCTCTACTCTGGCGGAGTTCAATGGTGCGCGCCAATTCCCCAAGTTTTTCCCTGACCAGCGGACCTAAGAGCTCGATGCGTTCGGCCTGCTCCGGGTCAGCCGTGGTCAGCGCTCCGAGAGACTTCAATAGCACCGGGATGTCCGCACGCGCTTGACGGTACGGTCCCAGATAGCGATCTTCTCCGGTCAGCAGAAACCCTCGCTGTCCCGTTTCCGCGTCCGTAAGCGAAGAGATGAGCGCGTTGATTCCGGTCACAACTCGCTCCGTCGCCTCGATTTCATAGGCGTGACGGCCCAACGCAGTCGAGCTGCGATACGAGAGCAATCCGATCAGAAGGACCACCGCGAGAGCGAACAGCAACGTAAGCCATTCGCGAGAGTGAAGGCTTACTGGCGAGACCTCGTGTTTCATGTCCTTCTCTCTCGCCCGGCTTTCGGCCGGCGTTCGTCGTGTTCGAAGACTCGCGCGGACTTCGAAGAAGCCTGAAAGGCGGCTGCAGGCAAGATTGCCTCCCCCATAACGAGCGACTTACTGATTCTTGCGAATCTCTTCCAACCGCTTTTTCAAATACTCGTCGTACTCCTTCTTCAACGCCGGGTCTTTCGGCGTGCTATAGATCTCGCTTGACTTATACTTACCCGTTGCGAACATCTTACGAGTCCACTCGTCGTGTATGTGAACCACGTCGGCGTTATCGACGGTTTGCTGCACCAGTTGCGGAGGGATGAAGTAGATGCCTTCGGGGTCGCCAAGCACCATGTCGCCCGGCATCACGGTGGCGTTGCCAATGCGCACGGGGACGTTGATGCCGGTGATGGTGACATTAGTGATGAAGCTGGGATGCGCCTTGCGGAAATACGCCGGCATGTCCATATCGGAAATTCCCTCCAGGTCGCGAACGCTGCCATCCACCACAAGGCCCGCGCATTTGGCGGACTTCATCATGTAGTAGAAAAGGTTGTCGCCCACGATGGTGCCGCCATCGGTCTTGCCGAAGAGATCGACTACCAATACGTCGCCAGGCTGGAGCATATCGAGAGCGGCCTGATTGTAGAGACGGGGGATGCCCGCCGCTTGCGCCTTCGCGTTCATGACGGCGTCCAGATCGGGGCGCGCGGGCATGAATTGGACGGTGAAAGCGCGCCCCACCATTTTCTTTCCGGGGTGCAGCGCCTGGAAGCCATCTTCATATTGATTGTGGAAATTGCGGTTAGGCAGCACCGCGAATGCCTCTTCCATCGACATTCCCCTGGCGCGCTCAAGCAGGGCGTCCGGGACCTTTGGACGGCCGTCGGGAAAGCGTTCGAACGGGTTCTGCGCGGTGAGCGCGATCATTTCCTCCTTGCTCAGCTTTAAGGTTTGCGCGTGGGCGGTGGGCGGCGCTAACACGGCTGCCGAGGCGGAGAGTAAGAGCAAGGTTGTGAGACGGCGCGGCGCGGCACGCACTCCGTTTGCCGACGCGCGCGCGACACGCATTCCGCTTGCTGACGCGCGCGGCTCTGATCGGAGCCACGACCGTGAGGGAGTGGTCTTTGCTGAATAGGGAATCAAAGCGCGAGTCATTATGTGTTCGCTCCTTTTCGATGTGGAAACTGTCAGAAATTTGCCTTTCC
>Ga0302324_100014548_pt1 | contig 15858 bp, 9 predicted proteins | sample Palsa_T0_1_FD_201949 | JGI IMG/M metagenome (GOLD analysis project Ga0302324, IMG submission 201949) | Peat permafrost microbial communities from Stordalen Mire near Abisko, Sweden - Palsa_T0_1 | ecosystem: Environmental > Terrestrial > Soil > Palsa > Peat permafrost | place: Sweden: Abisko...
TTTCGACGCGAAGGTTCGGGTTTCCCAACGCCAGGACCGGCACGGAACCCAGCCCCAGTGAGACGCCTCCCAACAGCGGTTGCAGAGCCGTCTCGAGCGCCGAAAGATCCACTGGCAACCCGGCCGGCACGCGGACGAACAACTCCGCATAGTTGGCGACCTGAAAAGCGTCGCTGAAGCTGGCCCAAACCGAATCCTGCGCCGATATCCGGTACAAGGCCGCCACACGAGGCGAAAACTGCGTGTCGAATATGGTACTCGCGTCCACCCGCGCGCTGGCGGTCAGCGTGAGCCGCTCCCCGACACGGCGCCGCACTTCGCCGAAAGCACCGCCCCGGTGAGCTGAGATGGCGTGCGATAGAAGCGTCTGAATCCCCTGCTGATCAGCCGTGTCGACGAATTCGTAGACATAGTTTGCGCCGGCCACCACATCGGTCTTGCTTCCGAGCTTCCGGTTGGCCTGCAATTCGACCTCGACGTTACGGTCACGCTCCGTGATGGGGACGCCGGAGCCAAGCGCCGGTTCCGACGGGGAATCGCGCGTGTTGTCGAATACGTTGAAGCTCCATCCTGGCTTAACGTAATGCGCGCGCGTCCACGTGCGGATGTTGTCGCTCAGCGCACGCCCGGTCCCCACGACGAAGACTGGCCCGGCGAGACTTTCCACTCCGCCTTCCATCGTGAGCAGCGCGTCCCCCGAGAAGTACTTGTCGGCGCGCACTGAGCCGGAGGCCAGATCGTCGCGGCGAGTCGGTAACGGGATAGCTTCCATCGGAAGGCCCGGATACTCCACCGTCTTGTTGCGGGACTGCGAAAAGTCGTTGCTGCGTAAGTACCCGCCCAGCACTTTCAAATACCAGCCCCGCCCCAGCTTTTGGGCCAGCCGGCCTTCCAGGCTGACTGTGCCGCGCTCCCCAAAGGTAAACCGCAGCCTCCCTCCCAAGCTGTCCCGAGGCGCTTTGGTAGTCATCTCGACCACGCCGTTATAAGCGTTCTCCCCATAGAGAGAAGCGCTGGGTCCGCTCAGCACCTCGATCGTATCCAGGTCGTCCGTCATCAGGGCCAGGGAAGACCACTCGGGATTGCCCAGAAGGGGAATGTCCGGATTCCTTCCATCAATCGATGTCGCCACCCGCCGGTTGAGCGGCGTGTTAAAGCCCCGAAGATTGAAATTGTAATCGTACAAGCCATTCTGCGTCAGTTCGGCGCCAGGGATACCGGCGAGCAGGTTGGGAACTTGTCCGGCGGCGCCATAGAGTGGAACCACATCGTCACCGACGGAGTTGACAGCGGCCGGGGCACTGAGAATCGATTCCGTCTCTCGCGAAGCGGAATATACAGTGATGCTGCCCACCAGCCCGGCGTCTATAATGACTTCCTGCGATAGATGCACGGTTGCGCCGGGGGCCGCGTCCGCGGTGAGATGGTAAGACTTTCCGCCCGGCGCCGTGAAGGTGACCGCGTACCTGCCTGGAGGCACGGCTTCGAAGCGGAAGATCCCATCCGCATCGGTTCGTTGCTCCTGGAAAACGGCATCGTCGCGCAACAGTTTCACGGCCAGGCCGCCAACTCCCACGCCCGCCTGGTCGCGAATAACACCTTGTATAGTGCTGGTTTGCTCACTGACGAGACGGGCGCAAGTCAGAATCAGCGCGGCGGCCAGGCCTGCGCTCCGGAAAGTCATTTCAGAGAACTATAACGCGAATGCGTCCAGCGATCCAAGCATTTGGGCTGGTCGCTAGATCGATGTCATTGACACGTATGGGGAAAACAGGTAGCATGTTTTTACATTCATCTACCACGGAGGCCCACCTTGGGAGCTACAATTACGATCACGCGCGTCGACGATCAGACGCTGACCGTCCACTTCTCCGAACCCATCAAAATGCCCGCGGGCGAAGAGGTGCCGGTCAGTTTTTTGCAATCAGTTCTGGATTACTACACCAAGCACGCCGACCCCAAGACGGGGCTGACGCACCACGGGCCCCCCCGTCCTTGGTAGCAAGTGCCCGAGACGGTCGATATAGCCATAGCCGGCGGCGGCGTGTCGGGGCTTTACACGGCCTGGCGTCTGCTGTGCTCAGGGGCGGGCCGGCCGCCAACCGTCCGTGTCTACGAGGCTTCGGACCGGACCGGCGGACGGCTGCATACCATCGCCGTCCCGGGATCTTCGACCTCGGTGGAACTGGGCGCCATGCGGTTTCCGGTTTCGCATGTGCTCGTTTCCAGTCTGTTGGCTAAACTTGGCGTTGCCACCGAGCCCTTTCCGAATCTCCAGCTCCAGCAGGTCTACCTGCGTGGCCGGGGCATTGGGATCAGCCCCCAAGGCAACCCCGTTGTCGATTTGCCGTTTCTGCTTGCCGGTAGTGAAACCTCCAACCCATTTCAACTCCTGGTGAGCGCTCTGCAGCGCATCGTACCCAATGCTTTGCACATGACGGCAGCCGAATGGGACAAGCTTTTGGGTACTGGAAAGATTGCCGGCCGTCCGTTTTGCGATTGGGGGTTTTGGAACCTGATCCAGAGCGTCGTCAGCAACGAGGCTTACGAGTTGATCCAGGCCGCCATCGGCATCGAGTCGGCGCTGGCTAATTGGAATGCGGGAATGTCGCTGCCGATGATGGCACAGTTGATAGCGGACTTCATAGCCAACAAATTTAACCGGCCCAGCAAGGGTTGGTCGTGCCTGCCCATGCAATTGGAGCAAGACATCCTCAAAGTTCAACCGGGCTCCGTCAACCGGCAACACAAACTCGCTTCGGTGCGTCTTTGCGACGACCCCGCGCATCCCATCGAATTCGTTTTTTCCACTCCAGGCGACTACACCGTACGGGCTGCCAAGGCGGTGTTGGCGCTGCCGCGCGCGCCGCTCGAACAGTTGCACTGGGACGCGTCCCTGAAGGCACGTACACCGCATTTTCGCGAGTCGCTGGCGCGGGTTGGCCAGATTTCCGCATTCCGGGATTATCTTGTCTACGAAAAACCCTGGTGGCAAACCGCATGTGGATGGTCGCACGGCTACTCCGTCACCGATCTGCCTCTCCGCCAGGTCTTCTATGGCGCGGGACTGGGGGGCTCGGCGGCGGACAACAACTCCGTGCTGATGGCCAGTTATTCCGATTTCCACAGTGTGGAATTTTGGCGTGGATTAGTGGCCTTGGATGCGGAACCAACGATGGTTATGGAACAGCCCACACCCGGAGATCCGCTACTCGAGTCCGTGGAATCGCAACTCCGCGTGATCCATGGCTACAGCCGCGCTTTCCCCAAAGTCGCCAGCACCGGTTATGCCGACTGGTCTCATAACAGGTTCGGCGCGGCATGGCATGCCTGGCGGCCGGGCGGCGACCCTCACGCGATGAGCAAGGAAGTACGTCAGCTCTTTCCTCCGGTCCCACTTTACGTCTGCGGTGAAGCCTATTCGTGTTTTCAGGGATGGGTGGAAGGAGCCTTGGGATCCGCGGAGGCCATGCTGCGTGAACATTTCGGATTGCCCGCTCCCGCCTGGCTCAGCGGCGGCTCCCTGGCGATCGTCTGAACCGCCCGCATGTCGTGGGAGTACCATTTCCTAAAACACCAGCTTGAAATTCCTTGCGATCCTCTGCTCACTCTGTTCGAAAGCTTCTGCGAGCGGGCGCACGACAGCATGGATTCCATGGAGTGGTCGTGGAAGTTTCAGGGCGGCCGAGCCCTGGCCAATCGCGTTTTTTGGCTGGGCGCGCCATCGCGTCGCGAATCGACCAGCGAACACTTGCGCTGGCTGGCCGGAGAACTGGCGCTCAAACCGGCCGATCTTCCGGGCGGATTGCAGGAATGGCTCTCGCTCGTGGAGCATCATACGGAGCGCGCGCTGGTCTCCTATGCGGGGCCGAGTCCCGAAGGCGATCGCTCCGCAGCCATCAAGATCTACCTCACGTTGGACCGCATTGCGGTTTCGAACCGGCTTCTGCAAGCGCTGATTCCCAAGCTGGCGTGCGATCTGCCTCTTGAGGCTGCAACTGTCCTGCTCTGCTACGCGGCGTACGAATGCGGCGCCGCGGCGTCGCGCATCTATCTGATCTATGGTCAGGAATCCTTCGAAGACGTCGCGCTATGCGAATGGATGCGGAGCGTGGCGGGGGACCAGGCCCTCGAACTGGCGCGTTCGCATGTGCGCGCCGGTCTGGCGTTCAAGAACGATACCACCAACATGCTGGGGCTCGGTTTCCGCCCTAGCGGCGTCGAAATGGCCGATCATCCCTGCTGGTGGAATTCGGCGGCGTTGGTTCCGCTCTTTTGCGCGGCCGGCAGCCGTCCCTTGTTGCGCGCGCGGCTGAGGCGCGTGACCTGGATCACGCTGCCGCTCTCACGCGAAGCCCTGGCTCTGCCGCTGACGATGCCGGAGATGAACGTTTATGTCCGGCTCCGGTAACCCCAACCCGCCTTACCTGAGCGAGCGCACCACGCGGATGCCCAGCACTGTGTCGCGGTAGACTGCGGGCGGCAAGTCGCGGAAAGCTGCGCGGCACATATCCGCGTTATCGCGCCACGATCCACCGCGGACAACACGATGGATCCCTCCCGCGCCGGGGCCGCGCAGCGTAGCGGGATCTGGCGGGTGTGGAATCCCATTTACCACTACCGGTCCCGTCAAGCTGGCGGCGTCCTCACACCAGACATGCGTGTTGCCGGCCAACCCGCGAATACCGTAAGGGCTCTCATCTCCCGGATACTCATCCACCAACGCCTTCAACACGCGTCCGCGGGCCGCATGACTCATGCGCATGGCGCAAAAAGTAGGGTCCAGGTGATGGCCCCACGGATAAACCCGCGTATCCACGCCACGCATGGCCTTTTCATGTTCCATCTCCGTAACCATGCGCCACAAAAGACGGTCGTGCGCCGCGCGCCACTCCGCATAGGCATGGGATGAGGCCCAATTCAGCATGGTCACGGGCCAACGCAGCTTCTCGTCGGGCCCATCCAGGTGGTAACGCCCCGAGGTGCTGAGGACCACGCCCACCTCGCGCTCCGCCGCCGCGGTTCGGCCTTCTTCCCACGCGGGCAACGGCGGCACGTGTTCCGCGGCTTCCACCTCGCGGCCTTGCGCGCGCAGATCGTTTAGAAACTCGATATAATCGCCGACCGTCACCGGGAATCTGGGCATCACGAACCCGTCCAGCCACAACCGCCGCGCCGGAAGACTGTTCTTGGCCAGGGGATCGCCGCCACTCCAGAACCAGCCGGCAGGCACGTAGCATTCATCCGGGCGCAGTTGGTCCGGCGACGGCAGGTAGACCGGATCTGGAACGCCGCTACCCGGCCGCACGCCATCCCAGTGCAACTGGCGCTCTATGAAGACCGGGTAGTTCACTTCGATTCGTTCGGGGTGCGTCAGCCGCACCAGGTAACTCCCCATCTCGAGCGGGTGCTCGATGACCGGAGTAGCGCCCAGATCCGCCAGGAACTCCGGTTCCAGACGGCGGTCACGTTCGACGTAACGGAATAGGAGGGCATGCGCTCCGGGCGGGTTGGTGAACAACGTGAGCGCGCCGACGCCGCGCAGGTAGGCGGCGAATCGTCCGTCATCGTGTTAGCGCAAAAGCACCTCGAATTGCGCCGCGGCGATGGAGTCGCGAGCGGCTTCCGCCCGCGCGTGCAGCTCACGATAGTGGCTGGCCAGCATGGCGTGCGCGGGAGGGAAATCCGGCGCGTGGGTCAGGGCCCCACGTACGAGCTGCGTGAATCGAATATCGCCCACCTCGGCCTCGTCTCTTAGCCGCCGTGCGCGGTCCTCGACCTCCCATGCCGGCCGTTTATTCTCGACGGGGGCAAATGGCGGAATAGTAGCCAACATCTCGTCCGCTTGCGCCAGCAACTGTTCCGATTCGGCGCGAGAACGTGCCACGCCGGCGTTCAGATCGGAGGCGTCCGCCAGAATGCGAGCCGCCCGCTCGCGTCTTTGCGCACCTTCCAGCCAATCGGCGAGCTCGTGCGCCAGCTCCGTAGCAGTTGCGTAGCGTTCGTGGGGATGGCGGGCCATGGCCCGCTCGCAGATAGACTTCAACTCGGCGGGAATGGTCCACCCGCCGGGATTTCTCGATGGCCGCTCGCTTAATTCGCGGGGCGGCTCCATGCAAACTGCGGTGACCGGCGTTTTCGAGTCGCTATATGGAGCGCGGCCGTCCAACAGCATATATAAGACCGCGCCCAGTGCGTACACATCGGAGTGCGTACCCATCGATGAAACATTACCGGAAGCCTGCTCCGGGGGCATATATCGCGGAGTCCCGATTACTGTGCCGGCACGGGTCAACTCGAGCTCCGTGGTGTGCTCAATCTCGACCGGCGACGTGCTGACGGGTATTGCCGCGGCCAGGATTCGCGTCAGCCCCCAATCGAGGACCATCACTTCACCGAAGTCCCCGATCATCACGTTACTCGGCTTGAGGTCGCGGTGCAGCACGCCATGTTGATGGGCGTACCCGACTCCTTCACAGGCCCGCTGCAAGATGGACACCAGCTGGCGCAGCGACCACTTTGGCGGTGCCGGCTGGTGATGGGCTTCCAAGATCACCTGCTCGAAGGTTTTACCATGGACCTCCTGCATGGTGTAATACAAGCGGCCGTCGGGCAGGGTACCAATATCGTGGACCGGAATAATAGCCGGGTGCTGTAACTGTGCCGTGACTTGCGCCTCTTCGATAAAACGCCCGATTGCCTGGGGCCGGTCCACCCGCAGCGTCTTCATGGCCAGGGTGCGGTTCAGATAGCGGTCGCGGACACGCCGCACCTCGCCCATGCCGCCGCGCCCGATGATCCCCAGGTCTCCATAGCGCGGCAAGGATTCTTCCCATGGATAGGGCGTCCCCGGCGCCGATTGGGTGGCCGCCGCCGGAGGCATGGATTGCGTATTCCCCATGGGGTCCACACCCCTGCCGCGGCAGGATTCGAGTGACCGCGCCAGATCATGGACAGAAGGTAACGGTTCGATCTTCTGCATGCTGCGCCGCAATAATCCCGCGAGTTCGGGCGGGCAGCCCCGCGCCTCCGGATCGCCAAGCATCCGTAAAAAGAGGGAAGATAGCTGGCGAGCTTCGCCGCCGGCATCCAGCGAGGCTCCGCAGGAACGCAGAAACGGAAAACCGATGAACCTGGCCGGCACGGCCCGGCCGGCGGCCGGTTCTTCGATCGCGACGTTGCAGGCTTCCACGTAGATCGGCAGGCCATGCGCCCCGGCTTCGAGAAGAGCCCCACCGATTTGCAGAGCAATTTCAACGCTCTGGTTCAGGGGTAACGGCGTCCGGCTGAGCTTTTGTTCCAAAGTTTCACCGCGCGCCAACGCCATCGCCACCAGCGTGCGTTCCGGTTCTTCGAGGATTTCATAGATTGCACAGAAGCAGGGATGCTCCAGCCTGGCGGCTATGCGGATCGTTTCCGGATCGAGGGCGCTACGAGGAACAATCCGGACCGCCACATTGCGCCGAAGCTGCGTGTCCTCGGCTTCGTAAACCTCGCCTGCAACGCTGCTTCCGATCGGGCGCACGAATCGATAGCGGGATGCGATCTGCGTCATGGCGACGGAGACTTGTGGAGGGGCCGGGGCGTTTCAGTCAAACGTCCATTATCACAAAGAGGGACGCGCTCTGCTATTGTGTCAGGCTCGCTACCGCTCCAGAATCTCGTCCTTAATAAAGGGCCGGCCTGCGACTGATGTCTGGAACCCGTACGCCGCGATTCCCGCGATGACCAGCAACACCGCCATCGAAGAGCCGAAATACCAGGCGGACGGATCGAGTGTCAGCGGGGAGCTTCCCACGAAGTCGGCAATGGCCAGGCCCACCACCAGAGGCGTCAGTCCGAAGCGCAGCAGGATCAGAAACGTAAATCCATAAGCCACCGAAAAGTAGGTGGCGTCAAGTTGAGGATAGTGCGAGCCCAGGCTTTGCTGCGCGGTCAGAATGGCGGTGAAAGCCAAGCCCGCGAGCCAACTCCGCCGCAGCGCGAGCCGCAGCAGAAAGATCAGGAAGAAGCACGCCAGAGCGAACTGCAGACCTTCGATCAGATGTTCGAGGAAGTGGCCGATCAATCCTCCGGCGCCCATCAGGTTATCCAGATCCATCAGCTCCGGCCAGTTCCCCAGGCGCGTCTTCCACAAACTCCCGGTCTTGCCGACCAGCGGGTAGACCATCCCCAATACCGCGCCCACCAGGATGTGTTTGCCGACCAGAGGGTCACGGATTTTGCCCGCCAATATGCGAGTCCACGAGATGAGCGTCTGCGGCCAGCGCGCGCGTACATAGGGTTCAAGCGCCAGGTACAGGATCCAGGAGCTGACTGCCAGGAAGAGGGATCGCTCCAGGGCGCGGATCAGGTTCCTCAATTCGTCGAGGTCGGCCACGTGGTGCATCGTTACGGTGTATCGCAACATCGCAGCACACAGCATAAAAATGGCCAGCCGTATAGCGCCGTGCTGGTCTCCGCGATGGGTTTTGATGTTATGCCGTGCAAGCGCGCAAGCGATGGTCAACATGGCGAGGAACATCACGATCACGGTGAAGTGTCCGGCATTCTGCGCTCCCGACTGCCGGGGCGCCTCCGTGCCGGCGGCCCGTGTCCACGGCTCGATGATTTGAAAGCTGACCGGCTGGCCACGCCAGGCGGCCGCTTCGATGCGGATGGGAATCTCCGGCGCGTCAGGCCAGTTCCCGGTCCAGGCGGCGCGCGCGTCGCAGGCCATGACCGGCGTCCACTGCGGTATAGCGGATTGGAAGCGCGCCGCATCCAATCCGGCGGAGGCGAAGAAGGTGCTCCAATCCGGGGCGGGCGGGGAACCTTTGGCGTCTTCCCACGCGGGCGGAACGGTTTCAAATGAGATCAAACGCGCCTGCATGTCCAGGCGCATTCGCAGCATGCCGGGAACGGTGAATGGCGGGTTGTCCCAGTCCACCATCAACTCGCCGCCGGGGTTGAGCGGGTGGTGACTCTGGCGATACCAGAACACCACGGGAGCGGGCTGGCCGGCCGCGAGGTGCGCCCAACGCGTGCGGAGCGGCTGGTTATCGCGCATGTAATCCAGATAGGCTTCGTCGTAATCCATTCCGGAGGCTGTGCCGGCGGCCCGCTGCGGATATCCGAGCCGCTTGAGCATATCGCGCGCCAACACTTCGAGCGCGGCGGGAGAGTTGTCGAATGGGGTCTTGGCAATCAGATTGAATTTGCCGCCGAGGATCGCCAGTATGAGCAGCACGGCAATCACCGCGGCGAGCATAGGAATGGCGGCGGCCGGCCGCAAACCTTCAGTCTCACCGGCGGCTGCGACCATTTCGGGCGACGGCGTTTCGCCCGCCGCCAGCGCCGCGGCCAGTGGATCACCGCCGGGGAGCGCTGCCGCTATGGCGAGCGCCGAGGCAGGCCGGTTGCGCGGGTCGGGCGCAAGGCAGCGCAGAATGACGCGCTCGACGGAGGGGTCCAGATCGCGCACCATGCTGGTAATGCTCGGGGGCGCGCCGTGCGATTGCATGAGCACCAGTTCGGCGAGCGAGGCCGCTGGAAACGCGCGCTTGCCGGTGAAGACCTCGTAAAGCACCAGGCCGAGCGCGTAGATATCGCTTTTGACGCTGACCTCCTGCCCGGCGAGTTGTTCGGGGGCCATGTAAGCGGGCGTGCCGTGGCGGATCTCGGCGGCTTCGAGCGTACCAGCCACGGCGGCGAGCCCGAAATCGGTGATGCGCACCTGGCCGCGGCCATCGATCATAATATTGGCCGGCTTGAGGTCGCGATGCAGCACGCCCGTTTCGTGGGCGGCCGCTAGTCCGGCGCACAGCCGCCGTGCGATGTCCAGAGCTTTATCCGGCGGCAGGCGGCCTATGCGGCGCAGCAGCGAAGCCAGATCCTCGCCATCCACGTATTCCATGGACAGGAACGGCAGCCCGTCCACTTCGCCGATATCGTACACGCGGCAAACGTTCGGATGCGATACCTGGCGCGCGATGCGCACCTCGTTGTGAAAGCGCGCGAGAGCCCTGCCGTCGCGGGCGGTTTCCTCGGGCAGAAACTTAAGCGCCACGGCCTGGCCCAGACGCAAGTCGTTGGCCCGGTAAACCTCACCCATACCACCCTTACCCAGCATGCCGATGATGCGGTAACGCTCGACCAGCAGTGTGCCGGGCGGGAAGCGGCCTTCGTCCATACCTTCGCGCAGCGTGGATGACGACGGCGAGCGAATGGCCACGGTGGCCGACGTCGAAGGCGACGACAGCGGGGCAGCGCATGAAATACACGAACTGGCGGTATCGGGATTCTCGGCCTCACAGGACGGGCAGCGCAGCATGGCCATGCCAACTATATTAAAAGAGTGCGTCGGCCTTCCAACCTGCTCATCCTGGCGGTGGCGTTTGTGGTGGCCATTGGCGGGACGTTCATTTTCGGCTACAGGGCCGGCCGGCACGCGCGTCGCCTGCGCCTGGAGAATGAGCCTATCCGCCCGTGGATGAGCGTGCCGTTCATCGCGCACATTCACCACGTACCGCCAGAGATGCTTTTTCGGGCCATTGGACTCCAGCCGCTCCCCCACGACCGGCGGCCCCTGCGCGTTATCGCGCGAGCGCAACACCGGCCTGTTGCGGACCTCATTCGCGCTCTGGAGAAAGAACTCGAACGTAGCGGACATACCCATCCCGCCCTCGAGCCGCCGGGGGGCAAGGGATCCTGATGGGCGATCAGGTTCTGTCGGCGCTCTCCCAATATGGATTTCCGGCTCTGTTCGCGGCCGTCATGGTGGCCGCCATCGGGGTACCGCTACCGGTTACGTTGTTGCTGGTGGTAACCGGGTCGCTGGTCTCGCAAGGCGTAATGAACTTCTGGTGGGCGATCGGAGTGGCCAGCGCAGGCTCGGTAGCCGGCGACCAGATTGGATACGCGATCGGCCGGTGGGGCGGGACCAGGCTGGTTTCGAAATGCATCGCGCTGTTGGGCGGCCGCGAGCGATTGGCGCAAGCCGAAGCCAAAGCCCGGCGCTGGGGCGGTTGGGGTATCTTCTTCAGCCGCTGGCTGGTGAGCCCGCTGGGTCCATGGATTAATTTCGCCAGCGGCATCGCCGCGTATTCCTGGGTTCGCTTCGCAGTTTGGGATGTCTTGGGCGAGGTGCTGGGTGTGGTGATCTTTATAGCGCTAGGCCGGACCTTCAGCGATCGCATCATGGCGCTGGATGCAGTGCTGGGCGATTTCGTGTGGGCACTGGTGGCGCTGGTGGCCGCGGTGGCATTGGGGTGGAAGATCTGGACAGCGACGCGGCACCCGAAGACATCCTGAATTTCTGAGCGGCTCAACCCTATAATGCGCGTAATCCGCGAGTGTGTTATATAAACGACAGAATATGTCTACCCGATACCTTCCGCAATTTCCTGAAATGGGCTTTGGCGCAGGTGGGATGCATTCGCAGCAACAGCACTGGCTGCACCAGCTCACTTCCGAGTGGATGAAAGCCCGCTTACACGCACCTTACTATTCGTCTCCCCACTACTCGGTCGTCTTCGATCCGGCGATGCCGCCCGGCCTCCAGATGGTGCTCGGACAGGAACAGGATCTTCAGACCAAGATCGCAGCGGATCTTTACGAGCATCTTCTGCTGCAAAGTCTGGCGCCCGCGTTCGACGACATTCCTTTGAAACGTGTATTTCCTTTTTTTCTCTACACACCCACGGAACTGTCGGACCTTGACCGCCAGCTCGGTGCGGGGCTCTTGCAGGTGATTGCCGCGTCGGGATGCAACCTCGTATATGTCCATCCCACGCTGCACGGCAGCAAGCTGGCCAGGGCTTCGCTCCAGACCCCGACACGGCAGACCAGACCGGAATTTGCCGCCGTCGAGGCGCAGCTCGTGAACGATATAAGGGCGGCGCAACCAGGATGGGGCAATGTTACGGTCAATCTTTATCCTCCTCGTTGGGAGCCGGAACCGAAGGATTGGGCCGGACGATTGAAAGACGTCACCGAAGCCCTGAAAAATATATTGCTCATAGGCGCCGGCGTTTATATATTGTTCGGTGGGGTGGTGATGAGTTCTCACCCGGATGAACATGCCGGGCAGCCCAGAATCCACATTAGCCAGATGAGCCGGGAGCACCAGCTCAAAGCCCTTCCTAAAATTCTTGAGGCAAACTCGGCCGAGGAATTTTTGGAGGTGATCCGCCCGGAGCAGGCCCCTCCCTCATCCAATGCGAAGTCCCCAAATGTTCCGCCGTCTTCGCACACCGGCAAATGAACCGTGCGTGTCGCAGTTGTGTCCGACGTCCACGGCAACCTGACTGCGTTTGAGGCGGTCCTGGCGGATTTGCGCCGAACCTCGCCCGACTTGATCCTACACGGCGGCGATCTGGCTGACAGCGGAGCGAGCCCCACGGAGATTGTCGACCGGATTCGCGATCTTGGCTGGCCGGGCGTGGTGGGCAATACGGACGAACTGCTTTTCAGGCCCGAGTCGCTGGTGGAGTTTGCGAGTCAATCGCCCAGGCTGCAGCCGCTTTTCGCGGCGATCGAGGAGATGGCAGCGGCGACCCGCGAAGCGCTGGGAGAAGAGCGGCTCGCCTGGCTGCGGGGTTTGCCGCTCATGCAGACGAATGGCCCTATGGCGCTGGTGCACGCCAGTCCGGAAGGTCCCTGGCGCGCGCCCGCGCATACGGCTAGCGACGCTGAGATCGAGTCGGTTTACGCGCCGCTCGGCCGGCCGGTCGCCATCTACGCGCATATCCATCACTCCTTCATTCGCAGCGTTTCAGGAATGATGGTCGTCAACACGGGCAGCGTCAGTCTTTCTTACGACGGTGACCGCCGGGCTGCATATCTATTGCTGGATGATTCGACGCCGGCCGTCCGCCGCGTGGAGTATGACGTGGACAGGGAGCTGAAGGCTCTTTCCGGTTGTGGCTTTCCGCACGCCGGTTGGGTGGCGAAGATGCTGGATAACGGCTGCTTCCGGATGCCGTAAGCAACGCGCTATAATGGAGGCTACTGGAAGTTGATCCGCAACCCCCTCTCCCTTGACTGGTAGTCGGCTAGTCGATTCTACTCCGCCCAAAATCTAAATGAAAAGTTTCTCTGAACTCCCTCTCTCCGCTCTCCTGCAGAGCAATCTGGTCAAGAACGGCTTTACGGAACCAACCGCCGTTCAGGCCCAGGCTATCGAGCCGGCACTTGCCGGACGCGACGTGGTTGCCACGGCGCAAACCGGGACCGGCAAAACCCTCGCGTTTGTCCTTCCTATCATCCAGCTCCTCGGGAACGAAAAATCGCAGTCCGGTATACGGGCCATCATTCTCAGTCCTACGCGGGAACTCGCGCTGCAAAGCGCCGAGACCTTCACCAGGATGGCTGCGGGCACGTCCGTGCGCGCCGCTGTGGTGATCGGCGGCATGGGCGAGCATTCGCAACTGCAGTCCATTCGCAGGGGTGCGCAGGTGGTGATCGCGACTCCCGGAAGGCTGTTCGATTTTCTCAGCCGTGGACTCATTCAGTTCGGCAAGGTTCGCCTGCTCGTTCTCGATGAGGCTGACCGCATGCTGGACATGGGTTTTCTGCCGACGATCAAACGGATCATGGAGGCAATCCCCGCCGGGCGCCAGACGCTGTTCTTCTCGGCAACCATTGAAAGCTCGGTCAAGCACCTGGTCGAAACGCACGTGCGCAATGCGGTGCGCGTGGAAGTCGGCTGCACTACCAAGCCGGTCGAGAAGATCGATCTGCATCTTTACGAAGTCGAGCCGGACCGCAAGCTGGGTCTGCTCCAAATGATGCTGCGCGAGGAGACCGGGTCGTTTCTGGTATTCGCCCGCACCAAGCATGGCGCGGACCGGCTCTCGAAGAAGCTGTCGCGCGATGGCGTCAAGGCCACGGCAATCCATGGCGACCGCACTCAGGGCCAGCGCACCCAGGCGCTGCGCGGATTCCAGGACGGATACTACCGCGTGCTGGTGGCGACCGACATTGCGGCTCGCGGCATTCACGTGGAAGGCATCTCTCACGTGGTGAATTATGATCTTCCGCAAGTTCCGGAGGATTTCATTCACAGGGTAGGCCGTACTGGACGCGCGGGCGCCGCCGGCACCGCTTCCACCTTTGCGACCCGCAGCGAGCGGGCCGACATCGCTCACATCGAGCGCATACTGGCTACGCGGCTGGTGCGGCGCCAGGTTTCGCAGGGCGTGGCGCGGGAGCAGAAGACCGCAGCTCCGGTCATCGCTATTCCCTCCGCTTCGCCACGGCCGCAGGGCCGCGTAAGGTCGTTCTCGCCCAAGGCCCGGCCGCAGTTTCGGCGCGCGGTGTAGCACCCTGCCATCGCCTCGCCTGCGATGATCGCGAGATTATTCGTTTCGCAGCGCATTCACCGGATCGACCAGCGTTGCCCGCCGCGCCGGAATGTAGCAGGCTGCTAGCGAAACCACACCCAGCGCAACCGCCACGCCCGCATAGGTCAGCGGATCGCCGGGCTTCACCGCAAAAAGCATGCTGGCCACCAGGCGCGTGGTGGCTATCGCGGCGATCAACCCGGCCACCAATCCAGCGCCCGTCAGCGCCATGCCCTGCCGCAGGATCAACCGCAGCATGCCGCCCGGGCTCGCGCCGAGCGCCATGCGCAAACCGATCTCACTGGCGCGCTGGCTCACCGCGTATGCCATCACGCCGTAAACTCCTGCCATCGCCAGGCACACGGCGATCGCCGCAAAGATGCCCAACAGCAGAGCGCGGAAGCGCGGAGCAGCCGTGTTTTCCGAGAGCAGTTCTGGCAGGCTGGCAAACTTCACGGGAACCTCCGCGGAACGCTCGCGCACCTTCCGCTGAATGGACGCCGAGAGAGCGCCCGGATCGCCGGCCGTACGCACAATGATGTTGAGCGCGGTGGCAGTTTGCGGATGCTGTTGGTAAGGCATGTAGATTTCGGGCGAGGGCTCCTCGGCCGGTCCATGCCGCAGATCGCCCACCACGCCGACGATCTTCATAGGCTTCGCCGAATCCAACCCGCAGTAAATCATGCGGCCGAGCGGGTCCTGGCCGGGGAACGCTATACGGGACAGCGTTTCGCTGATGACGGCCGTGAAGGGCGCTTCATAGCCGTCCCCCTCGTTGAAGTCGCGGCCGCGTTTCAGCGGGATGCCCAGCGCGGCGAAGGTGGCGGGCGTGACCACGGAATATATGGCATTTGGCCCTGTGACGTTAAATTCGCTGGGGAGATGATCGATATAGTAGCCGCCGCTCGACTCTACACTTCCCGGCAGCGTGCGTGTCGCGCCGGTAGCGGAGACGCCGGGAAGCGCCGCAAAATCCGCCAACAGATCCTTATAGAAGTGGGTAGCGCGGCGCGCACCGGCGAGGTCGGCGGCCGGCACGCTGGATTCCATCACCAGGACGTGTTCGGGACGAAAGCCCAGCGCCACGTTTTCGAGTGCGATGAAACTTCGCATCAGCAGGCCGGCCCCGGATAGCAGCACGACCGAGAGCGCCACCTCGACGACCACCAGCGCCCCGCGCACACGCCCGGCGCGGCCGCCCCCCAGCGTGCGCGCGGCGCCCTGCTTCAATGCTTCATTCAAATCCACGCGCGAGATCTGCAGTGCCGGCGCGAGTCCGAACAGGAGGCTCGCCACTACGGAAATGCCCAGGGTGAATGCCAGCACCCAACCGTCGATGCCGCTTTCGGCGAGACGCGGAACGTTGCCCGGCGCAAGCGCAACCAGTGCGTCGGAACCCCATTTCGCGAAAAGCAGACCGGCCACGCCGGATACCATCGCCAGCATTATGCTTTCGGTGATCAACTGGCGCACGATGCGGCCGCGGCTGGCTCCTACCGCGGATCGAATCGCGATCTCCCGCGTACGCGCCGTG
>Ga0302324_100014554_pt1 | contig 15853 bp, 16 predicted proteins | sample Palsa_T0_1_FD_201949 | JGI IMG/M metagenome (GOLD analysis project Ga0302324, IMG submission 201949) | Peat permafrost microbial communities from Stordalen Mire near Abisko, Sweden - Palsa_T0_1 | ecosystem: Environmental > Terrestrial > Soil > Palsa > Peat permafrost | place: Sweden: Abisko...
ACCTCACCGGGATGAACCAGCGCGAACTCTACGGCGCGAGCTATCGGGTCAAGGAGAAGATCACACCGGCCGACCTGCTGTCGCGAACCAGCCACGTCATCGGCAAACAAGCCGAAACGGTGCGCAACCAACTGATGCGCAACCGGATCGATCTGATCCCCGGCCAGGGCCGGTTCCGCGACGAACACACCCTTCTCGTCGAAGACCGTTCCCGTGGCGAACGCACCACGGTCAGCGGCGAATACATCGTCATCGCGACCGGCACCAAACCCGCGCGGCCCGACGGAGTGGAGTTCGACGAGCAGCGGGTGCTGGACTCCGATGGCATCCTTGATCTCCAGTCGATCCCGACGTCGATGGTGGTGGTAGGCGCGGGCGTGATCGGCGTCGAGTACGCGTCGATGTTCGCCGCGCTGGGCACCAAGGTGACCATCGTCGAGAAGCGGCCAGACATGCTGGACTTCTGCGATCCCGAGATCATCGAGGCGCTGCGCTTCCACCTGCGTGACCTGGCGGTCACCTTCCGCTTCGGCGAAGAGGTGACCGGCGTTCAGGTCGGCGCGACGGGCACCGTCACCAGCCTGGCCAGCGGTAAGAAAATCTCCGCCGAAACAGTGATGTACTCGGCGGGCCGGCAAGGCCAGACCGAAAACCTCGAACTCGAGCACGCGGGCTTGGAAGCCGACAACCGCGGGCGGATCTTCGTCGACGAGACGTTCCAGACCAAGGTCGACCACATCTACGCCGTCGGCGACGTCATCGGCTTCCCCGCGCTGGCATCGACCTCGATGGATCAGGGCCGGGTGGCGGCCTGCCACGCGTTCGGCGAGCCGGTGCATGGTCTCACCGCGCTACAGCCGATCGGCATCTACTCGATCCCCGAAATCTCCTACGTCGGCGCAACCGAAGTCGAGTTGACCAAGCAGTCAGTGCCCTACGAAGTGGGTGTTTCCCGCTACCGTGAGCTGGCCCGCGGCCAGATCGCCGGCGACTCCTACGGCATGCTGAAGCTGCTGGTCTCCACCGACGACCTCAAGTTGCTCGGTGTACACATCTTCGGCAGCAACGCCACCGAGATGGTGCATATCGGGCAAGCGGTGATGGGTTGCGAGGGCACGGTGGAGTACCTGGTCGACGCGGTGTTCAACTACCCGACGTTCTCCGAGGCCTACAAGGTCGCCGCACTGGACGTGATGAACAAAGTCCGCGCGCTAAGCCACTTCGACGGGGGGCACGCCCCCTAGCCGAGGGCGGCTGGGGGTACCCCACCCGCTTGCGGGGGACTAGCACTCGTCGTCGAAGGATTGTGGCGCCGCGTCTCCCGGCCCGCCGGCCTGCGCCCGCGCGAACAGCTGGGCGATGTGCTGATCGAACGGCGACGAGTAGGACAGGTTCTCCGCGCAGCCGCCGCCGTGCAGACCACCGATCACCCCGGTGACGGTCGAGCCGTTGATCCAGGGCGCGCCGCTGGTGCCGTCGACCAGGCCCGCACACGGCAGCTCGGGATACCCGCCGTCGCTCAGTCCGGTGTTGGCCTGACAGCCGACCGGCAGACCGCCGACGCCCGCCGGGTAAGCGACCACGGTGACCTGGCTACCCCGCGCCGGCACGGTACCCAGCGTCAGTGCCGAGCCGACCAAAGCCTCGACCGATCCGCCGGCTGGGCGGCTCACCCGCGCGATCGCGTAGTCGGCCAGCGGTTCTTTGTTGGCGAGCCATCGGGGATCCAGAAACAGCGCGTCCATGGTCCACACATCGTCGGGTTCGGTGTTGTTGGCGAAACCCGGAACAAACCGTGCCGGTCCACCGGTACTCAGGCAGTGCGCGGCGGTCAGCACCAGGTTGCCCGCTGCCGAATGCAGCACGGAGCCAGTACAGGCGTGCAGATCGTTGCCGGAGAGGAAAATGGCTCCCACCCGCGGGTCCGGGTTGACGGACGCGGCGATGACCCGGTTCGTGGCACCCCCGACGGCCTGTTCGAGTTTGCTGGTGGGCGGTGCCGATTGGGCCTGATGTCCACAGGCGACCAAAACCATGGCCATCCCCACCGCTGCTGCCTGAATGCGCATCGCCGTCGATCATGCCCGATTCGGTGGCCAAGGGTGGCCAAGGGCGGTGAAGGACGAGTGTGGCGGCGAATTCGGCGTCGGGCAAAGCGGGTACCCCGTCGGAATGCGGCCAGTCCCGGCCGCGTTTCCGCACATAGGCAGGTAGTCCGGGGCGGGTCCGCTGTCCACTGTCGGCCGATCTGAGGGACACTATCTGGACACGGTGCGGCACGACCGCGACGTGGCGAGGAGGCAACCGATGGGCCACAACGAGTCCCCCGATACACCGGATCGGGGTCAGCGTTTCCAGCCCGAGCAGAACGGCATGTACGAGCTCGAGTTCCCGGCCCCCCAGCTGTCGTCGTCTGATGGGCGCGGCCCGGTGCTGGTGCACGCCCTGGAGGGCTTTTCCGATGCCGGCCACGCGATCCGTCTGGCCGCGGGCCACCTCAGAGACACCCTGGACACCGAGCTGGTGGCATCCTTTGCGATCGACGAATTGCTCGACTACCGGTCGCGGCGGCCAATGATGACGTTCAAGACCGATCACTTCACCAACTACGACGATCCCGAGCTCAGCCTCTACGCCATGCACGACAGTGTCGGGACGCCATTCCTGTTGCTGGCCGGCATGGAACCAGACCTGAAGTGGGAGCGGTTCATCACCGCCGTGCGGTTGTTAGCCGAGCGTCTTGGCGTCCGCCAGACCATCGGGCTGGGCACCATCCCGATGGCCGTTCCGCACACCAGGCCGGTCACGCTGACCGCGCACTCGAACAACCGCGAGCTGATCGCCGACTTCACACCGTGGATTTCGGAAGTGCAAGTTCCCGGCAGCGCCTCGAACCTGTTGGAATACCGGATGGCTCAGCACGGCCACCAGGTCGTCGGCTTCACCGTTCACGTTCCGCATTACCTAGCGCAGACGGACTATCCGGCCGCGGCGCAGGCACTGCTGGAGCAGCTGGCTAAAACCGGGTCGCTGCGCCTGCCGCTGAAGGCGCTGACCGAAGCCGCTGAAGAGGTCAAGTTCAAGGTCGACGAGCAGGTCGAGGCGAGTGCGGAAGTCGCTCAAGTGGTGACGGCGCTGGAGCGACAGTACGATGCCTTCATTGATGCGCAGGAGAATCGGTCGCTGCTGACGCGGGACGAAGATCTGCCGAGCGGCGACGAACTCGGCGCGGAGTTCGAGCGGTTCCTGGCACAGCAGGCAGACAAAAAGTTCGACGACGACGATCCGACCTGATCGCCCTCCCGGGCCCGACAGCGAAGTTGGCGACCATGACTCAGCGCAAGCCCAATCTTCGCTCGGTGCGAGAGGTCACGCCGCAGCTTCAGTTTCGGACACTGCACGGTTATCGGCGCGCGTTCCGCATCGCCGGCTCCGGCCCGGTGATCCTGCTGATCCACGGGATCGGTGACAATTCCACGACCTGGGAGACGGTTCAAGCCAGGCTCGCGCAGAGGTTCACGGTGATCGCCGTCGACCTGTTGGGCCACGGGCAATCGGACAAGCCGCGCGCCGATTACTCGGTCGCTGCCTACGCCAACGGGATGCGCGACCTGCTTTCCGTCCTCGACATCGAGCGGGCTACCGTCGTCGGCCACTCGCTCGGCGGCGGGGTGGCGATGCAATTCGCTTACCAATTCCCGCATCTCGTCGAACGACTGGTCCTGATCGGCACCGGCGGCGTCACCAAGGACGTCAACATCGCGCTGCGGCTCGCGGCGTTGCCGATGGGCAGCGAGGCGCTGGCACTGCTACGGCTGCCGTTGGTGCTACCGGCATTACAGATCTTGGGGCGCGCGGCCGGCCTGGCTTTGGGCTCGACTGCAATCGGCCACGACCTGCCAGACGTGCTAAGGGTGCTCGCTGGCCTACCGGAGCCGATGGCCTCGGCGGCGTTCACCCGGACACTGCGCGCGGTGGTGGACTGGCGCGGCCAGAGCGTCACCATGCTGGATCGATGTTATTTGACGCGATCCGTTCCGGTGCAGATTATTTGGGGCACTGACGATGTGGTAGTTCCCGTCAGCCATGCCCACATGGCACACGCAGCGATGCCGGGCTCCCAATTGGAAATCTTCGAGGGCTCCGGGCATTTCCCGTTCCACGATGACCCCGAGCGATTCATCGAAGTCGTCGAGCGCTTCATCGACACCACCGAGCCGTCCGAGTACGACCAAACCGCTCTTCGCGAACTGCTCCGCACCGGCGGCGGCGCGCAGACCGTCTCCGGGACGGTCGATACCCGTGCCGCGGTGTTGGAGGCGATGGGCTCCGACGAGCGCAGCGCCACCTGATCGGCGCGTCGAGGTGACGCCGTACAGTCGATTTCATGAGCGTCGACGTCACGGTATTGCGGGTTTTCACCGACTCCGCAGGCAATTTCGGCAACCCACTGGGTGTGGTCGACGCCGCGACGGTCGAGCCCGATCAGCATCAACACATCGCAGCTGAATTAGGCTACAGCGAAACCGTTTTCATCGATATGCCCGCCGCGGGTCACACCACCGCCGATGCACGCATCTACACCCCGCTCGTCGAGCTGCCGTTCGCCGGGCACCCGACGGTCGGGGCGTCGTGGTGGTTGCGATCCATCGGTACGCCGATTCACACCCTGCAGGTGCCGGCCGGGGTGGTGCAGGTGCACTACGACGACGACATCACCGCGATCACCGCCCGCGCAGATTGGGCGCCAGAGTTCGCCATCCATGATCTGCAAAGCCTCGACGAGCTTGCCGCCGCCGATCCGGCCGACTTTCCCGATGACGTGGCGCACTACCTGTGGGCGTGGATCGACGAGTCGGCCGGATCGTTGCGATCCCGGTTTTTCGCCGCCAATCTGGGTGTGCCAGAAGACGAAGCGACGGGATCGGCTGCCGTGCGGATGACCGACTACCTCAGCCGTGACTTGAGCATCACCCAGGGTAAGGGATCGGTGATCGACACAACCTGGAGCCCGCAAGGCTGGGTTCAGGTTGCCGGTCGCGTCGTCAACGACGGCGTGACGCGGATCAGCAACTGACCCTCGAGCCCGGCGGCGCGGTGGACGCCGATCTCCGTCACTTCCGGCGATGTCACGATCGTGGCAAACGATGCGGCGGAGGGATATTCGACCAGCACGCAGGTGTCCCAGACGTCGTCGACCTCGCCGATCACCAGAGACGCGATATCGCCGCCGAACACCACTCGCCCGCCGTTGCGTTCGATGACGTTCTGCATCGCGGCGCCGTAGAGGTCGTACGCTTGACGACCGGTCAGATCGCTGGCGCGTCCGTCCGAATAGACCGCCTTCGCCCGGAATTTGAGCAGGTTGAGCATCACGACGGGAGTGTCTGAGGCATCCGCCATCAGCTCTTCGACGCGGGAACGCGTTGGGTAGATATGGTTTTCGACATCCACGGTGTCGCCCTCCTCAGGTTGTCGAGCGAAGCGCAGACATTCAGCCTTTTCGGCGCAACACCGCGCCAAGGTGATGCTGCATCGGTTGTCCGACTGCGCCCATCTGCAGCGAATAGGACAGCTCGTCGCCGTCGAGCCGGAAGCGCCGGCCAAGCGAGATCACCTCTTTGGCGGTCGGTGTCAGACCGACCTGCGTCGTGGTCATCTCGAGTTCGATCGTGGCGCCATCGGCCGTGTAGGTGCCGACTTCGATTTCGGTGACCCCGCTCGGGTGTGCCAGCACGAGCTCGACCTGACCGGGTCGCGGTACGCGAAGATAACCCGTCTCGGCATGCAGCGGCGCCCCGTCGGCTGCGGCTTTGGTTTTCTGTCCGTAGATCAGAAACGGTTTGCCCACATGAGAAAACGAGACTTCTTCGAGGTAGTCGAATGGCTCGATCGTGGGGTATTCACCGGATCCACTCCCCTGCCACACCCCGAGTAACGGCGCCAGCGCTAGCAGGTTGGGGTGCAGCTCAGGTGGCATTCGGTCAGCCTAGTCCGGCTCCGACACCCTCGGCGACGATGCGGGCTGTGCGGCGTGTACGTCGGGCGTGCGGACGTGCTCGGGGCGAAAGCCCCGGCCCACGATGATCGGCGGGATGAACTGCAACGGTCCCCATCCGACGATCTTCGGAACCCGGATCGGAGACAGATCACCGGCCAGGTTCGGTTCGATCGCGTTGTTTTGCGCGAACACTTGACCGGCCTGAATGATTCTGGCCGGAAGCTCACGACGGCGCTGCACCTTCGCGAGATCGGTTTCGGTCAGCCGGTTTTCACGTAACGGCCCACAGAGGATGTTCGCCGCGGCCACCGCGTCGGCGACCGCGAGGTTGATGCCGACCCCACCGACCGGTGACATAGCATGCGCGGCATCACCGATGCACAGCACGCCTTTGCGCCACCAGGTTTTCAGCCGATCCACCCGCACATCGAGCTGGCTGGTGTCGTCCCACGAGTGCAAATCTTTCACGTGTTCAGCCAAGTTAGGCTGCACGGAGACCAGCCGCTCTTTGAACGCCTCCAGCGATCCGTCTTGCGGGTTTGCACCCTTGGGCATGACATAGGCAATTTGCCAATAGTCGCCCCGGTAGATCATGACCATCATCAGACCCTTACGGACCACCCCGACGAGTTCCTGAGGGTCGCCCGGCCGCCAGTTCAGCCGGAACCATAAGACGTCTATCGGCGAATTCGCTCTCCCGATCTGCAAACCCGCCGCGGCGCGCACCGCGGATTTGCGTCCGTCGGCGCCGATCACAAGATCGGAGTGCACCTCGAGTTCTGGGGTGCGCACCCCGACGACGCGGTCTCCGTCGAACAATAGTTCCGTGACCTCGGCATTGCGGACCAAGGTGAATTCCGGATAGGCACTGGCTTTTTCGGCGAGGAAGTCCAGGAAGTCCCATTGCGGCATCAGCGCGATGTAGGGCTGTTTGAAACCGAGCCGCGACAGTGCGCTGAAGTTCCCGAAAGTTCGTAGTGTCCCGTCGGTGTTGAAAGCGAGGCGCGTGACTTTGGTGTGTGGGAGACGCAGAAATTCGTCGATCAACCCCAGTTCGTCCATGACCCGGAGTGTGCTGGGATGTACGGTGTCGCCGCGGAAGTCGCGCAGAAAATCGTTGTGCTTTTCCAACACGGTGACGTTGATCCCGGCGCGGGCCAGCAGCAGAGCATGCACCACGCCCGCGGGACCGCCGCCGGCGACACAAACCTGGGTTTGCAGAACTCGCGTCATGCCCCGACCCTACGACGCCGGTCAACCGGAAGCGGGCACCTTCCGGTGGGCACGCAGCGTCTTGATCTCGCGCTCGAAATCCTCTGCAGACTCGAAAGACCGGTACACCGAGGCGAATCGCAGATAGGCGACTTCATCGAGTTCGCGTAGCGGCCCGAGGATCGCAAGGCCGACTTCGTTACTGGGGATTTCCGGTGATCCCCCGGCTCGCACGGCGTCCTCGACCTGCTGGGCCAGCAGGTTCAGCGCGTCGTCATCGACCTGACGGCCCTGACATGCCCGGCGCACGCCGCTGATCACCTTCTCGCGGCTGAATGGTTCGGTTACACCGCTGCGCTTGACGACGGCCAGCACCGCGGTTTCAACGGTGCTGAATCGGCGACCACACTCCGGGCACGAGCGGCGGCGCCGGATGGCCTGCCCCTCGTCCGTCTCGCGGGAGTCGACGACTCGGGAATCGGGGTGCCGACAGAACGGACAGTGCATGGCCGCTCCTTCGCCGCGCTGACTTCGGGGTGTCCCAAGCCACCACGAGCGTACCTGCGTGCACTGCTGCAGGCCTAGCGCCGCCGGATGTCGCGCCTGGTAAACGGCTCAGCCCACCGGGGCGATCAGCGTCTGGCCCGCGGTCACCGCCGACGAGTCGAGCTCGTTGAGTTCGCGGATGCGGGCCGCGACCTGACCGGTCGGCGCATCCGGTGCCACCCGAGCGGCCAGGCGCTGCAACGTCTCCCCCGGCTCGACCCGCACCACGGCGAGCCGGTCGGGCATCTGCACTGCCGCCTTCTCGGGGCCGGCATGCAACATGCCACCGAAGTGCGCCACGAACCCCAGCCACACCGTGATCCCAGCCGCCACCAGAGCCAGCGCGACGGTTGTCGCCGGGGTGATCGGGCGAGGCCGATGCGACGACGTCGACATCAAGACTCCGGTGCCCCGGTAACGCGGTGGCGCCGCGACCGGCCTGGACGGCTGAGGACCCCGGTGCCCGCCACGCCGGGCGGGCGGGCGGACCTGAACCGGCCGAAGTCGGATCGGCGCGCTTGGCGAAATCGTCTCGATGGGCATCATGTGCGTTCCTCCAGTCGGCTTGTAGTCGATCACTTGTTCGAAGCGTAATCGATAATGCGTTCGAATATCGAACATGTGATCGAACTGTTGCACACGCTGCAGACGATAGAACGCGGCACCGACAGCTTTCGGCGACCGCCGGACGGGAAAAACGCGACATACCTCGAACACATGTTTGATATCTTGGCAAAATGCGGCTACATTCGGCCGTATGAGCGATAGCGATACCCTGGACGCCGACTCCGACCGCCCTTCGCGATCCTCGGAATCAGCACTGACGCAGCGCCAACGCACCATCCTCGACGTGATTCGAGCGTCGGTTACCAGTCGCGGATATCCGCCGAGCATCCGTGAGATCGGCGATGCCGTCGGCCTGACGTCGACGTCCTCGGTGGCCCATCAACTGCGGACACTGGAGAAAAAGGGTTACCTCCGCCGCGACCCGAACCGACCGCGCGCCGTCGACGTCCGATCAGCCGACGACGCCTCGAAGCCGCCGGTGCTCACCGACGTCGCCGGCTCGGACGCCCTGCCCGAACCCACCTACGTGCCCGTGTTGGGACGCATCGCGGCCGGTGGGCCGATCCTGGCCGAGGAGGCCGTCGAAGACGTCTTCCCGTTGCCGCGCGAACTCGTCGGCGAGGGCGCGCTGTTTCTGCTCAAGGTGGTCGGTGAATCCATGGTCGACGCCGCGATCTGCGACGGCGACTGGGTGGTGGTCCGTCAGCAGAATGTCGCTGACAACGGCGACATCGTGGCGGCGATGATCGACGGCGAGGCCACCGTCAAGACGTTCAAGCGCACCGGCGGCCAGATCTGGCTGATGCCACACAATAAAGCTTTCGACCCCATCCCGGGCAACGACGCTGCCGTACTCGGCAAGGTCGTCACGGTGATCCGCAAGATCTGACGCCGCTACGGCCGGGGCAACTACCCGGCCCGATGGAATCCGTTGGCCTGCGCGATATCCTCACTGGCGAACCAAATTTCGGCCATGGTCTCGTCGTACAAGGCGCTGTCGGGCATGTAGTAGAGGCCGGAGCTGGCATGTGCCTTGACTGGATATCCGTCCGGCACCTGATACGGGTCGTCCATCGGAAGATGAATTGCTAACTGCCCAGGTGCAATTCGCGGTATCGGCACGGCCTCGGTGACTTGAGCGTCATCGTCGTGGCCGTCGGACGCAGCATGCCGGCCGCTTCGGCCATCATCCAGTAACGGAATCCCGGTCGGATCCGTGTCTACGTTGTCGGGATCCTCGTCGAAGTCGGCGTGGACGTCATGGTCGAAGTCCTCGTGGACGTCAAGGTCGAGTTCCTCGCGGGCATCGCGGCTGAAATCGGCGAAACCGGAAAACTCGTCAGGACTGTCGGTTTCGTCCTCGAGCAGCTCGTCCACCAAACTCTTGGAGCTCGGTGGCATCCATTGACTGCTGGGCTGACTGGGCAGGCGCACCGTCCGACGTATCGGCCGGGGGTCCTCGGACAAGGTCGCCGACGCCAGATCGGCGTCGGCGTCCGGCGACCACCGCGAGACAGACTCGGTGGCGGGCTCGTAACCGGATTCGTCCGAGTCGCCGTCCTCGGCCTTGCCGTCGCGTTTAGCGGCACGGCGTCGACGCCACCATCGCGCCAACAGCGCCACCAAGCCGATCAGCAAAAGCGCGCCGATACCGGCCAGCAACCACCACCAATGCGCGGTCAGCCAACTAACCTTGCCCCCGGGCGACGCTGCATTGGCCGGCGCCTTCTGACCGGGCACTTCCAGACCAGACAGCGCCGATGCCAAGTTCGCCGGTTGAGTGGTGAAGCTGTTCTTCGTCTGGTTCCAGGCGATCTGGCCGCCGGTGAACTTCTGCGTGACGACGTCCTTGTCGACCGTCTGGTCGCCCAGCGGCGCGCCCAGCTTGCCGGTCGGTCCGAGAAGCTTGTCCCACGCGGCTTTGATGGCCCCGCGGACCACGAATGCGCCGTGGTCGGGGGTCCAGAAGATCGCCGGCTTGTCGACGGCGGAAAACGTGCTGACCTTGCTGGCCGTTTTGAGGCCGCCATCGGTCTCGTTGGCGATCGGGAAACCGAGGTCACCGCCCGGGCCACCGAGCGACTCGTATTTGGTCAGGATGTCGGCCTCGATGGCGTTGGCGCCGCTGGCGGGGCTGAAGAAGATCTTGCCGCCGGCGAAGTTCTGGGCCAGTCCGTCGATGCCCGCCGGATACTGATCACCCTGTTTGGCGCCGAGTGGCCCAGATGGCCCGCCGGCCGCCCGCCAAGCCATGTTGATGTCCGCCGTCGGATCGACGGGTACCTGCAGGTCGGTGAGCTTGCTTGCCAGATCGGGCGGGACGGTGGTGAAGGCCTTGGTCAGCCTGTTCCAGGACACCTTGCCGCCGCTGAACGCCTGAGTGGCGAGTTCGCCGTCCAAGGTTTCGTCGCCGGTTGGCACACCCAGGGCGCCACTAGAGCTGCCCAGTTTGTCCCACGCGGCGTTGATCGCGCCACGCACGACGAACGCGCCGTGGTCGGCGGTCCAGTAGATCAGCGGCTTGTCGCTGGCCGAGAAGGTGCTCACCCGGCTGTCGGGGCCGGCCAGACCGCGGACTTCGTTAGCGGTCGGGAAGCCAAGATCCGAGGCTGCCGGACCACCGAGGGCTTCGTATTTGTCCAGAATGGCGCCCATCATCGACCTGGGTCCGGTGGCCGGAGTGAAGAACATCTTGCCGTGCACGAAGTCCTGAGCAAATCCCTGACCAGCGACGTAGCAATCACCTTGCTTGGCGCCCAGATCCGAATTGTCCCCGCCGCCGTCTTTCCAGGCCGCGGTGATCGCATTGTCGGCGTCGCCGATTGGGGATGCCGCCGCGACGGGCGTCAGCAGCGCCACGCACGTCAATCCCGCGACCAGCGCCGCCAGACCACGCGCGGCGCGCGCGACGGCGCCCGATCGTGCTTGCTGCCTTGTCATCCCGCCCTCCCCGCGGCCGCCCAGTACGAAGCCTGGAGCGCCAGTTTCAACCGCCCGGCGGGCCGCCGCAACTCTGCTGTGGGCGACGACGCGTGCGAAGTCATACGAAGACACTACGGAATAGATATCCCGTCGACGCCGAATTATTCACCACAGAGCAGGTGGTGTCGCATTCTGCTCGTTCGGTTTTAGGCTTCCGTGCCCAGATTTCAGTCGAACGCGTGACGTTCGATTACCGCCGCACATGCACTCTGACGTCGCGCTGGGCAGCGAATCTTTCGCGTGCCACGTGGGGACTGAAGGCTTTTTCGACCGGCAATCTGCTTATCGCTCTATGCGGTGGCTGCAGCAATGCTGCGCATCGGATTCGTTTGAATCGCGCCTGCGTTCGTCACGACTTCGGCTTCTTATCGACGACCCGAGATCCGAAACACGCATGCCGTCAAGCAATTCCCACCGCCGTAGCGACGTACAGAGCGAGACTATTCTGCTCCCCCGCAATGCCGCGGCTAGACGCCGAGGCTGCGGCCGATGATTTCCTTCATGATCTCGGTGGTGCCGCCGTAGATCGTCTGCACCCGTGCGTCGAGATACGCACGTGCGACCGGGTATTCGCGCATGTACCCGTAGCCGCCGTGGAGCTGCAGGCAGCGGTCGATCAAGTGCACCTGCTTCTCGGTGGCATACCACTTGGCCATCGCGGCCTGTTCGACCGTGAGTTTCTCCTCGAGGTGCAGCGCGACGAACTCATCGACCATGATCCGCACCACCGTGGCCTCAGTGGCCAATTCGGCGAGCAAGAATCGGCTGTTCTGGAAACTGCCGATAGGCTTCCCAAAGGCTTTGCGCTCCTTGGTGTATTGAATCGTCTGCTCCAGCACCTGCTCCATGGCAGCAACGGCCATGATCGCGATCGAGATTCGCTCCTGCGGCAGATTCTGCATCAGGTAGATGAAGCCCTTGCCCTCTTCGCCGAGCAGGTTCTCAGCAGGTACTTCGACGTCGGTGAAGGACAGTTCGGCGGTGTCCTGTGCATCCAGGCCGATCTTGTCCAGGTGCCGGCCGCGCTCGAATCCCTTCATGCCACGTTCGACGGCCAACAGCGAAAAGCCTTGTGCACCTTTGTCAGGGTCGGTCTGGGCCACCACGATCACCAGGTCGGCGTTGATTCCGTTGGTAATGAACGTCTTTGAGCCGTTGAGGATGTAGTGGTCACCCTGCTTGACCGCGCGGGTCTTGATGCCCTGCAGGTCGCTGCCGGTGCCCGGCTCGGTCATCGCGATCGCGGTGATCATCTCGCCTGTGCAGAACTTGGGCAGCCAGCGCTGCTTTTGCTCCTCATTGGCCAGGCTCAGCAGGTAGGGCGCCACGATGTCGTTGTGCAGGCCGAACCCGATGCCGCTGAAGCGGCCGTAGGTGGTCTCTTCGGTGATGATCGTGTTGTAGCGGAAGTCGGAGTTTCCACCACCGCCGTACTCCTCGGGAATCGACATTCCCAGGAATCCCTGCTTGCCGGCCTCCAGCCACACCCCACGGTCGACGATCTTCGCCTTCTCCCACTCGTCGTGGTACGGGGCGACGTGGCGTTCGAGGAATGACCGATAGGACTCGCGGAACAAGTCGTGCTCGGGCTCGAACAGCGTGCGTTGGTATTTGACGGCGCTACCCATGAGATGGCCTCCGGCGGGTTGGGAACACTGCCGCCCAAGATATACCAACCGGATGGTTGGTAGGTCCATGGCGTCTCGTCGCGGCCTAGAGTCAGCAGATGGACGAGACGATCCTGGTGGAGGAACGCGGGCAGCTGCTCGAGTTCTCCTACACGGACATGCTGTGCTACGCCGGGCCGTACTCGCCGGCGGGCGTGGCCACTGCGTTCAAGGTGATGCAGCGGGCGTTCGCGGCGCTTTCCGGGAACCAGCCGCCGCAACGGCGCTCGATCGTGATCCGGACCGCCTTCCCGGGGCCCGGGGCTCGCGACGGCTTTGAAGCCGTCACCCGCGCGTTCACTGACGGCCGCTACACGGTCGACCCCGCCCTGGCACGGCCCAACCGCGGCCGGCTGCTGCAAGACTTCGTCTTCCAGGTCACCATCGCCGGCCGCACGGCGACGCTGATGATTCGCCCTGGCTTCATTACGGCCGAATTCTTCGAGCTAGCCGGCAAAGCGGAACGTGACCACGCCGAGGAGGCTCACCTCGACGAGATGAAGGTCCAGTTGGCACACCGGATCCTGGCAGCGACCGCCGAGGACGTCTATGAACTGGAATAATTGTCCGAAATTCTGGATCCTTTATCTGGATAAGTGCCTGCTGAGTGTTACTCATGGGCGTTAAGTTGCGTCGAAAGCCGACGTGATGCGCATGGAAAACCCTTCCACCAGCATCAATGGACTATTGAAAAAAGTCTAAAAGTTTGTCAGGCATTTCCTTTACCCACCCAAACCTTCAGCGGTAACTTAGACCCACCTGAGAACTCTCGGGTGTCCCAAGGGGAGGGCGGGGCGGTGGCCCAGTCGGTGCAGCAGCGTGGGGTTCATACGAGGCTGCGGTGCCGCATTGGAATCACTCCGGTGGCAATCACGCCGCCAGCCCACATCGTTTAACGGGGAAGGCAATCATGCACTCTGCAACCAAACGAATACTCATCGCCGGAGCAGGCCTCGCGGCGGCAGCACTCTTCGGGTCGCTGCCCTACCACGGGTCGTCGCAGACGCAGGGAGTGCCGACCCAGCACCACGACGTCGCGCTGGTAGATGCCGACGCGACACTCCTCCTAGACGAGGGCACGCTCGACAACGCGTTCTGGAACGACGTCTTGGGTCCGACCGGAGCCGAAGAGCAACTGTTCAGTGCATTATCCACGTCGTTTGGCGCTCCCACGGCGACCACCCTGCTGGATGCCACCGGCGCCAGCCCCATCTACAGCGGCGACTTCAACGGCGCAGAGAGCCGAGGGTTCGAGGCGCTGTTCCTCGATGGCCTCGCGGGGGAAGATCAACTGAACCAGGCGTTGGGGGTCACCGCGACCGCATCGCAGACCGAGCTGCTGAGCGTCTTCAACACTGATTTTGTGCCGATCCCCGCCAGCACCGACTTAACCGCCGCGGATCTCCTTGCTGCCGTGGGTACCTCGGGTTTCGACACGGACCTGACAACCATCGCCAACGCGGACTATGCGCTCGCGGCGAGCGACTTTGAGGGTTACCTGGCTTCGCTCGCGGGTGACACCAGCGGCCTCGGCGACCTCAGCACCCTGCTCACCGACTTGAGCAGCAGCTTCGGCGACCTGGGCACTAACCTCACCACCGACGTCAGTACCCTGGTAACCGACGTTACTTCGCTTCTTGGTGCGCTGTAACGGTGTAACAAACAGAAAGCGCCGGAGTCGGGGGACTCCGGCGCTTTCTGTTATCTGCCAACCTTTTCAGGTCGCCGAGAACTCGCGCAGGCTCGCGGCCAGCGCCACCGGTACCCGCGCTTTGATCCGGGTGCCGGTGCTGCTGTGTTCGGTCTGCTGCACCCGGCCGGCGGCGTGCGCCCCGGCGACCAGATCACCACGGTCGTAAGGGATCACGACATCGACGGCGGTGTCGGTCGGGACAGCCAACGGGAACTGCAGTTCGTTGAAGGCTCGCGCAAAAATGTGCGCTGTCGTTTGGTCCCGATCAGTTAGCGAGCAAGACCGCGAGCGCATCCCTTTCGCCGAACGCGCACTGGCGGGCCCGCGCGCTGCGATCAGGCGCGGACCCGCCAGGCGGACGGTGCTACTTAGATCGACGGCAGCACCGTGAACAGGTAGTCGGCGCCTTGAGCCAAAGCGTTGTAGTCGTCAGCGAAGGCGCCGGCGAAGTCGTAATCACCGCCGGTCGTAGGGCTCGCACCAGCGTCTGCAAAGCTACCGACTGTGCCCGAGGGGTCGTAGACAGTGGCGACGTCGTAGTTGCCGAGAGGACCGGTGGCGTCACCGGGGGTGTATTCGCCGCCGGCTTGCGCGGCGCTGGTGCCGCCGTCGACGGTGGCGATGTCGCCGTTGCCGAAGCCCGCGAGGGCACCGAAGCCCTGGCCGCTTTCGTTGCCGGAGTCGCTGGCGTAGTCGGAATTGCCGGCGACGGCGGCGGGGCCATTATCGGCGCCTTCTTCGTTGCCGACGTCGATCGCGGTGTCGCCGTTACCGTCCCCAGACGATCCGATCAGGCCGCCGGCGCCGGAGAAGGCGCCCTCGTTGCCGCCGACGGTGGCGGAGTTGGTGTCGTTGCCGATTTCGATGGCGGTGTCGTGGGCGCCGGTCCCGCCATTCGGGTCGGTGTTACCTATGAGGTCGGCGTCGCCGGCGTAGGCGCCGTCGTAGTAGCCCGTGCTCGGCAGGTCGTTGTTGCCGATGTCGATCGCGGAGTCGTAGTTCGCGCCGGTGCCCCCACCAGCATTGGCAAAAGCGTCGTTGCCGTCGGCGAGGGCGTAGTCGCCAGTGCCGCTGGCGTTGGCGGCGGAGCCGATAGTACTGCCACCGATCGCGATCGCGGTGTCCCCGGTGCCGCCGTCGGCGTCGGCGGTGCTGCCGAGCCCGTAGGCGATCGCGAGGTCATAA
>Ga0302324_100014555_pt1 | contig 15853 bp, 10 predicted proteins | sample Palsa_T0_1_FD_201949 | JGI IMG/M metagenome (GOLD analysis project Ga0302324, IMG submission 201949) | Peat permafrost microbial communities from Stordalen Mire near Abisko, Sweden - Palsa_T0_1 | ecosystem: Environmental > Terrestrial > Soil > Palsa > Peat permafrost | place: Sweden: Abisko...
CGCTTGCTGCTGAGTCATCGGGAATGGAGCCGTGAGGAGTTACAGGATGCTTCGGCTGACCTTGAGTTGATGCTCGATGGCGCCTTGGAGCAGATCAATGAAGCGTGCTTCGATAGGTTCGACAGTCCATTAACGGAGGGTGACGATCCAGTAAAGGTGAACTCAGAGATTTTGGAGAAGGTGTCAGCGTGAGCATTGTGATTCGCCCGCAAGACAGGGATGCAGTGCTGCAAGCCTTGCGCGCGGGAGTTGTACCGCGCTTGGGGCAACACCTCATTCAAGTGGCCCGCACTCGGGAGATCGAATCTCTCGTGGCCGACATTGAACGAATCGCAGACGGGGGCTCGTCGTTTCGACTTGTTATTGGTGATTACGGTGCGGGCAAGACATTCTTTCTTTATCTGGTGCGCGCTATCGCGCTAGAGAAGAAGTTGGTGGTTGCAAACGCGGACCTAACACCCGATAGGCGCCTGCAAGCGTCAGGCGGGCAAGCGCGTTCGCTGTATGCCGAGTTGATGCGGAGTATCGCTACGCGCGCGAAACCTGAAGGCGGCGCCTTACCGGGCGTCGTCGAGAAGTTTATCGCAACTTCGAAAACGGTAGCCAAGGCTACCGGGCAACCGACCGAAGCCGTATTACGGCAAAAGCTCGAGCAGTTAACTGAGCTCGTTAATGGCTACGACTTTGCCGACGTCATTGCTAGCTATTGTCGTGGCGTCGAAGAGGGAAATGAGCGGCTCAAGACCGACGCCGTACGATGGTTGCGCGGTGAATTCAATACCAAGACGGATGCGCGGCAGGCATTGGGCGTTCGGACGATCGTTGACGACGATACGGTTTACGACCAGCTCAAGTTGCTGGCTCGTTTTATACGGCTGGCGGGATTTTCGGGGTTCATGGTGTGCCTGGATGAGATGGTGAATCTCTATAAGCTCGCCAATTCTCAAGCCCGAAACGCGAACTATGAGCAAATCTTGCGGATCCTCAACGATTCGCTGCAAGGAACGGCTGTCGGACTCGGCTTTTTGCTTGGCGGCACACCGGAGTTTTTGCTCGACCCGCGCCGGGGCCTATACAGTTATGCGGCTCTTCAAAGCCGCTTGGCCCAAAATGAATTTGCGGCGGCTGGGCGGGTGGATTTCACCGGGCCCGTAGTCCGACTATCAAGTCTAACTCCGGAAGACTTTTACATCCTGCTTCAGAAGATCCGGACTCTTTACAGTAATGGAGATTCGACAAGGTCGCTGTTGCCAGATCAGGGAATCGCGAGCTTCATGGAGCACTGTTCTAAGCGTATCGGAGATAGCTACTTTCGCACGCCACGCACAACAATCAAGGCGTTCATTGATCTGTTGGCCGTCCTTGATCAGAACCCGAGTACCGCGTGGCAGAACCTGCTCGGCGGTGTTGCAGTAGTACAAGACATTGGTGGGCAGGCTGACACAAAAGTGGAAGCAGACGATGCATTCGCGTCTTTCAAGCTGAAGTAGCGAGGTGCAGGATTGCCACGGAAACAGCCAATCGATTAAGCGGTGTGTTTTCCCGCATCATCTGACATCATGCGTCACCGTGACGGAAACGATAAGCTCCTTCGGCGTCTGCGATCTGGGATGCCAACTCGATAGATAACGCGCTGAGAGAAGAACAGCATGTCCCAGCGAAGCGACTCGTTTGCCCTACTCGACGAGCGGATCCAGAGATTCATTTGGGGTGAAAATTGGACTGAGCTCAGGGACGCCCAGGAGCAGGCAATTCCGCTGATTGTGTCCGCTGACCGCGATGTGATAATTTCCGCGGCAACCGCCGCGGGTAAGACCGAAGCCGCGTTTCTTCCGGCTCTTACTCGACTGCTGCAATCGAAGACCGTGAGTGAGCTGATTGTATATATCAGCCCATTGAAGGCGCTTATCAACGACCAGTTTGGCCGCCTGGACCGGCTCTGTGAACACCTGGATGTTCCTGTGTGGCCATGGCATGGCGATATTTCGGCAGGGCTTAAGTCGCGCTTTTGGCAAGACCCAAAGGGCGTACTACTGATTACGCCGGAATCGGTCGAAGCGATGCTCTGTAACAGAGGGACCTCTATCGCGCCTACTTTGTCCCAGACTGTTTACGTCGTCATCGACGAGCTCCATGCGTTCATCGGAACGGAGCGGGGAAAGCAACTGCAATCTCTACTGCATCGCATCGAGCGCGTCATCGGCAAGACGGTTCCGCGCATCGGGCTGTCGGCAACACTGGGTGATATGAGCTTGGCAGCTGAATTCCTGCGCCCCGGCGGCGGCCCTGCCGTGGCACTTATAAATTCAAAGACAGCACACGCCGAACTCAGGGTTCTGGTGAGGGGGTATGAAGAACCGCTCGTCGTCAGCAACAAGCAGGGAAAAGAGGAGCGCGAGCAGGACGAGCCGGTTTCTGCAGGGTACGTCGCCAGAGATCTTTTCGAATCGCTACGGGGCAGCAACAACCTCGTGTTTCCTAATAGCCGGAGGGAAGTGGAGCGCTATACATACCTACTGTCCACGATGTGTGCGGACGCCAACGTCCCAAATGAGTTTTGGCCGCACCACGGCAATCTTTCCAAGCAGATCCGCACCGAAACGGAATCTGCCCTCAAGCAAAAGGACCGCCCAGCCACGGCTATCTGCACGAACACGCTTGAACTGGGCATCGACATTGGTGCGGTCAAAAGCGTCGCGCAGATAGGACCGCCTCCGTCAGTGACTAGTCTGCGGCAGCGTCTTGGTCGGTCGGGTCGTCGGAAGGGCGAGCCCGCCATTCTGCGAGGCTATAGCATCGAAGACGCGATCAGTTCGGAATCAAGCATAGCCGTACAATTGCGGCTCGACACGGTGCAGATGGCGGCAATGATCTCTCTTCTTACGGAGGGGTGGTTCGAGCCACCGGCGCCTCACGGGCTCCACCTCTCTACACTTGTGCAGCAACTGCTATCACTCATCGCCCAGAACGGCGGGATGGGTGCGGGAGAGGCTTACGCAACACTCTGCGCGCCCGGGGCGCCATTCGCTGGATTATCCGCGGAAGACTTCAAAACATTGTTGCGGCACTTCGGGTCCGAAGGGCTATTAATTCAGGACAGCTCCGGGCTCTTATTACATGGCTCCATCGGCGAGAAGCTAGTCAATCATTACACGTTCTACGCCGCATTTGCATCGGATGAAGAATTTCGCCTGATCGCCGGAGGTAGAACATTGGGGACTCTTCCCGTGTCCCAATTAATCCGCGTGGGCCAGCACATCCTCTTCGCTGGTCAGACGTGGCGAGTCGATGAAATCAGCGAAGACGACAAAACGATCTATGTCACTCATACCAAAGGCGGAGTGCCTCCAGCATTCTCGGGTGGTGCGGGCCGAACGCACACGCGAGTGCGGCAGAGAATGCGCGAACTATTAGCTGGCTCTGACGGCATGCCATTCCTGGATGAGGTAGCGCATCGCCATCTTGTCGAAGGGCGTGCTGCGTACCGGCGTCTCGAGCTCGATACTCACGTGCTTCTTGATTTCGGGTCGCAAGTGATGGTGATGACATGGTTGGGCGACGCCGCGAACGAAGCGATAGCGTGCCATCTGGATCATCGCGGGTTTAAGGCTTGGACTGCGGGTCCGGGTGTCGAGGTCTTAAGAGGCAATGCGTCCATACGGGATATCGAGGGGACGCTGGCTGGCATTGCGGCTGCTGCTTCGTTGCGACTGGAAGTGCTTCTCGCCGATGCAAATAACCTCCAACGCGAGAAGTGGGATTGGTCATTGCCTCCACCGCTTCTGCAACAAAGCTACGCGAGCCTCCATCTCGACCTTGAGGCAGCGTACCGTTGGCTGAGAGTAGAATTTGCAGCGCCCAATTTCTTGAGCAGTGCGCCCACGCACATCCAAATAGGTAGGTAGGGCGGCGAACGGCAGAGATCTCCATGAAGCATTCTGTCGGAGAATAGTATGACCGTGGGGGCCGGACAAGGACAAGGACAAGGACAAGGACAAGGACAAGGACGGAGGCGCGGTGCAAAGGATTCGGTTCGGGCTGACTCTCGACGGAGAGCGTGGATGGCACGTTCGCGACGCTTTGGGCGACTCAACCGTCGGGCCGCTTGGTTTTCTCACAGTCCTGGAAACGCAGGTAGGGCTGACGCGCGCTTCGCCTTCACAGGCGCAGCGCGTCGTGCAGATGCGCGAGTGCCTGCATAGCGCGATCAATGGTTCACGCTTTTACGAGAAGAGTTTCGAGGCCGATGAGTTTGGCACGTCCGCCACGATCCTTAAGTGGCGCGATCTGTGGTACGAACACGGTTGGAATGGCTCGGCGGGCGACGAGGCGAGCGGTCGCTTGCAAGACATGTCCGCCATTGACGACCTGGCGCGGACACGCGTGTTTCCGGGACTCGGGCAGCGTCTTAACGAGATCGCAGCGATGCTCACGCATCGGCGCCCGCAGATTGAGTCGATTGAACTGTTGGAACCGCTCGAAGAATTTCCTTTGACCTGGCGGCGGGTGCTCGAGCGCTTGCCGGCGAAGCCAGCTCAGACAACGACCTCCGTGCCTGCCGCACGCGAGGGCTCGATGCTTTTCAACTTGCAGGCTATTCTTCTGCAGGCGAACGAGCATCGTACAGGCGGAAAAATCCAGTGGCGCGATGACGGGACTATTTGCATCGTGCGCGCAGAGTCGACCCTGGCTGCGGCACAATGGGTGGCGACGCAATTGCGTATATCGCCGACCGCGGATCGCGTGCTCGTGGTGGAGCAGTCTGGAATTACGGTCGATGCGGCCCTGACCACGATGGACTTGCCGTTGCTGGGTGCCTCGAAAGCTTCCGCATTCCGACCCACATTGCAGCTCTTGCCGCTCGTCGTGCGCCTCGTCTGGGAGCCGCTCGACTTTACGGCGCTGATGCAGTTTTTGACCCATCCGGTGGGACCGATTCGGGGCTTCGCGAGTCGTACACTCGCCGAGAAAATGGCGTCCGCTCCCGGAATAGGAGGCGATACTTGGCGGCGCGCCATCGCAAGTATCGATGCCCATTACCAAGCCGACGGTGGCGAGGTACTGTCGGAAATTCAATTCTGGCTTGAGAGCGCGCGCTTCACGGCCATGGAGCAAGTACCAATCGGATTCATTGGCGCTCGAGTGACGCGCTTGTCAGAATTTTTCCGAAATGGGATGGCGGATCAAGATGCGCTACGCCGGGCCGCATGGGCAGCGGGCTACCAGCAGGCCACGGCCCTGGGTCAAGCATTGCAAATCCTGCAGGAGCAGGGCGTGCAGCGCATAGGTCCCGAAGCGCTCGACCGCTTAGTCAGTCAGGCGACGGCTTTCGGATGCGACAATCCACTGCTGCGCGCCGAAGCGCGGGGGTGTTGCTACGTACGTACGCCGGGCGCAGTAATTGAAGCTTTCGATGAGGTGTGTTGGTGGCACATGGCCGCTATGCCTCTGGCACAACGGTATCCGTGGTCGCCGCGCGAATTGCAGCAATTGCGTGCTCGCGGCGTTGACCTGCCCGATACGAGTGTTATGTTGGAACGCGAGGCCCGCGGTTGGCTTCGTCCGCTCCTGGCGGCGCGCGGCCAATTGACACTGATGCTTCCTCGGTCGGGTGAGGAAGCACACCCCGTCTGGGCGATGCTTTCCTCTCTCATCGAGCACACTGGCATCTTGGATGTCGAAAGCGTGCTCAATGGTATATCCGCAACTGAAGAGACGGTGGAAGTACCCTATTGCCCATTGCCGCCATTACGACGTTGGTGGCAGATTCCGGCGGGGGCCATTCATGGTTGGGAGCGCGCCGCCTCCTACTCGAGCCTAAACGAGTTCTTCCATAACCCCTACCAGTGGGCATTAAATTATCCCGCACAGCTCAAGCCCTCTGCGTTGCTCGACGTCCCGGGGGACTTCCAGCTACTGGGAAACCTTGCTCACCGCGTGGTTGAACAACTCTATCGGAACGTCGGCTCAATCTCCTGGCCTGTGGAGCGCGTTCGTCAGTGGTTCGACCGAGCGGCTGATCGCATAGTGCGTGAAGAAGGCGCGGTGCTTTTGATGAGTGGTCGCCGCGCCGATTTAGAATCGTTTCGACTGCGATTCCGTCGATCGCTCACGGCGCTGCACGAGATTCTGCAGTCGGCCGGCACGACATCGGTTGAGCCGGAGAAATTATTGGAAGACGACACGCCGTTGGGGCTGTTGCGAGGTAGCAGCGATTTGCTCATAACCCTTGCCGACGGGCATCAAGCAATCATCGACTTGAAATGGGCCGGCAATAAGAAATATCGGCAAAAGTTGAACGCCCAAACGCACATTCAGCTCGCCATTTACGCGCGCCTGGTGGAACGCAATACATCTTCCTGGCCGGCTGTCGCTTATTTCATCCTAAGACAACCGGAATTGTTGACTACGGCAGACAACGTCTTTCCGGGCGTGAACCCCATCGCCGTTGTGGGCGCATCCACTTCGTTATTATGGGAACGACTCTCAAGAACCTGGCAATGGAGACGCGCGCAGATCGAAGCGGGCGCCCTGGAACTGGTGATGGAGGGAGCAGACCCTACCGACCGATCTGTACCGCCCGATGGAGCGCTGCCCATCGAGGCGTTGGATCGACGCTACAACCCGTTTGTGCACCTGGCAGGCTGGGACGCTGACTCATGAGCGAGACGTTTCGCTTTATTAGCGCCGGCGCCGGCAGTGGCAAGACCTACCGCCTGACCGAGATCCTACATCAGATGCTCGCGGACGGCAGCGTACATCCCTCTGGGATTCTCGCGACAACCTTTACGAACAAAGCGGCCGCGGAGCTCCGCGATCGGGTCCGATCGCACTTGATCCGTCAGGGGCAGTTCACGCTGTTCACGACCATCGGCCAAGCGCGTATCGGCACGGTCAATAGCGTGTGCGGCGGCCTGCTTGCACGCTTTGCGTTTGAGGCGGGGATGCCGCTCGAGCAGCAAATTCTTGATGAGTCACGCGCCGCGCAGATTTTAAATGAGGCGATCGATGAGGTCATTGAGGGCAAAACGCTGACGGAACTACTAACGGTGGCGCGACGATTATGTCTGGATCAGGTGGGATTCGGCGATAGTGAGGATCCCTGGAAGGAAGCGTTGCGTGGCATTGTCAGTCACGCGCGCGCCAACGCAATTCTGCCAGAACGATTGCGGACCTTTGGACAACGTAACGCCGACCAGTTGCTTGGGCTTTTCCCGACACCGACGACGCGCGATCTTGATACCGAGCTACGACTGGCGATCGAATCCGCACATCCTGTGATCCGTCAGGCCGCAAGCACGAATGGTAAGAAGAACACCGCGGAATATTTAAAGCAGCTTGAAGGGTTCGCTCGGGCGCTGCGGGACGGCGATTGTCATTGGGCGCAGTGGCCGCGGATGGCCAAATGCGAGCCGGAAGCCAAACTGCGCGCTATTGCACAACCGGTGAAGAGCGCGGCCAGCGAACACGCACAACATCCACTCTTGCATCAGGATCTGCGACGCTACTTAGTGATGTTATTTTCCTTGGCGGCCGACGTGCTGGAGAACTATCGAGCGCGTAAGCGTCAACTCGGCGCGGTCGATTTCACCGATCAAGAGTGCGAGTTGCTGAAGATTCTGGATCTGCGGGATGTCGCGGATACACTTACGGCGGAGCTGGATCTGCTCATGGTGGACGAATTCCAGGATACGAGCCCCATCCAATTGGCGTTGTTTCTCAAGCTTTCCCAGTACGCGAAGCACGTCGTTTGGGTAGGCGATGTGAAGCAGGCCATTTATGGGTTCCGTGGCGGTGATGCCTCATTGATGGCGGCGGTCGTGAGCAGCTTGCCGGCACTCCACGGCGCAAAGGAATCTTTGCAGGACTCATGGCGGTCGCGCCCTGCATTGGTGCGCTTCGTGAATGAGGTTTTTGGCCATGCGTTTGAAGGACTGGCGCCTTCCGATGTTCGACTACAATCGAAACGAGTGGACTACCAGGGGACAAGCGCTGTTGAAGATTGGTTACTGGAGGGTAACAGCGATGACCAATACCACGGCATTGCGGATGGGATAACGGCTCTTTTGCAGAGCGGGGCGCAGATCGTTGAGCGCGATTCGGGGGAACGACGCGCGATTCGTTTGGGCGATATCGCCGTTCTGGCACGTTCCAACGACAACGTAAATGCGATCGCGGGAGTGCTTCAGGCCCAGCACATCTTGGCATCGACCGAGCAACCAGGGCTGTTGAATCGTCCAGAGATCATCCTGGCGCTCGCCTGTCTGCGCCGATTGAACGACGAGCGTGACACTATCGCGACCGCCGAGATTGTCTCGCTCTCGGACTGCGAAGACCCTGATATATGGCTTGCGGAGCGCTTCAAGTGGCTCGATAGCAACACGCCGGTGTCAAAGTGGCGCGAGGAGGGTGGGGCCGCACACCCGACTCTTAAAGCCATTCGGGCGTTGCGCGAACAGCGATTCCAATTGTCGCCGCAGGAGGCTGTACAACTGCTCGTCGCTCGCTGTGACCTTACCCGACGTGTGCTGCAGTGGCAGCAGTCCCCTGAGCGAGCCCGTTTGCGCCTAGCCAACCTGGAGCGCCTGAGCGAGATGGCTGCCGAGTACGAGGATGATTGCGGGTCCACACATCAGGCGGCGACGCTTTCGGGCTTCTTATTGTGGCTGAAGGATCTGGCCGATACTGCTACCGACACGATGCCCCAGCCGGCCATCAACGCCGTGCAGGTCATGACCCACCATGCTGCGAAGGGGCTGGAGTGGCCGGTCGTCGTGCTGGTGGATCTGGCGTGCAATGTAAAGGACTCGATCTGGAATGCCGTGCGCGCGGAATCCCTTAGCGCATTTGATGTCACCGAACCCCTGAAAGATCGCTGGGTGCGGTATTGGCCATGGCCCTATGGCGCACAGTCCAAAATTCCGGTTGCTGATGATGTAGACGCGTCCGACGACGGTCAGGCCGTCCGCGCCTCGGCTATTGAAGAACACAAACGTCTGCTCTACGTCAGCATGACCCGTGCTCGGGATCTTTTGGTCCTTGCTCGTCAGGCAAAGAAGCCTGACGGGGAATGGATGGGGACTGTTGGACTCGGCGGCCACTTGCCGGGTGACGGCGAACACACCATGGTGCTGAGCGATGGCACCGCGGTACCGTTTAAAAGACGAAACCTCACACGCACGAGCGCTGCTCTCGGTCTCGCGGCGCCTACGGGACACCTCCGGTGGTTCTCCGCGACCGAACAACGAACGGCGAAATTACCGCTCACCGTGAGCCCGTCCGCGTCGACGGCCGTGCGCGCCAGGGTAACGGAGAGCGTTCGTCTAGGATCACGCCTAGTTGTAAACCGCGATTGGGATCCTGCGGCCGTAGGAGAGGCCGTTCACGCGTGCCTCGCCGCCGAGCTCATTGCGGCCGACCACCCGCTTGGGGAGACGGAGGTGCAGGCCATCCTCGCGCGAATGGGCGTCGCCGGCGCCATCGATCCGGGCGCACTGGCAAAACAGCTCAATAGTGTTCGCGAGTGGCTTGGTGAGCGTTGGCCAGGAGCGTCGTCTTCTATCGAGGTACCCATCTCGCACGTGCTCGGGAACGGTCAGTGTATCAGTGGACGTATTGACCTTCTAATTCGAAGCCCGACCGGCTGGATACTGTTCGATCACAAGGCCAGTGCGCAGGGTAGTGCGCAATGGGATGCCCTTGCTGAGAAGCATGCAGGTCAGCTCGCAGCCTACGGCGAAGCCATTGAAGCTGTGACAGGCGTGCCCGTCACGGAGACCTGGCTAGTCCTGCCAGTGGCGGCGGCAGGGCTACGGATTGAAGCGAGGCTAGACTAATTAAACGCCATTTGAACATCCTACAGCGCCAACGTGGTCCCTGGGTCATCTTTAGGGGTGGGGCGCTTGACGACTGACTTCTCGGCTATGGCCAATCTGTTAGCAGAACATCCGGACTATCGTGTGCTGCGACGTCTTGATCCATCGTACGCCGGCGGTCCCGGACTCGCCGGGAGCACTGTACGGCGTGCCGCAATCGTGGATGTTGAGACCACAGGGACCGACCCTGAAGTCGACCGAGTGATCGAGTTGGGTATTGTGGTATTCGCGTACGCAGCCGAGACCGGACAGGTTGGGCCAGTCGTAGGCCACTATAGCGGCCTCGAGGATCCAGGGCGGGCAATTCCCTCGGAGACCACTGCCATTCACGGCATCACGGATGAGATGGTGAAGCGCCACCGGCTTGATGAATCCGCGGTTGCTGAGTTGCTAAAAAGCGTTGGAATCATCATCGCGCATAACGCCGAGTTTGACCGGCGATTTCTCGAAGCACGTTTGCCGCTGTTTGCTGCGCTTCCATGGGGATGTTCGATTCGAGACATTCCATGGAAGGCCCACGGAGCCAGCAGTTCGGCTCTGGAATTACTGGGTTACCGAGCTGGCTTTTTCTGTGACGCACACCGAGCAGAGATGGACTGCCGTGCGGTACTTGCCGTGTTGGCGAAGCCTCTCGGGAAAACAGGCCGTTCGGCACTGGGAACGCTACTTGAACACGCAAGGCAACCCTCATTTCGAGTTGCCGCTTTGAATTCTCCTTTCGAGTCCAAAGACGCTTTGAAGGATCGCGGCTACCGATGGAATCCTAGGGCCAAAGTATGGGTCCGGGAGATCGTGGCTGCGGAACGGGCGACGGAATTCGAATGGCTTAAGGCCGAGATCTATGGTGGGCGCAGCATCGAGGTCGAGTTGGAAACCGTGGATGCCCGGCTGCGATATTCGGAACGGCAGGGAAAGAAGGAGAGGGTGACGTTGTGATTAAAGCTCTACGGACGGAGGAAGAAAATCAGGCCATTGAAAGTAACCTTTTCCCGACCGCGAGAGCGGTGGTTCGCGAGCGAATAAATTTTCCCTGGCATCGGGATGAAAGCGGGGTCTCCGCGGCCAGCCGAGCGGTTTCTTCGCAAGCCATGGCGCTAGATGTCTTCGAAACGGTGCGCAGGCTCGACGCCCGCGACGATATCGTTGGCGCTTGGGCGCGCGAGCTTCAGCCCGCGTTGCCGTCGGACGGGGCGTGGACGATCGACACCGAGTATCTAGTCCAGAAAGACCTACTGGGTGAACCTCGCTCGACGCAAGTGGATGCGCTGATTCGATCTGCGCACGCGTTGATCGTCTGTGAATGCAAGTTCACTGAAACTAGCGGCGGAGCATGCAGTCAGCCTAAGCCGATTGCGAATGGCGCGAACAAGGGAAAGCGTCAGTGCAACGGTCGGTATGAAATGCAGCAAAACCCTGTCAATCGTCGGTGGTCAAGATGTGCACTGACAGGGAAGGGCATACGCTATTGGAACGTCATTCCAAATGTGCTCGAAATTTCTGACGAAATGGACCACGCTTCCTGCCCGGTAGCGGGAGAGTGGTACCAGTGGATGCGCAATTTGGTTGTTGCGCGTGAGCTCGGACGCCAGGAGTCCAAAACTCCGGCGTTTCTTCTCGTATATGCTGCTGGTCGGTTTCCGATGGCAGAGAAGGTCCGACTAGCTGAATGGAAGAAATGGGAAGCGACTGTGAAGCAGTCTGAAGTACCCATGATGACTGTTTCCTATCAAAGACTACTCAAGATTGGGATAAGTGTTGCAGGGCACGGGGAAAGGAAAATCCTGAATCAATTGTCCGAGTGGATTGATCGGAAAATCAGCATCGGCGAGCCGAAACATGCTTAATCATGAATTGGTGGCGCGCTGAAGTCTGGTCGGAACGAATAATCACAATGTTTGCAGAGTTTCTGAAAGCCATCGCGAACAGGTACCGGAGCCGTGCCAAGAGCACCGGGTACTCGGATCCCCAGCGTGAACGGCAAAGAACACGCAACGTAAGCGCCGCGCGCGAATCAGTCCGATTGAAAGCGTCCGAATCGAACAGGTATATATCAACCACAATGCCGATGGCGCTAACGCCTGCGCAAGGGGAAGCGCTAAGCGTCGCGATGGGACCGGATTCACTTGTTTTTATCACGGGTCGCGCAGGAACTGGCAAGAGTACGCTTATTCAGCAACTCCGAACGATGGAGAATGTCGCAGTATGTGCGCCAACCGGAATTGCCGCGCTCAACTGCGGTGGATCAACACTACACTCGACCTTCAAAATTCCCCCTCGATTTCTTGACCCTCACCATCCCAATCCCAAGCCCGTTCCAGGCCTGGACAGGCTGCGGGCCCTTGTAATTGATGAAGGATCGATGATGCGTGCGGATGTCCTCGATCACGTTAACGTTACTCTTCAATACAACCGTAACAAGTCGGTGCCTTTCGGCGGTGTGAAGGTTATTGTCGTAGGCGATTGCCGCCAACTTCCGCCGGTGGTTACAGAAGAAGCAAGGGCGGCTGTGAAAGCACGCTATCGAAGTTCGTGGTGGTTCGACGCTCAATGCTTGTACCGGTTGCCTCTGCGCGTTGTGGAGCTCACACAGATCCATCGCCAAAGCGATGAAGAGCTCATAAGGCTCTTGGATCGCGTCCGAAACGGCGCCATGGATCAAATGACGGTAGCGCGCCTCAATGAGCAGTGCTACCGCGGACCCGTAGCTCGTGAGGGCGCGTTAATTCTAACTGCGAGACGCAAAGACGCGGACAATTTGAATCGCTCCAAGCTCGACGAAATTGTCGGTCCTGAAAGATCTTATGAAGCGGTGGCCACCGGATCATTCACTAATGAAGCCGACACCACTGTACCGGCGCCGCGGAGACTGGAGCTTAAGGTGGGCGCGCGGGCGTTGGTGACAAAAAACCACGGATCGGTCGTGAACGGAACACTGGGCACTGTTACTGAGTTGCACGCGAAGTCCGTTAGATTTCGGCCGGATGGGGACGCGGAAGACATCACCCTTAGCGAAATGAGCTGGGAGCAGTACCGTTACGAGCTTCGGGACGGACGATTTGTCCCGGAGGTGACTGGGACCTATAGGCAACTTCCGCTCACTTACGGCTGGGCCATTACAGTTCATAAGGCTCAGGGGTTGACGCTCGATTCGGTATGCGTGGATCTCGGCACAGGTGCATTTGCGTCGGGACAGACCTACGTCGCACTGTCGCGAGCTCGCAGCATTGCTGGTCTAACCGTTCGTCGACCGCTCAACCAAAGCGACTTCATGGCAGATATGAGGGTAAGTGAGTTTCATCAGCAGTATGACTTGCACTAAATTGCTTATCAGCCGGCGGATTGCGCGTTGTCTGGCTCAGGCGCTACGGATAGGATTCCAAGTGTTCGTTCATCTCGCTCAAGGGCGGGGCGTTAGGCGGTCTGAGGCGTAATCATCGTATTTCGCGAACGTATGGCGTCTACTTCCAACTTCCATCGCGGCGTGCCGTCGGCGAGTCGTACCCCGAACTTCCATTTCAAGATGCGCGGCAGATCAGCGCTCACAGTCGGTTCTGTAAAGGTCCAATCCTGCATATTGAGGATGCGGTACCACTCGGGTGCGCCGTCCATAAATAGCACTACGCGCGGTTTAGAGCCATCTGCGATGAATAGCTCAGGGCCGCTCGTAAGACCCATTGGTGCCGTTTGGACGGTTGGGTCAGTATCAGGCTCCAGAACGTACTTGCCAATGAGCGCCGTAACGGTGGGGTCGGCTGCGGCGGGTACGTATTCAAAACGCTGGGCCTGATTGTTAAAAAGTACGAGCCTAGCCTTTGTCGAGTCATTTGCTGATCGGCACGCGAATCCCCTATTGCCATTGGTGTATATAAATGTCCCCAGCGGCAAGGCGGATAACAGGGCTGACTTCACTTCAGGGATAATTTCCATATTCGCAGCTTCTCGGGTGAAGGCGGGAGTGTACGCCCGTCGCGCTGCGCGTCTAGGTGTGACAAAAACTACCGTTTATGGCGGGGAAATAAATCGCGAGCCGCTTTTTGGTCGCGAAGGTGTGACAGCGAAAGACGTGACGCTAGATGTAACGGCGAAATGTTTTGAAAAATCGTACGCTTGCACACCTGTCACTCTTGTCACACCTATTACATATGCGGATATAGGTAATAGTTAACGATGGCGCCGAAGGGTAGGGGCGATGGTGCGGCGCGTCCATGCAGTGCTGCGCGCTCGGCAGTACTGTATACGCAGGAGACGCACTCTTCACCGGCGCGGTTTTTTGTTTTTGGCTTGAACTCGCAGTGCGCATGGAGGTAATGACGTGAAAACGCAAGTCTTGATTGCTGCCATCGCTATTTTAGTTCTGGCAGACACGGCGATCTCGCAGGAAATCTACCAGAAAAAAGACAATTTCGATGGCACTACCCGTTACTTTACGAAAAGTCGAGACGTGAAGCTTGAAGGTGGATCGTTCATCTCTATGCGGTACGCGCAATTTAGCTTCCATGCCCTCAGTCCCGCCGCAAATCCGCAATCTCCGTATTTCCTCGACGTCCATACAAACACGCCGGCTTGGATTTTTATTGATCCTGGCGCCAGCTTGATACTGAAGCTAGATGGGCAGGAAATGATGACGATTACCGGACCGGGGAGCGTGGGGGCGAGGACGGTTGTAACCGCTGATTCTCTGGTGGAGAACGCACTATATCCGCTCTCGGAGGATCAGCTTCAGCGCATTGGGCGGGCGAAGAAGGTCGACTTTCGCATTATTGGGGACCGGCAGATCATAACCGGCACGTGGAAGGCCGACCTCATCACTGACGCTGATTCTCTGGCACAGAAGGGACCCGGGCTCTTGTCTCTACAATCAGGGTCCAGCGCAGTACTAACCAATGCCGCGCCTACTCCTCACTTGCAAACCTGTGCAAGCACGCCCTCGGTGAAGCTCGGGGTTGCCTATGTGCTCGCCACCAAGCAGCTCGCGGATACGCTGCACATGCAGAATGTGACGGGAGTTGTCGTCGCGTCCATCCAGCCGGGCTCAGTCGCTGACGCAAGCGGAGTTCACGTGGGCGACGTGATGTTACGGTTGGGAGAGAGACCGATTACGGCTCTTTGCGATGTGTCAGACTCGCTCGCAAAAGTGGAAAAGGGCTCGAAGGTCTCAATCGGCTTATGGCGCGCCGGCGCAGAATCGGTGGTAGAGGCTCAATTCTAATCGTCGGCTCTAAGGCGGATGAGGCGCAGGAAAAATGGCAACGTCCGGGATAGTCAAATACGGGGGCGGTTTTCTCGTGGCCTTATTTGGGATTGGCGTGCTAGTGTCAATATTTTCTCCCGCCGACCAAAACCGTACGGATGCGCCCCAGACAGCAGCGCCAGCCGGTTCAGCAAACAAAGAAGACCCGAGCCTCAATGCCAGTATTTTATTTTCCGCAGTAGAGATGAATATTGAAAACGAAGACAGTTTTGATTGGACAGACTGCGACCTTGAGATAAATCCGCACGGCGAAGGCGGCTTCTCACGCTCAGTCGCGCGAGTAAAGCAACACACAGCGGTCACTCTTGCGCTCGATGAATTCGCGGATTCTGAGGGGTTAAAATTCGATTCGTTGAGTCACGCGATTACGAGATTTCATATGTCGTGTACCACTCCCTCGGGTCGCATGTCTTACTTCGGAACGCGCCAAGCAAAAACCGGCACCGACTGAGCCTGAGAATTAAGATCTAATCCGCGCTGAATCTTACGGCCGCAGGCGCTGTCAGGCGCGGCAGCGGAGCGGCGTACTCAGATCTTTGGTGAGGACAGAAAATGGACCCCAATTGGGCCCCACAGCTCGATAATGAATGGACCCCGCGCCAGATAGTTGTTGAAAATACCAATGAATTCAGTGGTCGGGGTGACAGGATTTGAACCTGCGACCTATACGTCCCGAACGTAGCGCTCTACCAGGCTGAGCTACACCCCGATTTAGGAACGACCAAGG
>Ga0302324_100014558_pt1 | contig 15850 bp, 10 predicted proteins | sample Palsa_T0_1_FD_201949 | JGI IMG/M metagenome (GOLD analysis project Ga0302324, IMG submission 201949) | Peat permafrost microbial communities from Stordalen Mire near Abisko, Sweden - Palsa_T0_1 | ecosystem: Environmental > Terrestrial > Soil > Palsa > Peat permafrost | place: Sweden: Abisko...
CGACTTGGGTTCGAAGCTGCACCGAAAGTGCGGAAGATCCGATTTAAGCGCCATTCGGCTCTGGTTAAATCCCGGAAAATCATTGAAAACAAACAACGCCAGTTCCCGGATTTAAGGCAGCTTGGCACCAGAACAGCGTCTATCGGGCACTTTTGGAAATCGGCCGAGTGCAAAACACCATTCACATTCATGCGGAGGAGAAAATAGTCGTGGCTCACTTGCCCAGCTCTTTGGAGAAGAATCGGCAAATTATCTTGTAGGCGTCCATAGACTCAGGCACTCCAGGGTTGTAAAAGAAGCCGTGGAAGAGTCCATCCCAAACGTAGAGCTTGGAGTCTACGCCCGCTTTGGTCAGCTGAATATTGGTATCGAGCGAGTTACTCAGCGCAAAGTCGCGGGTTCCCGTGATAATGAGGGTGGGAGGGAACTTAGCCAAAACGTCAGGATGCTTGACCGGAGCAATCAGCGGATCATTTGGATCCGTGCCCTTGAAGTAGCCAATGGGCGGCAGAGGAGCACCCTTGGTGGATGGCATTCGCGCCTCTCCGATGGGCCAAGCGATATACGTGGCATCTCCGGCTCCAAACCCACCGGCTCCGGCGCAGAATATTCCGATAGCTCCCGGCGCAGGTAGATCGTGCTTTTGAAACCAGGCCACCGACATGGCCGTGAGTCCACCCCCCGCCGAGCACCCGTAGATTCCCACATTCTGAGACGGGTACTCCTTGAGGAGCGCAGCGTACACCTTGGCTACGTCCTCGCTGGCGGCTGGAAAGTGATAGTCGGGGCCTTGCCGATAGTCAACGCTCACGACCTTGAAACCGCCCACAGAAGCAATCGGGATCGACTCTAGAAGACTACACCCAGGCCAGCAACCGGAGAACCCTCCACCGTGTAGGTTGATGAGCACTCGCTTCGCGTTCTCCGTGGCAATGCCCGGCTTGGGCGAGAAAACGACGACATGAACCCCGTCTATCTTTGTGTCTTGCTGCTCGACCGGAAACATGGCTTTTTGCTGTGCGAGATAGGGGAGCATGAAACGAGGAATGCCTTTTTCAGCGTAGGTCGCAGAAGGATCTTGCATATCCTTCAAGTGCTGCGCCACATAAGCTTTGGCTTCCGGGCTCAACAAGGAGGAGACCGGGACAGTTTCTGAAGGGATCGTGACCGCGCCGTCGGCAGCTATGGTTACTACTGGTGCTGGCGGAGCGGCGGAGGTGGTCTGCGTTCTGCCTCGCCAAGATGCGCTTGCCCCGACAAGGAAGCAAAGAACCCAAAGTGCTTTCACTCGACCGATCCCGAATCCGATGCTGAAAGATAATCGCTTCTCGAAAAGACTGCTCATTAGCTTGGTCCCTCTTATCTACATTCCGGCCGCTCGCCCGCGCCCCAATAGGAAACAGCACGGCAGGTTGCTGCTCAGGTTTAGTACAACGCTGAACAGTTTACAAGTTTTCACTCGCGGGCGGAGGGTATCGAGAAGGCTCCCATGTGGCGGCATTCCCTGGAGGCCAAACGGTGCCTGGTTCCCAGCCGATTGCTTTTTTGAGTGGAAGCACATCGCGAAGAAAGACAATCCTAGATACGAATTCTCAGTCGGTGGCGGCCCGCCCTTCGCCAACCGAGTATGAACGAGGGCGCAAAGGAGACCGGATCCCCATCGATCTTCTATGGCCTATGACGCGGAAGCCAGGCCGCAACCTGCGGCGATCCAGGAACAGCGGTGTCAGCAAGAGAAGCAACTTTCTTCGACAGCCTCTAACTAATTCTAAGGGGAGGTAGGTATAGCATGAGGTCTCTGTTGGCCTTTGCGACTTTCCTCCTGGTCACTTTCCCAACAAACGCGGTGCGATAAACGTGACGCACATAAGAGCTATCCAAATGACGGCCATCGTATAACGGATGTGCATATACCACTTAGATTTCGTATTCATAGAAAAATAGTTTTCGTAGCCGGGGAGTTCGGGCGTGTCTTGAAGGAGCTTCTGTTCAATGAGCATCAGGTAGTCTTTAATGAAGAGGATTCTCTCGCCCAGGACGGTGGCTCGAAACGCGGCGAGTATAACGAGCGGCACTCCGATATACCATGGTGCCCCGCGAACATTGTGGGTTGCCAGCCAAGCGTAGAGAGCTGCAACTGCCGTGATAGCGGCCATTTCTAGCTTGCGAGCTTCTTCTCCGAGCGAAAGTAGCTCCTCGTGCAGCATTTTGTACATCTCCAGGTAGTCGCCGCCGGGCACCGTCGATTCCACACCACTCTTTGACACCATGTCCCTACTCATCCCGATCTGGATATGGTCTCACAAACCAGCGACATGGGTAGGCCTCCGGATTCGCCAGCTGGTTACACTATGTTGGAAGGGGTACGTGACAGCGACGATCAAACTCCCTCTTTCATCTACGCCGGGTCAAGGGCCGCCGCCCATGTGCGCGAGGCGCTCAACCGGGGTGTTCAGGGTTGTACGAATATGGGCGACGAGCTAGTCGAAGTGTTGCTGCAGTCCTGAATGTTTGAGACTTTCGATCCACATCGTGAAGGACAAATGCACTGGCTTCGCCTCAGCTGATTGAAAGACAGTCCGAACAAGAATGTCTTCGTGCGGTGAGGGTTTGCCCGACAATAGGAACGGAAAAATGCTCACGGGATGGGCTGATTGGCCCAATCGACGCGTCAACCCCTGGCGGTGCGGTGGAAACAGCGATCTTTTCGAAGAGTTTCTTTTCCGCAGCTATCTATTGCATAGTCTGGCCACCGGCGTCGGTTTTTGGCCGCCAGCGGTTTTGCTATCGGCCATCTTCGGAGGCCTGCATCTCACGAATGCCGGGGAAGGCATTGCCGGCGCACTGGATGTGATGTTGTATAGCCTGTTCGCATGTTTTACCTTAAGTCGGACCGGCAATTTGTGGTTTGCGGTGGGCCTACATTTGGCTTGGGACTTCTCTCTCACATTCCTTTACTCGGTTCCGGGTAGCGGCATGCACGCGAAGGGGAGTTATTGCAGGCAGCCCTCCATGGGCCGCCGTGGCTGATCGGGGGAGCTGCAGGCCCCGAAGTAAGCGTGGTCGGCTTGGCAGTCCTGATACTGTCCTTTCCCGTCTTCTCCGCATTGTTCCGAATGGCGCCTGCCAGTGGCGGCCGGCATTGAAAAAAAGCGTTATGAGGAGAATCTGACCCGCCTTGGGGCTAGGGCTCCCCGCAGTCCACCGTCTGAGCGGCTATAAGCCGCCGGACCCGGGCCCGGCGGGGGTCCTCGGCGCTGGGGTGGCAATGTGAGAGCGATCAAATCTGTCGCTATCCGGTGGGGTGTACCGGAACGTTCGTTACACTTTAGACCAAGACATCCCTTACAACTCCCTTCAGGTGCAAAGGCCTCGCAGGAACGGTCGATCCGAAATCACATAGTGGCGCACGGACGCCGCTGGGCCATCAAAACCATCCCCCAGACGGCACGAGGCCATTCAGGCGCATATAGGTGACGAGATTGCCGTAATGCAAGGCGTCATGATTTGCGACTTGCGTCAAGATAAACATCTTGTTCGTCTTGGCGCCCCAGAAGTTCGCCGGGGCATTGAGGTGGGCATCGGTGAACCCGGAGTACACGCCGTCGCAGTAATCGAACGAGCCCTTGAGGTAGGCCATGATCTCGGTCTTCGAACCCTTCGTGGAAGCCGTGTCGGGGTTCGATTCACCCTTGACGGTTGAACACAATATGTAAGATATGTCCGCCACATGATTCAGGATCTCGGCAAACGAGCGAACGTCCTTCGTTGGCCGGTAGCTGTACTTGGATTCTGGCATTGCGTCCGCCGACTTCATGATCTTATCCTGCATATTGCTACGAAAAATGGATATCGTCGTCGTTAGCGGATTCGGCGCCATGATCGGATTGGGCATGCCTTCTTGGGCGTTGGCCAAGGACGTTAGGGCGAAAACAGATACCATGCCAACAGGGACCACGACGCGAGCAATGGATCGGAACATTAGGAATCCTCCTTTGACCGGTCTCTGCACGAGGTGCGATCTGCTTAGACCTGTGCACGTAGGCAGCCAAAAACGCTCCAACTTCAAGTCACTGATTCATAAGTAGTTCAGTTCCAGGGTGGCGATCGGCAACGCGATCTTTGTCCGGGATCGAAAATCGTTTGACCAAAAACGACCAGTCGATGCGGTCGTTTGCACATTCAAACTGGCCCGGTTGGAAACAAGCTGATATGGCTGGCGATTAGCGATTCTGTGATCAAGCCGGAGGGTTTTCGCATTCCTGTGTACTCCGAGCCTCGATCGCCTCCAGCGCTCCTTGTTGACGCTAGAATTGTCCAATCTCACTCAGGAGCCCGCTCGGTGCCCGTCAAACTTCGCTCTATCGTTCTTTTTTTTCTGCCGATCGCCACTGTGCTGGTTGCCCAATCCATTCCGCAGGCCACCTCGGCCTCCACAGCAGCCACGCGGGATACGAGCTATATCGACGCCCAGGGTACCGCCTACGTCACGCGCGTCGTCCCGGCCCCACCTGACCTCAGCCCGGAAGCGCGCAAGTCTCTCATCCGAACCACTCCCGATCAAGGACCTCCGGAGTCGCTCGAACATCGACGGACACAGATGGAGCTGTCGGGTGCGCGCCAGAACGCCGCGTGGAGCAAGCTCTGCCCCAACACGATTGCCGAGTCAACCATCGCAGGCGTTCCGGTACGGATCGTCACTCCGTCGAGCTTGTCGGAGAGTAACCGCCACAAGGTTCTTATAAACCTGCATGGTGGAAGCTTTAACGCCGACTCGGGATCCTTTGGCGAGAGCATTCCAATCGCCGGATACACGGGAATTAAAGTGGTCGCCGTGCTGTATCGCCTGGCCCCTGAGCATCCGTTTCCTGCTGCCGTCGACGACGCCGTTGCCGTCTACCGGGAGCTGCTGAAGAGCTATAAACCCAACCACATCGTTATCTATGGAACTTCTGCGGGAGCGGTGCTCACCGCGGAAGTCGCGGTTAAACTCAAAGAACTGGGCCTGCCGATGCCGGCGGCGCTTGGTATCTTCAGCACTCTCGACCGCTTCGACGCCGTTGACGACTCGCAGGCGATATACACGCTGCAAGGATTCGCAGGCCATCTCGATCCACCCGATGGCGGCATTCACGATCCCTATTATGTCGGGTCTACCGATCCGAAAGATCCGGTGCTCTCGCCCATCTATGCGGATCTGCACGGACTGCCGCCCACGCTCTTCGTTACCAGCGGCCGGGATGCACTGCTCAGCGGAACCGCAAATCTACATCGCGCCTATCTCCGCGCCGGTGTTGATGCACGTCTCGTGCTGTTCGACGCGCTTCCTCACGCGTTCTGGTATGACGCGTCCCTGCCTGAATCCATTGAGGCCAGCCACATCATGGCGGATTTCATGGTGAGGCAACTCGCAAAATAAACACACCGCTCAATGCGCAAACAAGTAAGGGCACCGGGGGAGCGGACCGATTCAACATACTTGGGATCTTCCGCACATTCGGTGCAGCCGTGAGGACGAAAGCTTGACATGCTCGCCGCGTCAAGCGGCAGATGTATGGACGGGCACGGTTCGAACTTCTCAAAGCGCCCCTGCTGGCTTGGGAGACCTCAACCGTCGCTTAACCCCACCGAATGTGCGGAAGATCCTTTAAATCTTGGACAAACCTCAGCGTGGAGTTTTTCCAAGATTTAACTGCACCGTGACCGCTGCCTAAGACACACTCATCAGACGTCCGCTCAAAAACAAGCGGCACCTGATCACACACTCTATCTCTCGGCAACAGGGGAACCAGAATGCTTACTTATGATCAGTTCTGCTCAGACTAGATATCTGAGATCGGCAATCCTTTTAACCATGTCTACTAATTCGCGACGCTACTGCTTACTTCTCTCGTGCGTGATGGCCTGCGGCCTTCCCTCGACACTTACGGCCCAAAATACTGGCGGCCAAGACGCTCAACAGGCTGGCCAAGACACGAAGAATGCCGCAAAAGACACCGGGAGCGCGGTGAAAAAGGGCTCAACCAAGACTTACCACGCCACAAAAGAGGCCACGACGAAGGCAGTGGACAAGACCAAAGAGGGCACGACGAAGGCAGCGAACAAGACCAAAGAGGGCACAACGAAGGGCTACGACAAGACCAAAGAAGGAGTCGAGCACGCCGTAAATCCAAAGGGCGTCCAAGCTTCCAAACAGAACGATGCAGTGAAGGAGAGTCATCAAAAAGCCAACGACAACGAAAAGGAGAGTACCCAGAAGCTGAAAGACTCCAGGCCTCAGTAAGGCCTTCGCGCGCTATCGACTATAAAAAGATAGCGGGTCACCGTCGTACATGGCCGATGTCCTTCGAGCGAACCTCCCGAGCTTTGGGTTTTGGTCATGAGGCCGACCTCTACGTGGATCTGGTCTTCGATAACTATTTGCTCAAGTATTTCGTCTTGTTTGATCTCAACTCCGGCGGGCGCAGTCATAGTCGCGCTGGATGGCCACTTCCAATCATCCCGCCAGGCTCAGAAACTATCGCGCCGTTATTGGCGAGTCTTTGGCGGCGTAGACTACTTCGCCGTCGAGCAGAGTCATCAGGCATTTCATCTCCTTGATCTGGTCGGTGGGGATGGTGTAGATATCGCGGTCCCAGATGGCAATGTCGGCGCGTTTGCCGGCCTCCAGGGTGCCGATCTTGTCTTCCATGAACATCTGCCGCGCTCCCCACGCGGTGTAACTGCGCAGGGCTGTTTTGGCGTCGACGGCCTCGGCCATGCCGAAGGGATGCAGGCCGAATGTACCCTTGGCGGTTTGCCGCGCGACCGAGGCCCATAGGCCGTAGCGCGCCGCGACTGGAGTTACAAAATAGTCCGAACCTCCGCTCCAAAGAATGCCGCGGTTCTGCAGAGTTTTGAGTGGGATCAGGCGCTGGGCGCGAGCCTGGGCAAACGCCGGCCCATAACCTACGCTCCCATAGCTCGCCCCATAAATATCGCCAATCCACCAAAGGAATTCGGCCTGCATCTCCGGGTAGCCAGCATCGTAATTCTTCTGCAAGTCGGCCATGACATCCAGCGCGTGCGCGGTCGGCAGATTTGCGTGAATGATACTGTGGCGCAGGCCGGGGTGGGCCTGCTCCTTCTCTACCAGCGCATAGGTGTCGACTACCCAATCCATGGCGCGGTCACCTACAGCGTGGGTGCCGACCGGAACACCGGCCTGGTGGAAGAGGCGAACCATCTTCTGATACTCGGTCGGCTCGAGGTGAGGGAAGCCGGTGTTGGGCAGGCCCTTGTCGTTGATGTCGGGGGTGGCGGCATTGCGCAGCCAGGGATCGAATGCCCAGCCGGTGCGCGCGCCGCCGGAGCCATCCATGAAGATCTTGGCGCCGCAGGAGAGCAGACGCCCGCCGCCGAGGGAGGCGGGCAGACGAGCGACGCTGTTGATCTCCTGCAGCGCGTGCTGCGCTGAGGTCAAGGTGATACCCGCGTCCCACAGGACGCAGATGCGCTCTTTGAGCTGGCCCGCGTCGAGGAGCGATTTGTAGGCGTCCCACTGGATCTCAAAGATGTCGGGATCCTTGACGGCGGTCATGCCTTCGCTGTGCAGAATGTTCTGGATGTAGAGGATGCCGGCGCGCTCCTGCTCGGGGGTGGGTTCGGGGATGAGGCGGGTGACGGGGGTCATGGCTGAGTGTTCCTTGAGGACTCCTGTCGGCTGGTGGGTAGATGGGTTGCGGTCGATGGCGCCCGCTGGAGGATCTGGGGTGGCGGCGGTAATGTTGGCGAGTTTGAGGGCGAGAGAGTTGGCTACTCCGTAGTGGCCGGTGGTCTGGGTTAGCCAGACGGGGTTGTTGGGGGCGGCGGCGTCGAGATCCTGGGCGGTGGGATAGCGGTGTTCGGCTAGCTTGCCTTCGTCCCAGCCGACTCCGGTGATCCATTCACCCGGCTTGACGAGTGCGACGTTGGCTTTTACTCGGGCGACGATTTCGGCCACGCTGGTGGCGTCGGATAGCTTGACGCCATAGAGCTCTTCCACACCGCCCTCGGCGACGTGGGCGTGGGTGTCGATGAGTCCTGGAGTGGCTGTGTGGCCTTTGATGTCTATTACCTTCGCGCGCGGACCGGCAAGGGCCTGAATCTCGGCGTCGGAGCCGGTCTTGAGGATGACGCCGTGGCGGATGGCTATGGCCTGGGCAATGGAGTCGTGGGCGTCTACGGTGAGGATTTTGCCGTGGATCAAGATCAGGTCGGCCTGGGCTGGAGGGGCAGGCTGGGCGCGGAGCAGGTGGGCCAGGAGCAGTGTTGCCAGCGAGGCCAGTACGGTGGTTCGAGGGCGGGGCATGGTGGGACTCTCCTCACGCGGGTGGATTTCATCACTGTACATCCTGGATGCGCTGGAGCATGCGACAGCGACAGCCCGTCCTGGGGTTTGGGGAGCAGTGGAACAGGGAACGGACTTAAGGATGGGTTGGCGGTTGGACTGTTCAGGACTCGTTTGGGGCTCGGAGTGGTCGCCGTTCGCCTCGTGCTATGCCATCGGGGACGACGAAGGAGTACTTCCCAACATATTGGTGTGCTCATGGCCAAAGGGCGAGAGCCGTGCTTCGTTCACGGGACGGACGTCGTCGCCTTCGGCGCGGAGTTGATCGAGCACCGCGTTCATATAAATGGCGTTCCCTAAGACAATCATGTTGACGACCGGGCCGAGCGCATCGAGTTGATCTTCCTGGCCTTCCCGGTAGCGCTGGTAAAGTTCCCGCGTTTACCATGAAAGACATTCCATGCAAGGCTGTGGCGGCCTTCGGTGAGGTGGAGTTGTCAGCTTCGCTAAGCTAGGCCGTTCCCTACGATCATTGGCTTGGGGGCTCGCTCGTAAATTGTTCGACCTGTCCGCGCCGGATGAAAACCAAAGGTTGGTGGGAGCCCACATGATGACGGGAGAAGGAGCTTCAGAATGCTGTCGGGGTCAACAACAGGTGGTTCCCGAGCGAACGAGGCTCAGCCAGCAGACATCTGAATGGAAGCGAGTATTCACTTCAGTCTTTAATTGATAACGTAAACGGCAAATGTTGCTATGTCAATGGTTTGTGCGCCGCCTGCTGGGATGCGGATGGGACCGCCAATCTGCGGCTCCGATAGGGTCCCAACCTTTCTCGGCCATTTGAATGAGAGTCGGCAAACACTAGGGGACTCCCGTTGCCTGACCCAGCGCCAAGGCGTTCGACCTTCGTGCCAAATCTTGTCGCAAGATTGGCCAACGCGCTGTGCTCAACGGCGATCGAGGGATTATCGTAACCAGCTGGTCGCCGCATCCCCGCCTTACTCGATCCCTAACCAATAACCTATTTAAGTTCAATTGCTTAGGAAGGCCTAAGAAACTCGATCTCCGACTCGATTCCAGTTTCGAAAGGCTCATAAGCCGCCGGGGCCGCCAATTTGGCCTTGATATCATTGGTGAAATGTCCTCGGTTTTCCCGCAGATTGGCCTTAAAGGGTGCAGTGCCTATCGGTTTGGCCGCTTCGAGGTAAGGGTTCGCCCCGGCGTACTGCTTCGCGAGGACAAGCGAATCAGGGTCGAGGAGCTACCCTTCCAGATGCTACTCATCCTGCTGGAAACTCCCGGGCAGGTGGTTACCAAGGAAGAGTTGCGCGATCGGTTATGGGCTGGCAGGTCGGTTGGAGAACTGGACAGCAGTCTCCACGTGGCCGTGGCCAAATTGCGGGAGGCGCTGGGAGAGAGCGCTCAAGAGCCGCGCTTTATTGAGACTGTGCGGCGGCGGGGCTACCAGTTTGTCGGGGAGGCGATACCGGTCTTCGACTCGCCCCCTGAGCCACCGGCCGAAGAGCGGCAACGGAGAATCACCTCTCAAGCCGAAGTCCCCCAACTCAGACCGCATATCCTGATCCTAGTTCCGGGTCTACTGCTTGCGATCTTCTGCCTCATAACAGTGGCGTATTTTGTTGCTCGTTACCTGCCTCGCTCCCTGGCTGGCAGTCAGGACAAGGTGGTTATCGGCGGCTTCGCCAACAGCACCGGGGATGACGCGTTCAGCGCCCTCGGTCACGCGTTCCGGGTAAAGCTTGAAGAGTCACCGTACCTGAGCGTCGTTTCAGACCGGGATTATCGGCAAGTAGTCAAACCGGCCTCCCAACCGTCCTTGCAGGATGAACTGGCGGCCTGCGTTTCGGTGGGCGCGAAAATACTTCTAACCGGGACAATCGTCGCGGAAGCGCCGGGATACCAGGTGAGTGTAACGGCTCGGAAATGTGCCAGCGGCGGTGTGCTTACTACTCAACAAGCTCAAAGCGATTCAAGAGATCATGTTCTGTCGGCGCTGGACCTGGCGACGGAGAAACTACGGCGGCGGCTTGGAGAGACGGACGGTTCGGTGCAAAAATTCAACGTTCCACTGACTCAGGCCACGACCGCCTCTTTGGCCGCGCTGAAGGCGTTTACGCAGGGTGAAGAGAAACGTGCGCAAGGCAATGAGTTCGAGGCAATCTCGGATTACAAGTTGGCCGTCGATCTCGATCCGCAATTCGCGATGGGCTATGACCGGCTCGGCGGTATCTATTCGAACGCTGCGGAGTTCCGTCTGAGCAGCGTCTATTTCACCAAAGCATTCGAACTCCGGGAGCGTACTACCGATCGGGAGCGGCTCGACATCGCGGCCCACTATTACACGTCAGTTACAGGCGAGATAGAGCGCTCCATCGACGCGTACCAACTGTGGCGCTCACTCTACCCCCGCGATATATCGCCGGCGATCAGTCTCGCCGCGCAATATCTGATGGTCGGCGAGCCGGACAAAGCCATTGAGCCAGCGCTGGCGGCGACCCGTCTGGACCCAACCTCCGGAATGGCCAACTCGATCCTGTCCAGGGCCTACCTGGGCACCGAAAATTACGCGGGCGTGCAAGCCCTCTGTCAGAATACGCCAGGAAGTGGCGACGTCGTTATGTTCCACCAGTCGTGTTTTTTAGTGGCTTTCATCCAGAATGACGCCGCGGCGATGCAGCGGCAACTGGACTGGGCCCACGGCGATGCTGCGGAAAGTGAACTCATCGACGAAGCGGCATGGGTGGCAATGTATCGCGGCAAAGTGATCGAAGGCCATCACCTTTTCGAACAGGCCCGGCAGATTTCCCTCAACCATGACTTCGGGGAACAGGCCGCGGCGGTGGATCTGGATGAGGCTGGTCTGGACGCAGATATCGGCTATTTTGCCGAGGCCCGGAAACATGCTCTGCATGCGTTGACCCTAGCGCCCAGCAGCACTATGACGCAGGCCTTGGCGGCACTGGCCTTGGCGCGCGCCGGTGATGTCGCCCGGGCGCAGACCGAGGCGGACAAAGCCGCAGCCGCGTCTCCCCTGGACACGATCCTGAACTCCGCGGAACTCCCTTCCGTGCGTGCAGCAATTCAACTCCAAAGACATGATCCCGATGGGGCGATTCGTTCTCTCGAAGAGACCAGGCCCCTAGATTTTTGCACGGCTATGGCCTTGGCTCCTGCCTACTATCGCGGCCTGGCCTATTTTGAAAGCAGTCGCTTCGATAAAGCTGCTGAAGAATTTCAGCGGGTTATCGATCATCGAGCACTCGTGCCGGACTCGCCTTATATTGGTCTCGCCTATCTCGGTCTCGCCCGGGCAGAGCAGCGTGCGCGCCACACCGACCTCGCCGCCCAGGCCTATCAAGCGGTAAATGCCATTTGGAAAGACGCAGATCCCGAGTTCATTCCTTTACGTACAAAAGTATCCGCCGCTCCTGATTCACCGCGCAGAAATATGAGCCTCTCGCGCACGCGATAAATCCTATTTATGCGGAAGATGCTGTAGCTCATCCCTGGCGAACGTCGCTTGCCCGCTTGGACTTCGATTCTTCCATCGAGCCTGGGTTGCTCGGATAACGGAAACTTCGCTCCAGCGAAGGTCGGTGCGTCGAAAGCCGAATTCCCTCAGATAGCACTGGATCCGGACAATTCCAGTGTTCTTTCCTTACCATTCCTGGTGTGGGCACACAAAAGCGAAGATTTCCCCCCGCCGCGACCTGCCTCTCGGAAACGATATCCATTCGTCTAAACTGATTTAAATGGTTAATTTAACTTCGGTTAGGGGTTAAGAATTCATTAAGAAATTCTTTCGTTGACTTGATAGCGATTTGGCCCTTTTCTGCTCTTAGCACGATCCGATTCTGACTCTCGGTCCGGTATCCCCGGCTTCTTCCGTATCAATTCCGTCGTGGCTGCCGGCGGATCAGCTGGCGTCCAACCTTTCCTCCAACCCTCCCCTGGGAGGTTGCTCTGCCAATTCTTCGAAAGGATTTCATCATGCATAAGAGCTTCCATGATAAGGCTTCCGCACTCCTGCGACGAGCTGCTGTTGCCAGTGTATGTATGTTGGGGGCAACGTCCCTGACTGCCTTCTCACAGACCACCATTGCAGGCAGCAAACCGCGAATGCTCGCCCATGCCGTTCGCATCGGCTCGGCACCCGATTCGCAAGTGGTTACCATCGCCGTCTACCTGAAGTTTCGCAACGCCGCAGATCTCGACCAGCTGATCGAGGAGCAACAGACCCCCGATAGTCCGAATTACCAGAAGTTTCTCACTCCGTCCGAATTCCATGCGAAATATTCTCCTCTTCCCTCCAATACAGCCGCGGTCACGGCAGAACTGACGCGGATGGGCTTCACCATTGTGGATGCACCCACTGGCGGTCTATTCGTAACCGCCAGAGGCACAGTTGCCCAGGTCAAGAGCGGCTTTCACGTCACTCAGGATCTTTACAGCATTCAAGGCAAAACCGTACGCGCCCATGCCGAAGCCCCCACGGTTCCGGACAGCATTGCCCCCCTGGTGCTGCATGTCGCCGGTTTGGACGATTCCAAGAAGCTCGTCAAGAGCTTCGCAACCAATCATCCGGTCAAGTCCACTTCCGTGCACGGTGGGCCTGACTCCGATCCTCCCACCAATGGGGGAGGGTCGATTCGTACCCCCTGCAACGTGGACTACCTGGACCCGCTCGTAGGCACCGTCACACCCCCCGTCTACACTAAAACCGCCAAGGTGAAGTTCACCAACTGCGGCTATGTGCCCGCGCAACTGCAACAGGCATATGGAGCCGACAAGGTTCAATCGCAGGGACAGGGAATCCGCATTGGACTGGCCGATCTCTATCAGCCCAGCACCCTCAAGCAGGATCTCGAGCAGTACTCGAGTCTGTTTAACTTGCCCAAGATCACCTATGCGAACTTCCAGGAGATCCATCCTCCTGGGCTAGGCAGCTCCGATGACTCCTGCGGCGAGGACGATTGGGCTGTCGAGTCAACCCTTGACGTCGAGGCGGCGCATGCCATGGCCCCCAAGGCCGACATCGTTTACCTCGGCGACGCCTGCAATGAGAATTACGCTGTACCCATGCAGGTCCTATACCAGGCGATCGATAACGGCTTGGTAGACGTCGTCAGCGGAAGCTTCGGTATCCCGGAGATCTTCGTCGAGTCCGCGCAGGAAGATGCCGACAACCTGGAGCTGAAGGAAGCCGCCAGCCTGGGCATTACCGTCATGTTCTCGAGTGCCGACAGCGCTGACTGGATACCGGACGGTGCTGACGTCGCCGAGACTTCCTGGCCGGCGTCCAGCCCATGGGCAACTGCTGTGGGCGGGACCTCGCTGCTGCTCAATAGGTACGGAGCTGGAACCAAGCTCGAAACCGGATGGGGAACGTACGTAGACCCAACCTACGACGGTGTCGTTTGGACAGGTCCATTCCAGCTCGAAGCACTGGGGTATGAGGGTTGGTTCTTCGCTGCCGGCGGCGGTGGAGGCACCAGCTTGTTCTGGCCCCAGCCGTCGTATCAGAAGGGCATCGTTCCCGCGTCGCTGTCAGAACATGTCAACACCATGGAGACTGCCACGATCAATCTGGGCACGCCCAATCGCGTGCTGCCGGATATCGCGATGCTTGCCGATCCTTTCACCGGCTTTCTACAGGGAGAGACGATGTTTGAGGAGTCGCCGGGCACATTGGACCTTGGCTGCGCTGCCATCGCCACACCCGCGAATGCCGAATATTGTACCTTCCAGCAGGGTGGAACGAGTGTTGCCTCACCGCTCTTCGCGGGCGTGGTCGCAATCATCGATTCCGCTCGACTCTCGGTCGGAAAGCCGATGCTCGGCTTTGCGAACCCGGCGTTGTACAACCTGACTGGAGCGACTGCCGAAACAGCCAAGCCGATCAAGGATGCACTTCCACTCTCCGCGCCGCTGGCTCTGATAGAGGAAGATCTGTATCCGGGTGGCGATTCGGGCTTCGCCGCGATCGCCATCAACATGGCTCCGGTGGATCCAGACAATCTGGACACCACCTGGTCGCTCGGCGCCGACTCGAAGCTCACCACCACAGCCGGCTTTGACAATGTCACCGGCCTGGGCACTCCCTGGCTTCCAGGACTTGTGTCTATGCTCGCGCCCAAAGCGAAATAGACTGCCTAACAACTCTTAACTCGAAGTGCCGGATTTCGCCAGCAAGCCGGCACTTCGCCCATCTGCATGCAAGAGGATTTTCACTGAGGGTGTCCAAGTTGCCGGGTAGTCGGTAGCCTGGATCGGAAGTGCCTCGGGGCAGAATGTTGAGGGTGAGAAAGTTGCTCCGAGGCATTCTCGATCCAGCCGCCGCTGGCTGTTCGTCTTCAGTGGTGCGGCGCACAACCTGCTCCGGCTTCCGAAACTGATGGCTCAACCACAACTGGCCAGGCTCAGGCTGGCTTGAGGCCGAGCAACCGCCTCCCAAGTGGTTGCAAAGCCCTGCAAACACTGCCAAAACACCATGTTCCAACAGATGTTAAGCCGCACACAGAAGCCAATCCCCAGCAAAGTCGCCCGCACCCAAAGAATTTCACCAAGTTCATGGAGGCGTTCGCCTTAGGACAAGTTGCATATCGCCGCCAAGGGTGTACAGCAACCGCAGAAATGGGTTAAGTGTAAGAATTGCAGCGCAAAAGAAAACTCGAACTCGCATGCGTCGTGATCCTGCTTTCCTTAGCCTGGATGGCCGAAGGTTCACCAACCGCTGACCCCACCCCGGTGCTGCGCAACGAGGTACTCTCCACCTGGACAACCGAGCAGGGTCTGCCTCAGAATTTCGTCACTTCTCTCACCCAGACGCCGGATGGTTTCCTTTGGGTCGGAACGCTGAATGGTCTGGCGCGCTTTGACGGATTGCACTTTGAAACCTTCGAGAAAGACGCACCGCCGGAATTGCAGGAGAACATCCTCAAGTTAGCGCGCGACGGCCAGGACGGTATCTGGATCGTCACCATCACCAAACTCTTTCACTACGCTCATGGACGTTTCCGCGCGATCGCTATCCCCGGGCCCCCGCACGCCCGCGTCGAAACGCTTACCCGCGCCCGCGATGGGGGCGTTTGGATCATCTCCGAGAACCAGCTGCTACGGTCGCATGGAGATACGTTACACCAGGAGAATCTCCCCACTGGACTCCATACGCCGCGCTGCACCTTCGAAAGCGAAAACGGAACGCTCTGGATTGCCGATAGCGAACACGTTTGGGCGCAGGCGCCTGACCGTTCCATCACCCGCTATAACCAACCCGCCACCCAAATACTATATGGAGACCACTTCGGCAATATCTATGCTGGTGACGGACATAAGCTGTTTCAGCTTTCAGGCGCCAGCTTCAAGCTGGTCCCGCATCCCGGACTGGGAAACTTCATCGACCTCATGGTCGACCATCGCGGCGCACTGTGGATGGCAAGTGGTGGCCTGCACGGACTCAGCCGCAAACAAGGCGCTCAAACGGAAACTCTGACCACCGCGGATGGCCTCGCCAGCAACGAC
>Ga0302324_100014559_pt1 | contig 15850 bp, 17 predicted proteins | sample Palsa_T0_1_FD_201949 | JGI IMG/M metagenome (GOLD analysis project Ga0302324, IMG submission 201949) | Peat permafrost microbial communities from Stordalen Mire near Abisko, Sweden - Palsa_T0_1 | ecosystem: Environmental > Terrestrial > Soil > Palsa > Peat permafrost | place: Sweden: Abisko...
GACGTTGAATGTCAATGTAGCACACGTTTAAAGCGCGTGATAATCACGCGTCATGATTGTCATGCGACTCCTCATGCTCTCGTTTGGCTGGCTCGCCCTGCTGCCGATGGCCGGGATGGTCGGCGCACATGCGCAGGATTGCGGTCCGGCCGCCATCCACGACGCCTATCGCGAGGGCGAGGCGGCTTTCGGGCGCAAGGATTTTCCTGCGGCGGCGGCGCTGTTTCGGCCACTCGCCGAGCAGGGGCTGGGCCCGGCGCAGCTGCGGCTCGGCCAGATCCTCGGTGCCGACGGCGCGGGCGACCCAGTCGAGGCGTTTCGCTGGATCGCGCTGGCGGTCGATATCGATACGCCGGGTGCGAAGGACCAGCTGGACCGGCTGGCGCCGCGGCTCGCGCCGGCGCAGCGCGAGCAGGCGGTCGCGGCGCAGCGCGCCTGGCAACCGACGCTCGGGCCGTGCCTGTCGACCGATCCGCGCAAGCGGCCGGACGGCGCGCCGGGCTACAATTTCGAGGCGGTCATCAATCGCGTGCTGCCGCCGGCTTCACCGGGGGCAACGCTCGACCGGCGGAAGCTGGATTGGCTGGCGCACACGCTCGAAATCGTGCGCACGCGCCACCCCCGCGCGCTGATCTATTTCAAGGCGCTCGGCGGCATCGGTTTCTTCTCCGGCAATGCGAACGTCACCATCCGGGGCAGCGGCGATCAACGGGTGTTGCTGGTCGATCAGGTCCTGACCGACGTCGTTGCCGAGGACAATGCCAACGAGCTCATCAAGGCCGCCATGACGGCGATCCACGATCTGCTGGTGCCGCGCGCCAGCCTGGCTGAGTCGTCCAGCTACAAGAACCGCGTGATTCACACGCTCGGCACCGACGAGGGCCGTCGGTTCGCGGCGCAGGCCCGGCAGGCAATCGACCTGGTCGACACCTTGCCGGCCGACTTGGCGGCGCTCGGCCACGCCGTCACCGATCTGCGATATGTCCCGTTGCAATATTATTCGGGCGGCGGCGCTCCTTCCGCGTTCATCGGCGAGTTCCGGCGCGATCCGTCGACCGGCAAGCGCTTCATGGCCTACCCACAGGGCATCGAGACGCGCGGTCCCCAGCGCATGGCGCTCAATCTGGTCGCCGGCGGCGTGCTCATGCGTCGAGCTGAGCAGACCGGCGGCGTCCCGCAGAACGATCGGCGCGCCCAATGCGAGCTGTCGGACTATGTCGTCCGCACGATGTTCGCGCTGAACTTCACGGTCGATCTGCCGGGTGAGCAACGCGTCCGAATGCGCCAGGGCTGCGGCGCGATTCCCGCCGACGGGAGCAAATGACCGGGATGGTCCCTCGGACGGAACCGGCTGCCTGCCGTGCATACGGCTCATGATTATTATGCGACGGCTCATCCTCGTGCTGGGTTGGCTCGCCCTGCTGCCGATCGCCGGCACCCGCGCGCAGGATTGCGGTCCTGCCGCCATATTCGACGCCTATCGCCAGGCCGAGGCGGCCTATGGGCGCAAGGATTTCACCGCGGCGGCGGCGCAGTTCCGGCCGCTCGCCGAACAGGGGCTGGGCCCGGCGCAGCTGCGGCTCGGCCAGATCATAGCCGCCGATGCCGGCAAGCCCGACCTGATGGAAGCCTATCGCTGGATCGCGCTGGCCGCCGATATCGGCGTGCCGGGCGCCAAACTGGAGTTCGTCAAGCTGACCGCGCAGATCGGCCCGGTCCAGCTCGCTCAGGCCGGTTTCGTGCCGGCGAGTTGGCAGCCGACAACGAAACAGCGCGGCCCCTGCCTGACGGTCGATCCGCACATCAAGCAGCCGGACGGCTCGCCCGGCTACGACTTCGAGCGGCTGATCAACCATTTCATCGAGGCTCCGTCGGCGACCGGACCGGAGGAGCGGCGGCGCGACTGGCTGATGCGCGCGCTCGAGTCGGTGCGCACCAAGAGCCCGCGCTATCTGGTCTACTTCAAGGCGCTCTACGGCATCGCGTTCGTCGGCGGGCCGGGTCTGTTCGCGACCAACCGGCAGCAAGACGATCTGCCGACCGTCATGATCAATGAAAGCTACCTGGACAAGGTCGCGCCGGAGCTGCAGAGCCAACTGGTGAGCGCCGCGGTCAATGGGGTGCACGCGATGTTGATGCCGCAGGCCGCGGCGCCGCGGACCGCCGCTGCCGACAGCGTGACGTACAAGGGCTACACGATCCAGACCACGTCGGATGAGGATGGACGGCGCTTCGTCGAGTTCGTCAAGTTCGCGATCGACATGACCGAACAACTGCCGCCCGATCTCCTCAAGCTGGCGCGCGCCGCGACGGATCTGCGCTACGAGCCGCATGTGGCCGGCGACAAGCGCGGCGGCGCGCTCTATGTCGGCGGCTGGCGGCACGACCCCAGGACCGGCAAAGGCTATATGAGCTATAGCGAGAATTACGCGGGGCGGGGGCAGTCCCGGATCGCGATTACGCTGGTCGGTGCCGGCATCTACGTGCGGCGCGATCAGGCCGGCCACAAAGCCGGCGTGCCGGTCGACGACAGGGGCGATTGCGAGATGAGGACACCGAAATCAAGACCATGGAGGCGCTCAAGCTCGACGCGATCGAGATCAACGGCGCCTACAGGGCGCGCACCGCCCACGGCTGCCGCTGAGCGCCCGCGCTGGCCGGGAGCCGGCTTCCGCCTCCGCTTTCTGATCCCTCGATCATTGGCGTCGAAGGGGACCGAGTTGAGCGGCACGCGAACGGCGCGACGTCTGCGGGTCGCGGACCCGTCGATCGATCTATGCATTAGCGCGGATCGGTGACGCGGCCGTGCGCGCCCGCCGTGGCCAAGCAACCATCGGTCGAGCCTGAGCGTTGCACCGCCGGATCGAACGACCGAGATCGGAGGCTTACAAATGACGAGGAAATTCCTTCCGGCTATCGCGGGCGCGTCCCTGGTTGGCGCCCTGTCGATCGCGAGTTGGTCGACGCCGGCGGTGTCGGCGGGCGTCGAGGCCGGCTTGCTGACCTGCAACGTCGCCCGCGGCTGGGGCTTCATCTTCGGCTCCTCGCGCGACGTCCACTGCGTCTACGCGCCGCGGCCCGGGGTCGTCGAATATTACGTCGGCACCATCTCGAAATTCGGCGTCGACATCGGCTACACGCAGGACGCCATTATCGTCTGGGAGGTGCTCGCGCCGACCACCACCCAGGCGCCCGGCGCGCTCGCCGGCGGCTATGGCGGCGTGACCGGCGGCGCCACGGTCGGCGTCGGCGGCGACGCCAACCTGCTGGTCGGCGGCTTCAACCACTCGATCTCGCTGCAACCGCTGAGCATCGAAGGCAATCAGGGTCTGAACGTGGCCGCCGGCATCGCCGAGATCAATCTGCATTTCGAGCAGAATCAGCCGCCGGCGTAACGGCCGACGGTGCCGCGGCCGTCCTAGTTCGGGCCGCGGCCGTCGCCACCCATGATGCGACCATAGGCATTGTCCGTCTGGACCGCTTGCTCGCCGGCGTGCGGCGCGCCGGTGCGCTGATAGCCCGGATCGTTCGGCGAGGCGGACTCGGTCTGGAGCCGGGCGCAGCCGGCCGGCAGCAGCCCGGCCAGCAGCAGGATCGGCGCGATGCGTCTCATGGTGTCCTCCCGCTTGATTGGCCGATAACGGCCGAGGCGCCGATTTATTCGATCGGCCGCTGTCACGCGGCGCCTTTGCGGTAGGCGTAGTTGCTGTCGTATTTGCCGGTGATCCACGCGCCGCACGAGATCGGCGGATAGCGCGCCGGATTGTCCGGGCTTTGGCAGGTCGGCAGGCACTCGATCACGGTGTCGAACGCCGGATCGTAGAACACCGGAATCGAATAGCGCTCGCGGCCCGACCGGTTGATCACCCGGTGCTTCGCCGAGACGAAGCGATCGTTGGTCCAGCGCTGCATCAAGTCGCCGAGATTGACCACGAAGGTGCCGGGCAGGAACGGCGCGGCGATCCAGTCGCCGGCATGGTTCTGCACCTCGAGCCCGCCCAGCGGGTCCTGCCACAGGATGGTGATGCAGCCGTAATCGGCGTGGCGTGCGGCGCCGAACTGGTCGCCGGCGAGCGGACCGTTCTGCGGCGGGTAGTGGAGCAGCCGGGCGCGCGCGATGTGGCGCCGGAACAGGCTGGTGAAGTGGGTTTCGGAGAGGTCGAGCGCCAGCGCCAGGCCGCGCAGCACGTGATTGCCGACCCCGACGATCGCGTCGTAATAGGCCTGCACGGTGACGCGCCAGCCCGGTAGGTCGGGCCACTGGTTTGGCCCGGCGAGCGGCCGGCCCGCGATCACGTCGGGATCGTCCGATGCCAGCTCGACGGAGAAGTTGAAGCTCTCCTTGAGGTCCGGCTTGAGCCCGGCCACCAGCACGGTCTGACCGGTCGGCACGAAACCGCGATGCCAGCGATTGACCTTGAGCTCGAGGCGCTCTGCCTCGGGCAGCGCGAAGAATTGCCGGCTCGCGTCCAACGTGCGCTCGAGCAGGGTCGCCTCGACGCCATGATTGGCGATGTAGAAGAAGCCGACCAGTTCGGCGGCCGCGCGGATCTGGGCGGCGACCCGCTGGGTGCCCGCCGCGTCCTGCGCCAGCAGCGGCGCGATGTCGACCACCGGCACCTCGCTGAAATCCGCCTCGCGCGCCGCCGCCACCGCCATCGCGTTCTCCTTCGCCGGTCGGACGAGCCTAGCGCTCGGCACGGGCAATCAAAAGCCCGTCGCGCCGCGGCGCGGCGGTTCTGGCCGCCAGATAGCAGCGCAGCCGCTCGACGCCGGCATCGTCGATCGCCAGGCCGAGCTTGGTGCGCCGCCACAATATGTCGTCGGGCTCGCGCGCCCATTCGCAGTCGACCAGAAAATCGACCTCGCGCGCGGTCAGGCCGCCGCCGAACGCCACGCCGAGATCCTCGAGCCGCGCGGCGTCGCCCAGAATGGCGTGCGCCTCGGTGCCGTAGCTGCCGGCGAGCCGGCGCGCCAGCCCGGCCGGCAGAAACGGGTAGGATTGCGCCAAGCCGGTCGCGAAGCGCGTCGCGTCGCCGTCCGGCAGATCGCCGCCCGGCAGGATCGCCGTGCGCGTCCAGGCCGGACCAGCGGCGGAGAAGAACGGCGTGAGCTTGTCGAGCGCGTGCTCGGCGAGCCGCCGGAAGGTCGTGATCTTGCCGCCGAACACCGACAGGAGCGGTGCCCGTCCGTCGGGCGCGTCGAGATCCAGCACGTAGTCGCGAGTCACCGACGAGGCGGTTTCGGCATGATCGTCATAGAGCGGCCGCACACCGGAATAGCGCCACACCACCTGGTCTGGCGTCACCGCCGTGGCGAACCAGCGCGACACGGCGGCGCACAGATAGGCAGTCTCGTCGGGCGCGATCGCAACGTCGGCCGGATCGCCGGCAAACGGCACGTCGGTGGTGCCGACCAGGCTGTAGCGCTCCTGGAACGGGATCACGAACACGATCCGGCGATCGTCGTTCTGCAGGATGTAGGCCTGGTCGCCGTCATACAGGCGGGGCACCACGATGTGGCTGCCCTTGATCAGGCGCATCCCGCGCTGGGCGCTGGCGCTCGCCGCGCGCGCGATCACGTCGGTGACCCATGGGCCGGCGGCATTGACCAGCGCGTGGGCGCGCAGCTCCTGTTCGACGCCGCTGTGCAGATCGCGCAGCCTCGTGATCCAGCTGGCGCCCTCGCGCCGCGCCGCGATCAGGCGGGTACGCGTCCGCACGGCAGCGCCGCGCGCGGCGGCGGCGCGCGCGTTGAGCACGACCAGCCGCGCATCGTCGACCCAGCAATCCGAATAGACGAAGCCATGGGCGATCTCCGGACGCAGCGGCGCGCCGTACGGATGCGTCGCGAAGCGGATCGCTTCGGTCCCCGGCAGGCTGCGCCGGCCGCCGATATGGTCGTAGAGAAACAACCCGAGCCGCACCATCCAGCGCGGCCGGATCGCCGCGTCGTGCGGCAGCACGAAGCGCAGCGGCCGGATGATGTGCGGCGCGCTGCGCAGCAGCACCTCGCGCTCGGCCAGCGCCTCGCGCACCAGGCGGAATTCGCGCTGCTCGAGATAGCGCAGCCCGCCATGGATCAGTTTGGAGGAGGCCGACGAGGTCGCGCCGGCGAGATCGGCCTGCTCGCACAGCAGCACCGAGAGGCCGCGCCCGGCGGCGTCGCGTGCGATGCCCGCGCCATTGATGCCGCCGCCGACGATCAGAACATCGCAACTGTCCATGGGCTCAACGGGCTTCTGCCGCGCCGCTCAATCGTTGGGCGTCGTGTCGGTGCGCCGGTCCGCCTGCAGCAGATGCTCCGCGAACTCGACGAAGCCGGCGCCGGCGGGGCGCGTGGTGATGAAGGCGGGTGGCGTGCTCAGGCGCGCGAGATTGTCGCGCACGTTGGCGACCCCGACCGACAGCGGCAGCGCGGCGAACATCGGCGCATCGTTGGGCGAGTCGCCGATGAAGGCGACCCGGCTCGCCTGTGCTTCCGGCGCGCAGCCGAGCTCGCGCTCGAGCAGCCGGCGCGCCATCGCGAGCTTGTCGTGGCTGCCGAACCAGCCGTTGACGTGGATCGAGCTGACCTTGGCCTGGGCGCCGGCCGCCTCGAACAGCGCGACGATGCGGTCGACCGCCGAGTCGGACAGGGCCGGCACGTCCTCGCGCACGTCGATCGCCAGGTCGGCCGCCCGGTAGGGCTGGTCGGATGCCACCGCGCTGCCCGGCACCGCTGCCGGGATGGCGCGCGCCAGCACATCGAGCCGGGCACGCGCCGTGCGGCGGTCGTCCTCGGTGTCCCAGAAGCACCGGCGCAGCCGACGTCGCGCGCGGTCATAACGGAACCAGAACGCGCCGTTTTCGCCGACCACGGCGGCGACCGGCCACAGGCGGGCAATCAGGTCGCACCAGCCGGCCGGTCGGCCGGTCACCGGGATGACGTAGAAGCCGGCGCGCTGAAGCCGCTCGAGCGCGCCGTAGGCGGCTGCCTCGAGTTGCCCGCCGGTCGTCAGGGTGTCGTCGATGTCGAGCAGCACATAGCGGATGTCGCGGATCTGCGCGGTGTCGAGTTCGGCCAGCGGCCGCAGCCGGGTGCCTGGCGGCGGCATGGCGGGGTCGGGGGTGACCTGGCGACTCGCCTGACCGTTCGGCATGGATCGGTCTGGCCTCCTGTGCTGAGATCCACTCAATTTTGTGGCAATTCACACTTTATTTTGTGGCAAGTCAATCAAATTAGACTCGCGCGGCGCGACCTGCAGATCGACCCTGGTGCGCCGGATCGCCTGGCCCAGGGCGCCGTCCGGCGCACGATCGGTGACGATGCCGCCGATCCGTTCGAGCGGGCAGACGATCTCGAGATGGCGGCCGCCGAATTTGGTGCTGTCCACGAGCAGGCGGGTCAGCGCGGCGCGCTCGAGCATCTCGCGCTTGACCCAGGCGGCGCGCGTCTCGATGTCGGTCGGTCCGTCCTCGGTCAGCCCGCTGGCGCCGATGAAGGCGAGGTCGGCATGGAACCGGTGGAGGAACGCGGTGGTCTCGGCGCCGTACAGGCCGCGCTCGCGACCGTCGAAATCGCCCGGCGCGAGGATCACGCGAAAATCCGAGTTCTGCGCGCAGATCGCGGCGATGTCGATATTGTTGGTCAACACGGTCAGGGCCAGCCGGTGGGCCGCCAGCGCGCGCGCCAGCTGGATCGTGGTCGAGCCCGAATCGATCATGACGACGTCGCCGTCGCCGACCAGCAGGGCGGCGTGCTGGCCGATCCGCGCGCGCTCGGCGACCGCCAGCCGATCGCGCTCTTCGACCGCCGGCTGGAACCCGACATGGCGGGTCGCCGCGCCGCCATAGGTGCGCTCGACCAGGCCGCGCCGGGTCAGCTCGTCGATGTCGCGCCGCACCGTCTCGGCCGATACCCCGAGCTGGGCGGCCAGGCTGGAGATCCGCACCACCGGGCTGGCGGTGAGCTCGGCGATGATGCGGTGATGGCGGATCTGCTTGCGCTGGGTCATCAGTCTGGCATGGAAATGGCGCCCCGAAAGTGCAAGAACTTCCACAAAATGGGAAGCGCAGATTGATGCTGGCCGAGACTCACTTCTTCTTCTATCTGCGCCACGGCGAGGCTGACTGGAACCGCGCTGCCCGGTCCGCCATGACCCGCCGACTGTCGAAGCGCCGGGCTGGATCGCGACCGTGCTCGGGGCGTAGTATCGCGGCGGCTGCGCGACGGAGAGGATCATGCCGAGAGGCGAGGAAGGCGGCGGCGGACGACGCCCGTCGCTCAACGTGCTGGGCGGCACGCTCGAGGGCTGCAACGACAAGCCGGTCACTGGCTTCTTCCGCAACGGCTGCTGCGACACCAGCGCCCAGGATGTCGGCAGCCACACGGTGTGCGTCGTGATGACCGCCGAGTTCCTCGCCTTCTCGAAGGCGCGTGGCAACGATCTGTCGACTCCGGTGCCGCAATATGGCTTCCCGGGCCTCAAACCGGGCGACCGCTGGTGCCTGTGCGCGCCGCGCTGGCAGGAAGCGTTCGATGCCGGCCAGGCGCCGCGCGTCGCGCTGCGCGCGACCCACCAGGACGCGCTCGCCTACTGCAAGCTCGACGACCTCAAGCGCTTCGCCGTCGATCTGTCATAGCTACTCGGCGCGCACCTCGAGCGTGCGCAGCAGCCACGGCATCGTGACCTTGCGGAAGATCACCGGATCGGGCCACGCCTTGGCGTCGCGGCCCATATGGCCGCCGACCGGATTGATCCAGGCTTCCTTGGGCGTGTCGCCGCTATGCAGCAGCAGGTCGATGTCGGCGATCGCGACCTGGGTGTCGCGCACGCCGCCGATCACGAGCAGCGGCGCCATCGGCCTGTCGAGCAGACCGAGCGCCTTGAGGGTGATGCGCTCGCGCGCCGCCGCGAGCTGCTCGAGGGTCGCCGTACCTTCATAGGTGAAGAGCTGCGCCGGCACGTAGTCGAACAGATATTCGCGATTGTCGGCCAGCGCCATGGTGCGCGCCCGGCTGAAGCTCTCGGTCACCGGCGGCGACTGCGCGACCACGCCGCGCAGCCGGTCCTTCTCGGTCGCCGCCAGCAGGGTCGCCCAATAGGCGCCGAAGCTGCCGCCATAGAGCGCGACGCGCGCCGGGTCGACGTCGGCACGCGCGAGCACGGCGTCGATCGCGCGCACCAGCATGCGCTCGGCGCCCGGCGCGACCTTGATAGGGGCCTGGCCGGTGCCCGGCGAATCGAGCGCGAGCGAGGCGACGCCGTAGGCGAGCATCGGCCGGAAGCGCTCGGCCATGTCCTCCTTGCGGCTGTCGAGCCCCGATACCGCGATCACGAGCGGCGCCCGCTTGCCGGTCTTGGGCATCTGGAGATAACCGACGATCTCGCTGCCTTCGAACGGCAGGCGCACGATCTCGAGCGGCGGGTCGAGCAGCCTGCCGTGGGCGAGATAGGCCGCCAGCGCCTTGTCGTAAGCCTGCTGCTTGCCCGGCGAGTTGGGCACCGGCCAGCGCGCGAACGAGTAATAGAGCCAGGCCTGCAGGAAATCCTTGTCGGCACCGGCGGGCGCGGCCGCGAGCTCGCCCTGCGCCTTGGCCACATAGCGGTCGCCGATCCGGCTCCAAGCGGCCGCCCAGTCGTCGCGCTCCAGGCTCGTGATGCGCGCCAGCGCCTCGCGCACCTCGTCGGGCTTGAGCCCGATCAGCGGATAGGCGCCGCGATCGGCGCGCGCCTGCGCCTCCGCCTTGAGCTCGTCCAGGCTGCGCCCCTGCGACGGCTCGGCGACCGCCGGCAGCGCGAGCAACGCGAGACCACTGGCGATGACAAAGAGGCGCATGGAAATTCTCACTTTTGTAATCCCTCCCCCGTGCGCGAAGCGCATGGGGGAGGGTAGGGAGGGGGCGTGCTGGCGGCAAGCGCCGACGCGTACGAAGAGGTCGGCGCCCCCACCCATCCCTCCCCCATTGCTGCGCAACGGGGGAGGGATGTCGTGATCGGGTGCGAGCCGCTATCCTCCGATCAACAAGAAGCCTCGGGAGGAAACCGTGATGATGGCCGTGCTTCGGATCGTGCTGTTGGCGCTGCTGCTGGCGCTGCCGGCGGCCGCCGCCGAGGACTATCCGACACGGCCGATCCGGCTGGTCGTGCCGTTTCCGGCAGCCGGGCCGACCGACATCGTGTCGCGCATCGTCGGCCAGCGCCTGTCGGTGATCCTCGACCAGCCGATTCTGATCGACAATCGCGGCGGCGCCGGCGGCAGCATCGGCAGCGAGATCGTCGCGCAGGCGCCGCCCGACGGCTATACGATCCTGATGGGCACGCTCGCGACCCACACGCTCAACACCCTGATTCTTCCCAACATGCCCTACGATCCGGTGCGCGACTTCGCGCCGATCGCACGCGTGCTGGTCAACCCGAACCTGCTGCTGGTCAATCCCGGGCTCGGCGTCGCGACGGTGGCGCAGCTGATCGCGCTCCTCAAGGCGAACCCGGGCAAGTACGCCTATGCGAGCTCGGGCAACGGCACGCCGCTGCACCTCGCCGGCGAGCTGTTCAAGCTGCGCACCGGGGTCGACATGCCGCACGTTCCCTATCGCGGCTCCGGCCCGGCGCTCAACGATTTGATGGCTGGCCAGATCATGATCATGTTCGAGACGCCGGCCTCGTCGGTCGGCTTCATCCGCGCCGGCAAGATCCGCGCACTCGCGGTCAACTCGCCGCAGCGCTGCGGGGCGCTGCCCGAGGTGCCGACCATGGCGGAGTCGGGCGTGCCCGACTACGAGACCTACACCTGGAACGGGCTGTTCGCGCCGGCCGGCACGCCGCGCGCGATCATCGACCGGCTGAATCGCGCGACCGTCGAAGCGCTCGCCGATCCGACGGTGCGCACTCGCCTGACCGAACTCGGCACCGACGTCGCCAGCTCGACCCCCGAGGCGCTCGGTGCGCTGGTCAAGTCCGAGCTGGTGAAATGGGCGCCGATCGTCCAAGCCGCTGGCGCCAAGGTCGATTAGACTGCCGACGATCGAGGCGGCACGGGAGCGTAAATGGTGTCGGGCTTTGTGTGGCTGTGGGTGGCGCTCGGCAGCGCGCTCGGCGGGGTGGCGCGCTTCGGCTGTTCCGATTTGGTGGCGCGCTTGACCGGTCACCGCTTCCCCTGGGGCACCTTGCTGGTCAACATCGTGGGCTCGTTCGTGATCGGTTATGTCGCCGCGTTGGCGGGCACCGCGCGGCCGCTCGGCGACCCGAGCCTGGCGGTGTTCCTGATGGTCGGCTTCTGCGGCGGCTACACGACCTTCTCGGCGGTCAGCCTGCAGACCCTGACCCTGGCCCAGGAGGGCGCGTGGCGGCACGCCGCCGCCAACGTCGGCGCCTCGGTGCTGCTCTGCCTGATCGCCACCGCGCTCGGCTTCGCGGTCGCGGCCTGACGGAGCCTCGCGCATGCTCAACTATATTGCGGTCGCGATCGGCAGCGCGCTCGGCGGCGTGATGCGCTACGGCGTCACGTTGATCGCGGCCGGGTGGTTCGGTGACGCCTTCCCGTGGGGCACCATCCTGATCAACATCGGCGGCTCGTTCGTGATCGGCTTCTTCGCCACCCTGACCCGGCCCGAGGGGCGCTGGCTGGTCGCGCCGGCGCTGCGCTTGTTCGTCATGGTCGGGCTGTGCGGCGGCTATACGACCTTCTCGAGCTTCAGCCTGCAGACCTTCGCGCTGCTGCGCCAGGGCGCCTGGCTGGGCGCGCTCGCCAATGTGGTTCTGTCGCTCGCGCTGTGCCTGCTCGCGGTGTGGCTCGGCCATGTCGGCGCGGCGGCGTTGACGCGCACCACCGAGATACCAGGGGACGAGCCTGCCCTTGGCGGGACCGCCCCCAAGGATTAGATTCACGCCAAGATTGGTGCGGCGATGACGCCGCCGCCAGGGAGTGTTCCGACCATGCGATCGATCCGAATCATGAGCTTGAGCGTGTTGGCCGTGGGGCTGGCCGGCGCGATGGTGCTCGGTGCGCCGCCCGCCGCGGCGCGCGTGTTCGTCGGCGTCGGGGTCGGCGTGCCGCTCTACGCGCCCTACCCGCCGCCGGTCTATTATGCGCCGCCGCCGGTCTATTACGCGCCGCCGCCGGTTTACGCGGCGCCGCCGGTCTACGCAGCGCCGCCGCCGGCCTACGGCGCACCGCCACCGGGCTACTCGGGACCGCCGCCCGGCTATACGGCGCCGCCGCCGACGGCATCGGGACCGCCGCCAGGACCCGCGCCGGCATCGGCGAACTGCCGTGATTACCAATCGCAGACCGTGATCGCCGGCCAGACCCAGCAGATCCACGGCACCGCCTGCCAGCAGCCCGACGGCACCTGGCGGATCATGAACTGAACCGACGACGCCGCGCTCGTCGCGGCGTCGTCGAATAAAAAATATCCCGCGGCGGCATCGCATCGCGCGGGCAGGGGGGAGCGGCGGTGAGCCTTTCGACGGTCGCGCCGGCCGGTCTCGACGCGGGTGCGCGCGCCCGGGCGCGGCGCCGCGGCATGGCCCTGATGCTGCTCGGCGCGGTCGTGCTGACCTCGAGCGACGCCGTGTCGAAGTCGCTGACCGCGCGCTATCCGGTCGGCGAGCTGATCTTCCTGCGCGGCCTGTTCGTCATGGTGCCGGTGCTGCTGGTGGTGCGCGCGCGCGGCGGCTTCGCGGCGCTCAACGTCACCGACCTGCGCGGCCAGCTGGCGCGCGCTGCCTTGTTCGTGATCTCGAGCGTGCTGTTCGTCACCAGCCTGAGCGTGCTGCCGTTGCCGCTCGTCACGGCGCTGTCGTTCGTCTCGCCGATCTTCATGACCGTGCTCGCGATCCCGCTGCTCGGCGAGCGCGTCGCCTGGCACACTTGGTGCGCGGTGCTCGTCGGGTTCGCGGGTGTGGTCGTGACGATCTATCCGGGCGCCGACATGATGGGCGCGGGTCTCGGCTGGGCCGCGCTCCTGCCGGTGATCGGCGCGTTCGCCGCCGCGCTGCGCGATATCCTGACCCGGCGTATCGCCGCGCGCGAGAGCTCGGCTTCGATCTTGTTCTACAGCATGGGGATCACGATCCTGCTCGCGCTCGTGTCGGCGCCGTTCGGCTGGCGCTGGCCGGCCGGCTGGGACCTGCTGTTCTTCCCGGCGGTCGGCGTGCTGATGGGCTGTGCGCATTTCTGTATGATCGAGGCGTTGCGGCTGTGCGAGGTCTCGCTGCTGGCGCCGCTGCGCTACGCCATGATCCTGTGGTCGATCGCGCTCGGCCTGCTGATCTGGCAGGAGCTGCCCAGCCTGCCGGCGCTGGTCGGCACCGCGATCATCGTGGCGAGCGGCGCCTATGTGGTGCGGCGCCAGTCGCGCGAAGCCGCGGTCGCGTAACAGGGTTCGGCCGAACGTCCGTCAGCGGGCGCGGAAGCGGTGGACCTTGGCGCGGTTGCCGCACAGCGCCATCGAGCACCAGCGGCGCATGCCATTCTTGGTCAGGTCGAGGAATAGCCACTTGCAATCCGCGCCGGCGCATTGCCGCACGCGCGCCAGGTCCGGATCGGTCAGCAGTGCGGCGGCGCCGCGCGCCAGCGGCCAGAGCGGACGGTCGAGCGCATCGCGCGCGCCGGCCCAGCGCCAGTCGTAGCGGTCGCCGGCGTCGGCCAGCACGGCGTGGGCGAGCGCTTCGCCGAGCGCTTCGTTGAGCTGCGCCAGCGCGCCACGCGGCGGCGCCGCGCCCGCCGCGTGCGCCGCGAACAGATCGTGGGTCGTGGCGCGCAGGGCGTGCGCCCGGGCGAGCATGCGCGCCGCCTGGGCGGGCCGCGCGGCCGCCGCCCGGTGCAGCGCCGCCGCCTCGGAAGCGGTCACGAGGTCGAGCCGCCGGCTCCAGGCGAGCAGCGCGTCATAGTCGACCAGATGCTCGTTCGGCGCGCCGCCGATCTGCTGGCCCATGGTGTTGGCGAAGTCGAGCGCCGGATGGCCGCCGACCAGGCGCAGGCTGTCGATCGCGTTCGCCATCATGCCGCCAGGCTAGCACGGAAACCTGTCAAGGTCACTTGACCGGTTACGCAACCACCGCCAGGGTGTAACCGTTTAAAGTCTACATATAGGTTACAGGTGGCGTCATGCCCTCGCGCATCAAGATCGCCGCCGGCTTCCTCGTCATCTATCTGACCTGGGGCTCGACCTATCTCGCGGTGCGGCTCGCGATCGAGACCGTGCCGCCGCTCCTGATGGTCGGCGTGCGCTCGCTGGTCGCCGGCCTGCTGCTGTGCGCGCTGGCGCGGGCCGGCGGCGCCAGCCTGCCGTCGCGCGCCGAGTGGCGCGGCGCGCTGATCGTCGGCCTGCTGCTCTTCGTCGGCTGCCACGGCCTGCTCGCCTGGGCGCAGCGCGACGTGTCGTCCGGCTTCGCCGCCCTGATGCTGGCGACCGTTCCGCTGTGGGTGCCGCTGATCGACCGGCTGCGCGGCGTGCGCCCGACCGGCCGCATCGTGGTGGCGCTGGCGATCGGCTTCCTGGGCGTCGCGCTGCTGATCGGCGCCTCGCGCGGCCTGAGCGCGGCCGGCAGCGATCCGCTGGCGGTCGCCGCCCTGCTCGTCTCGGCGCTCTGCTGGGCGCTCGGCTCGGTGCTGGCGCGCGCGCTCGTGCTGCCCAAGTCGGTGACCCAAGCTGCCGGGCTCGAGCTGCTGCTCGGCGGCGCGGTGTTGCTCGGTGTCAGCGCGGCGAGCGGGGAGCTTGCCGGCTTCGATGCCGGCGCGGTGTCGCTGCGCTCGGCGCTGGCGATCGCGTGGCTCGCGCTGCCCGGCTCGGTGCTCGGCTTCACGGTCTATGGCTGTCTGCTGCGCGTGGCGCCGCCGGCGCGCGTCGCGACCTACGCCTATGTCAATCCGGTGGTCGCCATGGCGCTCGGTTGGTGGCTGCTCGACGAGCCGGTGACCGGCGCGATGCTGGTCGCCAGCGCCCTCATCCTGGCCGCGGTGGTGGTCGCGCTGACCGATCGGCCGCTCGGCGCGGCCTTGCGGCGCCTGCCTGCGAGGCTGGCCCGGTTCGTGCTAACCATCGGGTAGCGCCACCGACGCCGAGGTATCGCCGATGCCGACCCACCACACGCTTCACGCTTCGCCCGCGACGGTCCATTGGGGCTATTTCGACGCCGCCTTGCCGCCCGTGCTGCGCGTGCGCTCGGGCGATCGCATCACTGTCGACTCGATCTCGGGCGGGCCCGACGAGCTGCCGCCGGCGCCCTATGTCGTGCTGCCCGAGCATCGCGAGGTGCACGCCACCCACAAGCCGCGGCTGGGCGCCCATATCCTGACCGGGCCGATCTTCGTCGAAGGCGCCGAGCCGGGCGACACGCTCGAGATCCGCATCCACGACGTCCAGCCGCGCACCGACTGGGGCTACAACACGATCCGGCCGCTCGCCGGCACCCTGCCGGAAGATTTTCCGATGCTGCGGCGCATGATCATACCGATCGACCGCGCCCGCATGATCGGCACCCTGCCGTGGGGCACCGAGATCCCGCTGAAGCCGTTCTTCGGCGTCATGGGCGTGGCGCCGCCTGCGGTCTACGGCGCGGTTACCTCGATCATCCCGCGCGAATATGGCGGCAATCTCGATTTGAAGGAGCTCGGCGCCGGCTCGACCCTGTATCTGCCGGTGTTCGCCGAGGGCGCGCTGCTGTCGGTCGGCGACGGCCATGCCGTGCAGGGCGACGGCGAGGTCTGCCTGACCGCGCTCGAGACCTGCATGCAGGGCAGCCTCGAGCTGATCCTGCGCAAGGATCTGCACGTCAAGTTCCCGCGCGCCGAGACCGCGACCCACCACATCACGATGGGGCTCGACCTCGACCTCGACGATGCCGCCAAGCAGGCGCTGC
>Ga0302324_100014561_pt1 | contig 15848 bp, 23 predicted proteins | sample Palsa_T0_1_FD_201949 | JGI IMG/M metagenome (GOLD analysis project Ga0302324, IMG submission 201949) | Peat permafrost microbial communities from Stordalen Mire near Abisko, Sweden - Palsa_T0_1 | ecosystem: Environmental > Terrestrial > Soil > Palsa > Peat permafrost | place: Sweden: Abisko...
CCCTCAGTCCGGCTTGCGCTGATTCTCGACGTACGCCCGGATGATCGACAGGGGCGCCCCGCCGCACGACGCGGCGAAGTAGGACGGGGACCACAGGTGATCCCGGTGGGTACGGACCCGGTACCGCGTGAGCAGGGACCAAGATCATCGAGTTTCGCTACTCGAAGCGTCAAGCCCTAATAGCTTCCTCGCGGGACGGTGCTGTCAGGTCACCCGCAGTGCCGCCGCAGCGTCCACGATGAGCCGCCGCGCTTCGTCCCCCGTGACCGCCTCGGCCAGCAGGGCATCCATGATTTCGCCGTACCTGGCCGACTCCTCACCTGTGAGCGTGTCGCCGGAGGTGAAGGTCTCCACCACGGTCACGTCGTCGGCCATCAGGAACCCGACAATGGGCGTGACGGCCAGGGCGGCGCCGGCCGGGATGATCCCGAACGTCACATTGCCCAGTCCCGGCACGCTCAGCAGCCGGTCGAGCTGGCCGGCCATCACCTGCGCCGGGCACAGCAGGTAGGAGCCGAGCGCCGCCTCGGTGACGGCGAACTCGAAACTCCTGCCCGTGCCGTAGAGGGCTTCCTGCCGCCGCATCCGCGCCGTGACCGTCTCCTCAACCCTCGCCGGGTCGGTGCCGTGCAGCCGCACAGTCTCCTGTATCTGGCAGCGGGCATAGCCGGGCGTCTGGAGCAGGCCGGGGATGAGCAGGATCTCGAAGTTGCGGATCCGGGTGGCGCCGCGCACGAGGGCGTCGAACTCGGCTTGCAGGGCGGCGTGGCCGCCGCGGAGCCGGTGCCGCCACTGCCGGTGAACGGCTTGCGCGTCGCTGAGCATGCGGAGCAGTTCGGCCGTGGCTGCCTCACTCTGGCCGGCCGCCCGCGCCCAGGCGGTGACGTCGGCCTCGGTGGGCATCTGCCGGCCGTTCTCGAGCTTGGAGATCTTCGTGCGCTGCCAGCCGAGGCTGGCGGCCATTTCCTCCCCGGTGAGCCCGGCGCCCCGCCGGGCGCGCATCAGGCGCTCAGCGAGGCCGCCGGGCTGGTTGAGCCACTCTCCGGTTGGCTGCACGTGGCGGTTCCTCCGGGTCAGGCGGCGGCCAGTTCTGCCGCCGGGGTGGCGTTACGGACTGCCAGGTCCCGCCATGCGCCGTAGGCCGCGGCGGGGCCCGGGCCGGTGATGAGTGTCTTGCCCGCGATCTCGCCGGTTCCGCTGAACCGCATGACGATCAGCCGCTCGCCGTCGAGCAGCCACCAGTCGTTCTCCAGCGGCAGCCCGATCGCCGCGGCGCGGCTGCGGGGGATGTAGTCCATCCGCTCGCCCGCCTCGGCGTGCCACGGTGCCGCCCACAGCATCCACCGCTGGTAGCCGGTGGGCGGCTCGTCCAGCACGCGGACCCGGCTGATGCTCTTGCCGCTGGCCGTGAGCCGGCTGACCTGGTCCAGCCACGGGCGCCACCAGCCGGCTTCGGGGGGTGGCACCGGGTCGCCTGCGAGGTAGCGCTCGAAGTCGGCCCGCTCGTAGCCGAGCGCGTAGGCAGCGAGTGTCTCCAGCCGGAACGCGTCGCGCCTGAAGGTGGCGAGTTCGCGATCGAACTCTTTCTCGGTGATTTCGCGGATCATGCGGGCAGGTCCCGGATGCGGTCGATGACGTTGGCGGGAACGAACACGGCGTCCTCGCCGCCGCCGAGGTCGAGGAGCTGGGCGCGTGTCCCGCTGCCGAGTGTCTTGCCCTGGATGACGTAGCCGCCGGGGGCCTCGTACATGGCCGGGCAGTTGCCGACGCCGGACGCTTCGTCTTTCCACATGAGCCTGATCTTCATCGCTGGGGTCCTTTCTTTGCCAGGTGCGATACCCCCATGTTCCCGCACTGTGCCCCGGCCGTCTACCGCGGCCGGGGCACAGCGGCACCTGGCACGGCCATCGTAACGCGCAATCGGCGGAATTTTCAGCACCGTGCTTGACTGTGCTCCCGCCCGGGGTTAGCTTCGGGTTATGCGGAAAGCGGGTGCGGCGGAAGTCCGGATTGACGCACGGGTCTCCCCCGCCGTCAACCTCAGGCTGCGCATGCTGGCACTCGTCAAGGGCCAGCCGCTCAGCCACGTCCTGTCGGTGCTGCTTGATGGCGCTCTGCCGCCGGCCGAAGAACTGGCCGCGAGCCTCGCCGCCGACGCCGCCGCGGAGGCGGTCGCGTCATGATTTCCCCCGCACAGGCAAGCGCCCCGCAGACTGCCATCTGCGGGGCGCTGCACGGATCCCGTCCAGCCCCAGAGAGGAAACGATCCGATGACGCGCACCCTGGCAACCTCTCCCCCCCCGGCCAGGCACCGCCGGGCGTTCATCAGCCGGCTGCTGCGCCGCCGCTACCCGGTCGGTGCCCCGGCACCGTGCAGCCACGGCCTGCCGCTGCGGGCCGACCAGCATCACCCCGGCTACGCGCGCTGCGTAGTCAGGGGCGAGCGCTACCTGGCAGCATGAGCGGGCCCCTCTGCGTCCTGTGCCTCGGCGGCAAGACCGACGCAGACCTTCCCCTGGCCTGCCTGCGCTGCGATGGCCAGGGCACTGAGCCGGACGCCGCGAAGCCTCTTCCCGCCGCGCTGCTGCGCGAGATTCTCCGGATGGCAGACGGGGAACGCGCATGACCGGTCTCGTGACCTTCCTCGCCGCCGATGCTCTCGGCGTTCTCTCGTCGGCGTGGCTGATCGGTGAGGCCATCATGGCTCGTGGTCCCCGTCCCGCAGTCAGGGCTGGCGCCGTGGCCGCCGGCTCGCTCCTGGTCTTCAACCTGGTCACGTGGCGGATGGGCCTGGGCTGGGCTGGCCAGCTTCCCGCATTCGTGCTGTCGGCTGCGGTGGTTTACCTGGGCCGCGCACCCATCCTGGCCATTGTCCACTATCCCAGCCGGGTTACACGGGAAGGGGAAGACGGTGGCTAAGCGCGCCCTGGAGCTCGAAGTCATGAGGGGCTCCGCTCACGCGGCCACATTCGAGGCCGAGGCCGACCCCGACGACGTGGCCAGCCTGCGCGATGCCCTGGCCGCCTGGCTCGACGGCGAAGGCTGGAAGCCGGCCACCTGGGGCCAGTTCCGGCTCCTGGTCCGCCCCGTCACTGACCGCTTCCAGCTTGAGCGCGCCGGCTGGCGCTGGCGGATAGCCCGCATCTGGTGGGCTAGGCACTGCACCGTCCTGCGTGACGGAGAGCAGTGGACCGTCATCGACTGGCGGAAGCCGGGTAAAGGGCCCGACGCGGCGATCTGGGTCTACGTGATGCCGCTCGAGTCCGGTGAGGACGATGCCCGGATCGGGTGGATCCTGCTGGACGCGCTCGACCCGGGCCTGACGCCCCGCGAGACACGGAGGCAGTGGAAGGCCGGGCACGGGGCGGTGGCACGGTGAACTGGCTGGGGAACCTCGTCGGCTCCGGTGCCGGCCTCGTCGCCGCGGGCATCGCATGGGTGCTGATGAAGCACTATCACCACGCCCCCGGGAAGGCGCACCCCTGGATCCGCCGTGCCCTCGCCGCGCTGATGTACATGGCCGGCTCGGCGCTGGCCGTGACTGCGGTCGGCGGCTGGGCTGGCGATGCCGCCGGGTGGATAGCCAGCCTGTTCGGCGGCCACGGTGCCGCCGTCGCGTGGGTCATCATCACGATCGCCGCGTTCCTCCTGCTGATCGGCACGATCGTGGGAGTCGCGTTCGCGCCCGATGACGCCGTGATCGCCTCGGCGCTGTTCCTGCCGGTCGTCCTGCGGCTGCCCGTAGGCGGCGCGCTGCACCAGTTCTACGTGGCCACCACCGGCCCGGCCCAGCTGGCCGCGGCGACGGTGGCTCACTGGCTGGGCGGGTGAGCCCGTGAGCGTCATCCTCGCCCTTTTCTTCCTCTACTTCGCCGCCCGGCTCGGCGTCCACGTCTACCAGGGCACCGGCGCAGGCCGCAAGCTGGCCGGGCGTGCCATCACATCGGGCTGGCAGCGCGGTACACGAGGCAGTGCCGCTCTCCGCGCTGGCGCCGGGGACTGGTGGCGCAGGCACACCACGCTCGTGATCGCTTCCACGTCCAGGCCCCCGGACGAGCCTTCCCAGCGCCGCGAGCGCCGGGCACCCCAGCCCGCAGTCGGCGCGGTCCCCGCGGAGGATGCGGCCGGCGCGGAAGAGGGCTGGTACACGCAGGGACCGATGTCCATCCACGGCCCCTGGAGTGGCCCCGGTACCGCACCCCGTCCCGCTCCTGCTGCGGCTCAGCCTCCCGCGCCGCAGCAGGCCCTGCCATCAACCCCTAACGGAAGGGCACCCGCCGTGTCTACAGGCGCCGCCGAGAAGGCCATCGAGGGGATCGCCCAGATCCACGCCGAGGCCGCCGCAGGCAACATCCACGCCAAGCACGCCGCGATCAAGGCCATGAACGAGGTGCAGCTCCGGTTCGCGGCCCTGTCGGCGATGCTGGCCCGGCAGCTCGCCGAGCCCGGCATGCACTACGGCCCGGAGATCACCGAGCCGCTGAACCAGTCGGCGACTCACCTCCAGGCCGCCGCGATGACCTCCAGCGAGGCCGACTCAGCGCTGACGACGCTGATCAACACGACGGTGGGCGACCTTGCCAGGTCCGCGCGACAGGCCCCGCACCACGCCGAGCTCGCCGAGAGCGCCCGCTGATGGGCACCCGGGATCTAGTGCCGCGCCCGCAGGCGCAGCTTCCCGTGCCCACGGCGCAGGTTCCGCCGTGGGCGCCGGAGGCACCGCGCGAAAGCGAGAGCGCCTTGGCGTGGCTGCGCAAGCGCCGTCACTGGACTGTCCCCGTGCTGGCGCTCCCCGCGCTGTGGACTGCCGGGACCGCGCTGCACGCTGCGCACCTGGCCGGCGTGACCGCGCTTACCGGCCTGGTCGTGACCGCGCTCGTCAGCTACTTCGCCCGGCACAAGTGGGGGCGCACGGGCGAGCAGTGGTACGCCGCGCTGTCGGCCGGCCTCGCCGCGCTGTGGCTGTGGGCTGCGGCGTGGCTAGGCCCCGTCCGCGGCATGGTCACCGGCTGCGTCCTCGGCGGCGCGCTGCTGGTCGGCGTGGCCGTGTGGGGCGGCTTCTGGTGGGCGCACAAGCGGCCCCGGGGTACCCGCAAGCGCGCTGCGCTGATCGCCAAGTGGGACGCCTGGTGGCAGTCGATGTGCGCGGGCTGGGGCCTGGCCGGCTCCGCTGTCGCAGACGTCCAGGCGATGGGCGTCCAGACCCGGATTCGCATCCACGGCATCCCGGGCCGTCATTCCATCCAGCACGTCAACCAGGTGATGCACCTGATCGAGTCCGGGCTGGACGGCTACGCCGACATCGGCATGGTTCGCGCGGCCCCGGTGAAGGGGAAGCCGTCAGCGTTTGACCTGTTCCTCAAGCAGGAGAACCCGCTGCGCGAGATCGTCCCGTTCGATATGGCGACAGCCCCCCGCTCGGTGCACGACCCGTTCATCCTCGGCCGCACCGAGACGGGCGGCTGGCAGACCACGACCGCACGCCGCAACCGGTTCGTCATCGGGGAAACGCGCAGTGGCAAAAGTAATGACCTGCTCGTCGGGCTGGCCCAGCTCACCGGCTGCGCCGACTCCCGGCAGGTGCTGATCGACCTCAAGGGCGGCCGGTCGGCACGCCCGGTGCTGCGGACTTGCGCGGTCGATTATGTGGTCACCGAGGTCCCCGAGGCGCGGATGCTGCTGCTGATGCTCGTCACCGAGACCAGCTTCCGCGCCAAGTACGCCTACGACGGCGAGGAGCAGCTTCTCGCCACGGCGCAGGTGCCCTCCCTGCACACGCTGATTGATGAGACCTACGGCCTGACTGCGCCGGAGAACGGCGCCGGGGACGCCGAGTGCCGCCGCCTGCTGGCGCTGCTGGCCAGCCAGGGCAGCGCGGTCGAGGAATACGAGTGGGTCTACACCCAGCACGGGTCGCTGGAAACCTCGGTCGGCACCGAGCAGATCCGCGCCAACCTCAGGCTGCGCATCGTCTACCGGGTAACCGAGGCGCGGCACGGCCAGTTCGTGATCCCCGAGTTCCACAAGCTGGACGCGAGCAAGCTTGAGGAGCAGGGCACCTGCTACGTGAAGGACGGCCCGCGCTCCAGCCCTGAGCAGGTGCGCGCCCCGCACATGCCGCACTCGCTGCTGGAGCAGGTCGCGCGCGCCAACGCCGCGCTCGTCGCCGGGCGTCCCCCGCTGCGGCTGTACTGCGGCGCGGAGATGTCACCCGCCGGGGTGACCTGGCAGGAGTGGTGGGACACCCGCTGGCTGCGCCTGGACCCGGCGTTCCGCAAGGACAGCCCGCAGTACGCCGAGGCGGCCGAGCGGTACGCCCCGGAACCGGAAACGGACGGAGGTTCCGTTTCGGTGGCTCCCTCCCCCGCCACGGTGATGGCCGCAGCCGAGCCGGGTACCGGAGACGCCGCCGCCGCGGTGGCCCGGATGGCCCGTGAGCTGCACGACGTGCATGCCGGCGCCCCGGACGGACCGCCCCGGAAGGTCAACCTGGCCGCCGTCATGGCCGCCCAGAAGGACACGTTCGCCGGACTGCTCCAGCACGCCCCCGAGGGCGGCATCTCGCCGACCCAGCTCCAGAAGGACTCCGGCATGAGTTCGTCGTGGACCTACCAGACTCTCCAGAGTCTCGCTGACCTGGGGTTTATCACCCAGCTAGGCCGCGGTAGGTACGTCGCCGTTCCCGGCCGGGACATCGCCGCAGGCATCGCGATGATCAAGGAGTCGGCCGGCCGGCTGTACCAGGAGGCCAAGGTTCTTGTTAACGCAGGGTGACCGTATCTCCGCGAACCTCCATGGACATCCGCGGAGCCTGCCGGGCCTCCTACGCGCGTAGGCGTAACGCGCGCGCGTGAATGGACATCGTAACAGACCTCCGCGGACATCCATGGAGGTTATACACAGAGTGACAAATCAGGGGAGCGGAGGATGACCCGGTGAGTACCGGCAAGCTGGCGGCAGTGCGGGCAGCAGCGAAGAGGCTGTCACGGCGCAGGCTGCTCACACCGCGCCGCCTCATCCCGCGCCGCCGGCCGTCCGAGCCGGGCAGCATCTCGCCCGGTGCCAGGACGATGATCCTGGCCGGCACGACCGTTACCGTGACCGCCGTGGCCGCGTTCGCGGGCATCCAGTCCTACAGCCACATCTACTGGCTGGCCGCCACTCACCGGCAGGACGGGCTCGACTCCGCGCTGGCCCCGCTGCCGGTGGACGGCCTGATCGTCGCCTTCTCGCTGGTGATCCTGTTCTTCTCCGTGACCGGCCAGCCTGTCCCGCTGCGCGCCCGTGGGCCGCTGTGGCTCGGCGTCATCGTCACCATCGCGGCGAACGTCGCCTACGGCATCCCGGCCGGCATCATCGGCGCGCTCGTGTCAGCGTGGCCCGCGGTGGCGTTCGTTTTCTCGGCGGAGGGCCTGATGATGCTCGTGCGCGCGGCGGCAGGCACGCGCCCGGCGCACCCTGAGACCGTGACCGCAGACGCGTCCGAGACCGTCGCGGGCGAAGCGCCGAGCACACCGCCGAGCACACTGGCACCGGTCCCTGAGCGCACCCCCCAGCCGCGTCCCGAGCGCACCGCCCCCCGCCCGGCCAAGCGCACTGCGAGCGCACCGGACGCGCGCGCCGAGTACGACGCCGAGCTCGCGGCCGGGCGCATCCCGTCAGTGCGCCTGACGATGCGCGCTCACAGCGTGGGGAGCAAGCGGGCGAAGGAAATCCGGGCACAGCTCGAGCGCGACCGCGACGACCTGGAGAGCGAGGCCGCACCCGGACCTCACCTGACGATCGCAAGGGAGGGCTGAGTCATGCTGGGACACAGCCACTCGCTTTCAGGCGCGGTCGCCGGGACCGCGGCAGGCGTCTACCTCGTGCATGCGCCGCCTGCCCAGACGGCACTCCTGGCCGGGCTGACGGCTGGCTTTGCCGTTCTCCCGGATCTCGACAGTTGCGGCTCGTGCGCCGCCCGCTCGCTCGGCTTCCTGACGGTCGCGTTCGCTCACCTCGTGCGGCTCGTGTCGGGCGGTCACCGTCATGCGACGCACTCGATCCTCGGCGTCGCAGTCTTCACCGCGGCAGCATGGGCGGCGTGCGCGTTCCGCCACGGCCCCGCCGGGCATGCCGTCCTCGGCGCGTTCCTGGCCCTGGCCATCGCGGCCGGGCTGCGGGCGCTGCGCCTCGGCGGCCACTTCGCGGACGCGCTCGCGATCGCGGGTGCCGCGGTGCTCGCGTGGCGGGGCTACGGGCTGGCGCTCGTCCCGCTCGCCTGCGGGCTCGGCGTCGCGGTGCACATTCTCGGCGACGCCTGCACGGACGTGGGCGTGCCGCTGCTCTGGCCCGTCAGCACGGCGCACCAGTTCCTCTTGCCGCCGCACATGAGGTTCACGACCGGGCACGCGGCGGAGCGGTGGGCAGTGTCGCCTCTTCTCGGTGCCGTCCTTGTCCTGCTGGGATGGCACGCCATGAGTTCAATAAGCTAGCGAGAGGAACGAGCGATGACGAACCGAGAGCACGCCTGGCGCAAGAGCACCAGGAGCAACGGCAACAGCTTCTGCGTGGAAGCGGCGGCGACCACGAGCGCGGTCCTGGTCCGCGACTCCAAGAACCCCGATGGCGGGATGCTCGAGTTCGCCGCTGCGGAGTGGCGGGAGCTGACGGACCGGATCAAGGGCTCATGATCCCGCTCACCGAGGCCGACGTCGGTACCGTCCTGGAGTGCGGCTGCACGGTGACCCGCGCGAACATCCCGTGCGGTGACGCCTGCGACGGCACCGACGACGAGGGCCTGGGCCACGACTACCCGGACACCGGGTGCGGGGACTGCCGGTTCGGCGTCCCGGCCGTCTACCACGGGTGCTGACTGGCGATCCGGAGCGCGTACCGCACCTGAGGCAGGTTCAGTGAGCGCGGGCTTTGCGACCGCGATCGACCCCGGCGCGCTTCAGGGCCGCATCGGCCTGCCCCCTGGTGATGCCGAGATCACGGCAGATCTGCGCGACTGCCTGCCCGGCCAGGTACCGCCGTGCGGCGTCAGCGTCCCGCGCACTGAGGCCCGGTGCGCGCTGGTGGTGCCCTGGGCGGTACTGCCGCCCTGCGCGGGTCATCTCGCCGCATCCGCATGCGCACGGCTTCCCGGTCGCCTCGCGGCGTGCCCGCTGAGCTGCGGCACGCTTCTCCCGCTGCTGCTGCTGGGTTACCGGCTCCCCGGGCTGTACGCCCCTGTCCCTGCGCTGCCGCTCGGCCGTCTTCCGGCGCCATTCCCGCACCTTGGCCAGGAGTTGCAGGTCGGCACCCACCTCGGCACGCAGGTGGATCATGAACCCGGCAGCCTGCTCCGGGCCGAACCGCTGCCCGCAGAAGCACACGATGCCCGCGAATATGGTCTCGGAGGCGGGCGGCGGCTCATCGGCGTGCTCCAGGGCTTCCGGGACCGACGACGTGCCGATGTTGCGGCGGGCGTAGTTCCGCAGGCGCCGGAGGTTCCGCTGGTCGGCCGCGATCATCTCTTCCTTGCGGGCTGCCTGCCGGCGCAGGGACATGATGCGCTGCAGCTCGGCCTCGGTGCGCGGGTCCGGGTGCGGCGCGCGGTCCGGCGCGCGGCGGTGCAGCCCCCTCACGGCTGCGGCTCCGGGGGAAGGTGCCTGGTGCGCCCGTTCCGTGCCGCCGCCGCCCATGCGGCACGCTCCTGCGGGCTGCACCGCGCATGCAGGACCCGCGCCGCATCGCCATGTCCCCGCAGCGGCACGGCGAGCGCGTCGAGAATTCCCGCGATCACGTCCCAGCCGACCCCGTAGTCCCGGGCCAGCGCGCCGGCGCTCTCGCCCGCCTTGTACCGGGCCGCCACGGCAGCAGGCGGCGCGTGCCGCGCCTGCGGCCTCCCGCCCTCCGCGGGAGGCAGCCCGGCGCCGGCGAGGATGCCGCGAACGCGCGCGCCGCTGATCCCGGCCGCACGGGAGATAGCCCCGACGGAGCGCTGCTGGCGGGCCATCCTGATCAGGGTCGCCTCGGTGGCCGGCCCGCGTCCCGGCGGCACCCGCGGGCCCGCGGGTGAATCCGCCTGCGGGCCCGCGGGCGACGGGAGGCGCCCGGTCCGGATGCCCCATGCCTCGATGACTTCCCATGGCCACGCGTCCTGGCCGCTGACCGTCCAGGGAGCAGCGGGCAGCAGGCCGCGCAGCTTCCACTGGCGCGCGGTCTGCTGCTTCACGCCGAGCCTGGCGGCGATCTCCGCCAGGCCGACAGGGATGGTCTTGCCGTAAGCCGGGGCAGGCGCCTCCGGGGTGCCCTCGCCGGCCGGCGGAAGGGCCATCAGGCGCGCTCGACGTGCGCGGCCCACTGGCCGCCGGACTCGCGGAACGGGGAGACCAGGCTGTAGCCGAGGCCCAGCAGCATGGCTTCTGCGGCGTCCTCGTTGAGTGCGTCGCCGTCGTCCAGGAGCGTGCCTGCGTCTGCGGTGCGGGCGATCTCGTTGTGCTCGCGCAGGATGCCGTCTTCGGTGACGGCCTCTTCAACGCTGATCCCGGCGTCGGCGCCGAGGTTGTTCCGGCTGGTGGTGACGAAGGCGATGAGTTCCATTTTGGCTCCCTGGGGTCGTTCCCTTGCTGACATCTCCATACTGCCAGAGTCCCGTGTCGATGTCAACGCCTCGTAGACGGATAAGGGCAAGGAAAGGCCCCCGCGCCGGAGAGCACCTAGTGTCAGCAAGGGACTCATGCCCCAATGGAGCCAGCACGGGGCCACGGCCAGGGTATGCCAGCGGGGAACCGCTTGACTGTCGCCATGGGCCCGGTCTGGCGAGAGGATGACGTACTCGCCTTCCTCTCCGTACCACGGAAGCCGGGACGGCATCCCGCCACCGTTCACGACCGCAGCATCTCCGCCGAAGCACCCCGGTGCTTCGGCGATGGCTGCGGCTGCGGAGCCTGAGCGATCCACTGGTCAGCTTGGCACTATCCCGTCACATCGGGCAGACTGAACTCCATCCATGTAACTTCCCTCACCAGGGGTGATACAGGTTGGGCCGACGCGGGCACTATCAGGTTCCTGAACCGCAAGTCACCTGCGACCAGGCCGGGATGACACCGTGTGCCCGGGGGATACGCTGCGAGGAACGCGACTACCACGGCAACCCGAACCTCTGCCCCCGCGCGTTCTGTGAGACCGACACCCGCTATGTCTGCCGCGCGATCACCGGTTTGCCGTTCACCTATGTGGAGCTGCGCGGCCTGCTGGCCCGCAGCGAGCAGGCTGGGGAACGGGTGTCCGGCTCCCGCGAGCCACCGATGAACATCGCCGCCGACATCGAGGCGTTCATGCGCTCGATCGTCCACGTCACCGTGTCCTGGGAAGAGCGTGTCCGGGCGGTTGCCGGGCTTCGCGACCACGGCGACTGGGCCCGCAAACTCCGCAAGCTGCCAGACGGTGAGGAAGTGCGGCGCCGGGACTCGGTGGCACTCGACGACGCCTGCCGCACACTGTCCCGTTTCCTCCCTGCGCTGCTGTCGCTGGAGCCGCACGAGTACCTGCGCCCAGCCACCCGCAAACGGGTAGACGAGATCATCGAGGAACACGGCGGCGAGCAGCCCGAAGCGGTCTACGGCCCCAGCGGCCAGCAGTGGGTGACCCTCCAGCCCATCCGCTATGACACCTCCGGCGACGCGTGGGAGACAGCCGAGCTCGACGGCACCGGCGCCGGCCTGGAGTTCCTGGCCCTCAACGGCCGGGCGCGCGGGATGCTCGGCAAGTCCCGCCAGCGGCGCCGCATCACCGAGGTCCGCTGCGATGAGTGCAAGAGCAAGTCAACCCTCGTCCAGTACGAGGCACACGACGGCGGGTGGGAACCCAAAGTCCGCTGCACTCAGTGCCCGAACGCCTACATCGGGCCGTCGTATGACCTGCTCATGGGCAGGGTGTATCAGGTCCAACTCGCCGAACTCGGGAAAGCATCCTGAGACGCCGTCCTGGTAGATTAACGCTTCCCCACGGCTAAAGCCGGGGGATTTCTAGCTCAGACCGCATTCCGCCCGCGACCCCGCCCAGCACCCGAGTTGCTCCAGCATGCTCAGAACATCCGTGACACCTACGGTGACCCTGACCCGGCATGGCCTACGGCGGTCAGCACCGCCGCACACCGCACTTACGAGGGGCTGCCTTCACCGGCCAGCACGGAGGCAATCTCGGCAGCGGATGCCAGAGGTGAACTTGGCCTGAGCGCCAGCACACTGCGCACCTGGGTTCAGCGCGGCAAGATCCACCCAGTCGGCCGCGACTTCCGTGGGCACCCGCTGTATTTCAAGGAGCACCTGATGCTCTTGAAGGCGCGTTCTGCGGCGTGCCCGCAGGCCAGCCTTTGACATGATCGCTAAAATCTGGGACGCTACCGACCTAGATACGTGTGCCCAAATCCCGCCCGCTGAGCGCCGACGGGATTTTCCTGTTCCGGGGTGGTGGTCAATGCCACCACGGCCGGGCATTGAGCCCGAGGACATCGTCACCCCCTCGCAGGCTGCCAAGCTACTAGGTGACATCCCGGCGTCAACGGTGCGGACCTGGATCCAGCGTTACGGCATCGAGCCGCTCGGCAAGATCGGCCGCTGGAACGTCTACGACTATCGCGAGTTCGCGGCCATTGAGGCGCCGCCTTTCCCGCCGCAGCCTGAAGCGGAGGATTGCGGGCAGCCCGAGCGCTGACGTGGCTTGCCAGCCGGTGAGTGCCCGCAAGAACGATCAAGGGTTCCGCACGTCAGCGCGCCGTCCCTGAAAACGGAGGCGAGCTGTGCCCGATCCTGATGCCATCTACCTCGCCGAGGACGCACGCGACCGACGCGACGCCCTCGCCGCCGCGTCGCTGCTGGCCACCAGTGGCCCGCACCGCGTCCCCTGGGACCGCAGCGAAGCCACCTTCGCCAGCGACTGGCTGGCCCTCGCCGACCGCGCCTACCGCTGGCTGCGCAACCGCGCCAGCCTCGTCGCCGTTGCCGTCTCGATCATCCCCGGCACGCCCTACCCGGAAGGAACCACTCCCGTGACCACCACGTTCAACCTCGCCGACACCGACGAAGTCGTTTTCTCCCTGACCGGCCTGGACGCCAAGGGTGCAACTGTCCCGCTGCCGCCTGGTTTCAGCGCCGCCTGGTCGCTGGCCGACCCCGACTCCACGGGCGCGGTTCTCACACCGAGCGCGGACAACACGACCGCCGCCCTGTCCGCTGGCGTGCCCGACTCGAACCTGATGGTCAGCACCGTGGTTACCATCACCAGCGCGGACGGTTCCACCACCACACTCAACGGTGCCGAGGCGGTAGTGGTGCAGGCGGGCGACGCCGTGACGGTCGGCATCGTCCCAGGCACCCCCACTCCGGAAGCACCGCCAGCGACCGCCTGACGCCGGGATCAAGGCGCACCGAGGGGGATGGGAGGCAGGATGTATATCGGCGGTGGCGTGATAGTCCTGGTGCTGGTGGTCCTGCTGATTCTCTGGCTCGTGCGCTGGCGCTGATGGTCAGCCGTCCCGGTTCCTGGCGACGGGAGCCGCTTCCTCCTGGATGGGACAGAATCCGCGCCACCGTGCTTGCCCGCGATGGGCATGTCTGCGTGATGTGCGGCAACGCCGCTACCGACGTGGATCACATCGATGGCTACGGCAGCGACCCGTCTAACTTGCGCTCCCTTTGCGGTGACTGCCACCGTGTACGCACTGCCGGACAAGGGGGAAACGGGTGGGCTCGGATCAGGAAGCAGATGGCGGCGGCCCGGAATCGGCCGGCCGAGAGACATCCCGGCTATCGCTGATATGGACGCGCGAGTCCGGCAATCTCATGATGAGCGGCGGGGGCCATGTAACGCCGGAACCCGTGACGGGCAGGATCTGCTGGAGTGCGCCATCGAAAGCGGCTGGCGGTTCGATGGGACCCGGATTGAAGATAATGCCGCCTTTGCTTGTTTCGACAATCTTCCGCCCGAGAACTTGCACGCCCAGGTAACCGACGGTGAAGGTTGCTATGTACGCAACTGGGCGGTGTCCTTTCCTTTCCAGGACACCGATCTTGTGCCACGCCGCCACGGTGTTCTGCATATCCGCCCGAGGCTGGCAGCATGAGTGACTACGAGATCATCGGGCCCTTCGACACTTACCGCGTGGTCGTCGGAGGGCGACGGGTGCCATACCTGGACGCCACACCGATGAACGGGGGCATCATCAGTCTGACCCTGGACAGCAGGTTCGCCCTGGACGTCCCCGTGGCCGACGCCGGGCAGGTGATCCCTTTCATCGCTGATTGCATCGCCGTGGCCCTGGGCTACACCTGCCACCCTCGTGCGGGCATGGAGCCTGTGAGGTCAACGCCGTTCCAGCTACAGCACGGCGTCAGCCACGTCCAGGCACGGTCATAAGCAGGGATTAAGGCTGTCAAGATTGTCGTCCCAGACTCCGTCGCTCCGTGACCGGAGCGTGTTCACCCCGCAGGGGCAGTGCCACGGGAGCACGAATGCTCGCCTGCGAGTCGAGGCGCAGTCCGTTGCGCCGGCCCTCTGGAATCCCGGGCATGACTGGCATCCTTCCTGGTGGTGAAACACGGAAACGCCGCCCGCCACCCCGGGTGAGATGACGAGCGGCGTCAAGGGTCAGGCTGCGGCGAAGACCGGAAAGGCGGCGCGCTCGTAGCCCTGAGCGGTGCTGGCCGAGCCTTTCGGCCTGACCTTGACTGGCGCTATCCCGTGGGGACGCAGCAGCGCGGCAAGTTCCCGCTGACTCGCGGTCACGGCGTCCGGGGTGCTGGCATCCCAGGTGCGCGAGCCAGCCAGATCCTCGGCGAGGAGCTGCACGAGCCCGGCGCTCGCCAGCCTCGTCACGCCATCCGGCCACACGGCGGCGACGTCCTCCAGGATGCGCGGGTCGGCTGGCACGGGCGCACGGTTGTACGTGCGCGGCGCCGGAGCCTCGGACGGCTTCGCAGCGACTGGCGTGGGGTTACGCCCGCCCCACGGAATGAACCCGCCGGCCGGCATGAGGCTGGCTTCCAGGTCGCGCAGCGGGTCGCTGGCTTCCTCCTGGGCAACGGGACGGTGCAGCCGCAGTTCGGCGGCGACCTGGCAGGCAACTTCCAGGTGACCGGGTGAGGCGAGCGCGGCCACGGCGAACATGGCCAGCCACACATCCGCGGACCGTCCCACGAGCCCGGTACGCGCCGCAGCCGTCCGCGCGGCGGCCATCGCCTCGCGCATGCGGTCAGGGCCGGCCATCGCCTGCGCGGCCCACGCGGCGGCGCGCGCGGCGATCTGGGCGCCCTGCACCCGCGTCTCGCCCGTGACCGGCTGGTAAGCCGGGTTCTCCAGGTCGTCGTCGGCCGGCGGCTTGCTCATCATGATCAGCACCGAGCGGTCGATCACGTCGGAAATCTCCTCGCCAGCCGACGTGAGGAACGGGTCCTTTTTCGCGGCGATCATCATGGGCGCGTAGACATTCACGCGGGTTGCCTTGCCACCGCGCCCGTTCAGGAAATTGCCGTCCTGCTCGAAGCTCGCGGTCATGATCGTCACGACGTCGGCTTTCCTGAGGCCCTTCGGCCCGAGCAGCCGGTGCGCCTCATCGATGCACACCGTGGCGTGCTCCTGGCCGATGGTGTTGCACAGTCCGGCCGAAGTCGGGTTGTTGTCGAGGCCGAAGTACCACGGCGCGCACATGTAGCCCACGATCTTCATCGCGGTCGACTTGCCCGACCCCGGCCGTTCGGCGATGAACAGCAGGTGCCCGTACTTGTCCCAGATCATCTGCTCGTTACTGCGGAAGTGCTGGCCCAGCGCCCACAGTGCCATCGTGTGCCGTGCCGCGCCGGACAGGTGGCAGTGCCGCCCGA
>Ga0302324_100014562_pt1 | contig 15846 bp, 13 predicted proteins | sample Palsa_T0_1_FD_201949 | JGI IMG/M metagenome (GOLD analysis project Ga0302324, IMG submission 201949) | Peat permafrost microbial communities from Stordalen Mire near Abisko, Sweden - Palsa_T0_1 | ecosystem: Environmental > Terrestrial > Soil > Palsa > Peat permafrost | place: Sweden: Abisko...
ATACGACCAGGCCACCGGATACCAGTAATCCGGGTGCGCGCCCACGCGCCGCAGATCAAATGCGTTGGGCGAATTCGCCGGATGCATGCTGATCAGGTTCGAACTGTCTTCTGACATGAGGCGCTCCAAACAGGACTCAAGCATGGCCAGGGTAGCGCGGTGACGTTGTCAATGCTCGGACCGAGGCGATCGGCACTCTTTGCTCAAGTCTCGCGCCGGTCACAACTGCAAGGGGCCACGGATTCCACGTCACTTTACTTGAGGACTATAACTTACTGCGCCAGGACAGGTTTCCGTTCCGCCTCGGGCGCAAGAAATACCCCAAATTCCTGATGTCCAGCAACAGTCCTGCGCGCTTCAGGGCAAATCGTTGCGATCTAAGGCCGCGCTGCCGCGGATCGCTGGCATGTTAGCGTAACGCAGACGGCGGCGGCGTTGCACGCTACCCCTTGTGGTCGGAGGTTTAAGTTGTTGGTTGTTCATATCGGCACCTACTCCCCCCAATGTCGCCCCTGGCTGACGACGCGATCTCGATAGAGGTTAGAGGTTCTCAGCGCTTTTCTGCAAAGCCATGAGTAGAAGTCGATTGGTGTCGCTGAAATGAAATAGTGTGGGAACTCGGCATTACATCGAAAAAGCTCATTGCCCTTTCTAGCGAACACAAACGCATTGAGAAATGTCTTTAGCGACTCTGACTAGCAGAATTCCAAGTCCGCAACGACCGGTGCCCCTAGATACATGTAGGGCGACGCTTACACGGCGTTCACCATAATAAAGCTAGGTTCTGTTGCGCGTTCGCAACATAAATCGCATCTCGGGGGTGTGAACTGTGACGCAAATCTCAATTCTCTGCCATCTTATGTAATCTATGGACGAGTAATCAATGACTTAAGCACCTCAAATGAAACATGTAATCCGTTGACATAAGCGGTAGCCCAATTTACCTTAACGAGTAACAATTACAGAAGCGCGACAGGGAAGAGCTTGGATAACAGAGACGCACAGGGAACCGCGTTGATAGATGCGATCGAGGCACTGCTTCGGCCGCTTATGCCGCTTTTCCGTAACTACGGTGTCACCCACCACGATCTTTCTCAAACGCTTGCGCGTCTTTTTGTCTACGACACGGCCGAGATTCTGACGGAAGAGGGGCGTCCCGCGGCGCCTGCTCGATTGGCACTGATGACCGGACTAACGCGCGGAGAAGTGGAGAAACACCTTGACGAGCGAAACGCCTCGACAAGACGCCGCGCGATGAAGACATCTGCGCTAATGACGCCTGCAGCGGTCTTGACGGCGTGGAATACCGACACTCGATTCTCGACGCCGTATGGCGTTGCAGTCGATCTGTCGCTTGCCCCAACAGGACGACATCGTACTTTTAGCGACCTCGTGATTGCGGCGTCTCCGGATTCAGATCCAGACGCTGTCCTAGACCAGTTGTTAGCTGCCGGCTGTGTAGAAGTGCACGAGCAAGAGTTTGTTCGATGTACAAACCGTGCGTACATACCGGCCGGTGTTAGCGTCGAGCGGATTTCTCGAATTGGCACGGTACTCGGCGCATTGGCGGCGACTTTGACCCATAACCTTCTGGAGGAATCTTCCGTCGGTTATCTCGAACGAGCGGTCCAGACTGATTTTCCCGTTTCCGACGATGGTCGTCGGGTAATTCGCGAATGGCTGGCGGCGGACGGCTCTCGATTCCTTGAGACGTTAGATGCGTGGATGACGGCCAGCAGACCGGAGCTAGAAGCACGTAGCGGCCAGAGAGTCGGCGTAGACATTTTCATGTATGACGCGCCAAACGAACCTGCAGTAGCGACTGTGGTTAAAGCGGCAGCGAACCAGTAAGGGGATTGAAATGACTAAGAACTCGGCGGTAATTCGGTATTGTGTGACGTCTCTAGTGGCAGCGGGTTTCATATCTGCGGCCCATGCAGAACCGACAGATGCCGTCGCCGACGTAATAGCGGTCGGACCTGTGGAGTTCGTGGATGCAAATAGCGTTACTGTTTTAGGGCGCTCTTATCACGTAGACGACACAGCGACGCTAGAGACCGGTCGGAAAATTGCTGTACATGGTGATCTCCAAGCCGATGGTTCCGTTTCGAACGCTTGGGCTGAACCAATGGGTGCGTATGTCGCTGGATCTGATCGCGTTTACGAGACAGGCGTCGTCACCAGCGTAAATGAGACTTTTGGCAACCTTTCGATTGGTGACAGTAAAGTCGATTACACCGAAGCCATGTCCGAACCAGGAGCTTCAGCTCCGAACAAGGGTGACATCGTTGCTGTCACCGGTATTCAGCCAGAGGCGGGCGGTGTAGTGCTGGGTACCACAACTCGAGCCGGAAACTTAGAAGTTGCCATTGCCATTGCGGGGATCACGGGAAGTAACCATGAGACGGCCGGCATCACGGGTAGCAACCGCGTCACCGCGGGAATCACCGGGAGCAATCGGGCTACGGACGGCATCACGGGAAGTAACCGCGATTCGGCCGGCATCACGGGTAGTAACCGCGTCACCGCGGGAATCACCGGGAGCAATCGGGCCACGGACGGGATCACGGGAAGTAACCGCGATTCGGCCGGCATCACAGGTAGCAACCGCGTCACCGCGGGAATCACTGGGAGCAACCAACGCACGATGGGTATTACGAGAAGCAACGATCGGTAGAAGAGCGCTTCCGTGACCGACCGAGTAAAATTAATGCGGAAGTCGAAAGACGGAAGCCGAAGGATAGAGAATCCGCTCTAGGGTTCTGGTTTGAAAGGGGCCGATTCCGGCTCGCTGGCTTTCTGCGCAGCACTTGTGGTGGATACAGTCCGTTCCCGACGAATGTTCCCAGACCATAATTGATCACCGCCGCTGACTGATCTCTTCATGGCCGCGCGAGTTCCTTGCGCAGGTCTTTGATCTCGGCATCGATGTCTTTCAAGCGCTTCATGGCCGTCGCATCCCCAAGCGTGGCCTCGCGTACCGCGCGGCCCTGCGTAGCCTCTAGCGTATGAATCCGGGCGTAGATCACTGCAGTGCGGTCTTCTGCGCCTCGACCCGCCTTTACCTGCCATCGCCTTTCTTCGTTGTTCCACTCGTGGTCGCCGGATGGCGCAGTTGGCCGGTAACCAACGACGGCGCCGGTCACTAGATCAAGGCGCTGACAGCGGTGATCGAATGTGCCTTCCAGTGCCAGCGTTCCGGCCGGGAGTCGGACCGAAAGCAACCCTTCATCGTCGCAATGCAGACGTTTCCCGGTAAACAGGCCGGTCGCGGCCTCATAGAGGCTGTAAGTCTTGGTCATCGGCAAATCAGCTCCGCGTGCGCCATGCCGGGGACTTTTAACCGAGATATGCGCTGATGTATGCGACGGGGTTCACGCCGCTCCATTGATTCTTCGGCCCGAAATCGGTGCGGTAATTGCGGGAGATAGGGCGTGAACCCCAGGAGCAAAAGCTGCGACCGGGATGAAAAGCAGCACATGGTGCCGTGCGCGAACGGGAGAATAAAATCTTCCCCGTCGTCATTAACTCTCTGAGCCGGGTCACTTTGGCCCGGAAAAGCCGTATGGTGCCTTCGGCCGCCGTATGGTGCTGATCTCCTTTGTGTACGATAGGCGCGGTTTCTTACCCCGAGCAACGGCGCCTTGGGGCCGCTGGCGTTCTCGAATTGCACTGGCGGCGGAACGTTGGAGTCGTCGTTTCGATACCAGCCACGCCTCGATCGTGCAGCGCGGTATTACCCAACCTGCTGGACACGCAGTCAGCAGGCATTCCGCACAAAAGCGCCTCGCCAATCTAACTAATCCCTTCGGCGTGATGCAGACACGGGCTCTGTCATCGCGTTCAGGTGTGATGAACGCCAAGAGGTTGATTGCCAATGTTTCGAGGGCAGTCGTCATGACGGGCGTAACCGCCATCTGTACCGACGGGTTCCGCCAAATTTTCTGTTCGAAGTTGAAGTGCTGAATTCCGCGCGAATCGACGTAATAGCGGAAGTCACCACTCGCGCTATGGGCTGGCGATGACGAACGCAGTGGACCCCCACTATGCTGCGCTCGTTGGCGTGACGACTTAAGCTCATCGATCCGGACAGGAGGTGCGATAAGTGCGCCGGATTCCCTGGCACCGCCGCGTTTAGCGGCATGTTCCGCGTTTGTCATGCGATAATCTCAGCCTAAAAGGGATCTGCTACTTTTATAGCACATTACTCTGCTACAATTGTGGCAAATCCAATAAGAATCTGGATTATTATGCAAGGTCGGAGGTGGCTTGATGGTTAATGTCGCGCTTAAGGCGCTTGGCGGATGAGCGAAGCTGAGAAGGCGGCATTGGCGCGCTCCGCGATGGCAGCCATAGAACCTTTGGTGCAGCTATTTTTGGAACTCGGCATTACGAGTCCCGAGGCAGAAAGTCTATTGCGGAGTCTATTCGTTCATAAGGCGCGAGATTGGCTGGCCAGCTCAAGCGAATGCAGGGAAAGTCCGTCTGATGTACGCGTGTCACTGGTGACTGGTGTGCACCGCAATTTCGTACGACACATCTTGGGAGAACCGCCAAAGATCGCTGCAGTGCGCCAGCAGAAGGGACACCGCGCCGGCCGGCTGCTCGATGCCTGGTATTCCAATCCCGCATACCTCGATAGCAGCGGCAAGCCACGCGATCTGTCTGAGAGAGCGCCCGAACCCAGCTTTTACTCGCTGGCGCTCCACTACGTACCCGGTGCGGCCCCCGGCATCGTCCTGGAGGAGCTTCGGCGCGCGGGTGTCGTGCAAATACTAGCCGAACATCGTGTGCGGGTACGCAGTCGCACATTTAGTCTGCACGGACTCAACGCAGGCAACATCGGGGCGATCGGTCTGCGATCGAAGGAACTGCTTAAGACACTCACTCACAATCTGCGTGAGCCGGAAGCGGCGCTCTTTTGCGAATCGATGCCAACGATTGAGATTGATGCTGCGAGACTGCCCATCGTTCGCGCGCTGATCGCTCGCCGGGCGAGCACGTTTCTATCGGCCGTGGGGCAGGAATTCTCGGCCGAGTCGACTGTGTCGAGACGCAACAAGCCAAGGCAGCGCGTGCAGGTTGGACTGACGGTCTTTGCGACCGAGCAGTCCGCGACGACATAGAGAGCAGCCGTGGTAACCGGAAGACGAAAGAAGGCGATGAATACATCTCGAGCAAGGCGCGAACTAAACAGATCGCCCGACGCGGACGACCAGCTTACGCATAGTAATCTGGCGCGCGAGCTGATCGGCGCGTGCTTGCAGGCGCTGAAGACTTACGGATTGGATGAGAGAAAATTATTGCATTTGGCCGGGCAGGCCGCCGGAAAAAGGCCCCGGACCATTTCATCCTCCGCACTTTTACTGTCAGACGCTGAACAACTCGCTAAAACCATCAACCGATGGGGCGAAGATCCTCGCTATATGGATGTCACCGGACGGCCTGCTGTTTTGGCGACTGCTGGAGCAGATCCTTGCTTTGCCGACCTCGCCCGGGAGTTTTTCCCGAAGCGGAACGTCTTCGACGTCGTGGCACTTGGGTGCAAGACTCTCGTCATGGAGCGGGTTGGAATCGATATGGTCGCTAGGATCAACAGCGCCGTCCTATTTCCGGGAAACTCTGTTCTGACCCTGGCCCACACCGTTAGGACGGTGAGGTGGCTTTTGGGCACCGCGCAGTACAACCGCCATATGCGTGCCGGACCCATCCTCGGATTCCCGGATCGATCTGCTCACGTCGAGATCTCCGCAAACGATTTTGCGGAGTTTGTTACGATGATTCGACCCCAGATCAGCGGTCTTCTGGAGATGAGTGACCGATGGCTGTTTCAGCGTGCCCGGATGCAAAGAAGTCGGCATCAGAAAAAAACCCTCGCTGGGATTCAAGTGTTCGTGTTTAGAGAATAAAACGCGCACCCGTCGCAACTACGTAACCGTCTGGTTCTGGCCGCGTAGCCCGTCCCCACACTCCGTTAGATGATGGTAAGCGTACGGTCCAGGCAGGGTTGACTTGGTTGTCGGCCAGTCACCGACCCTTATATGTGAGGAGCATGATGGCGATGAGCAATCCGGTCGATATGCCCCAGATCTGATGCTTCACTGCGGATGCCAGAGGAAGCGTCGGCAGGATGCAGAGAACGAAGAGGACATAGACGGCGATGACTATCCAAGCTTGCCAAGTTCTGGGACCAATCCCGGACCCTTCTTTAGGTCCAAACCATCGCAGGCCAAACATACTTTAACCGCCTGGGTCTTCCCGTATTGAAATGTGGGCAGCGTTCGCACGTTCAATGGAACCGGTAGTGCGCCTGGACCCCGTACCAGCGCGGCGGCATCGGAATCGAGAACTGCAGTCCGAAATCGGCCGCCAGATCGTAAACCTCCGACAGATCGCGCGAGTTGAACACGTTGTCCACGTAGAAGCCGAAGTCCCAGGCGCGCGAGGGGCTGGTGTAATCCAGGCGCACGTTGTAGCGCGTGGAGTCCGGCACCCGTTCGTCGTCAAAGTTGTCCGCCTCGGTGTAGAAGGCCGCCGTGTGCCGCATCTCGATCTGCGCGCCGACGTCGCCGCCAGCGGGAACGCCCCAGTCGTAGCGCGCATACGCGTTCAGCGTAAAATGCGGCGACAGCGGCGCATCGCGGGTGGCGCTGACGCCGAAGGAGTTGACCACGTCCTGCACCCGCATGTCGGTGGCACCGCCATTGACGTTCAGAGTCACCGCGCGCACCGGCTTGTAGGTCAGATCCAGCTCGGCGCCGTAGTTGCTGGCCTTGTGCGTGCTGACCACGTCATTGATGCCGACGAAGCTCAGCTCCTGAAAGCTGCGGTAATCGTAGTAGTAGACGGCAGCGGTGAGCTGGATTCGATCCGCCAGGGCGCGTGTCTTGACGCCAAGTTCGGCCGAATACACCGACTCCGGCCTGACGTACAGATCGGTCAGGGAGCCGCCGTTCTGCGGGAACAGGTCGAGCGACACGTTGCCGGTGCTGAAGGCGGCGGCCTTGGAGCCGTGCGAGAGCGAGAAGTAAGTCAGCGTCTGGGGCAGCGGCCGGTAGTCCAGCTCCAGCTTGCCGCTCCAGGTATAGCTGGTGAATCGGTTGTAGCCCTGCGCATTCGCATCGGTGAAGGAGCCGAAGGCGATGTTGCCGCAGGTCGGGATGTTCTTGTTGATTTGAGCGTTGCGATTGAGATACCCCGCGAATGCCGGATCGCTCGGGCAGTCCAGATAGTCGCCGATGCTCTCCTGAATATGCTTCTGGTCGACCGCGCCACGCAGGCCTCCCGTCAGGGTCCACTGTGGAGCGAGGTCCTTCTCAAGATTCGCGAACACCGCGTAACCGTCGGCCGCCTGGGCGGCCTGCGAATAGACCATCAGTCCGTCATGACCCGGAACAAACTGCGTTTCGAGTTCAAAGCCGATCGGCAGCTGCGCATTCACATGCTGGCTGATGCCGAAAGCGCCGAAGGTCATGCGCAGATCGCCCTGATTGATGAACGCCCGCAGCTCCTGCGACAGCTGCGATTCGGTGTTCAGGTAGTGCGTGGCGCACAACGGCTCGACCGTGCCCGAGCAGTTCTGCTCGTATTCGTTGAAGGTGCGCACATAGGCCGTGATGGAGGTCAGCGTGGTGTTGTCGGTGAGGTTCCAATTGAGCTCATTGGAGACCAGGGTGTTGTGAGCGTCGACGATGCGAGGAGCGTTGCCGACATCGTCGACCCATCCAAGCGTCGGATTACCGAACTTGTCGCACTGCGGACAGGTGCCGTAGAAGTTGACGCCCGGCGGCAGCAGTGCATCGTTCGACGCCGCAGTGTCGGCGGCGGCGGCATGCAGCATGCTGTAGTTGTTGCCGCTGGCGTGATCATAGGACGCCTTCAGCAGATCGCTGATGCCCGGGGCCGGTGTCCACAGCAGCTGTACGCGCCCGTCCTGCGTAATCAGCTGCCCGCCGGGCCCGGTGAGTCCCGAGGGGTTGTTCAGCCAGCCGTTGTTGTCCTGAAAGTGTCCGGACAGCCGCAGCGCCAGCTGGTCCTGAACCAGCGGCAGGTTCACCATCGCGTCGCTCTTGCGGGTGTCGTAGGAGCCGTACTCGGCACTGACCGAGGCCTCGAAGTCGTTCTTCGGCTTCTGGCTGATGAACTGAATGGCTCCCGCCGTGCTGTTGCGGCCGAACAGCGTGCCCTGGGGTCCGCGCAGCACTTCGATGCGGTCCATGTCGAACAGCGGAAAGGCGTAGGCGCCGCCGTAGACCACATAGACGTTGTCGATGTAGCCCGCGATCGGTGATTCCGAGGCGGCGTTGTAGTCGTTCATGCCGACGCCACGGATGGCGAGATTGGGCGATACGCCGGGGCCGAAAATCGCCGACTCCACCATGTTCGGGACCACATTCGTGATCTGGGCGGCGTCGCGCAAGGACAGATGCGACAGCTCCTCGCTGCCCAGCACGTCCATGGAGACGCCGACACTCATCTCCGACTGCTCGCGCCGGTTGGCGGTGACGACGATCTCTTCGAGACCGCCGCCTTGATCCTCGGCCGACGCTGCGCTTGAATCGGCGGCAGAACCAGTCGCAGCGGTGAGCAGCAGCAGCGCTGCCGCAGCCGCGCACATCAGCCCGCTGCTGCGGCCCGGATATCCGACGACGCGCTGGAAATTCGCGAACAACCTGGTCAACACATTACCCCCCTCGTGGCGCGGTGACTTCGAACGAGCAGTGACCACGCTGGCTTTGCGAGCACGATACGGTGGGGTCGCTGCGCTCGCAGCCGGGAGGAAACGGAGCAGGTGACAGGAATTTCCCGGCACTGCCGCCGGTGCGCGCCATCAGTCGCTGAGCGGCAGGGTCTGGCGTTTCTAAGTCGTTGAATCCAGTGCCATATGCCGTCCGAGTGCGCACCGATCCGCGAATGGTCGAATTGCTCTACGCGGCCGCCGCGACGGTATCGGCGCCCGCGGCACTCAACGGCATCGCCATCAGCACACTGACACCGGTCCTTGTTGCGCAACGGTTCATGGCGCGAGCACCACTCGGACGCAGAACACATGCCGCCACATCGGATGTAGAACTCCTCGCGCGCAGGCGATCAATCCAATGTGGGGGACGTGTCCGAGCCGAAGTATCCATGAGCGGGTGAATTTGCCTCCGTGCGCTGCCGTACGCAGCGCGAAACGATCCAGCAATGTGATGTCGGTCACATTCCATCGCAACTCACTGAAGAGATGGGCAGAACGCGCCGAGTGTCGGCAGCAGCCGGTTGCGTTACCCAGCGTACATACAACCGCCGCCGATGCGCTGATGATGTGGCATCCGGAATGCTGGAGCAGCACTTGCGAATGGCGATAGCCGGTTCCCGCAGCGGTCAGGTGAAGGCATGACCATGCTGATGCCATCGCCCCTGGGCGAGACGACTCGCCGGCGCGCGCTGCAAGGCCGTGCCACTGGGATTAAAGGATGGCTGGCGTGGCTGAGCGAGCCGTACGTCCTCTTCCCAGCCATCACGGTGCTGGTGCTGGCCGTGATCTGGAGCGCCACCTTCAACCTGATCCGGGTCGGGCGGCGCGATGCAGCGGCGACCTCGACTGCCGCCGCACTGCAGCTGGCCAACACCTACGAGGCGCAGGTTGTGCGCGCGCTGCGCGAGATCGACCAGACGCTGAAGGTCGTCAGCTACGCCTATCAGTTCAAAGGCGCCGCGGCCGCGCTGTCCGACCTGAAGACCAGGGCGCTGCTGCCGCCTGACCTGCTGTTCATCGTCAGCATCGTAGGGCCTGATGGCACCGTCCTGGCCAGCACCCGCTCCGGCGCCGTGCCCACGGTGGCCACGCCGGGGTTCATCCGTTCGTTGCACGAAGATGCGATCTGGATCGATCAGTCGCGCAAGGATCGCGCTTCTGGTGAGTGGACCCTGCAGTTCGGCCGCGGGCTCGACGCTGTCGATGGCTCGGTGGCGGGCGCCGTCGTGGTCAGCGTGGATGCGTCGTATTTTGTCAGCGGCTACGATCCGTCTATCCTGGGCGCCCAAGGGGTGCTAGCCGTGTTGGGCACCGACGGGGTATTCCGGATCCGGCGCACCGGCGACCGGCTGACCGCAGGCGTCGCGATCGACTATGCGCGGGCGGTGCCGGATGCGCAGCAGTCGGATGAGTCGGTGACGTTGTCCGACAACGTCTGGGACGGGGTACGCCGCTACACCGTCGCCCAGCAATTGTACGAATTTCCGCTCGCGGTCATCGTCGGCCTGTCCGAGCGTGAACGGCTGACGGCGACCCGGCGCGATGCGCGCGTATACCTTGAGCGTGCCGCCATCGGTAGCGCGCTGCTGGTGCTGCTGACGACCACGCTGGGACGCATGAGCTGGCAGCTCGCCCGCGGGCGCATGCGCGAGAGTGAAGCCAATCTGACCCATGCATTGCGGATCGAATACCTGGCCTATCACGACGGTCTCACCGCGTTGCCCAACCGCAGCCTGTTCAACAAGCTGCTGAGCCAGGCGATCAGCCAGGCGCAGCGCTACGGGCGCACCTTGGCGATAGCGTTCATCGACCTGGATCGATTCAAGCAGATCAACGATACCCTCGGTCACGAGGCCGGCGATCAGCTGTTGGTGGAAGTTGCCAACCGGCTCAAGGCCTGCCTGCGCGACAGCGACACCGTCGCGCGCCTTGGCGGGGACGAGTTCGTGGTGCTGCTGACGGAAATGAGCGAGGAGCGCTACGCGGCCACCGTGGCGCAAAAAATCATCGCCAGCATCGCCAAACCGTTCGTGCTGCTGGGCCAGGACTTTCGCGTGACGGCCAGTATCGGCATCAGCACCTATCCCAGGGACGGGCTGACTGAACTGACGCTGACGAAAAATGCGGACATAGCGATGTATCAGGCCAAGGAGGATGGCAAGAATAGTTTTCAGTTCTATTCCGAGAAACTGAACGCCAACTCGCTCGAGCGGCTGGCGCTGGAGTCGAGCCTGCGGCACGCGCTGGAATGCGGCCAGTTCCAGGTGTACTACCAGGCCAAGCGCGATATCGCCACCGGCCGGATCACGGGCATGGAAGCACTGCTGCGCTGGCAGCATCCGGACCTGGGACTGGTGGTGCCCGGGCAGTTCCTTCCGCTGGCCGAGGAGAGCGGACTGATCGTGCCGATCGGACAGTGGGTACTGCAGACAGCCTGCGCGCAGAACGTCGCCTGGCAGAAGCAGGGTCTGGCGCACCTGTGTATCGCCGTGAACCTGACGGCGCGCCAGTTTGGCGATGAGCATCTGCTGCGCAACATCGCCTCGATCCTGAAGGCTACCGGCATGGACGCGAACCTGCTGGAGCTCGAACTTCATGAGAGTGTGTTGCTGCAGAATATCGACAAGACGCTGCAGATCCTGACGGATCTCAAGGCGATGGGGATCCGGATTGCGATCGACGATTTTGGCACCGGCTATTCCTCGCTGGCCACACTGCAGCGCTTTCCGCTCGACACCATCAAGATCGATCGTTCCTACATCCGTGACATTACCATCCCGGGCGATCGCAACACCCTGACACAGGCGATCATCGCGATGGGCAAGAGCCTGAGCCGGACGGTGGTGGCGCAGGGTGTGGAGACCAAGGAACAGGCGGATTTCCTGCGGCAACACGCCTGCGACGAGCTGCAGGGCTTCTACTTCAACAAGCCGATGTCGGCGACCAATTTTACGGCGCTGCTGCAGGTGCAACCGCCGGACGCGACCCTCGGCGGTACGTCCCCGGCATTGGCGACGCTGACATGAGGGACCAGCGGCTGCGCACGTGGATCCTGGCCATCGCGGTCACGATGCTGATGGCGTGCTATCCGTTCCGCGGCGCTGCTGCCGGCGCGGATCCTGATCCCCCCATGTTCGTGTTCAACGCCTTCGGCACGCTCGGCGTGGTGCATTCCAGCGACAGCCAGGCAGATTTTACCTCATCCGATCTCAAGCCTGATGGCGCGGGCTACAGCCACCGCTGGAGCGCCGACGTCGACAGCCGCTTCGGCGCCCAGCTGACCGCCAACATCACCTCACAGCTGTCCGCCGTGCTGCAGCTCGTCACCGAGCAGAATTACGCCAATAGCTACCGGCCCGAGGTGGAATGGGCGAACATCAAGTACCAGCTGACGCCGGACTTCGACGTTCGGATCGGCCGCATCGAATTGCCGGTGTTCCTGGTGTCCGATGCGCGCAAGGTCGGTTTCGCCAATCCGTGGGTGCGGCCGCCGGTGGAGGTCTACGACACAGAGCCGCTGACCAACAATGACGGCGTCGATCTGAGCTATCGACTGCATCTGGGGGAAGCGACCACTACGCTGGCAGCTGAATACGGCAGTACTTACCGCGTGGACTTTCCCCTCGATATGAGCGCTGAAGCTCACGACCTGCGCGCGCTGATCATCAAGACCGAGTACGGTGCCGCGCTGTTCAACCTCAGCTACCTGGCGGCGCATGTCACGCTTGATCCCACCATCGCGCTGTTTCCGGCCTACCGCGAGCTCGGGGCGGCGGGGGAGGCCATCGCGCAGACCTACGAACTGGTGAACAAGCTGGCAACGATCGTCAGTGCCGGGGCCAGCTACGATCCCGGCAAGTGGTTTGCAACGGCAGAGTGGATGCAATTCGACAGCCGCTCCTTTGTCGGGGTGAGCACCGGCTGGTACCTCAGTGGTGGCTACCGGATCGCGAAGTTCACGCCGTTCCTGACCTATTCCGCATTGACCGTGTCCCCGACTTCCAGCGCGGGCGTGGATGCATCGGCGCTGCCCGCCAGCCAGGCTGGCGTCGCGCTCGCTCTGAATGCCGGTCTCAACCAGGCCCTGGGTCAGCGCCCGGCCCAAAGGACCCTGGCGGCAGGCGCGCGCTGGGATTTTGCCAGGGATCTCGACCTGAAATTGCAGATCGACCACACGCGGCTGGGTCGAGGTTCGCCCGGGGAACTGATCAACCTGCAACCCGGGTTCCGATTCGGTGGCACGGTGAACCTGTTCAGTGCCGCCATCGACTTCGTGTTCTGATCGAACGCGCCATACGTGTCATGAAATGCGTCGGATTCATACTCATCGGTCTCGCCTGCAGTCTCGCGGGTGGGGCGGCGACGGCTGACGTGGTGGCCGTCGTTTCTGCCAATAGCCCGATCACGGCGCTGAGCAAGAATCAGCTGCTGGATATTTTCCTCGGCAGGGCGAGCCGTTATCCCGATGGCACGCCCGCATTGCCACTCGATCAGGCGGAGGGCTCGGCCGTGCGCGATGAGTTCTACACCAGGGTCGCAGGCCAGTCGGCCGCCCAGATCAAGGCCTACTGGTCGAAAATCATCTTCACCGGCAGGGGGCAACCGCCGCCGACCGTGTCGAACGACGCGGAGGCGAAAAAGCGCATCAGGGATAACCCCGCCGCGATCGGCTATATCGATCGCGCCATGGTGGATGACAGCGTCAGGATCGTCTTTTGATCTCAGCATAGGTAGCATCCACTGATCCTGGAGGAGGGAGGTGGCGATGCGCTCATCAGTTTATTGGTTCGCAATCGTGCCGCTGGCTGCCGGCCTAGCGGCGAGCGCGCAGTCGGTGCAGGAGATCGACCCTGCGCCGGTGATCAACAATGAGCAGGTCACGGTATGGGACGTCAGGCTCGGGAAGGGTGATTCAGCCCCCGCGACTCCGCACGACCTGGATGCTGTCATCATGTTCCTTGAGGGCGGCCGTATTCGCACGGTTGCCGCCGGCGGGAAGGTCAGCATCGCGATGCGTGGATTCGGCGAGGCACTGTTCGTGCCCAGGGGCACCGATGCCAGGCAGACCCTGCTCTCCGATGGCAGCGCGCATGAGATCATGATTGCGCTGAAGGATGTGCGTATTCCCGTCGTCGCCAACACCAGCGGGTTGCCCGCCGCCTTTCCGCGCCCGGGTTCCGTGAAGGTGCTGGAAAATGATCGCGTCGTTGTCTGGCATTACAGCTGGAAACCCGGCGTGCCGACGCCGATGCACTTCCACGACAAGGACGTCGTCGTTGCCTACCGCTACGACGGGACGCTGAAATCCGTGGCGCCCGATGGCACCGTCGTCATCAACCCCTACAAGTCCGGGGACATCCGCTTCAACAAGGCGAACCGCTCGCACTACGAAGAGCTCACGACCGACCGCCAGAGCGCGGTGATGATGGAATTGAAATAGCATGGCGACGACCGCGACCGCGACCGCGACCACGACCCGGAGCAACTGTGTCGTCGCAGCCTGACCGGCTCCGAATCACACCGCCGCTCGATCGCGAGCGACTGCGACGGCTGATGGGGCGCGAGCTCACGCAGTTCGCTGAGCGCCACCCGGCGTCGCGCGCGCTGCACCAGCGGGCGCTGGCCTCGATGGTCGGTGGCGTGCCGATGCCCTGGATGGCACGCTGGCCCGGCGGCTTTCCGGTCTACGTTCGAAGCGCGCTCGGCTCAACGCTGCTCGACGTGGACGACAACGCCTATGTGGACCTGTGTCTTGGCGATACCGGCGCGATGGGCGGCCACAGCGCGCCGGCCGTGGTGCAGGCGGTGCAGGCGCAGGTGGCACGCGGTATCACGATGATGCTGCCGAGCGAGGATGGCATCTGGGCGGCCGAGGAACTCGCGCGCCGCTTCCGCTTGGCGCACTGGCAGTTCACGCTGTCGGCCACCGACGCCAACCGCTGCGCACTGCGCGTGGCGCGCCAGATCACCGGCCGCACGCGGATCCTGGTGTTCAGCTACTGCTATCACGGCACCGTTGACGAGGCACTGGCGGTGCGCGCGCCGGACGGGGCGACCGTGACGCGCGCCGGCAACGTCGGGCCGGCGGTCGATCCGGCGCAGACGACGAGCGCGGTCGAATTCAACGATGTCGGACAGCTCGAACAGGCGCTGGCCGATGGCAGCATCGCCTGTGTGCTGGCCGAGCCGGCGATGACCAACATGGGCATTGCGCTGCCGAAGCCCGGCTACCACACGGCGCTCAGGGCGCTGACCCGCCGCTACGGCACGCTGCTGATCATCGATGAGACCCACACCTTTTCAGCCGGCCCGGGCGGATGCACACAGCTGTGGGATCTTGCGCCGGATATCGTGACGATCGGCAAGTGCATCGGCGGCGGCATTCCGTCCGGTGCGTTGGGGCTGAGCGGCGATGTCGTAGCCCGGATCGCCCGCCAGCACGACGCCGACTTCGAGGATACCGGCGGTATCGGCGGCACGCTGGCCGGCAATGCGCTGTCGGCGGCCGCGATCCGGGCCACGCTCGAGCAGGTACTGACGCCCGCAGCGTTCCAGCGCATGATCTCGCTGGCCGGGGATCTGTATCAGTCGATCGATCGGCTGATCGCCGCAAGGCGCCTGCCCTGGAACGTCACGCAGCTCGGCTGTCGGGTCGAGTACGCGTTCCTGCCGCAGCCGGCGCCCAATGGCACCGTGGCGCATCTGGGCGCTGACCGGGCGCTGGAATCCTACCTGCACCTGTATCTGCTCAATCGCGGTGTGTTGATCACCCCGTTCCACAACATGGTATTGCTCTCGCCCGCATCGACGACCGCCGATGTGGCTCTGCACGATCGGCTGTTTACCCAGGCCGTGGACGAGTTGCTCGGGCCGCGCTAAAGTTCCTGCCGCCGGGCCGGACGCGTCGATCGGCCGTCGGCTCGAACAATAATGCGCAGCAAGATAAGGCAGCCATCTGCAGGGAGGACAGCATGCGTATCCTGACCGTACTAGGTGTGGCAATACTCGCGTCGAGCACCGCCGTGGGGGGGGGGGGGGGGGCCCCCCCCGCCCCCCCCCCCGCCGGACAACCGCGCGAGGGAACCAGCCACAAAGGGAGAAAAAAC
>Ga0302324_100014566_pt1 | contig 15845 bp, 10 predicted proteins | sample Palsa_T0_1_FD_201949 | JGI IMG/M metagenome (GOLD analysis project Ga0302324, IMG submission 201949) | Peat permafrost microbial communities from Stordalen Mire near Abisko, Sweden - Palsa_T0_1 | ecosystem: Environmental > Terrestrial > Soil > Palsa > Peat permafrost | place: Sweden: Abisko...
CGCTTCAGGCTACCGGCACGCGCCAGCACGTCCTGCTCACGGTCGACAACCCAGATGCGCGCGGTCGTACGCGACAGGCCACGGATGATCTGTTCGATCTCCGGCGAGGCGGCCACCGTCGTCACAAGCAGACTGTGCGGCGTCGTTCCCTCGTCGCTGGCACGACCTGAATCGAGTGATTCCATCGGGGCGGCGCGCGCTTCGAATAGTCGCGGCCGGTCGTGCAAGGCCGTGGCCACCGCCTGCGCGGTCCCGGCCAGCGTGCGTTCCTGCGCGTCGCGCAGGAAGCGCTCGAGCTCGCGCACGTACTCGTAACCCAGCCAAGGGATCGCCAGGAACACCGTCAGCACCAATAGCAGTTGCGCGCGGATGCCCAACGCGATACGCGGCCTGTTCATCATTCAAGCATCGCGGCCTACGCCGTGGAGTTCCAGCGATAGCCCATGCCGTAGACCGTTGCGATGCAATCGAACTGCGGGTCCAAACCGAGGAATTTCTTGCGGATGCGCTTGATGTGGGAGGTAATAGTGCTGTCGTCGACCACGATCTTGGCGTCACGCATCAAACTGTCGCGATCCTTGACGTGACCGGGGAAACGGGCAAGCGCGTGCACCATCCAAAATTCGGTCAATGTCAGGTCGACGCGCCTACCGGACCAGTGCGCGGTCAGCCGTTTCAGATCCAGCGAAAGCGCGCCGCGTTCGAGAATGTCCTCCGACGCAGTGGGCGCCGTAAGCAGGTCGCTGCGTCTGAACAGCGCCGCGATACGCGCGCTCAGGTGGGGCAGACCCACGTCCTTGGTCAGGTAGTCGTCCGCGCCTAGGCGCAGGCCGGCGACGATATCGAAGTCGGAATCGCGCGCGGAGAGAAAGATGATCGGAACCATCGGTGACAACGCGCGGAGCTCTCTGCACAGGGCGAATCCGCCGTCGATCTCGTCCGCGAGACCGATGTCGATGACCGCGAGATCGGGAAGGCGCGCGCGAAACGCGGCGAGCGCATCCGCGCGATTGCCGTACGCGGCGACCTCGTAGCCCTGCTTGCGCAGGACGTCGACGTAATTCCCGCGGATAGCGGGCTCGTCCTCGACGATGGCGATACGGCGGCTCATGTCCACTTCCGTGGCGAGGGTGACGTCCGACTATAGCGCACCACGGGGCGACGACTGAACCGCGTGGGGCCCCAGCCATCTTTTTGCCATCATTCTTCGCTGCTAAGCCATGCTTCCATACCTCCCCGCGCCACGAGGTCGGGTTCAACTGTCTTCATTGGAGGCGCCAGTGAAGAACGGAACCCGTGCGTATCTCGATTGCGTTACCCGCTGCCGGCATGGGTTCCGGTGCAAAGGCCGCAATTCGCGCGTTGGCGCAGGGCGTTGCATCCTGCTGTGCGCTGCGGATGGCCCCGATCGCCCAGGCCGGCGACGGGTCCGGGTCATAGTCGAAGTCAGGGAGTTACAACATGCCAGCCACTGAATCTGCCGTCGCCACGGCCCGAGTTTCACGGGTCTGGTGGTACCTCGCGCTGTTGACGATGCAGAGTTTTGCCATCGGCCTTGCCGCAAGCCTGTTGCTCTGTCTCGCGGTATTCGCGGTGGCCTAGATCGAACGCCGCTGAGCGGGGAGGACCTATCGGCCGGACGCACTCGGCACGGGGCGCGAAAGCGCGGCCCGTGCCGCCTGTCGGCGGCCGAGTCTTCCCCGGTCGGCAGCACCTGTCTCTCGCTTAGCGTTCGCGCTTGAGCAAGCCGATGAGCGCGGTGCCTGCGACCCAGAGCAGCACTGCCAGAACCATCCCAATCATGGCGCTGGCTATACCGCCGCCAACTCCCGTGCCGCCTAGCGACGAGACAATCAGCCAGGCGAAAAGGGCACCCCCGCCGCCGCACACGACAATGGCAAGGAGCCGAAAGATGAAAAAGGACATCGCTGCGTCGATTCGAGGTGCCGGCGCCACCTATCGCCGGGTCTTGATTTGCTATTCTATCGCGGATGAACGATCACACTTTGACTGTTCGCCCGGACGCCGCCGCGCGCGAAGCGGTGCGCAGCTTGGTCGCCTCGCAAATCCGCGAGGTTGCCAATGCAGGCTTGGGTGAACCGGACATCCTTCCGTTCTGGTTTGGCGAGCCCGACGAAGTCACCCCGGCCTACATCCGTGAGGCGGCAGTGGCATCGATCAATGCCGGGGAGACGTTCTACACGTTGAACTTCGGCATCGCCGAGCTGCGAAGCGCGATCGCAGCGTACCTCTCGCGGCTGCATCTCCCCATTGCAGTCGACAATATCGCGGTCACGGCATCGGGTATGTCGGCCTTGATGCTTTCGATCGAAGCGCTGGTCGACCCCGGCGATCGTGTGGTTTGTGTAACGCCGCTGTGGCCGAACCTGACCGAGATTCCAAAAATACTCGGTGCCAAGGTTGTGCGCATTGCGCTGCAATTCGGTCGCGGCGGCTGGACGCTCGATGTCGACCGCCTGCTGGAGGCGCTGACGCCCGGAACGCGCGCGGTGATGATCAACTCGCCGAACAATCCGACCGGCTGGACCATGGCGCGCGACGATCAACGTGCGATCCTCGCGCATTGTCGCCGCCACGGCATCTGGATCGTCGCCGACGATGTCTACGAGCGTCTCTACTACGCAGGCGAAGGCTGTGCGCCGTCATTTCTGGACCTCGCCGATCCGTCCGACCGCCTTGTCAGCACCAACAGTTTCTCGAAGGCGTGGCTCATGACGGGTTGGCGCTTGGGCTGGATTGTTGCGCCACCGGCCCTGATGTCCGATCTCGGCAAGCTCATCGAATACAACACGTCCTGTTCGCCAGTATTTGTGCAGCGCGCTGGTGTCGCGGCGATCCGCGATGGCGAGCCCACCGTGCTGCACACGCTCGAGCGCTTCCGCGCGGCGCGGACTTTGCTGGTAAGTGAGCTGGCCTCGATAGAGAATGTCGAAGCCGCATCACCCCAAGGCGCCATGTACGTGTTCTTTCGCGTAGCCGGCGTGACGGACAGCCTGGGGTTCTGCAAGCGACTGGTGCGCGAGGCGCATCTAGGGCTCGCGCCCGGCAGTGCGTTCGGCCCCGAAGGTGAAGGCTTCGTGCGCTGGTGCTTCGCCTCCAGCCCGGAGCGCCTGCAGGACGGCGTGCGGCGTCTTCGCGGTTTCCTTGCCCGCAACTAAGCATTGCCCGCGGGGACTTGCGTTTCGCTAGCACGACTGCATGAGGAACTCAGCGAGCAGGCGGTGGAAATGGTGTGTTCCGCGTTCGCGTGTGGGGGAGTAACGACCTCGGCGATAGAAGGACGAGCGCACACCACGCTGCACGGCTTCGACGATTGCCTCGTCTTCCAGTTCAACCTGATGCAATGCGCCCCCGGCGCCCTGGCGGAGTTTCGCCTCGTTCCACACGTATGAACGGAACTCGATGCGCGTGCGGTCGATCGCCTCCGGAACGACGACGTTGAGCGACAGGCCCCAAGGATAGCAATTGAGCATCAGATTGGGGAAAATCCACCAGTAGTACGCGCCGACTCGCCGCCCGCGATCCGCTGCATCGTCCGGCACATCGAAGGCACTTTCTCCTTCCTTGACCAGGGCGAGTTGCAAGCTCGAGTAGCGGAAGAGTTCGTGCTCGTAGCTCCCACAGTCTATGACCTGGGAAAGAGCCGGGTGGACGAACGGGATGTGCAGGGCTTCGAGAAAGTTTTCGACGTAGAGCGCCCAATGCGCATTGATAACGTAGTCGCGGCTTAGCGTCGGGTCGGGACGGAATTGCGCGAGCGGCAGCCATGCCAGGCGCGCCCTCAGGTCGCCTAGAAAGGCTTCCAGCGGCGCGGCCGGGTCGAGCGATGCGAAGCCGTGATTCGCCCAGGCGGTGAATGGTATCTGCGGCAGGTCGTCGCTTGCCGAGGGGAAGTTTTTCGCATCGGCAAACTCCGGCATGAAGGTCATGTGCCCGGAAAGATCGAAGCGCCGCGAGTGGTACCCGCAGCGAATCTGCTCGGCCTCGGTGCAAGGCTCGCGAATCAGGATGTTGCCGCGATGGGTACAGACGTTCGACAGGCAGCGCAGCGTTCCCCGGAGGTCGCGCGCGAGCAGCAAGGGCTCGTCGTGGAGTCCGCGCAGAAGCTCGCGCGGCGAGAGCGAACCGGCATCGGCAACGTCTGCAAGATCGCCGATCCACTGCCAGGTGCGCGCGAAGATGCGCTCGCGCGCGCGCGCATACGTCGCCTCGTCGCGGTAGAACAGGCTATCGATGGTGGAGGCGACGGTTATGTCCGGATCGACGAATTCAGCCATGAACGAATGCTACCAGTTGCCGCCAATCGGCTGGGGCGACCCGCCCGTCCTCTGCCCCCGGTCGAACACGATTCGCCTGCAGTGTGCCGCAATGGTGACGCAACGCAGACGCCGATCTCGTGGTTAAATCTGACCCATAGCGGCGATCTACCTGTGGCTGGCCCCGCCCCGCTCAACTCCTCGAGGACGCGCATGTCGCCCCGCACAACGCTAGGCTCCCGCATCGGTTCACTCGCTGTCGCGATGCTCCTGCCGTGGTGCATGGCGGCTGCCGCGCAAAGCGTCGAATTCTTCTCCCCGCAGGGCGAGGTCAAGGGGGTGCGCCAGGTCACCGTGCGCTTCGCCCAGGCCATGGTCGCGTTCGGGGACCCGCGCGAAATCGATCCATTCGCCATCGACTGCGTCGAAAGAGGCAAGGGCCGATGGGCAGACACGAAAAACTGGGTCTACGATTTCGACCGCGACTTGCCCGCCGGTGCGCGTTGCAGCTTCACGCTCAAGCCCGGTCTCACCGCACTCGACGGCACGCCACTAGTCGCTGGCCAGCGGTTCGATTTCAGCACCGGCGGACCCGCGATCGTGCGCAGCTTTCCTGGTGAGGGCTCGCGTATCGACGAAAACCAGATGTTCATCCTCGGCCTGGACGCGCCCGTCAGCGCCGATACGATTGCCGCGCACGCCTACTGCGTTGCAGGCGGCGTGAACGAGAAAATCGGCGTGCGCCTGGTAACCGGCGAAGAGCGAAAGACAATTCTCGACAATCGCAAATCGTTCGCCGCGAGCTATTTGCGCTTTATTTTCCTTGACCCCGATGCGGGGGCCACCCGAGGCGGCTTCCTGTTCCGACTGCCGGTCACCGGGAGTGACGACGAGAAGTACTTGCGCTTGCGCGACGCGCCGGACTCGCCGCTTGTGACGCTCGCCTGCGTACGCACGCTGCCGCCCAACGCCGAGGTGAAGCTAGTCTGGGGCAAGGGCATCAACTCGACGTCCGGTGTGCCAACCTCCGCCGATCAGGCGCTGGCATACCGCGTGCGGTCGACGTTTCGCGCTGCATTTTCCTGTGAGCGGGTGAACAAGGATGCACAATGCATTCCGATCCAGCCGCTGCGGCTGTCGTTCACTGCCCCGGTCGCGGCACGTGACGCAGCGAAGATTCGGCTCGTCGCCAGCTCGGGCAAGGCTTACGCGCCTCAAATCACCAAGGACGACGACGCGATCAACGGCGTCGCCTTCGGCCCGGGACTGCCGGAAAGCGAAACATTCCGGCTTGAGCTGCCCGCAGGCTTTAAGGACGATGCCGGCCGCACGCTCGCCAACGCGTCGTCATTTCCTCTCAAGGTGAGCACCGACGAAAATCCACCGCTGGCGAAGTTTCCGGCCGACTTCGGCATTCTCGAGCGCGTACTGCCCGACAAATCCACGCCGCTGTTGCCGGTCACACTGCGCAACGTCGAGGCGTCCCTCAAGACCACTGTCGGCATGACCGGTCGACCGACCGCGCCGGCCGGCAAAGCAGCCACCCCCGAGGCGATTCCGGCCCGTGTCGCGCGCGTCGCGCCTGGCGACGAGATGCGCATCATCGATTGGCTCCAGCGCTTCGAGCGCGCGCAGAAGGTCGATGCCGAGTATGACCAGAAGACTCAGCACTGGTTCGTCCGCAACAACGGCCACGCGAGGTCGATGTTCAGCGCCAGCGACGCCCTGCATACGTTCGACGTGCCCAAGCCCAACGGTGAAAAGGCATTCGAGGTCGTCGGCATTCCGCTGCCCGACCCTGGGTTCTACGTCGTCGAGCTGGCCAGTCCGAAGCTGGGCGCGGCGCTCAACGGCGACGCCAGGCCGTACTACGCGCGCACGACGGTGCTGGTCACCAACCTCGGCGTCCATTTCAAGCTCGGCCGTGAGTCATCGCTGGTCTGGGTTACTCGCCTCGCGGATGGCAAGCCGGTGAAGAACGCGCGGGTCGAAGTACGCGATTGCGGCGGCCACACATACTGGGGAGGAACGAGCGACGCGTCGGGGATTGCGCGCGTGGACGTGACGCTGCCCGACCGTGGTGATCTTCCGGAGTGTACCAACAGCGATAAGGAGTTCTTCGTCACTGCGCGTGTCGGCGACGACCTGAGCTTCGCCTTCTCGAGTTGGGGGGAGGGTATCGCACCGTGGCGTTTCGACGTGCCGACGGGCAACTGGAACGGGCCGTACGTCGCCCATGCCGTGCTCGACCGCTCGCTGTTCCGCGCCGGTGAGACCGTATCGATGAAACTCTTCGTCCGCCAGCAGATCGGCAACGGCTTCGCCTTGGTGCGCCGCGGCGCACTCTACGACACGCTGACGATCCGGCATCAGGGTTCCGAGCACGAATACGACGTGCCGGTGGAGTGGACCGACGTGGGCGGGGCCGGGGCCGACCACGGCGAGGCAACCTTCGTCATCCCCAAGGATGCCGCGCTTGGGAGGTACAGCATCGCAATGCACGATTCACTTGGCGCGCGGGACAGCCGCGACGACGAGCGTGTGGTGGGGCAATTCCGCGTCGAGGCATTCCGTGTTCCGCTCATGCGCGCGCGGCTAAAGCCGGTCGGCGTGCCGCTGGTCAATCCCGGCGATGTGCAGATCGATCTGCAGGTGTCGTATCTTTCCGGGGGCGGTGCCGGCGGATTGCCGGTCAAGCTGCGCACCCAAGTCGAGCCCAAATCGGTCGCTTTTGACGACTTCGAAGGCTACAACTTCGCCGCGGGAGACGTGAGTGAAGGGCGCAACGAGGAAGGCGACTCGTATGCGCGTTTTGGCGACTATACGTTTGCCGATCCCGACTATCCAGACGAGGACGAAGATGCCCCGAAGGCGGGTGCGAAGCGGACGACCGATCTAAGCCTGGCGCTCGACGCCGAGGGCGGGGCTCGCGCGACGGTCAAGGATGTCGCCAAGGATTCGGTGCCGCGCGACCTCGTCGCGGAGTTGGAGTACCGCGATCCTAATGGCGAAACGCTGACTTCGGCCACTCGGACCACGCTTTGGCCGTCGCGGATCGTGCTCGGCCTCAAGCCCGACAGTTGGGTCGCGAGCAAAGATCGCATCAAGTACACCGTCGTCGCAGTCGATCTCACCGGCCGACCGGTTGCCGGCGTACGCGTACAGACCGACGTCTTCAAGCGCGACACCTATTCCCATCGCCGTCGTCTGATCGGTGGCTTTTACGCCTATGAACACGGTACCGAAACCAAACGGCTAACGGACCTCTGCAGCGGCACGACCGACGACCACGGTGTGTTGATCTGCGAGGTACCTGCGCCGGCCGCGGGCAACTTGATCCTGCGCGCGCGCGCCGACGACGGCGTGGGGAACGTGGCGATCACGCGCGCCGACGCCTGGGTGGCAACCGGCGACGACTGGTGGTTCGCTGCTTCCGACAACGACCGTATCGATCTGTTGCCGGAGAAGAAGCATTATGAACCGGGCGAGACCGCACGCTTTCAGCTGCGTACGCCGTTCAAGGAGGCAACCGTGCTGGTGACGGTTGAGCGCGAAGGCGTGCTCGACGCGTTTGTACGCACGATCAGCCGCAGCAACCCTGTGCTCGACGTACCAATCAAAGGTAGCTACGCACCGAACGTGTTTGTCAGCGCGTTCATCGTGCGCGGGCGCATCGGCGGCGTCGAACCGACGGCGCTCATTGACCTCGCCAAACCGTCATACAAGATGGGACTCGCCGAGCTTCGCGTGGGCTGGTCGGCACACGAGCTCGTGGTCAAAGTCACGCCGACGCAGGGCGCGTACAAAGTGCGCGACAAGGCGCGCGTGGCGATCGCCGTGCGCAGGCCGGACGGCGGCGCACCCCCAGTGGGGAGCGAGATCGCGTTGGCGGCGGTCGACGAAGGCTTGCTCGAGCTGCTGCCCAACGACACGTGGAAGCTCCTCGACGCGATGATGACGCGCCGTGGCGAAGAAGTCGAAACCTCGACCGCGCAGACGCAGGTGATCGGCAAGCGCCACTTCGGCAGGAAAGCCCTCGCCGCAGGGGGTGGCGGCGGGCGAGCATCGGCGCGCGAGTTGTTTGACACGCTGCTGTTGTGGCGGGCGCGGGTTCCGCTCGACGCCGCGGGCGACGCCACTGTAGAGGTCCCACTCAATGATTCATTGACGAGCTTTCGCATCGTCGCCATCGCGTCGAGTGGTGCGCAACTGTTTGGAACCGGTGAGGCGTCAATCCGCTCGACGCAGGATCTGATGCTACTTTCCGGACTCCCGCCTGTCGTGCGCGAGTCCGACCGCTTCCGCGCGTCGTTTACCGTGCGCAATGCATCCGAACGCCAGATGCCCGTGCTGCTGACGGCACGCGTCGCAGCAAGCGGGAAAGTCATGGCACCGCTCGAGCCGCGCCAGGTAGAACTCGCACCGGGCGAGGCCCGGGAGGTCGCGTGGGAGGTGGTCGTACCGATTGACGTATCCAAGCTCGACTGGCGGGTTGAAGCTGCCGAACGCAGCAGCGATGCCGATAACGGGACACGCGATGCCATGAAGGTGTCGCAATCGGTTGTCGCCGCGATCCCGGAGCGCACCTACCAGGCGACCATTCTGCAGCTCGCCTCACCACTGGCAATCTCGGTGCAACGCCCGGTGGACGCTGTTCCAGGCCGCGGTGGAATCAACGTGCGCATGCAGGCCAAGCTCGGCGGCGATCTGGCAGGCGTGGAGGAATATCTGTCTTTCTACACCTACTCGTGTTTCGAGCAACAGGCTTCGGTCGCGATCGGCCTGCGCAATCACCCCGCCTGGAACGCATTAATGAGCGCCCTGCCCGAGTATCTCGACCACGACGGGATGGTCAAGTACTGGCCGCTCTTGCGCTACGGCAGCGACACGCTGACCGCCTACGTGCTCTCGGTCGCCAATGAAGCGGGATGGGAGATTCCCGACGATTCGCGCCGCCGCATGGAGGCCGCGCTCGTAGCGTTCGTCGAGGGACGCGTATCGCGCGACTCGGACCTGGCGACCGCCGACCTTTCCATACGCAAGGTGGCCGCGTTGGAGGCACTGTCGCGGCGGCAAGAAGCGCTTGATCCCAAGTGGCTCGACAGTATCGCGGTCGAGCCGAACCTATGGCCGACCTCGGCGACAATCGACTGGTACCTCGTGCTCAAGCGCTCACCCAAGCTGCCGCAGCGCGAGGAGCGGATGAAGGCGGCGGAACAAATTCTGCGTTCGCGACTGAACTTCCAGGGCACGACGATGGGCTTTTCGACCGAGAAAACCGATGCGTTGTGGTGGCTTATGGTATCGGCGGATTCCAACGCCAATCGCCTGCTGCTCGCGCTGCTCGACGCACCGGCGTGGAAGGACGACATCCCACGCCTGGTACGCGGCACGCTGGGGCGCATGCAGAGCGGGCACTGGAATACCACGGTGGCCAACGCCTGGGGCGTGCTGGCAATGGAGAAATTTTCGACAGCATTCGAATCCGATCCGGTCACCGGCATGACGAGCGCAACACTCGCTCCCGAACGCTATATCCATACCTGGACGGCAGACGACGGGGCGAAGCCCTTCGACAAGAGGCTTTCCTGGCCGCCACAGCGTGCCGATCTCGCGCTTTCACAAGATGGAAGCGGAAAGCCATGGATCACGCTGCAGAGTATCGCGGCGATCCCGTTGAAAGAGGCGCTCTCGACCGGCTACAAGATCTCCCGTCAGTTAACCGCGGTGCAACAGCAAACCAAGGGCAAATGGAGCCGCGGTGACGTTGCGCGCGTGCACCTCGAAATCGAGGCGCAGTCCGACATGACCTGGGTCGTTGTCGACGACCCGATCCCGTCCGGCAGCACCGCGCTCGGTCGTGGCCTGGGCGGTGATTCGGCGCTCCTGGCGCAGGGAGAGGTCAAGCGCGGAACGGTGTGGCCTGCATTCGAAGAGCGCACCTTCACCGACTATCGCGCCTACTTTCGCTACGTGCCAAAGGGAAAGTTCGAGCTCGAGTACACCGTTCGCCTCAACAATCCTGGGGAATTTCATCTGCCGACGACGCGCGTCGAAGCGATGTACGCCCCGGAGATGTTCGGCGAGCTGCCGAACGCGGACTGGACGGTGCTGCCGTGATGCGTCTTTGGGCCTTCCTCGCCTGCGTCGGCGGCGTTTGGACGCTCGCTGCCCAGGCGGCGACGATGCCTCCCTCATTCGCCGCCGTCAAGGCCGCGTATGTTTCTTCCGAAGCACTCCTGCTCGACCGCCACGGCGCGCCGCTGTCCGAACTGCGCGTCGATAACAAGGTCCGCCGCCTCGACTGGGTTTCGCTTGCCGACGTTTCGCCAACGATGGCCGCGACCCTTATCGCTGCGGAAGACAAGCGCTTCTACGACCACGCCGGCGTGGACTGGCCGGGCCTCGCGGGCGCGGCATGGGATAGTGTCTGGCGCACGCTCGACGGGCGCCGGCCGCGCGGCGGATCGACGATTGCCATGCAGCTCGCAAGCCTTCTCGATCCCGCGTTAATGCCGGAGGGCAACGTGCGGACCTTTGGTCAGAAATGGGACCAGGCGCAGTCCGCACTGGTTCTCGAGCGGTCGTGGAGCAAGGCGCAGATCCTCGAGGCCTACCTCAACCTTGCGTCCTACCGCGGCGAACTCACCGGCCTGAGCGCGGCAACGCACGGGCTCTTCGGCAAGGCGCCTGCCGGCATCGACGCACGCGAAGCGGCGATACTGGTCGCCCTGCTGCGTAACCCCAATGCACCGGCAGCCGCCGTCGCGCAACGCGCCTGCGCGGTCGCCGCACTCGCGGTGGAAACCGATACCATTTCGTGCGAGGAAGTGCGCGCGATTACGACCGTCACCCTCGCCGGCCCCTATCGCATGGCGCCGCGCTGGAACGACGCGGCGCATGTCGCTGCCCGGCTGCTGACGCGCCCGGGTGAGAGACTGTTCAGCACCCTCGATGCCGATTTACAGCGTTACGCCACCACAACGCTTCGCGATCATCTCGCCGAGTTGGCTGAACGCGGCGTGGGCGATGGCGCAGTGGTCGTGCTCGACAACGACAGCGGCGATGTGCTGGCCTATGTCGGCAGCGCGGGGCCGACCTCCTCTGCGCCGCAGGTTGACGGCGCGATCGCGCTGCGCCAGCCGGGATCGGCGCTGAAGCCCTTCCTCTATGCCCTGGCGCTTGACTCCAAGCTTCTTACCGCGGCCTCGCTGGTCGACGACAGCCCGGTGGCGATTGCGACCGCCCGCGGCATGTATGTGCCGCAAAACTATGACCGCGATTTTCATGGGCTGGTGAGCGTGCGCACCGCGCTGGCGAGCTCGCTCAACGTGCCGGCGGTGCGCACGTTGGAACTCGTCGGGCTAGACCGCTTTCTCGATGCACTGAAGAACCTGGGCCTGGACACGCTCACGCACGATGACGAGTTCTACGGCGCAGCGTTGGCGCTGGGCGATGCCGACGTGACGCTGCTGTCGTTGACCAACGCCTATCGGGCGCTGGCAAACGGAGGCGTCGTCGGCGCGCCGCGATTCGTTCCTGGCCCGCGCGCGGCATCCGTCGCTACCCCATCGCGACGCGTGTTCGGCGCTGCGGCAAGTTATATCATCGCCGACATCCTCTCCGATCGTGGCGCCCGCGCCCTCTCCTTCGGGCTGGAGAACCCGCTGGCCACACGCGTGTGGAGCGCGGTCAAGACCGGGACCAGCAAGGACATGCGCGATAACTGGTGCATAGGCTTCACGTCGCGCTACACGGTCGGTGTGTGGGTGGGCAACTTTTCCGGCGCGCCGATGCGCGATGTCTCCGGCGTTACCGGCGCCGCGCCGATTTGGCGCGACCTCGTGCATCGGTTGCAGGCAACCGCGCCTTCGGCACAACCCGCGGCGCCCGCGGGTATCACGCGCATCAGCGTCTGGTTCGACCCTGCGGTGGAGCCGCAGCGAAGGGAGTGGTTCCTGCGCGGAACAGAGATGGGTGTCGTCGAGAGCAATGCCAGTGGCACGGCCGACGCGGCTGCGAGCGCAACACCCCATATCCGCTATCCGGCTGCAGACACCGTCATAGCGCTCGATCCCGATATTCCCAACGGTGCCCAGCGCGTCGTGTTCGAGGCCTCGCCGGCAATCGACGGCCTGCACTGGCGCCTCGACGGCACCACGGTCGCGAACACCGACTCGCACAGTCGCGCCGACTGGACGCCGGCGCCTGGGAAGCACACCTTGGCGCTTCTCGCCGTGGATGGCCGCACGCTGGCAACGGTTGCCTTTGAAGTACGTGGCAGTCTCGCTGCCGGGCGGTGACACCCGCCGCGCGCGCGGTCATGGCACCTATAGACCGCCGGGCCCCTGTTCTCCGAGCGCGACGTCGACCGTCATTTCCTTGGTAAGAGGTTCCAACGCCCGCCGCAGTTCGTCGATCGGAACGCTCTCCGGCACCACCAGAAGCGCCTTCACCCTGAACAGGAGTTCGGAGGGGGTCGCGCCCTCAACGATCTCCGTATGGAGATCCTCGATGCTGATGCGTCGCCGGGCAAGACTGCCCGACAGTTCGCTCACGATCCCGAGTCGATCGTGACCGGCCAGCTCGAGCTTGACGACACGGCGCCCGGCAGGAACCGGTATCGCGTCCTGCTTGGCGATGGCAACATGTACTCCCGACCGTTGCAATCCATCTAGCGCCGCGGACAGCGACTCTGCGTTCGACGGTGGCACCTCAAAGTGCACCAGACCAGCGAACTGGCCGGCAAGGGTCGCGATGCGGCTACCAGCCCAGTTGGCGCCGAAGCCCTGGGCCCGTTCCGAGAGCAGGCTGACGATTCCAGGACGATCGGGACCCGTGACCGTCGCCACCAGAGAGGTCAGCCCCGATTTTCCCTGCTCGGTCAACGAAACGGTCCTGCGGATCATCGGTGCTTTGGTCGCGAAGCGCTCGTCTTGCGGCTTGGCCGGGACTTCACCATACTGCCGCGCGTGCCGGACTACCTGCGTCAGCAGCTCGAGGCCCATTGGCGCGAGCGCGCGCTCCCACAGCTCGCGCGCCGTCTCACCTTTGACGACGAAGCACCAGTCCTGCGCGGCGATGGCGCCGGCGTCCATGGTTTCGGCCAGGTGATAGACCGAGCCGCCGGCAATGGGATCGCCTTCCAAGATGGTCCACTCGACGGCGGCGATCCCGCGATGCCGCGGCAACAGCGATGGATGATAGCCAACGCCACCCAGGCGCGAACGCGCAAGCGCCTCATGGCTTACCCGTGCGTGCGTATGAGCGGCCACGATGAGCTCCGTCTCGTCCGCAATCGCCTCTGCCGGCACATGCTTGGGGTCCGCGAGCAGGTGGACGGGCACTCCTGCTGCCTGTGCAGCCAGAGCGAGACGGTCGTCGCCCGCGGGTGCAACCACGCGCGCGATTTCGGCACCGTCCGAACATAGCACCTCGAACACCTTGGCGCCGAAAAAGCGCGATCCCACCAGAGTGCATCTCATCGCCGCAAGGCCTCAGCCGCGGTATCGGGAAGGTGCGAGGGCGAGACCCGGGCGAACGACCAACGCTCGGAAGTTATGTTTGTTTTCACTTGTTTCGACTCGCGCAAACGCGTCGTGGGGGAGGATAGGAACGGCAGCGGCGGCACAATTTTAGGCATTAAGTTGCAGCGTGCCTAGTGCGTAGGGCCGGCCCGCGACAATTGTCAGATGGCCCACCAAGTGCGGCGCTGCCTCATGCCGCTTACCCCTGAAGCGGTAAGCTTTTCACCCGCCGCAACAGGCATTAAGCTCGCTCGAGCCAGTCACCCTTCAGGGAGAGTCCATGCAATCGATACCGATCGGGGCCGCAGGTTCGTTCACTCTTTTCGTGCTGCCCGAGCACCTCGCGAGCCGTTTCAAGGATGCGACGTTGCCCCCGGTTCTGGCAACGCCGGTCATGATCATGGTCATGGAGAACGCGGCGCTCAATGCGATCAAACCGTACCTTGACGCGGGCGAAAGCGCGCTCGGCACACGGGTCGACGTACGCCATCTGGCGGCCACCCCGGCGGGTCGGCGGGTCACCGGCGAGGCGAAGGTCACCAAGATTGATGGACGGCGCGTCGAGTTCTCGATTCGCGCGACCGAAGGGACCGAGGAGATTGGCGTCGGCACACACGAACGCATGGTAATCAATCTGGCGAGATTGTCCGAAAGAATGAAGGCAAAGTTCGGCTAGCGATGCGACAATCTTCCCCGTGTTCCACGTCGCGCCCGAACGCGTAGCTTCCGAAGACCAGCCGGTGCCTCCAGGAAGACTTGGTGGCGCGCGGCTTTCGCGTTGCGCCTGCCTGCTTGCTGCGGCCATTTTGCCAGGCGCCCTCCGCCCTCGGTCGCTCCCTCGCTTATGACCGTTCCAAAATTACCTTGGATCTTTGCGGGAGCTATTTTTGCGATGGCCAGCGTTGCCATCCATTATGAAGTCAAGATCGCCATGCACCAGCGCTCAGGGTCGGTGCAAGCTTTGGGGCAGCTCAAGGTGAGCGAGCCTGCCCCTGACTTCACTTTGCAGGACCTATCAGGCCAAACGGTAAAGTTAAGTTCGTTCCGTGGTAGGGCCGTTTACATCGATTTCTGGGCGACGTGGTGTGGGCCATGCAAGGCGGCGCTGCCCGGGTTGCAAGAATTGACGGACGAGTTCAAGAACCAGGGCCTGGAGATCGTCACCATCGACCAAGGCGAAGGCCTGGACCAAGTGCGGTCGTTCATCGAGCGAAAAAAATACTCATTCCAGGTCCTGCTCGATCCGGACAGCGCCGTGGGCAATATCTACGGTGTTCGAGCGCTGCCGACGTCCGTGTTTATTGACAGGAATGGCATCGTGCAGTCGATCTCGGTTGGCAACATGTCGACGGCGGACGACATACGGAAGCGGTTCGATCGGATGCCCAAGGGATAGCTCCCATGTCGGCTATTCGCACCGAAAATTTGAGCAAGACCTACAAGACGGCCTGGGGAAAGAAAGAAACCTCTGCGGTAAGGATGTTGAATCTGGAGGTCAAGCAGGGCGAGGTCTTCGGCCTGCTGGGGCCCAACGGGGCGGGAAAGACGAGCACGATCCACCTGTTGCTCAACCTGATCCGCCCGACAACGGGCGTCGCGTTTCTGTTTGATCGACCGGTAACCGACACGGAAGTGCATCGACGACTCGGCTATCTGCCGGAGTCGGTCAACCTGCACAGTTACTATCGGGGCAGGGCATTGCTCAATTTCTATGCTGCCCTGTGTGGTGTTCCGGTCGAGCAACGCGAACACCGCGTTGCGGAGGTTCTGAAGCTGCTCGACCTCGAAGACGCGGCGGAAAAGCAGGTGGCCAAGTATTCCAAGGGCATGGCTCAGCGAATCGGTGTCGCGCAGGCGATGTTGCACGACCCGGACTTGTTGATCCTGGATGAGCCCACCGCCAGTCTCGACCCGATCGCACGGCACCGTTTCCGCGAGCTTCTGCTTGAACTCAAAGGTCGCGGAAAGACCATCCTGATCAGCTCGCACATCCTCTCGGAAGTCGAGTCGGTTTGCGATCGAGTGGCCATTCTCGAGAACG
>Ga0302324_100014567_pt1 | contig 15844 bp, 16 predicted proteins | sample Palsa_T0_1_FD_201949 | JGI IMG/M metagenome (GOLD analysis project Ga0302324, IMG submission 201949) | Peat permafrost microbial communities from Stordalen Mire near Abisko, Sweden - Palsa_T0_1 | ecosystem: Environmental > Terrestrial > Soil > Palsa > Peat permafrost | place: Sweden: Abisko...
CTAGCGGAAACAGTCAGATGACGAATATTCGAATCAAACGGGCTTACGAAGAGCCGGACAGGGAGGACGGAACGCGGATTCTCGTGGATCGGCTTTGGCCAAGAGGCCTGACGAAGGAGAAGGCGAAGGTCGATCTCTGGTTAAAGGGCGTGGCGCCAAGCACGGAACTTCGAAAGTGGTTTGCGCACGATCCAGGCAAGTGGGCGGAGTTTCAATCGCGCTACCGGGAGGAACTCAAAAGGAACGAAGAACAGGTCTCGTTCTTAAGACGAGAGGCGGCGAAAGGTACTGTCACGTTAGTCTATGGCGCCAAAGATCGGCAGCACAACGAAGCCGTGATCCTGCAGAGACTCCTCACTACGAAATGAACTTGCTTTTCGAGGGCACGTGCGCCGGCCGGGATGGTTACGGCCAGCTTCACTTATCGACCGCTAAGGGCCACCGCCTCGAATAGCTCGCGATAGGTGTCTGTCAATTTACCGATGGTGAAGGCGCGGTTCAGGCCGCTCGGACTGGGTAATACCCAGACTGTAGATCTGCGGAGTGCAGTTGGCTGTAATCCCCAGGACAGGTCTCGCTGGTTCAGAAACACTGAACACGCCGGCTTCCCCAGGAATGCCAGGTATCTGGGCCTGTACTTGGCGACTTTGCGCTCGAAAGCAGGCTGGGCGGCGATGTAGTCGGCTCGGGTCAGGTCTGTTGCGCTGACAGTCGGCCGAGCAACCGCGGAGGTGATTCCATAGCCGTAATCGAGCAAGAGGCGCGCCTCGTCTGGCTCTAGTTGCCGGTCGGTGAAGCCTGCCAGATGAAGCACGCGCCAAAAGCGATTAGTCCGATTGGCGAAGTGGAGTCCGACCGAAGCAGACCGCATTCCAGGATTGATTCCACAGAAGACTATATCGAGGGAAGTCGAAATGACGTCAGTCAGGCCAATTGGACTCTTTTGGAGACTGGAAGACATAGCCTCAGAACACCTTTACTGGTTGGCATGGGTTTCATTTGCCTGTTACCTCGCAAGCCTACGGCTCGGCTTAGCATGACCGCGAAAATGGGTTCACGAAATCAATCGGGGTCATTGTTTGAGCAATCTTTTGGGCCCGCTGATGTGTTCATTGCCACGTTCGTAGAAGCGTAATAAGCGGTCCGCTGCGTGAGTCAAACCAATCCGCACGCTCTTGCCGATCGGGCCAGACCTGGACGCGGTTGCGGCCAGCCAAAGAGAAGAATCTGGACTGCACAAGTCCAATCCATCGTCCCTGAGGTCAACCTTCAATGCCTTGGTCAATCGTCCGGGCCCCCTTCCTGTATCGAGCCATTGTTTCCTTTGACGCATGCTATCCATGGGTTCGAAACCGTCAAGAGGCTCAATAGAGCGTAACAAGACTCCCGCGCCAACTCCGGCTCTTTCGCTTGTCACATTCAATAAGAACGAGACGCCATAGGCGAGATAAACATAGGCGTATCCACGTTCAAGAAAAAGAGTGCTGTTGCGTGGTGTCCTGCCCCGGAAAGCATGTCCGGCCGCGTCGCCAACGGGATACGCCTCCGTTTCGACAATGCGACCGCTTAGCCTGCCGTCCGGAGTGTCATGAACGATGATCTTCCCGATCAAATAGCGCGCTAGCTCCACAGTGTCGACAGGAAGGTCCGAACGCAAAAGCCGTCGAAGGCCCTCGATAGCGTCGTGTCTCGTCAGTAACTGTCCCGCAGAAGGCATTGATCCATTCAACAGACTGCGAACGATGCGCGCCAGCGCGATCCGATCAGATTCGACCGGACTTCTTGATTGAGCCAGAGACCAGGATACGAATCAATTGGACAAAAGTACCGATCGATACCTTGGTATCAATCGGAGCAATCATGATCTCTTAGATTGACAGCCAAGGCCCGAGCTCATGGCGCTTTGCAGTAGGCAATAGCGGCGAGCGATTTCGCCGACAACGCGCGCCAAGCCCTAGCTCCCCTTTGCACCGGGTGCCAGTGGCGCTGTCTGCTGCTTTGGCCGCCGGTGCTCGTTTCGTCCATCTTCGGCGCACGATATAATTCGGCATCGCTTGAATCGGCACGTTCGAGGCGAGTGGGCCCATAGGTTTCCCCTGAATTCTCCTGAGAGCCATATTCCTGATCCGTTGGTCCCGCGTTCTTTCATTGATCGCATTCCAACGCCAGCCCGATCCGGCTTGCCGGGTGGCTCCCCTGATTCATCCACCATGGGCCGCAGGCCTTTTCCGCGTTGCCGCCGAGCGGGAGGATCTGGAGATGGAGCCTGGCAAAAGGGAGTTGATCGAGTCAGTGTTTACCGGTGACAGCGAGATGGCCACGCGTATGCGCGCGCTCGACTGGTCGGCTACGCCGCTCGGCCCCGTGGAACAATGGCCGCAAGCCCTGCGAACGAGCGTACGAATCGTGCTCGACAGCGCACGCGCATTTGAACAGGAGCGCCAGCCGGAAGTCGAAAAACTGCGCGCTAGCGAACAGAGATTGGCGGAGACCAGCCGCCTTTACCGTGAGCAGCAGCAAGCCGCAACAAAGTTGCAAATCCAAGTCGATCTACTGCAACAACTTCCAGTCGCTGCATGGACGCTCAATCCTGATGGAACACCTGATTTCGTGAATCGGGTTTGGCTTGAATTCGCCGGTCAAACTCTCGAATTCGTCCGGTCAAATCCTGAGGCCTGGATGAACGCGGTCCACCCTGAAGATCGGGACAAAGTAATCAGGACCTTCTGGGAGGGCGTGAGTTCGGGACGCGGGTTTGTGTTCGAAAACAGGAGTTTGCGCGCTCACGATGGAGCCTATCGCTGGCACCTTCAGCAGGCCGTGCCCTTGCACGATGCGCATGGAAACGTCATCAAATTCGTCGGTACCACCACTGACATCGACGATCAGAAGCGGGTGGAAGAGTCTCTCGCCGCACTCGACAGCGCCAAGACAACGTTTTTCAGCAACGTCAGCCACGAGTTCCGAACGCCGTTGACGCTGATGCTCGGCCCACTTGAGGAAATTCAGAAGGAAGCGAGGGAGCGGCTGAGTCCCGAACGTGACGAGCTGCTGGCCACGGTGCGCCGCAACGGCCTCAGACTGCTCAAGCTCGTCAACACGCTCTTGGATTTCTCGCGTATGGAAGCCGGTCGCGCGCAGACGTCCTATCAGCCGACGGACCTGGCAAGTTTCACCTCAGAAATCGCGAGCGCGTTTGACTCGGCGATGAAGAACGCCGGGCTCTGCTTCTCAGTAGAGTGCCTGCCCATCGCCGACCCGGTGTACGTGGATCGCGACATGTGGGAGAAGATTGTTTTGAATCTGCTTTCCAATGCTTATAAGTTCACGTTCGAAGGCGATGTTGCTCTCACATTGAAATCCCTGGACGGCGCAGTGGAATTACAGGTCCGCGACACCGGCGTGGGCATACCCGAAGAGCATCGCGAGCACGTGTTCGAGCGCTTTCACAGAATTGAGAGCACCCGGGTCAGGACCTACGAGGGCACGGGGATCGGACTGGCGCTGGTTCAGGAACTGGTGAAATTGCACGGCGGCGGTGTGCGCGTGGAGAGCGCCGTTGGCGCTGGCAGCACATTCACCGTGACGATCCCGAGCGGCACGGACCACCTGCCGGCGGAACGCATTCAGGCCGCACAAACGTTCGCCTCCACCACAATTCGAGCCGAATCTTATGTCGAAGAGCTGAAACAGTGGTTGGGAATCGAACCGGGGTTGGCGGTCGATGCGGCAATGCTTCCCAAACAAGCTACGCTCGCCCCCAGCCTGGAACCCCCACCTTCGGGGAAGCGCGAACTGATCGTCTTGGCCGATGACAATGCGGACATGCGCCACTACCTGACACGCCTGCTGAGCAAACGATATGAGGTGCACGCGGCTGCTGACGGCCTCCAGGCGCTGGAAGTCACTCGGAAATTGCGCCCAGTTCTCGTGCTGGCGGACGTCATGATGCCAGAGCTGGACGGATTTGGTTTACTCCGAGCCATTCGCGAGGACTCCTCCCTTGCAAGTACCCCGGTAATCCTGGTGTCGGCGCGGGCAGGCGAAGAGTCGCGCGTGGAAGGACTCGAGGCCGACGCCGACGACTATCTCATCAAGCCATTCGCTGCGCGGGAGTTGCTGGCGCGTGTAGCGGCACATGTCAAAATGGCCAGTCTTCGCCGCGAAACTGCAGAACGCGAAGAACGGATGCACAGTGAGGCGGAGCTCGAACGCGAGAAACTGCACGCCAGCGAAGAACGGTTGGCCGAAACGAGCCGCCTTTACCGTGAGTTGCAGCGGGCCGATGCAGAATTGCAACTACAAGTTGCGCTGCAGCAGCAGCTTCCTGTGTCCGCCTGGACGCTCAAGCCCGATGGGACACCTGATTTCGTAAATCGGGTCTGGCTTGAGTTCACAGGTCAGACCCTTGATTTCGTCCGGTCGCATCCTGAGGCCTGGATGACCGCGGTCCATCCTGAGGATCGGGAGACGGCAGCCACAGGCATTTGGGAGGGGGTACGCTCGGGAAAGGGTTTTGCGTTTGAAACCAGGACCCTCCGCGCTCAGGACGGGACATATCGCTGGCACCTCAATCAAGCTGTGGTCTTGCGCGATGCAGAAGGAAGAGTCCTCAAATTCGTCGGTACGACAACCGACATCGACGACCAGAAGCGTACTCAAGAGGCTTTGCGCCAGGCCGAGCGGAAATTCCGCGGGCTTCTGGAATCCGCTCCGGATGCCGTGATCGTAATGAATCGCCAAGGAAGGATCGTGCTGGTCAATGCTCAAGTGGAGAAACTGTTTGGCTACCAGCGGCAGGACCTCCTGGGGCAAGAGGTTGAAAAACTGGTGCCAGAACGATTTCGTGGACGACACCCCCAACACCGCGATGGGTTCTTCGCCCAGCCACGGGTGCGGCCGATGGGTGAAGGTCTGGGACTGTTCGGACGGCGGAAAAACGGAACCGAATTTCCCGTGGAAATCAGTCTCAGTCCGCTGGAGACGGAGGATGGCACGCTCGTCTCCGGCGCGGTACGCGACGTCACCGAACGCATGCGCACCGAAGAGGCTTTGCGCCAGGCGCAGGGCGATCTTGCACGCATCAACAGGGTGACAACCATGGGAGAGTTAACGGCATCCTTGGCTCATGAAATCAGTCAACCGATCAGTGGTGCTATCACCAACGCCAACGTCTGCCTGCGAAAACTCGAGAGCGATAATCCCGATCTCGATGAAGTGCGCGCAGCTGTCACCAGATTTGGAAGAGATGCACGACGTGCTGCTGAGATTGTCGGCAGGATTCGCTCACAATTCGAGAAGGGCTCCGTGAATCCAGAGACTCTTGGTGTAAGCGAGATGATTCGAGAAACAGTCGCCCTCCTGCGCGACGAGGCGATGAGATACAACATATCGGTGAGGACAGAACTGGCGGCCGACCTCCCTCAGATCGCCGGAGATCGCGTGCAATTGCAGCAGGTCGCGATGAATCTGATTGTCAACAGCATCGAAGCGATGAAGGACGTTGAAGGAACACGAGAATTGGTCGTCCTGTCGCGGCGAGCTGAAAACGAACAGATTCTCGTATCAGTGAGTGATACCGGCGTGGGGTTTCCGTCGCAAATCGCGGAACAGATTTTCGATCCGTTCTTTACGACCAAACCCCACGGCACCGGCATGGGACTTCGCATCAGCCGTTCAATCATTGAGTCTCACGGTGGGCGCTTGTGGGCGGTCGGTTCCCCTGGGTGCGGCGCAACTTTTCACTTGAACCTGCCCGCCGCGATTTCAAGCCATAGATAACCTCAGTCCGGATTAGCAACTAAGGATCACGATCGCCATCAGCGCGGGTGTCAGCACAGCCTGGCCGGTCATCGCCAGACCGACGGCCAGCAGTAATAGCTCAAGTCGCATGAGTTTGCTTGACCGATACCAAAGTATTCGCCAATACCATCGTCCAATGGACTCTCTTCTTTATGTCTGGCTTAATCGAAACGAAAGGGCGCGCCCCGGCACCGCCAATGCGGTGAGAAAGATGGAACGTAACTCTTATCAAACGGAGGGGGTAGTCGAACGATGGATCAAGCTATGCGTCGCGACCATAAAGAACTTCTTGAGAGTCTCGTCGGCGGCAAGCTGCCGCGAAATCTAAGCTGGAGCTTAGTCGTTGATTTGATCGGGCAGATCGGCGAGGCACAACCACGCGGAAACGACGAGTTTATCTTCACGGTCGGCTCACAGAGAAGTTTCTTCAAGCGTCCCAGCGGGCATAATCTCGCGGTGGAGGAAGTATCTCGACTACGCAGGTTTCTGAGAGAGGCCGGCGCTCCTGGGGTGCCCACCAGAGCATTCAAAATCGGACGAATGGTCGTGGCCATCGACCATCATGTTGCCCACGTTTATCACGATTCGGGGGACGGGCGGCCTCAAGGCGAAGTCGCTGTGAAACCGTATGATCCCTTCGGCTTCCACCATCATTTGATCCACCGAAAGGAAGCTCACTACAAAGGCGATCGCGTTCCCGAGGAAGACTGGTATTACGAGGAGATCGCCATGGACCTTGTACACGCCGAAGAGATCGTCCTGATCGGACATGGGACGGGGAAAAGCAGCGCGGTCGAGTTCCTGACGGAGTATCTCAAAGCCCATCGTCCCGAGGAGTTTCAGCGAATTGTCGCCACCGAGACTGCAGATCTATCCGCTTTGACGGAGCCGCAGATTGAGGAGATCGCGAAGAGGCTAATTGGGGCCGCCATCAATTCCGCTTGAAGAAAATGCGTGTCTCCCTCGGGGCTAGCCCGCCTGGCTTTCGGGCTTGCGCATCAACCTGGGTCAACCGCTCCATACCAAGGGATCGATCAATAGCTTCGTACAATTGATTCGCCACCCGAGTTTTGGCTTAGTCGAATCCTTATAGCGGAACCCAGGGGATTTCTCGCATAAAGCGTGATTATAGGAACGATGAACCAGCCGTATTGGAGGATGTTATGGCTACTCACCAACAGCAACCGCCCGCCGGTCAGACACTTGCGGAAGTCATCGGGTCGTCCACGATGCGCTCGAAAAGAGCATCGACAAAGAGATTTCGGAATGAACAATGGGGGCGGAGAATCGAGGAAGACTGGCAGCGGCACTTAGAGGCTTTGCGACAGTGTATCTGTGACCTTCTCATCGGGAATCGCCACCTTACGGAGGCAGGGATGCCCGTGCCAGCCAACTCTTCATCGTATTCGCGTCCACAAGACCCGCTTGCTGGAACTGAAGGCTACCGCGAGTGAAAACGGCGAAGTTCGGGATTCCTCGGACGTTGTACCGTGAAGCAAGCTCCGGAAACCGTTCCGTGTCGACCTTTAGGATGACTGCGCGGCCGGCGAGGTCTCGCGCGACCTGTGCAACATGCGGCGCCGCCGTCCGGCAGGGGCCGCACCAGGCCGCCCAGAAATCGACAAGTACAGGAACCTTGCTGTCACGAACGATCCTATCGAATTCTTCGGGGTTCACCTCTATGGGCTCTGCCATTGCCGGTAGCGTTGCTTTGCATGCACCGCATCTTCCTATGTCCGCAAGGTGTTTCGCCGGAATTCGATTCGGCTTTCCGCAAGATGGGCAATTCCGGATGATAGTCAAGATAGAGTCCCCTGAGACCAATGCACTCGCTCACACCATCAACGACGACCAGTTCGAAGATCGCCGGCTCGCATTCATCCCGCATGATACCAGCAAGGCCTCGCCAGCCTTCAGGGCGAAGATCCGGGAGAGATCCAGCTCAACGCATCTCGTACGGGTGGAAGATGTAGTCCTTCGCCTTCACAGCCGTGTGGCAAGCGTTGCCGCAGTCTGAAAGGCTTTTGGCATCGGCCGTGAACTTGCCCGACACGGCATCGTAGTTGAACACCGCGTACCCCCACCCGCCGGTTTTCGGAAATCTCTTACTGTCCTTTTCCATGATGAAGGCCTGGGTAAAGACGTCTGGCACATCCACCGCGAATTGGGCCTCCGTGCTCTTCTTCTGCTTCCACTGGAGCTTCACGATCATGGAGCCCTCCGGGAAAGGCTGGCCGTTGCCGGGAATGCCGGCCTTGTACGCCTTGATCATTTTCGGATTGGCGACGATCACCTTGAGAATTTCGTCTTGCCGGGCGGAGGAGGCGACAGGCCAGTCCTCGTATCCCCTGAAGTCGGAGAACGCGATCCCACCTGGCGAGATTAGCGAGTACTTATCCTGCGGGTTATCGGCCGCGAGGAGAAGGGCAGCGAGCGCTGTCACGACTGTCACAAAGATCGTGAGGCCCGCGAGACGTTTCACGGCCGCCCCGGCTTCTGTCATTTGCTGCTCTTGCGCAATGGGCTTCGTTACAAGTTCAGACATGCTGCCTTCTCCTTCACAAAAAGGTCTTCCAACCGGGGCCAAAGTGCACTTCAAACAATCGTTATTGGGCCAGACGTCGGAGTCTAAAGCAATTGGACTATGGTATTGGCGATACCTTCGTATCAAGCGGTCGAGAGCAGGGTTGCTTCGTTTGACGGGTTTTCGGGACTGCCTGTTTGGAGAAAAGCCGTATGCCTCAGGCATACGAAAGTATGGGCGATACCATCGTCCAATTGCGCAGCCATCGTTGTTCTGGCTTAATCGCCACGGGAAGTGAGACGAGGTGATGGAAATGAAACTCTCGCAGATGTACCGAATGCCTTTGATCGCAACGATGATCCTAATGCTGTCGTCCGGACTCGACATTAGAGGATTCGCTCAGGCGAATTCCCTGCAGGGGGTCAAAAACATTGTTCTGGTTCACGGCGCCTGGGCGGATGGATCGTGCTGGTCCAAGGTAATTGCCCTCCTCGAAGCGAAGGGTTTTCATGTAGTCGCTGTGCAGAATCCTTTGACGTCGCTGGCTGACGATGTGGCGGCGACGAAGCGGATCATCGCGTTGCAGGACGGTCCAGTAATACTAGTCGGCCATTCGTATGCAGGCGTGGTGATTACCGAAGCGGGCAACGACCCAAAGGTTGTCGGATTGGTCTATGTGCCGGCGTTCGCGCCCGGGGAAGGTGAATCCATCAATTCCGTCAGCAAGCCGTATCCGCCCGCTCCGCTGGGCAGCGAGCTCCGGCCCGACGCTCAAGGTTTTCTAACGGCGACTCGAAAAGGAATTGCCGAAGACATGGCGCAGGATCTCACGCCCGGAGAGCAGCGTATACTCGCGGCGACGCAGGGACAGACGGCGGCGGCTGTTTTCGGAGCCACAGTCACTCGAGCTGCGTGGAAGAGCAAGCCGTCATGGGCCTTGATCGCGGGCAACGACCGGGCGATTCCGCCGGAACTCGAGAAAGACGAGGCAGCGAACATAAAGGCAACTTCAATCACCCAGGCGGCTAATCATCTGGCCATGCTGTCTCATCCGCGGGAAGTGGCGGAGTTGATCGAGCAAGCGGCGGCGAAAGCCAAATAGAAGCGATCAATGAAGGCAAGTTCAAATGAGCAAAAGGGTATTCCGGAAAGGGAGCAACCAATATGAAACGAATTTCTTTCTTGCTGGCTGCGCTCCTTGCGGCGGTTGGCTTCGTCGCCTCCAGCTCTCCTGCATCCGGACGAGACGATGGAGGGGCTGCCCCGATCTTCGGGATAAAGATCTTTCCCGGGTACCGCGACTGGAGACTGATCTCCGTGGCTCACGAGGAAGGCAGTCTCAACGATATTCGAGCCATCCTCGGCAACGACGTAGCGATTAAGGCGTATCGGGAACACAAACTTCCGTTTCCGGACGGCACGGTCATCGCCCGCATCGCCTGGAAAGACGTGCCGTCGGAGGAAAACAACAAAGTCTTTGGCCGGGCCCAATCTTTCGTGGCCGGACCCGCTCCTGAGTGGTACCTGCAGTTTATGGTCAAGGACTCCAAGAAGTTCGGGGCAACGGCCGGCTGGGGGTTCGCTCAATTTGATAAAGAGGGCAAGCCTGCCGACGAGGCGAAGCTGAAAACCTGTTTTCCTTGCCACCAGCCATTCCAAGCTGGCGACTTTGTTTTCACTCGTTACGCACCGTAGGAGTGCAGGAAAAGGAGTTCCTTCGTGTCACCTGTGAAGGGGGGAATCACATCCACTTCGATCGATACGAAAGCATTCGCCAAGTAGGCTGTCTATATCGCTTGAGCAAGCTCAGGCGGTTATTTAGGCCGCTGTAGCAGAGGCCAGGAAGCGGAATTGGAAAATCAACGTAGCAGTAGCGGATTCCGGTGGTAACTTAGTCGCCTTCCAACGGATGGACGGCGCGATGCTCGCCTCCATTCAGATTGCGGAACCCAAGGCGCGAGCAGCTGTCACATTTCGGCGCCCGACGAAGGTCTTCGAGGATGGTGTTCAGCTTATGCATCTCAATTATTTGCTCGCGTTCGACGGGATCATTGCGTCGCGAGGCGGTATTCCACTAATTGACAATGGTGCTATTATCGGCGCAATCGGTTGTTCGGGGGGACGGATTCGCAGGACGGGATCGTAAGCGAGGCAGGGGCGGCGGTAATCAACAAGCTGCCGGCCGGGATCGAATGAGTCAGGCAATGATGGAAACAGAGTCGGCCATTGGCAGGAAGGAATATAAGTGACGGAGTCAAAGCTGCGATCGATAATCACACCGGACCCGCAGGATGAGCTATTTCCGGTTCTGACCCCAGCACAGATCGACCGCATCCGGCCGTACGGCACGGCGAGAACAGTTCGGGCCGGAGAGATCCTGTTTGAAGCAGGGGATTTGGGAATACCCTGCTTTGTTGTGGTTTCAGGAAAGCTCGATATTGTCATAACGAGGCTCTCCGGCGAGCACGTATTTGCGACCCATGGTCCGGGAAATTTTTCCGGAGACATGGTCTTGATCTCCGGAACCGGATCTATGGCGCGCGGACGGGTTGCCGAGCCGGGAGAGTTCCTTGAGGTGGCCACGGATGGCTTGCGTTCGCTCATCGCGAAAGATGCCGAACTGAGCGATATCTTCATGCGCGCTTTCATCCATCGGCGGCTCGCGCTCATTGCAGGTGGATTGGGTAACGTCGTTATCCTCGGGTCGCGTCACTCGGCTAATACACTGCGGTTGCGGGAGTTTCTCACCCGCAACGGACACCCGCACGCATATGTGGACCTTGACACTGACACAACCGCTCAGGAGCTGCTCGATCGCTTTAACGTGAAGATCGACGAGATACCTGTTGTGATTTGCAGCGGAAAGGCCGTGCAGCGCAATCCCACGACGCAGCAGTTGGCTCACTGCCTGGGACTCTCGGGCAAAGTCGATGAATCGCACATTCTCGATGTCGCCATCGTGGGCGCAGGTCCGGCCGGGTTGGCGGCCGCGGTTTACGCAGCCTCTGAAGGCCTGGACACTGTCGTGATCGAAGCTGACTTTCCCGGTGGACAGGCGGGCTCGAGCTCGAAGATTGAGAACTACCTTGGCTTCCCTACCGGCGTCTCCGGTCTGGAACTCACGCGCCGCGGCGTTGTTCAGGCGGAAAAATTCGGCGCTCAGATGATGGTGGGACAGCGCGTGGTCAAGCTCCAATGCGATCGGAGACCATACCAGCTCACGCTGGAGAATGGCGACATTCTGCAGGCTCGCAGCATCATCATCGCCTCTGGAGCCCAATACAATACGCCGAAGGTAGCCAACCTGAAGAGCTTCGAAGGAAATGGAATCTATTACGCAGCCACATTCATGGAATCGCAACTCTGCGGGGGGGATGAGGTCGTCGTCATCGGCGGAGGAAACTCGGCCGGCCAGGCTGCCATTTTCCTGGCGGAAACTGCCCAGAGGGTCTATATGCTGGTTCGCGGAAGATCCCTTTCCGAGACGATGTCGCGCTATCTGACGCAAAGGATTACAACGCATCCGGGGATCGAGATGCATCTGGAAACTGAGCTTGTGTCTTTAGAGGGCGAATCGCACCTGGAGCGCGTGACCTGGTTAGAACGGTCGTCAGGGGAGAGAACGACGCGCGAGATCCGGCACGTTTTCGTGATGGCCGGTGCGTCACCGCGCAGCGACTGGTTGCGTGGCTGCGTCGCCCTTGATCAGCAGGGCTTCATTCTTACAGGACGGGACCTTGATCCGGTTCTGGCAAGCGCTCCACAAAAGTGGCCTCTTGGCCGGCCGCCGCAGATGCTTGAGACAAGCTTGCCAGCAGTTTTTGCAGTTGGAGACATCCGCTCCGGAAACGTGAAGCGGGTTGCGTCAGCCGTTGGCGAGGGTGCGATCTCGATCCACCTTGTGCATCGCGCCCTGGCGGAAATTTAGAGTCGACGAGTAGGCGATCGTTTGCGTCGAGGTCCCCGCGCATGTCGCCGCTCTCGATTGCGCGCCGAGGCTCGCCAGCCAGTTCGAAGCCCTGAATTGCCTGCAATGTCGCGTTTTCGGCAAGTTCGAGTTCGCCGACTCGCGGCCGGATGAACTTGTTCAACATTCAGTTCCAGGGAAACCACAAGCTTCGCTGCGCAGATCGGGATTGCTGGACTACTGCGGGTGCCCGATCTGCAGGACAATCTTGCCGGGCCTGTGTGGTGCGCCCGCAAGCATGTCCTGTGCCTGGCGCGCCTCCGAAAGCGGCAGGACCGAGCCCACGCGTGCTTTGATTCTGCCCGCGTCAAACAGTGTTGTGAGCGTCTGCAGGCGCGCGGTGGTCACCTCAGCGTAGAAGAAGATGGCCTCTGCCGGCAGCGGTTGGGTGGAGACCGAGGTGACGAGTTTGCCTCCGGGTTTCAACGCAGCAACGCAGCGCTGAAGCGTGTTGCCCCCGACCGTGTCGAGGACGGCATCCACCTGAGGAAGGTTCTGCTCGAATGCGGGCTTACTCGAGTCGATGATGGATTTCACACCCAATAAACGGAGCAGGCCTTCGTCGCCAAGGTGTGCGATCGCAACGACCTGGATCCCGGCGTCTAGGGCCATTTGTGCGGCGTAGGCCCCGACGTTCCCGGCGGCTCCGATGAGCATTATCGTTTGTCCGCGCGTCGCTTCTGCATACTGGAAGAGCATTTGCCAGGCGGTCACCGCAATGACGGGAGCCGATGCCGCTTCTACGTCATTCAGCGATTGTGGTTTGCGGGCGACCATCCCGGCCGTGGCCACGGCGAACTCGGCCTGGGCGCCACAGAACTGCGGGTTGGTGACGCCATAGACTTCGTCGGACGGCGCGAAGTCGGTAACGCCAAGGCCGACATTGTCGACGACACCGGAGAAGTCCGAACCGAGAGTGAGCGGAGGTTGCGGGCTGACCTTGCTCTTGCCCTCACGAATGATCGCGTCCCAGGGCGCGACGCCCGCTGCCATCACGCGCACCAGAACTTCGCCGGGGCCCGGCGACGGCACGGGCACATCCTCGACGACTATGACATCGGGCGGCCCGAAGCTATGAATTCTGGCTGCTTTCACGGCCAATTCCTCCTCGCTTTGTGGATGTTGGATGGATCCGCCGGAGGCTCAGGTATCCACCGAGATTGAGTTCGCTGCCAACGGCGGCAGCCGATTTATCCGATATGACCCTAGTTCAGCAGCGATTCCCAGTTGGCCGGCACTCTTCCCGGAGGTCCAGGTACGGGCTGATTTTTGGGATGCGAATGCGGCGGTAGCAAGCCCACACCCTCGATCATCGCCTGCTTCTCGTAATCGTAGAACCAATCCTCTCCCGGCTCGAAGCTGGCAATGATCGGATGCCCCGTTGCCGCGGCATGCTTGGATGCATGCTGGCTCGGAGAACTGTCGCAGCATCCGATGTGCCCGCACTCCGCGCACCGGCGGAGATGAAACCACCAACCTTCCGGCGACACCAGGCATTCCACGCACCCATTGCCGCTCGGCTTCGAAGCGGGGTTGATTCCGCGCTGAATTTTCTTCATTTCGATTTATCCTCGCTCTTGACGTGACGACTTCCGTCTCTCAACTCCCTGGCCAGCGGATTGTGAACTCCGCACCAGGCTTCCGCGCCTCGCATACTCCGCTTGAATTCTCTCAAGCGGCAGCCCGGCTCTGCAATTGGACGATGGTATTGGCGATGCCCCGGCTTTGGAGGCTCACGCGATGGGGGACGCACACTTTTTGGGCGATGTGTCCAATCCGCACTTTGGTATTGGCCGATACCTTCGTCCAATAGACCCGTTGTCCTGCTTCTGGTTTGATGAAGGTGCCGCCGATGGGAGCAGTTGTGAGCGCCCCAGCCGCCGCAATTCACTTCGGGCGGACGCAGTATTGAGATTGGAGTCTTCAATGAGCAGTGTAGAGATCGATCGGAAGGCCTATGAGATGCCCCCCCGAGAGGGAATCAGCATCGCGCATTTTCTGACCGTCGCCGACCTCGACCGGTCGGCTCACTACTACGAAAAGGTCTTCGGCGCTCGCATTCTGAGCATGGGTGACGGCAACGCGCCTCCGTACCTTCAGCTTGCGAACATCTGGATGATTCTGAACGTTGGGGGCGGACCGACCCCCGACAAGCCGACGGTAACGCTCAGCGTCCCCGACCCGAATCACATCAACAGCTTTATGAATTTCCGAGTGGCGGATATTCAAGCCTGCTACGAATTATGGAAAAGTCGAGGTGCGGAGTTCATCACGCCGCCGATACCCAAGTACGGCGAGATCCGCTGCTACATCCGCGATCCTGACGGTTACATTATCGAAGTCGGACAGAGCACGGATCTGACCTACGGTTAACGTGCAGCCCGGATGGGATACAAGAATAAGCGTTGCTGGCCACAACGTTTAGGCGTTGCTGCGGTATGAGTCGATAAGTTCGCCGAATGGATTCGTCGTCGCGCTTCGGCCAGTTCTGCTTTGAACAGTCACTCGCTCCAGCATCGAAAGGAGTACCAAATGGACGGCACAAATGGACCGAATGAGACGGCGCCGGTCGCGTCGGGCAAGCTGAGTCTGAACGTTTTTACCGCCCCTGGAAAGGCAATGGTCGGCGAGCGGCCAAAACCCTTCGGCGAGGCGCTCGGCTTTGACCCGATGACATCGACTTTGATCTTTGGCGAGTACGACGCGGTGCTGGTAGACGCAATGACGACGGTTGCTGAGGCCGAGGCACTCGCGAATTGGATTGCTCTGCACAACCGCAACCTGGAGACCATCTATATAACGCACGCCCACTTCGACCACTTCTACGGTCTGGGCATTCTGCTCGACCGTTTCCCCGGTGCCCGGGCCATAGCGACGCCCAAGGCGCTGAACGCCATGCAGATGTCTTTCACTCCCCTGGTGGAGCGGTTTGCCCGCCGTATGTTTCCTGGGCAAGTGGCGACCAAGCTCGTTGCGCCTGAGCCTTATGAGCACGACACGTTCACTCTCGAAGGCCACGAATTGCGCATCATCGAGCAGGGCCGCACCGACAGTCCCGATTCGACATCTCTCTATGTTCCATCGATCGGCCTGATCGTCGCCGGCGACGTCGTGTACAACCAATGCCACATGTACGTCGGCGACACCACGCCCGAAAGCCGAAAGAATTGGATCGAGGACCTGGATCGGTTGGCGGCGCTGAACCCTGCGATTGTTGTTGCCGGCCATAAGAAGCCTGGCGCGCCCGACTCTCCCTCGGCGATCCAGGAGACCAGGCGTTATCTTGAGGACTTCGATCGGCTGCAGAAAACCGCGACGTCCGACCACGAGCTGTTCGATCAGATGACGGCGCTATACCCGGATTGGGTAGCCAATCAGTCGTGGCTGATGTTTGGATTCCCGGGGGCATAGCCAGCAGAAACAGACTTGATTTCAAAGAGGAGAACAAATTGACAACAAAGGGAAAAGTCCTGGTGCTAGTCTCGAGCGGCTACGGCTTGCCATTGAAAGATGGCAAGGTTTATGCCGGCGCCGGTTACTATCTCAACGAG
>Ga0302324_100014568_pt1 | contig 15843 bp, 9 predicted proteins | sample Palsa_T0_1_FD_201949 | JGI IMG/M metagenome (GOLD analysis project Ga0302324, IMG submission 201949) | Peat permafrost microbial communities from Stordalen Mire near Abisko, Sweden - Palsa_T0_1 | ecosystem: Environmental > Terrestrial > Soil > Palsa > Peat permafrost | place: Sweden: Abisko...
TGGCGGCGTGCAGTTGAGCCTCGGCGGCCCTGACATCGGGCCGTTGTTCGATGATCCTGGCCGGCAGGCTCAGCGGCAGCTCCGGCGGCAGCTGCAGCGCATCGAGCTCGAAGGTCCCGGGTACATCATTGTTCGGCAGGTTGCCGACCAACGCGCGAATCAGATCGCGCGTCTGCTCGAGCTGCTTCTGCAGCGGCGGTAGCGCGCTTTCAGCCTGCGCGAGGGCAGCTTCCTGCGCCGCGACGTCGATGCGCATCGCGAGGCCGAGCCGGAACTGATCGCGCAGGATCTGCAGGGATTTCTCCTCCGCCGCGATGATCTGCCGCGTGGCCTCGATCTGTGCGCGCAGCGATGCTTCCTGGATGGCGGCAGCGACGACGTTGGAGGCCAGCGTGATGTAAGTCGCCGCAAGCTGGAAGCGCTGCGCGTCACTCTGCGCGGCCAGCGATTCCACCTGCCGCCGATTGGAGCCAAAAACGTCAGGCACGAAGCCAACCGTGAGACCGGCGGTGTACAGCTGGTAGTAGAGCGGCGAAGCGGGTGCCGGCGGTTGCCCGAGATTTTCGCCGTTGCCCTGGATGCCCAGGGAACTACCTTGCGTGAAGTTGCCGGCTACTTTGACCCGCTGACCCTGAAGAGCCGAGCCGACACTTGGATAGTAGGAGCCACGCTGCGCCCGTACCAGTTCCCGTGCCTGGGCCAGCGCCGCCTGCGCCGCAGGGATGGTCGGATTGGCCTTGAATGCCTGCGCCACGAGTGCGTCGAGCGCCGGCGAGTGAAACTGCTGCCACCATTCGAACGCCAGCTCGTGTCCTTCGATCAGGTGCTGGACCTCACCGCCATGAATGTCCGAGCCTGCAGTTGCGGAGGGCAGCGGCGTCGGGGCATAGGCCGCATCGGCGGGCGGCCCCGGTCGGTGATAGTCCGGCCCCACGGCACAGCCTGACGCGAGCGTGAGTGATCCGATGTGGAGCGATACCCGACGCCACAGGCTGCAATGGTTGGTCATCAGGGATGATTGTGTGGCGGCGCGCGAAAGCGCGACAACTCGGGAAACACACAGTTGTCCGGCCAGCCGCTTGCCGCCATTGTTCGGGTCGACCCATGTGCAGTCGACCTATGGCATCAGGAGCGGCGATGGACGACCCGAGATCTTTGGATGGGCGCGGCTGGTGGGCGTGGCGGCAGCGGCGCGGGATGAGCGCTGCGGCTCTCATCGTGCTGCTCGCTCTGGGTGCCCTGGGATATCTGCGCCTAGGCGTCGGCAGCGACAGCGCGGCCAGCCCCGGCAAGCCGCCGCCCGACACCGCGGCGCACAGTGGCAGCCAACCCAATACTGGCAGCCAGCCCAATACCGTGGCATTGACCGACTCCCAGCTGCAGATGGTCGATGTCGGTACGGTATCCGAATACACCTTTCCGCTGCAGCGTGAGGCGGTGGGCAACATCGATTTCAACGAGGACATGGAAACGCAGGTCTACCCGCCGTACCAGGGCCGGATAGTGCAATTGTTCGCCAAACTCGGGGACAACGTTACCAAGGGCCAGATCCTGTTCACCATCGAGAGTCCGGACCTGATCCAGGCCGAGTCGAGCCTGATAGCGGCGGCCGGGGTGCTGGACCTGACCAGCAAGACGCTGGCGCGCGCGCGCCAGCTGCACGATGTCCAGGGCATCGCCGACAAGGACCTCGAGCAGGCGGTCTCGGACCAGCAGACGGCGGAGGGCGCACTCAGGGCAGCGCGCGATGGGGTCGTGGTGTTTGGCAAGTCCGAGGCCGAGATCGACCGCCTGGTGCGCACCCGCACCATCGATCCTCACCTGGTGGTGCTCAGCCCGGTGAGCGGCCGCGTCACGGCGCGCAACGCCGCGCCCGGCGTATTCGTGCAGCCGGGTAATACGCCGGCGCCCTATTCGGTCGCGGACATCTCGCGCATCTGGCTCAACGCGAGCGTGACCGAGAGCGACATGCCGCTGGTGAAGAAAGGCCAGCTGGTGCGCGTCGACGTCATGGCGTTCCCGGGCCGCAGCTTCGAAGGCCGGATCTCGACCGTGGGGGCGACGGTGGACCCGCAGCTGCACCGCGGACTGGTGCGCGCCGAGATCGAGGACCCGAAGCATGAGCTGTTGCCGGGCATGTTTGCCGCGTTCGTGATCGTGACCGGCGAGCCGATCAAGGCGCCGGCGATGCCGCTCGACGGCGTGGTGCGCGAGGGTGACGGCACGATGACGGTGTGGGTGACGCCGGACGGCCATCACTTCACTCAGCGCACGGTTCAGCTCGGACTGCAGCACGGCGGCTACGACCAGGTCATCGACGGCGTCCGCGTTGGCGAGCGCGTGGTGGTCAAGGGCGCCATCATCCTCGATAACATGGTCAACGGCGGGGAGAGCTGACCGGTGCTCAAGGCTCTGCTTGCGTTCGGCCTGACGCGCCGGGCGATCATCGTGCTCGGCCTGCTGGTTTTCATCGGCGCCGGCCTCGCCGCCTTCTACAAGCTCAACATCGAGGCTTATCCCAACCCCGCGCCGGTGATCCTCGAGATCACCGCGCAGGCGCCGGGCCTGTCGGCCGAGGAGATGGAGCGCTACTACACGGTACCGATGGAGATCGGCGTCTACTCGACACCCGGCATCGACAACGTGCGCTCGACCTCGTTCTACGGGCTGACCTACCTGCGCGTCACCTTCAAGTACGGGGTCGACTATTACTTCGCCTACACGCAGATGCTCAACAGCCTGGCGCAGAACGTGTCGCTGCCGGGAGGCCAGCAGCCCCAGATCCAGCAGTCGAGCCTGATCGGCGAGGTGTATCGCTATACGGTGGAGGGCCCTAAGGATTTCGGACTGACCAACCTGCGCACGGTCGAGGACTGGATCGTGCTGCGGCGGCTGTCGACCATCCCGGGCGTGGTGCAGGTCAACAGCTTCGGCGCGCCCACCAAGGAGTTCGAGGTTGAGGCGGATCTGCGCAAGCTGCAGGCCTACAGCGTCACGCTGCCGCAGCTGATCGCCGCGCTGGGCAATGCCAACGTCAACGTCGGCGGGCGCGAACTGGCCATCGGCCAGCAGTCGGTCAACATCCGCGGCATCGGTCTGATCGACAGCGGCGGCACCGATGACCTGACGCGTGGCTACGACGTGTCCGACATCGAGAACATCGTGCTGTCGCAGACCAACGGTGTGCCGGTGCTGGTCAAGGACGTGGCGCGCTGTTACGTCGGCTATGTGCCGCGGCTGGGCATCGTCGGCAAGAATCACGACGACGATGTCGCCTCGTCGATCGTCGTCATGGGCCGCACCTACCACACCAACGACGTCGTGCCGCGCATCAGCGCCATGGTCACCGACATGAACACCGACGGCACGCTGCCGCCGGGCGTCAAGGTGGTGCCGTACTACGATCGTACCAGCCTGGTCAACGTGACCACGCACACGGTGCTGGAGAATCTGATCTTCGGCTGCCTGCTGGTGTTCATTATCCAGTGGATTTTCCTGGGTGACCTGCGCAGCGCGATCATCGTCGGGGTGAATATTCCGTTCGCGCTGTTCTTCGCGATCATCCTGCTGGTGCTGCAGGGCGAGGACGCGAACCTGCTGTCGGTCGGCGCGGTCGACTTCGGCATCATCGTCGACTCGGCGGTGATCGTGGTGGAGAACATTTTTCGCAACTTCCAGATGAAGTCGCACGAGCGGCGTGAGCTGCTGGAGAACCTGGCGGAAGGCCGCTATGGCACCGATCCGTCCAATCCCAAGGGGGCGCAGGTCGTTCCCGGCTGGACCGACCGGCTGCGCCTGATCATGGTCAGCGTGCTGCAGGTCGATCGGGCGGTGTTCTTCTCGGCGACGATCACGGTGGCCGCGTTCGTGCCCTTGTTCACCATGCAGGGGGTTGAGGGCCAGATCTTCGGCCCGATGGCGCGCACCTACGGCTATGCACTGGCCGGTGCGCTGATTGCCACCTTCACGGTGACGCCGGTGCTGTCATCGCTGCTGGTGCCGGAGCAGGTGAAGGAGACCGAGACCTTCCTGGTGCGCTGGCTGCGCAACGCGTACACGCCGGCGCTGCGCTTTGCGCTGGCGCGGCAGAAGCTCGTGGTCGGCGCCGCCGTGGGGTTCCTGCTGCTGGCCGGGCTGCTGACGACCCAGCTCGGCAGTGAATTCCTGCCGGCGCTGGAGGAGGGCAACTACTGGATACGTGCATCGCTGCCCCCCAGCATGACGCTCGACTCAGGCACCGAGGCAACGCGCAGGATGCGCGAGATCCTGCTGCATCATCCGCAGGTGCTGACGGTCACCTCGCAGCACGGCCGGCCGGACAACGGCAGCGATCCGTCGCCATTCTCCAACGTCGAGCTGTTCGCGCCGCTCAAGCCGTTCGAGACCTGGCCGCACGGGCTGACGAAAGAGAAGCTCACCGCGCAGCTGCAGCGCGAGATGCAGGCGGCGCTGCCCGGCGTCACCTTCAACTTCTCGCAGAACATCCAGGACAACATCGAGGAGGCGATCTCCGGCGTCAAGGGCGCCAACTCGGTCAAGATCATCGGACCGAACCTTGCGGTGCTGGAGGATCTGGCCAGCCAGGTCGAGGCGCAGATGGCGCAGGTGCGCGGCGTCGAGGACCTGGGCATATTCCACGTGCTCGGCCAGCCTAATCTCGACATCAAGGTGGACCGGACGAGGGCGGCGCGCTACGGGCTGAATTCGGGCGATGTCAACACGGTGATCCAGGCTGCGATGGGTGGCGCCGTGGCCTCGCAGGTGCTGGAGGGCGATCGCTCGTTCAACCTGACGGTGCGCCTCGCGCCGCAGTATCGCACCAGCGTCGAGGCGATAGGCGACATCAAGGTTGGCTACCAGACCAGCTCGGGCGCCAATGCCTACATCCCGCTGCGCGAACTGGCGAGCATGAGCCTGGATACGGGCGCATCGTATATCTATCACGAGCGCACGCGGCGCGACATCCCGGTCAAATTCAGCGTTCGCGGTCGTGATCTGGGCAGCACCGTCGCCGAGGTGCAGGAGCGCATCGCGCGCAACATCAAGGTACCGACCGGCTATCGCATCGACTGGGCGGGCGAGTTCGAGGACCTGAAGCTGGCGCAGCAGCGCCTGGCGATCGTGGTGCCGGTGGCGTTGTTGCTGATCCTGGTGTTGCTGTATGCGCTGTTCAACTCCTTCCGCGACAGTATGTTCGCGATCGCCGGCATTCCCTTTGCCGCTGCCGGGGGCGTCATCGCGCTGCTGATCGCCGGCCTGCCGTTCAGCATCTCAGCGGCTATCGGCTTCGTGTCGCTACTTGGCGTGTCGGTGATGCACGGCATCCTGATGTTTACCTACTACGGTACCCTGCGCGTGGATGGCATGCCGGCCGCGGAGGCGATCTACCACGCGGCCGAACGCAGGATGCGACCGATGATGATGACGGCGCTCTCGGCGTGCATCGGGCTGCTTCCGGCGGCGCTGTCGCACGGCATCGGCAGCCAGGTTCAGCGTCCGCTCGCCACGGTAGTGGTCGGCGGCATGCTGATCGGACCGATGATGCTGCTGGTGGTGGTGCCGGCGCTGCGCATGCTGATCTGCGGCAAGAGCGATGATCGCGCGCGGGTGTCGGCGCCGAGGCTGGAACCATGAGGTGGCCGGCGTGACAGCGGTGCGCCAGCTCGCCCATGCGATGATTGGCTGCGCGCTGGCCCTGGCCGGCGCGCACGCTGCCCAGGTCGGGCCGTCGGCCCCCCGGTTGCGGCCGCAGACCGTGCATGCCGGCGCCTTGCGTCTGCCGATCGGCAGACCCAATCCAGGCAGCGCCGCCACATTCGCGGCAGGAGCGCGTCCGGTCGCGCACGCGTTGGCGATGCGGCCGGGTGCGAATCGATCGACCAACGTCCTCACAGCGATGGCGCGTAGCGCTGTTGTCGGCGGACCGCGCACTCAGGTGCGCGGCACGCTCGGCGGTCCGCAGAACAGCAGCAGCGTGGTCCGGGGTGGTATCGTCCGGGGTGGTATCAGTGGAACTGCGCTGCGTCGGCGGTTCTAATCCCGGGCCCGGGCGCGCGTTGCGGTGCGACCGTGCGCCGCTACGGCTCGATCAACTGGCCCATGGCGGCCTTGATGAGTGCCTGGGTGCGCGTCGGCACGCCGAGCTTGCGGCGTGCGTTGTCGAGGTGGAATTCAATGGTGCGGCGGCTGACGCCCAGGATCTGTCCGATTTCGGCGAACGTCTTGCCGCGCGCCGCCCAGGTCAGCGCCTCGAGCTCGCGCTCGCCAAGATCGATGCGTTTCGGCCACAGCGCGCAACGCGCAACGCGCTTGAGCCGCGATGCAATCACGGCCGCCAGCACGTCAAAGTCGACCGGCTTGGTGACGTAGTCGTCCGCGCCGAGCTGCCAGCCCTTGAGTTCGTTGTCGTGGTCCGCGAGCGCGGTCAGGAACACGAATGGCATGCGCACGAACCTCGGCTCGAGCGACGTCAGCCGCGCCAGCAGGTCGAAGCCGGACATCACCGGCATGTTGACGTCGGCGAGCACCAGGTCGGGTGAGCTTCTGAGGATCGCGGCCAGACCGTCATGACCGTTATGCGCCACTTCGGCCTTATAGCCGCGATCGCGAAGTTCCTCGGCGATCAGCGCGGCGGTCTCGCGATCGTCCTCGATACACAGGATTTTCCTGGATGGCGCGTCAATCATCGTGCCGCTGTCTCCGCTGTGTTCGGTGCGGCTGTGCTGCTGCCTTCACTGATCCGACGTTAGCATTTCCAGTGTTAAGACAAAGTAAAGAATTTGGGCGGCCACGGCCAACGGCGGCGAGCCTTCGGCCAGCGCGAACCTGCGCTGACACCGGTGCTCACACTGCGCTAGGCTCAGCACGTCGGCAGCCCGCCGGCGAGCATCATTTTCCCATGAAGCGAACCCGTTCAATCACGCTGCGCTTATCGTCGGTGTTCCTGTCGCTGTTCCTGGTGGCGATCCTGGTGGGCGCGATCGGCATCGGCAGCCTGAGCTATTTCAACGATGTGTCGTCCCAGGTGCGCGACCGCTGGTTGCCAAGCACCGGCGTGCTGGGCGATCTGAATAATCACACCTCGGACTTTCGCGGCGTCGAGGCTGCCAGCGTGCTGGCGCAGACCGGCGGCGAACTGGCAGCCAGCGAGCAGGAGATGCGGCAGCTGGATCGCAGTATTGCGGCTTCGCAGGACAGTTACCGGCGCATTGGCCACTCTGCCGATGAAGATGCGCTATATGGGAAGTTCGAGACGCAGTGGAGCCGCTATCGCCGCGGCGTGAGCGAGAATCTGGCGCTTGCACAGCACGGCGAGCGCGCGCTGGCGGTGGCCCACTACACCAGCGTTTCCAAGGCCGCGTACGACGCTGCCAGCGATGCGCTCGATGCATTGACCGCCCACACCCTGGCGAGCGCGCGGCAGGCGAGTTTGCGCGAGGACCGGGTCTACCGCCAGGCGCGCTGGCTGATTTTCATCACCATTGGCCTTGCAGGCCTGGCTGCGGCCGGCGCCATGGTGTTCGTCAGGCGATCGATCTCAGCGCCGATTCTCGACCTGGCGCAGCGCATGCATCGGCTGGCGGCGAACGATACCGGCATCGACATGCAGGCCAGCGAGCGGCACGATGAGATCGGTGAGATGCAGCGCGCGGTGGTGGTATTTCGCAACAACGCGATCGAACTGATGAACAGCCGCATCGGGCTCGAGCACCAGGCCACGATGCTGCGCGATCGGCTGCTCGAGGAGCAGCGCCTGATGCTGCTGCAGCGAAACTTCGTGTCGATGGCATCGCACGAGTTTCGCACCCCCATCACCATCATCGACGGGCATGCGCAGCGCCTGATCCGGATGAAGGACCGGCTGAGCCCGGACGATCTGGCCGAGCGCGCGGGCAAGATGCGCAGCGCCGTGCGACGCATGACGCACCTGATCGAAAACCTGATTGACTCGATGCGTCTGATCGATGGCGACGTGACGCTGTACTTCCATCCGGCGGCGCTCGATATCGGGTCGCTGTTGCACCAGGTGTGCCTGTTGCAACGCGAGATTGCCCCGCAGGCGCAGATCCTGGAGAGCCTGCCGGCGCACGCGGTGACGCTGGTAGGAGATGCCGATCTGCTGTTCCAGCTGTTCAGTAACCTGCTATCGAATGCCATCAAGTATTCACCTGCCGGCGGCCTGATCGACATCGTGCTCGAAGCGCTGGAGTCGGAGGTCGTCATCTCGGTGCGCGATCGGGGCATGGGCATTCCGGCAGCCGATCGCGCGCGCCTGTTCGAGCGCTACTACCGTGCCAGCAATGTCACCGGCATGGTGGGCACCGGCCTCGGCCTGTATCTGGTGAAGACCGTCGTCGAGTTGCACGCTGGCGAGGTGCGGGCCGACAGCCTGGAAGGCGAGGGTTCGTGCTTCCAGGTGCGGCTGCCGGTGTGCATGCCTTCTTCAGCTTCGGCGCGAGCGGACGACACGTCGCGGTCGCACTCTTCAGGCAGTCTGAGCACGACTGCCGCCCGAGCACGACCGGCCAGGGCCGTATGGACAGCCGCTAGAATTTGACCATCACCCCGAACGAGAGCTTGAACTCCTCCTGGCGAAGATCCGGGAACCACACGCCGCCGTTGCCGCCGCCGCAATTGGCCGTCGCCTGCGTCAGCGAGTTGCTGCCGGCTGAGGAACCTGATTCGCAGGTGTAGCTCGCGGGCGAACCGTTGTTGCCGTACGGGGGCGTCACGCCGCCGGTGCCTGCAAAGTACGGAATGTTCGAATGGCGATAGCCCGCCTCCGTCCACCAGGTGATCCAGTCGCGCGGCATGTACTGGAAGTTGAGCGTCATGTCGTACATGAAAGCGCCCTGTCCCGGAAGCTCGGTAAAGTAAGGCGTGCCGGTCGAGGCGCTGGCGCCATTGACCGGTGGGAGCAGCGTCAGATAGCGACCCGGATTGTTCATGAAGCCGCCGCCAGCCGTGATGGCGTACAGGTCGTTATGGAACCACCAGCGGTTATAGGCCATGGCGCCGAGGAAATTGCTCTTGTTGACGCCGCCGGTGCAGGTGATGCCGCCGCCATACTGGCAGCCGGCGTCGGCGGTGAAGGTGAACGCCATCTTGGATACGCCGTTGCCGTTCTCGTGATTTTCGTAGTACTTGTATTCGATGCTGTCGTCGGTGTGGACGCGGCTGGTCTTGGCGAAATTCACCGCCACACCGTTGATGATCTCTCCCGGCGGGAAGTTCTGCAGGTTGTCCTCGCCGACGCCATAATTATTGAACACCAATTTCAAGTTTCCGGTCGGCTGCCACAGGATCTGTCCGCCAAAGCCCAGGTGGCCGTTGAACCGGGCATAGGACTGCCAGCCGTTGATGATCCAGGGTTCGATCTTCAGCTTGTTCGTCGGAAACCACTGGATTCTCACGCCATTGAAGAACCACGGCGTGTTGGATGACACATAAGACGGCTGATAGGTCCAGTTGTCGAAGTTGTAGTAGCTGAACAGCCCGATGTACGAGACAAAGATGCCAGCATCGACGTTCAGGCCGTGGTTGACGTCCCAGTGATAGCCGGCATTGGCCTCCGACACGTACTTGTAGGCGTCCTGCAGGTCCCACTGGCCGACGCCGCCGATATTGCCGGAACTGGCGTCGTTGCGCGGCGTGGTCGTGCCAAACAGACCATACATCGTCAGGATGCGGCCGCGCACGTTCTCCCAGTGCAGGTCGCCGCCGAAGCTGATCTGCTCCACCTGGAATTCGCCGGAACGAAACGATTCGGTTGCGCCGACGATGGTGTGATCCTGCGGGTGGTTGTGATCGTACATGTAGTTGACATCCAGACGGATGTCCGGCGTAAAGAACTTGGTATCGAAAGCCGGCGCCTTGTTGCGCGGGGTGGCGTTCAGCCAGGTGAAGTCCGCGAACGCAAATGGGGTGTCGTTATCCACCACGGGGCCGGGCTCGGGCGCCTGCAGGCCCGTTGGTACCGCAGGCAGCGCAGCATTAGCCGCTACCATCGCCGCGGGCGCCGCGGCAGCGGGCGCTGCGGGAGCGGGTGTGCCCGCCGGAGCGTTCATCACGATGTCGTATCGGGTGGCTTTGCTGGCGATGACCTCAAGCGGCGGCGTCACCACATCCGGATAGCCATCGACCTGCGTGGTGACCGCCCACTTGCCAGGTGGCAGGTCGGCAAACGAATAAACGCCATCGCTGCCCGAGATGGTGGAGCGGATGCCGCTGCCGTCCACTCTGCTGGCGGTTACCGTGGCGTGAGCGACCGGCAGCCTGGCTGCATTGGTCACAATTCCGACGATTGTTCCGGGCGCCGAAGAATCCGCAGCCTGGACTGCCGGCAGCGCCAATCCGGTGGCCAGCACCGCCAGCAGGAACCTGCACAGGAAACATCTTACATTCATCAGTACTTTCCCCTTGCGAATATCGGGCAAACGGTTGCATCTGCCTATGGCTAATCGTCGCAGTTAGCTTCGCGTAGCCCTGAGGGAGCGCCTAGACCGAAAAGTGTTAAGAAAACGAAAATCGCACGTGTCGCCGCTGCAACAGTCAGCGGCGGCGCGAACCGGATATTACGCGCGCGCACCTGCTCCCCGGCGTAAAGAATGCGTAGAAAAATGCCTCGCGCGCGGTCTTGCGCCAGGTGTCATGAGAACGCGCGATGATGCTCGCTGAGCAGTTGCTGTACCTCCGCCAGCCGGCGCGCTGCATCGGCGGCGTCGCCATTGACGCAGGCCTTGGCGACCAGCGCGAGCTGCCCCTTCATCCACTGCGCCTGTGCGGCGGTGAATTCAGAGCCATCAGATGCGAATACGAGCATCTGACCGGCCTTGTCGGGCCGCAGCGTGCCGACGACGAGCTGGAGGTGCCGCAGTGTATACATGAGCTTGTCGTCGCAGCCTGCCGTGCCGGCAGCGTACGCAGCCGGGCCAAGCATGCAGCTCAACATACACAGCAGCGCCAGCCTGTGGTGCATGAGCGATCTCCGGGTTGTCATCGCCCGTAGGCGCCTGATCATGTGCCGCCAGCTTTGCGTAGCCGTGGCGCGAAAGCCAGACGCGAAGCTGTTAAATAATGCCACCATCGCCGGTGGCTGACTCGGTTGGCGAATCGATCACCAGTCGATAACCCACGCCCAGCTCGGTGACGATGTGCGTCGGACGCGTCGGATCGAGCTCGAGCTTCTTGCGCAACGTGGTGATAAAGACCCGCAGCGAGCGTGTGTCCGCGCGATTGGGGCCCCAGACTTCGCGCAGCAGCTGCGAGTGGGTGACCACTCGGTTACGGTGCCGCGCCAGGGTTTCCAGAATGCGATGTTCAAGCGGCGTGAGGCGCGCCTCGCCGCCGCCGCGCCGCTGCACCACGCGCCGCGACAGGTCTATCGACAGGTTGCCAAGTTCCAGGACGCCGCTCGGCACTTGACCGCGCACGTGCCTGCGCAGTGTCGCGCGCACGCGCGCCAGCAGTTCCGGGGCACTGAAGGGCTTGATGACGTAATCATCTGCGCCCGCCTCGAACGCCGCGAGTCGCTGCGCCTCGGCGGAACGCGCCGACAGCACGATGACTGGCGCCGGGGACCAGCTGCGGATCGACTTGATGAGCTCGATGCCATCGCGGTCCGGCAGGCCCAGATCGACGATGGTGACATCCGGGCGCTGCGAGCGCGCATCGCGCTCGCCACGCGCGCAGTTGTCGGCGACGACGACGCGGAAGCCGTTGGTCTCCAGCACCATGCGCACGATCTTCTGCACCGCGCGGTCGTCCTCGACCACGAGCGCCAGGTGCATGCCGACCGTCATGCTACCGTTGACGGCGTCTCAACCGTTTCAGGCTCATCCGTCGAGGGTTTGGTCACTTCGAAGCGGGCGCCCCCCAGCGGGGTAGCTGCCGCGTGTATCTCGCCGCCGTGCAGCCGCGCGACGGCGCGGCAGATGGTGAGGCCGAGACCGACGCCGCCGGCATTGCCCTCGGTACGGCCGCGGCTGAACTTTTCGAACAGCTGCTCGGCGGCATCGACACCGAGACCCGGGCCGGTGTCCTCGACGGCCAGGCGCACGACGCCGTGTTCGCGCTGCGCACGGATGCGGATGTGCGTGCCAGGGGGTGTGTACTTGATCGCATTTTCGAGCAGGTTGCTCAACAGCTGCACGATCAGATTGGCGTCCAGCGACAGCAGCGGCAGGTCCGCCGGAATATCGGTGGTCACGTGCCAACCGGTGAGGCGGCTCTCATGCTGTCCGATCGCAAGTCCGACCAGCTCACTGAGCGCGTGCCAGTCGCGGTTCAGCACATCGGCGCCCGATTCCAGGCGCACCAGTTCCAGCACGTTGCTGAGCAGATCCGACATGTCGCGCGCCTTGTCCTCGATCAGCCGGCCAAGCGTTACACGGCGGTACACGTCGAGCACGAAATCATCCTGTGCCACGATGCTGCCGGCTCCGGCGATGGCCGAAAGCGGAGTACGCAGGTCGTGCGAGATCGAGGCCAGCAGCGTATTGCGCAGCGCTGCGCGCTCGGCCGCCAGGTGCGCGGCGTGCGCCAGCTCGGCCAGCCGCACGCGCTCGAGCGCCAGCGCGAGCTGGTCGGCGATTGCCTCGAGCAGCTGCTGCTGCTCCGGCAGCAGCGCATCGGCGGGATCGGCGCGCTCGACCGCCAGTGCGCCAATCGTGCCGCCGGAGCCGCGCAGCGGCAGATAGCGGGCAGGCTCGGCCGGAAACTGGCTGGTACCGAAGCCGGCGCGCTCGCCCCTGGCGGCGACCCACCGGGCCACCGTGAGGTTGAGCCCGGGTCGTTGATCGCGGGCGGCCGGCGCTGGCGGCGCGCTGATCTGCCCGGACTGGTCGCATAGCAGCACCTGCGCATACGCCTGCAGGTCTTCACCAATGTGCCGCACCACCGTGGCGACCATCGCATCCGCGTCGCGGGCGACCGACAGGTCACGCGCAATGGCGTACAGCGCCGCGGTGTGATGCTCGCGTAAGCCTGCCACCTCGGTCTGCTCGCGCACCGCGATCATCAGGTTGGCGATGATCAGCGCCACCAGCAGCATCGCGCCAAAGGTTTCGCAGTAGCTGCTGTCGAGCACCTGGAAACTGAATAGCGGCGGCACGAAAAAATAGTCGAACGCCAGCGTATTGGTGACTGCGGTAAGCGCCGACGGCCCGCGTCCGAGCAGCAACCCCGCCATGGCGGCGGCCAGCAGGTAGATCAGCACGATGTTGATCAGGTCAACATGACCGGCGATCGGCCAGGCGACCGCGGTGCCGATCGCGGTGAAGGCGAGGCCCCACAGGTAGCCGAACGCGCGCGCGCCGGAGTGCGGCCGGCGGCGCCACAACGGCGGCAGCGCCAGGCGCGCGGCGGCGCCAGTGCGCGCGCCGGCGCCAGTGCGCGCGCCGGCGCCAGTGCGCGCGGCAGCGCCGCAACGCGCGCCTGCCGCAATGGCGATCACCTCGGTACCGGGAGCCATGCGCCGGAGGGCCGCGCTGCAGACATGCTGCATTAGCGCCGACCAGCCAAATCGGGTCGGCGACCCGACCAGGATCTTCGACGCCTGTCGCAGGCGCGCGTAGCTGGCGATGGTGTGCGCGGCCGACGCGCCATGCAGCGTGACGCTCTCGGCGCCGAGCGTCTCGGCGATGCGCGCAATCTCCAGGCGCCGGTCGTGGCCGCGATCCGGCAGCAGGCGGAATGCGGAGGTTTGCACGTTGACCACGGTCCAGGCGGCGCGCAGTGCCTCGGCGAGACGCTTGCCGGCGTGGATCAGGTCAAGGTCGTACTCACTCGAACCCATCACGACCAGCAGCTGTTCGCGATTGCCCTGGTACGGTTCGTTGTTCGCCGCGGTGTCAATCGCGATGCCGATTTTTGACACGAGGTTCATGCGCTGCAGACGATCCCTGTATTTGCGGCCACTTGCACCCGAGACTAATCAATAGCCACGTTAATAAGCTGTTAAGAAAAGCTTCCCTAGCGCCCGATAACGGACTGATAATGCGGACCATATTCGGAAAGCGGTCGGCGCGGGCAACATTTCAGGGGAATTTCCGCTTGCTGCTGGAGTACTGCCTCCAAATCGCGTTTGCGTTACGCGCCGAACAGAGCGATCTTGGGCCGTGAGCGCTCGCAATCGGCGTGGCCTCGCATTGCTTGCAACCCTGCCGGCGGCGTGCCTGCTCGCCTCCTGCCGCGAGGCCGGCGTGCTCGATCCGCAGGGCCCGGTAGCGGCGGCCGAACGGCTGATCCTCATCAATGCCACCGCGATCATGCTGGTGGTGGTGCTGCCGGTCATCGTACTGACGCTTGCCTTTGCGTGGTGGTATCGCGCCGGCAACCGGCGGGCCGCCTACTCGCCGGATTGGGCGTATTCCGGCCATATCGAACTGGTGGTCTGGTCGATCCCGGCGATGGTGGTGATCCTGCTCGGAGCGGTCGCCTGGATCGGCTCGCATGAACTCGATCCGGCGCGCGCGCTGCGCTCCGATAGCGCGCCGCTTCGCATTGAAGTGGTGTCGCTGGACTGGAAATGGCTTTTCATCTATCCGGAGCAGCAGGTCGCGAGCGTCAATCAGCTTGTGGTCCCGGCCGGCGCCCCGGTCGAATTCGTCATGACCTCGGCCAGCGTGATGAATTCCTTCTTCGTGCCACAGCTGGGCGGTCAGATCTATACGATGCCCGGCATGGCGACACGCCTGAACCTGCTGGCAGATCGCCCCGGAGACTACCCGGGGCTGTCCGCCAACTTCAGCGGCGACGGCTTTTCGGACATGCGCTTCATGCTGCATGCAGTGCCGGCGGCTGAATTCCAGCAGTGGCTCGAGCGCACGCGTGGTGCCGCGCCGGCGCTCGACTCTGCTGCCTACGCGCGGCTGGCCGCCGCCGGTCTGGAGAATTCACGGCCGACCTATGGCAGCATCGATCCGAACCTGTTCGAGCACATCGTGCAACAGACGATGCCGGTGGCTGCTGCCCCCGGCGGGGAGCACTAGATGCTGGGCAAGCTAAGCTGGGCCGCCATCCCGTTCAACGAACCGGAGGCGATGGGGGCATCGCTGTTTATCGTCGTCGGCTTCCTGTGCCTGTTCGCGCTGGTCACCTGGAAGGGCTGGTGGACGTACCTGTGGCGCGAGTGGCTCACCAGCGTCGACCATAAGCGCATCGGCGTCATGTACGTGCTGCTGGCGCTGGTGCTGCTGCTGCGCGGGTTCATCGACGCGATCATGATGCGCTCGCAGCTCGCGATCGCCGCCGGTGACGCCCAGGGCTATCTGCCGCCCGGTCACTACGACCAGATCTTTTCCGCTCACGGCACCATCATGATTTTTTTCATGGCGATGCCGTTCATGATCGGACTGATGAACTTCGTCGTGCCGTTGCAGCTGGGCGTGCGCGACGTGGCTTTCCCAGCGCTCAACGCCATCAGCTTCTGGCTCACGGCCTCGGGCGCGCTGCTGGTGAACATCTCGCTGGTGATCGGTGAGTTCGCGCGCACCGGCTGGCTCGCCTATCCGCCGCTGTCGGAGCTGCAGTTCTCGCCCGGCGTCGGCGTCGACTACTACCTGTGGGCATTGCAGATTTCCGGCATCGGCACGCTGCTGGCCGGCATCAACATGGTCACGACTATCCTGAAGCTGCGCGCTCCGGGGATGACCTATATGCGCATGCCGGTGTTCTGCTGGACATCGCTGGCCTCCTCGCTGCTGATCGTGGCCGCCTTTCCGATCCTTACCGCCACCTTCGGCATGCTGCTGCTCGACCGCTATGCCGGCATGCACTTCTTCACCAACGACGGCGGCGGCAATTGCATGCTGTATGTCAACCTGATCTGGGCCTGGGGGCACC
>Ga0302324_100014569_pt1 | contig 15840 bp, 10 predicted proteins | sample Palsa_T0_1_FD_201949 | JGI IMG/M metagenome (GOLD analysis project Ga0302324, IMG submission 201949) | Peat permafrost microbial communities from Stordalen Mire near Abisko, Sweden - Palsa_T0_1 | ecosystem: Environmental > Terrestrial > Soil > Palsa > Peat permafrost | place: Sweden: Abisko...
ACCAACTGGAAGGCGCGATGTACACCGCGCCCAGACGCTTCAGCGAAGCCCAGCTCGATGAACGCGTGCCGCTCAGCGTCACCGAATGGCATCAGCACGTGAACCTCTGCCTCCCGCCGAAAGACCAAGGATGGCAAGCCGATATGACCAAGTTCGGGCTCCGCGGCTCAATCACCACCGAAGACGCCTGCAAACAAGCCGACGGACGCTGGCACGCCGTTGTTTTCGGCTGGATGGTCCATGTGTATCCCTACGAAACCGATCCCGCCAAAATTTGGGCGCACTAGCCAAAAAAGAATCCGTCCCGAAAGTTCCGGGACGGATTCTTTACTGCTTCCGATCTGGTTTTCGCCAGTCTACTTTTTCGCGTGATGGAAATTCTCGGTGACCTGATCCCAGTTCACCACGTTCCACCAGGCCTCCAGGTAGTCTGGACGCCGATTCTGATATTTCAGGTAGTACGCGTGTTCCCACACGTCCACGCCCATAAACGCTTTCCCCCCATCACTGATCGGGTTGTCCTGATTGGCGGTGGACTCGATCACCAGCTTGCCGTTGCGAAATAGCGCCCATGCCCATCCGGATCCAAATCTCGTGGTGGCCGCCTGGCTGATCTTGGTTTTGAAATCCGCGAAGCTCCCGAATGCCGCTTTGATCGCATCGGCCACTTCGCCTTGCGGCTCTCCACCTCCGCCTTTCTTCATGATCTTCCAGAACATCGAGTGGTTCAGGTGCCCGCCGCCGTTATTGCGCACCGCGGTTCGAATGTTCTCCGGGACGCGGTCCAAATGAGCGATCAGCTCCTCGATGGGAAGCTTCTGCAAATCGGCGTGGCCTTCTAGTGCCTTGTTCAGGTTGGTGACGTATGCGCCGTGATGTTTGTCGTGATGAATTTCCATGGTCTTGGCGTCGATATGCGGTTCGAGTGCGTCGAAAGAATACGGTAGTGCCGGTAGGACGTAAGCGCCCTGGGGCGCGGTTGCTGCTGTAGGTGTCGTCATTATGTTTTCTCCTTACCTAGGTCTTGCTTCATAATTATACTCGCGCTGCCGCCGGAGAGATACCCAGTTTGATTTTCGGCGCGCGCCCCGGGGGGAACGAAATGGCCAGCGCCGGTCACCACACCGACCACCACGACCATCATCATCACGAGGAATCCCACTTCACCGCCAGCGCCACCGTCCGCGATATCGTCATCGGCATGTCCGACGGTTTGACGGTCCCGTTCGCGCTGGCTGCCGGGCTGACCGGTGCGGTCGCCGCGAGCGGCATCATCGTCACCGCCGGCCTCGCCGAAATCGCTGCCGGCTCGATCGCCATGGGATTGGGCGGCTACCTCGCCGCGCGCACCGACGCCGAGCACTACGCCTCCGAGAAAATTCGGGAATTTCGCGAGACCGAAGAAATTCCCCACATGGAAGAAGAGGAAGTGGCCAAGGTGTTTCGTGGCTACGGTCTCTCCGAACAGCACCTCGCCCCGGTGGTATCCGCGATCTGCTCGGACAAGAATCAATGGGTGGAATTCATGATGCGCTTCGAGCTGGGACTGGAAGAGCCCGATCCGGCGCGCGCCGGCCGCAGCGCGGCCACCATTGCCGGCTCTTACGTCGTGGGCGGACTGATTCCCTTGGCGCCGTATATGTGCATGGCCCACACCCGCCCAGCTTTATATGTTTCCGTCGCGGTCACCATCCTCGCGCTCTTTGTTTTTGGCTACATCAAAGGGCGCTATACTGGTGTGGCGCCCGGGCGCGGAGGTTTGCAGACCGTCCTGGTGGGCGGGCTCGCCGCTGCCGCCGCTTTCTTCATCGCGCGGCTAATCAGTTAGAATCAGTTCGTTGCGCCGTCTGGGTTAGGAAACGTGAATTTTCTTCTAGTATAAAAAATCCGGGTTTTGGAATACCCTGCTCACCCAACTCAACTCGGTCCGTCTGCATCTTATGGGTGAGGCAGCTACAGCGCGGGAACAGTGGCACACACCTCGAAAATATTTGCACCTTACGCTGGTCGATCCGGCGTCCAAGGGTGCAGAGTAGCACCGACCGAAGCGGCGTCAGCGCGATTCGGTTTTCACGCCGCAAAATATGAGGGGTAGCCCTGTCCGCGCATAGCGACAGCCGTCGGGCAGCCGTCAATACGGGTAGCCGTCAATAAAGGAGAGACAAAAAATGAGTGGTATCGTTCAAGTCAATCGCCGGGTATTAGTCGTGGCCCTTGCGGTGGCTTTAGTTGGGGGTATCGCATTCGGCCTGGGTGTTAAATCGTGGAGCGGACGGAGCGTTCTCGGAGCTGAGAAGGTCCCCGTAACCGTCGCGAAGGATATCGCTCCCGTCAATCTCGGCAGTTTTGCCAACGGATTCTCTTCGGTCATCAAGCCGGCATTGCCGGCGGTCGTAAATATCAAATCGTCCAAACTGGTGAAAGCGTCGGAACAGGAAGGCGGGATGTCTCCTTTCATGCAGGATCCCATGTTCCGCCAGTTTTTCGGACAGAATCCGCACATGCAGCAACCGCAGGATCAGCACGAGCACAGTCTGGGCTCCGGCGTAATCGTGAATGGTGAAGGCTACATCCTCACCAACAACCACGTGATCGACGGCGCCACCGATGTGCGCGTCTATCTCAACGACAAGCGCGAATTTCCCGCCAAGATTGTAGGTGCCGATCCGCGAACCGATCTGGCGGTGCTGAAGATTGATGCGCACAGTTTGCCGGCCATCACTTTGGGCGATTCTTCGCGCCTGCAAGTGGGCGACGTGGTCTTCGCCATCGGCAATCCTTTTGACGTGGGCGAGACCGCCACCATGGGCATCGTCAGCGCCATGGGCCGCGGCAACCTGGCCATCGAGCGCGGCGGAATCGAAGATTTCATTCAGACCGACGCCGCGATTAATCCCGGCAATTCCGGCGGCGCCCTTCTGGACGTCCACGGAAATCTGATCGGCATCAATACCGCCATTCTCACCAATGGTGGTGGCGGCAACCAGGGCGTAGGTTTTGCGATCCCGGTCGACCTCGCTCACTCCGTGATGGACCAGATCGTTACCCACGGCCACGTTGTCCGCGGCTATCTGGGTATCGCGATCGGCGAACTTTCACCCGAATTGGCCGCGCAGTTCGGCTTGAAACAGGGTGGCGGCGCGCTCATCGAGGACGTCACCGCCGGCGGACCGGCGGACAAGGCCGGACTCAAGCACGGAGATGTCATCCAGGAAATCGATGGGAAACCGGTCGACGCGGTGAACACGTTGCAGGTTCACGTGGCATCGATGGCCCCCGGATCACCAGTTATGCTCAAGGTTTTCCGCGATGGCAAACCAGAAGAGATCAAAGCCACTCTCGGTGAGATGCCCGAAAAACTGGGCGAAGCCGACTCCAGCGAGAAAGGCAGCGCCGTTCTCGAGGGGCTCGAGGTGCAAACTCTCACTCCCGATCTGGCCGGTGAATTAAATGTTCCGCCGTCCACCAAAGGAGTCGTAGTTACCTCGGTGGATGGTTCGAGCTCGGCTGCGGCAGCCGGCCTGGATCGCGGCGACGTAATTCAGGAAGTGAATCACAAGGCCGTCAACAACGTGCAAGAATACCGCCGGGCGATGGAGTCCGTTGGTAAGCAGTCGGTATTGCTCCTGGTCAACCGTGGCGGGACGACTCATTACGTCGTCGTCGAAGCGCAATAACCGCCAAGCAGTCCTATAGTGGCAGCAGGGCACGGCCGCACTTTAGGCCGTGCCCTTTTTTTTGCGCGAGCCGAGGTTGGAATCGACGTGGACCGTTGAGAACCCCTGGTACTAAAATGTGCAAAAAAGTGGCAAGAGTTTTCCACAGGCCCTGTGGGACGGCCCCTCCCGCCCCTGGCCCGACGGGCGGAGTCGGGAGGGTTACCACCACCCGACAGTGGATGCCCGGCCCCCGATCCTCGTACCCTACCTCCCGAAGCCATGCAACTCCTCGATGATTAGCCGCCTCGTACCCTATGTGGTTCAGATTACTCAGGGCTTGCTTAGATTGCACTAGAATCCGCCCCCGCCCTGAGGCCTCATCCTAGGGATTAGTTGCTGGCGCCCTCGCTTCCCGCAACGAGGAGTCCGGCAGCGAAGTGACGGGTAATGTCGTCGAGCCCGATTTCGACCCGATTGGTCCTATACCCAGACCGCGAGTCATTGGCATACCAGTTGCTCTTATCTGTCTGCACGCTTCCCTTCGGGTCGTCTGCCGGTAGTGTGTGTTCGATTGGGCACGCGAACATGTCCCGCTGGCGTTGGGTATGGTACTATAACTAGACCAGTCGGATTGCGTTAACGGTTTCAACAACTTGGAGGTAGAATAGTACCTACGGTCTATTCACCCCAGCAGCACATTCCGGTACTCCTGTAAGGTCGGCGGTAGGCCGCGAATACGCGACGGAGGCTCGGAAACGTTTTGGGAGAAAACATGGATTCGCGAGTCAGCTCATCTCCATTCTCACTTTTGAGACAAAATCCGCCACGGACCGCCGGAAACGGCAGTCCCTCGTCATTCCGTCCACCGACGCGCAGTATGACCTTGGGAAGCGATCCGGCGCCGTTCCACATGTTGCCGGAAGGGGAATCGCGGCTAGGTCGGTTTGGTGCGGGCTTCTTGATCGAGGCGATCTTTCTGCTCCTGTTGATCGTCATCCCCTTGTTGATGCCCGACAAGATGAACCTGGTGACCAAGTATTGGAGCATGCCCATTGCGGCTCCGCCGGTCACACCGTTCAAGCCGCAGCCTCCGAAACCGGTCGAGCGAGAGAAGGTGGTTCCGAAGGAAGTGGTGAAGGAAATTCCGAAGCCCGCGATTGTGGTGCCGCCGAAGCCGCGCATCCAGACGCCGGTCTTTACATCTCCGATCGCCAAGCCAGCGACCGCGAAGAAAAATACGGCGAACCCCGACGCCCCGGAAGTGGCCAAGGTGATGCCACCGACGTTGACGCCTGGAAATGTGGGCACCGGCAGTTCCGCGATTCCCACTTTGAAAAAGCCGCGTGAAATGGTCCAGACCGGCGGCTTCGGCGATCCGAACGGCGTGCCATCGACTGCCAATACCGGCCATGCTGCGAACATCGCCCACCTCGGCGCTTACGATCTGCCTCCCGGACCGGGCTACGGTAACGGCACCGGCGGAGCGAAGGGCGCGCGCGGAGTGGTATCCAGCGGCGGGTTCGGAAACGGTGCGGCAACCGGCACACCCGGTGGCGGCGGTGGTGGTGGCAGAAAAGTGGTGGAATCCGGAAGCTTCAATACCGTGGCCGCAGCACCCACGCCGAAGTCCCAACAGGCCGCGGCTTCTCCGGTAGCCTCCCAAGTGGAAATCATCTCCAAGCCGCGCCCGGCATACACCGACGACGCTCGTAACTTAAAGATTGAAGGTGACGTTCTGATTGCAGTAACGTTCACCGCATCCGGCCAAGTGCAGGTTGAACGCGTGGTCAAAGGGCTGGGACACGGCCTGGACGAATCCGCGATGGCAGCCGCACGTCAGATTCGTTTCAAACCAGCAAAGACGGCGGACGGACAGCCCGTGGATTCACAGGCGGTCGTCCATATTCTGTTTGAACTTGCCTACTGAGACTACCTAAGCGGTCTGGCAAGCGGAGGGGGGGATTCATGGGTACGGGGATCAAGAGAAAGATTGTATTGCTAGCGGCCATGGCCGCGTCCATGCCGGGATTTTTGATGGCCCAGGGCCAGGCGTCTGCGACGCCCCAAAGTCAAAAGCCCAGCTCGATGACCGACGCGGTGAATCGCATCATCGCCCGCGAGCGATTTGAAATTAACACCATCCGCCGCTACAGCCCGCTGATTGAAACCTACATTCAGGAGATGAGGCCGGACGACGTGGTCGGCACCACGCCGTTCCGCGACCATTACTACATCGGCCAAGCGAACCTGTCCAAGGGCATCGTCGACAACTCGATGATCTCCAAGCACGCGACGCTGAAACAAACCTTAAACCCTATCGTCCGCCTCGACGACCTTTTCCGCCCCGGATGGGTCCCCGAAGGTTTCTTGCAGATGATTTACATCGACACCAAGGGATTCAACCGCCAGGACTACCGCTTTGATTACATCCGCCGCGAATTCCTCGGTGAAGTGCGCTGCCTGGTTTTCGACGTGGTGCCCGTTGGCAAGGACCGCAAGACCCGCGGCCGTTTCAAGGGACGTATCTGGGCGGAAGATCAGGACTACACCATCGTCCGCTTCAACGGCATTTATGCCGATACCGCCGGAATGACCGATCGTGCGGTCCATTTCGATAGCTGGAGAGTGAATTCGCTGCCCAAAGTTTGGCTGCCCTCCTACATCTTTACCCAGCAGACCGATCCTTACGGCGCCAACGGCACCCACACCAAATTCCGCGCGCAGACCCGCCTGTGGGGCTACAACATGAAGAACGCAGGCCGGGAAACCGACTTTACCGAGATGAAGGTGGAGAGCGCGGGCGTGCAGGATTCCGCCACCGGTGCGTCCGATCCGGGTCCGATCGAGGCCGAACGCGAGTGGCAACAACAGGCCGAAAATAACGTGCTGGAGCGCCTGCAGCGCTCGGGCCTGGTCGCGCCGCGCAGCGAAGTGGACAAAGTGATGGAGACGGTAGTGAACAACCTCGAGGTCGGCAACAACCTCGACATCGAACCCGAAGTTCATTGCCGCGTGTTGCTCACCTCCACCCTCGAGTCTTTCACCATCGGTCACACCATCGTTATGAGCCGCGGCCTCATCGACACGCTGCCCAACGAAGCCAGCCTGGCGGTAATGCTGGCCCAGGACTTGGCCGACTTGATGAAGCTCAAGAATGACACCGATCGCTGGGGCTTCAACGACGAGACTATCGTCCCCACCGCAGAAGCCATGCGCCACTTTTCTTTCAACGAGAGCGACGCGGACCTTGAGGACGCCAACAAAAAAGCGCTGGTGTTCCTCAAGAATTCAATCTACAAAGACCAACTGCAAAGCGCCGGCCTTTTCATGAAGCAGCTTGACGAATCCTCCAAGAGCCTGACCGCCTTGATCAGCCCGAGGTTGGGCCACAGCGTTCCGCTGGGGATCAGCCCGATCCAGACTTCCGCTCCGAAGATCCAACCGACCAAGCTCGATCAGATTGCCGCGCTGCCGTTGGGCGCTCGCGTAAAACTCGATCCGTATTCGGATCGGGTGGAATTGCTGAAGGCCAAGCCGGTTGCATTGCTGTCGGCGCGGGAGAAGATGCCGTTTGAGGTGACGCCGTTTATGCCTTACCTCACGCGCTACGCTCCGCCCGTCGACGCTCCACCGGCAGCGGCGCCAGCACCGGCGGCAACCACGCCGGCCGCTGCGAATCCGACGTCGTCAACGACGCCTCCTGCGGGAGACCCGCCGGCCGCTGCTACCACTCCGGCGGATCCTGCGCCGCAGGCAGCCGATCCTGCACCGACGACGAACAACGATGTGGCTACACAGTCCCAGCCGCACCCTCAACCGCAAAATTAATAGTTTCGTCTTTTCGGCGCCGCGCTCAAAGCACGGCGCCGTTTTTTTTTGCGCGATCAAACCGGCAGACGCAGCTTGGCCTCGGAACCCTGCGGAGTTTCCAGATTTTCCAGCGCCAACGTGCCGCCATGCGCTTCGGCGATTTGCCGGCAGAGCACCAAGCCGATTCCCGAGCCTCCCGGCTTGGTAGTAAAAAACGGCACAAAGAGGTTACCGGGGTTCGGAATTCCCGGGCCTTCGTCGCGGACCCACACCTCAACAAAGTGATCGTCGCGGCGCCAGCCGACGTACACCCCTCCGCCGGTTTCCAGCGCCGCGTCCACCGCATTACGTAGCACGTTAATCAAGAGCTGCTCGAGCTGGTCCGCATCCGCCTGAATCTGAATCTCCGGTCCCGGCACCAGTTGCACGTGCGCGCGCGCTTCCAGGCTCACCACCCGCCGCACCCATTCGCTCACCACCACTGGCCGCATCACCGGCGGCGGAAGCTTGGCCAGGCGCGCGTACGCGTTCATAAAACGCGCCAGACCGTCGGTGCGCGCGGCGATGATCCCCAGTCCGCTGCGCATATCTTCTTCCCAGTCTGGCGGACGCTGCGGCCGGCGCAGGATCGAGCCCAGGTTTTCGGCGATGGATTTCATCGGCGCGAGAGAATTGTTCAGCTCGTGGCCCATCACCCGGATCAGGCGTTGCCAGGCCTTGCGCTCTTCTTCCCGCAGCGCATCGCTCAAATCGGTGATCACCAACAATTGGTGCGGCAGGCCGCCCTCGCGAAAACTGCCGCGATGGACTTCCCAGCGCCCGGATTTTCCGGGGAACGCAATCTGCGAGATGCGCGGGCCATCCACTTCCAGGCATTCCTGCAAACCGAGCTCGGCCGCGGTGCGGCCCAACAGCGCGTCGCGGGACTGATTGAGCAGCCGCTCCCCGGCGCGGTCCACCAGCCGCAGCCGCCCCGCACCATCGAACGCAAACACCGCGACGTCGATTTCCTCCATCACCTTGCGCAACAGCGCGGTCGCTTCCATCGCTCCCAGCCGCTGCTGCCGGAGCGTCTCGCCCAGCGCGTTCACCTCGCGCAACACCTCGCCCAGTGCGTCGTCATAATTCGCTCCGCGCGCGCGGATCGAAAAATCGCCTTCGCGCAACGCCGCCAGCAAATTCGAGAGCGTGCGCAGCGGAAACACCACCCGGCCCTGGGCGCTGAACGAGAAACTAAGCCACAGCGTCACGATCAGGATCGTCAGGGTCCATTCCAGCCGCGAAGAGTACCCCCCGAACCACAGCAGGAGCAGCGCGACGGCGGAGCCCGCGAAGCCCGCTGCCAGGGAAAACAACAGGATACGGCGCTCGTAAGGAAGGTGTTTCAAAGGCTGTATTTTTGCAGACGCCGGTAGAGCGCGCTGCGACTCAAGCCCAGGGCGTTGCTCGCGTGGCTGACGTTTCCGCCATACCGCGAGAGAGCTTTCTGAATCAGGATTCGCTCCACGTCTTCCAGGCCCATCTCTTCCAAGCGGTGGGTGGGTTGGGCTACTTGGCGCAAACCCAAATCGCTGGCGCGCACCTGTTCGCCCTCCGCCAGAAGCACGGCACGCTCGATCGCGTGATCGAGTTCGCGCACGTTTCCCGGCCAGGGATGATCCAGGAGCAATTGCAGCGCCACCGGATCGAAGCCCTGGAGCTGCTTGCGGTAGCGCTGGGCGGACTGGCGCAAGAAATGCAAAGCGAGTAGTGGAATGTCTTCTTTGCGCTGCCGCAGCGGCGGCAATTGAATCTCAATGGTATTCAGGCGAAACAGGAGATCCTCGCGAAAGCGGCCCGCCGCGACTTCCGCCTGCACGTCGGCGTTGGTTGCGGAGAGAATGCGCACGTTTACGCGGCGCGTGGCCGAGGAGCCCACCCGTTCGAGCTCGCCGATTTCCAAAACGCGCAGCAGCTTGGCCTGCAGGTTCAACGGTACGTTGGCAATTTCATCCAGGAACAGTGTGCCGCCGTCCGCCAGCTCGAAGCGCCCGACGCGATCGGCGCGGGCGTCGGTGAACGCGCCCTTCACATGCCCGAAGAGCTCGCTTTCGAAAACGCCTTCGGGCAGACCGCCGGCGTTGACGGTGATGAATGGGCGGCCCACGCGCGGCGAAAGCGCCTGCAACGTCCGGGCCACCACCTCCTTGCCGGAGCCGTGTTCGCCGGTGATCAGCACGTTGGCGTCCGACGGACCCACCCGCGCGATCATATCCTTCACCGGCTGCATGGCGGGAGAATCGGCGATCATGGGTGGCCGGCCGTCGGCGCGCAGCAGGCGATTTTCAGCTTCCAGGCGCTGGCTGCGCCGCAGCGCGTGCGCCAGCTCGATCTGATTTTTCAGAATCGAGAGCAGCCGCGCGTTCTCCCACGGCTTCTGAATGAAATCCTTGGCGCCGCGGCGCATGGCTTCCACCGCGAGCTCCAGGCTTCCCCAAGCGGTCATCACCACGATCGGCAGGGTGCTGTCTTTCGCGCGGATATTCGAAAGCAGGTCCAGCCCTTCCTGGCCCGAAGTGGTGTCGCGCGCATAATTCAAGTCGATCAACGCCGCGTCGAACTCGCGAGTCTCCAAAGCCGAGAGCATGGCCGCCGGCGAACCGACCGTTTCGGTTTCATAGCCCTCCGCCTTAAAAAGCAAACGCAAGGCCTCCCGAATGTCGGGCTGGTCGTCCGCGACGAGAATGCGGACTCGATTCTGAGGATTCAACATGGCCGAACATCTCCTGGGGATCGCTACCCTCTACCACCCTGCCTGCAAACTTCAGCGCTCGCTGCGCATGGCCTGGATCGGATCCACCTTGGTGGCTCGGCGCGCCGGAAAATAACAAGACGCAAACGCCACCGCCGCCAGAAAAAACGCAACGCCAAAAAACGTCAGCGGATCGAGCGCGCTTACGCCGTAAAGCAGGCTGCGGATCGTCCGCATACTCAGCACCGAGGCGATGAACCCCAGCAGCACGCCCACCATCGAAAGCAACATGCCCTCGCCGACGATCATATTTACGACGTTGCGCGGCTGCGCCCCGAGTGCCAGCCGAATTCCGATTTCATGGGTGCGCTGGCTCACCGCAAACGACATCACCCCGTAGATTCCGATGCCCGCCAGCAGCGTGGCAAAACCGGCAAAGATCGCCAGCAGAATCATGCTCAGCCGCCGCCGGGCTAAAGCGGAATCCACCAACTGGTCCATCGTTTTGATTTCGGTGACCGGCTGATTCGGATCCAGGTCAAACAGGCTATGGCGGATCGCCGTAGTCATGCTGCCGGGATCCGCGGTGGTGCGGACCACCACCCGCATCAGCCTCGATGGATTCTGCGGATACGGAAGATACAGCTCGTCCGAAAGTTGCTGGCTCCACGACCAATCGCGGATATCGCCAACCACCCCGACCACGCGCAGCCAGGTGCTGCGCGGTTGCGGCCTCCATGGCGCGCTCGAGGGCGGCAAATGGATGCGAATTTCCTGGCCAATCGGATCCTGCTGCGGCCAATACTGCCACGCCAGCGATTCGTTCACGATCGTCACGCCCTGCGCGTCGGGCCCGTCCGCGGGCGAAAAATCCCGCCCTTCTTTGAGCGTCAATCCCATGGTGCGGATGTATTGCGAATCGACCACCGTGTAGTGGCTGGTAAATTCCTTCCCGGGCGGTGGCGCGGCGCGTCCCTCAATATCGAAATCGCATACATCAAACCACCCGCTCATCGGCAAAAAATTGGCGGCGGTAGCCGCATCCACTCCCGGAACCGCGCGCACCCGCTCCAGCGCCTGGCCGTAAAAATTGACCAGCGGCCGTCCGTCTGCGTAGTGCGCCACCGGCAGCCATTCCTGCATGGTCAGCAGGTGCTCCGGGCGAAAGCCGATTTGTTCGTTGATCAGCCGCGCAAAACTTCGCACCAGCAGCCCCGCGCCCACCAACAACAGTAACGAGAGTCCGATTTCCGAAACCACCAGCGCCGCGCTGACGAAGCGCCCCCGGCGCGCTCCGGTGCTGCCACGCGACCCTTCTTTCAGAGTTTCGCTCATGCTGGTGTGCGCAATCTGAATGGCCGGCGCCAGGCCGAAAATCACGCCGGTAACGCAGCAAACCAATAACGTGAATCCCACCACCACCGGATGCAGGCCAATTTCGTTCATCCGCGGAAGCTCGCCCAGCCCGCCTTGCGGCGGCAGAATCAGGTGTAACAAGCGCAGCCCGCCCTCCGCCAGCAGCAAGCCCACCGCGCCGCCCGCAAATGACAGCAGCAGGCTCTCCGTAAGCAATTGGCGGACGATGCGCCATTGTCCCGCTCCCAGCGCGGCGCGGATGGCAATCTCCCGGCTGCGCGAAGCCGATCGAGCGAGAAGTAAATTGGCGACGTTGACGCACGCAATGAGCAGCACGAAGCCCACCGCGCAGACCAGCAGCATCAGCGCGGGCCGAATGTCGCGCACCGGCTCGTCCTGCATCGGCGAGACGCGGACCCCGCTGGTATCCGTATCCGGGTACTCGCCACGCAAGCGCTGTAGAATCGTTTCCATCTCGGCCTGTGCCTGCTCGCGGGCGACGTGCGGTTTCAGACGCCCAAAAACGAGTACCGAATGATCCTCGCGATTCATGTGCGCGGGATCGAACGCGAAGGGCATCCACAAATCGAATTGGCGGCTGGTGCCGAAAAGAGAAAAACCCTGAGGCAGAATTCCAATCACGGTGTAGGGCTTCTCGTCGATCTGAATGCTCTGACCCAGAATCGCCCGGTCGCCCGCGAAACGCCGCTGCCAGACGCCGTAGCTCAAAATCACCACTTGGTTTCGGCCTAGCGTTTCCTCTTCCGGAAGAAAGTCGCGCCCCGCGAGCGGTTTCACTCCCAGCAGATGGAAAAAATTGGCGGACGTGGCCATTCCCCACAGTTGTTCAGGCTCGTTGCGGCCAGTGATGGTGTAGAACCATGTGCGCAGGACAGACATTTCATCAAAAGAGCGGTTTTGTCTTTGCCAATCGAGGAACTGCGCGGGAGACGCCGCGCCGCGAGTGATGCCCAGGCTCGGATCGGTCTCCCAAATCATTTGTAGCCGGTCGGCATGCGGAAACGGCAGCGGACGCAACAGCGTGCTGTAGACCACGCTAAAAATCGCCGAGTTCGCTCCGATTCCCAGCGCTAGCGTAAGCACCGCAACGGCGGTGAAGCCGGGCGCTTTGCCCAGCATCCGCCATCCATAGCGAAGGTCATTCCAGAGCGTTTCCATCGTTGTACTCGCCTGCGTACATCGCCGTCGTGTCCATGCCAAATCCCCGGGGTCAGTGCTTGTCGTCCACGATCCATCCGTCTTTCAGATTGATGATGCGGTCGCCGTAGGCCGCCCAATTTTCGTTATGCGTCACCTGGATGATGGTGGTGCCGGCGTCGTTGAGGCCCTTGAGCAAATCCATAATCATCTTTCCTTGGCTCGAATGCAGGCTCCCGGTCGGCTCGTCCGCCAGAAGCAGTTTCGGGTTGCCGATCAGCGCGCGCGCCACCGCAACCAGCTGCTGCTGCCCTCCCGACAATTGATTCGGGAACAGCGATTTCTTGCCGACGATCTGGAAACGATCCAATGCGTCGGCCACCAGGCCTTCGCGCTCCGCTTTCTTGATATCGCGATACGACAGCGGCAGGTCGAGATTTTCGGCGACGGTCAAGCTGTCGAGCAGGTGATATTGCTGGAAAACGAAACCGATATATTTTTTGTGCAGCTCGACGCGGTGCCGGTTGTCCAGCTTGTGAACCGCGTTATCGAGCAGATAATATTCCCCATTCCACGCCCCGTCCAGCATTCCCAGAATCCCCATCAAAGTGGATTTTCCGGCGCCGGAGGGGCCCATGATGGTGATGAATTGGCCTTCGCGAATATCCAGACTGATTCGCCGCAGCACCCAGGTTTTTCCCGCGCCTGAGTCGTAGGATTTCTCGACGTCGACCATCCTGATCACGGTGTTCTCCTGAAATCTCGTTGGTCCCGCGCGCCCAGCGCTGGCAGGCCGCGGCGGCTCGTAGCATTGCCCTACGGCGCGCAATCCAAGACTAGCAGCGTGGCGTCATCCTGCAACTCCCGCGCGCTGAATTCTCTCACCGCTCGCAGGACTTCTTCGTGAATTTCGCGTCCGCTTCGGCTGCGGTACTGGCTCAGGATTTCGAGCAGCCGCTCCTCTCCGAATTCGGTTCCCGCGGAATCCTGCGCCTCGGTAACACCGTCGGTAAAAAGCACCAAACGGTCGCCCGGGCCAAATTGCGCCTCCGCGGTAGCGTAGGTCCCTTCCGGAAACACGCCCAAAAGCGCGCCACCCTCGGTGAGCCGCTCGCAGCTGCCATCGGACCGCAACAGCATCGGGGGATTGTGGCCCGCATTGGAGTATTGCGCGCGTTGCGTGCGGACATCGAAGATGCCGAAGAAAAATGTGATGAACGATTCCGCAGCCACATTGCGGCAGACGAAGCCGTTCGCCCGCGCGCACAAATCGCCGGGGACGGACTCGGCCGCGACCAAGCCGCGCACGGTGGCCTGCAAGTTCGACATCAACAGCGCTGCCGGCATTCCCTTCCCGGCTACGTCGGCGATGCAAAACGCGAAGCGGTGCTCGTCAAGTTTCAGCACGTCAAAATAATCGCCGCTCATTTCACGCGCGGGCTGCCAGGCTCCGGAAATTTCGATGCCCGGGAATTCCGGGATTTCCCGCGGCAGCAACCCCATTTGCACCGAGCGGGCCTTTTCGATTTCGCCGGCCTGCCGGGTGAACTTCAGGTCATGCTTTTCGCGCAGCAGCGCCGCCATCCGCTGCTCGCTTTTTAATGCGCGCTCTTGCCGTCCACGATCCACCTGGGTGCGCACGATTTCCAGCAGGCGGTCGTTGGACCAGGGTTTCTCGACGAAATCGCGCACCCCATGCTGCATCGCTTCCACCGCCAGTCCCACCGTGGCCCAGCCGGTCATGGCGACCACCGGAGGCGCCGACTCAATCTCCCGCAGCGCGCTGAGCAAATCCAGTCCCTCTTGCCCGGAAGTGGTGTCGCGCGCGTAATTCAAATCCATCAGCACCAGATCGTACTGGTTCGATTCCAGGGCACGGAGAATCGCGGCAGGCGAATTGGCAGTCTCAATCACGTAGCCGTGTGTCTTCAGAAACAAGCGCAGCGCCTCGAGAATGTCGGGCTGGTCGTCCGCGATCAGCACCCGTGCGGTAAAGATTTCCTGCTCTTCGATTTTGACGTCGTTAGCCAGAATAGCCATCCCGTTCTCCGTCGGTTTTGCCGCGCAAGACGCTGGCCCGCAGCCGCCAGCACTCAATCTAAGCGCAGTTCGGCTTCCACCCGCAAATGCTTCTAAATAATTGCATCAATGTAGCTTAAGAGCTGGTCGGGCACAAGCCGAGCCCCGAAATGCCCCGGTTACGGGAATGGGACGTCCCACTATCGGACACTCCATCGTTAGCGATAAGGAAGGGCACCGCGGCGGTCCGACAGGCAGTGCCCCGCCCTAACCGAACGCAGACGGGCGAACCTTTGTGAGGACAAGACTTGATGTGCATTTTCGGTTTCGGTTTCGGTTTTGCTTCAAGGTTCCACGCTTCTGGGGTGCCCCACTCTTCCCCGATTTTGGGAAGGGTGGGTGTTTTGACGTACGGTTCTACGGCTTTATCTTTTCCGGGTGCCCCATTCTTCGCGGGTTGTGCGAAGGGTGGGCGATGAGACCTAGCGCGATGATGTCTTTCGCCACGGCGTCGCGCGATTTCCAAGATTCAGATAAAGTGTTCGGACGCTCATGAGCGAAGCCACTCCTGCTCTCACCTACGGATCGGACGAAGCTCCGCGCCAAAGAATCCCGACAGGTATTCTCGCGCTGTGGTCGGCGACGATTTTCCTGAGCGCGTTTCTACTTTTCCAGATTCAACCAATGCTGGCGAAAATGATCCTGCCATGGTTTGGCGGCGCGGCAGGGGTGTGGGCAACCAGCCTGATGTTCTTCCAGGTGACGTACCTGCTGGGAAGCTACTACGCCCACCTGCTAGTGCGGCGCCTGCGCCCCGCGCAACAGATGTGGACGCATGTGGCGCTGCTTGCTGCGAGCCTTTCTCTTTTGCCAGTGATTCCTCGCGATTTCTGGAAGCCCATCGGCGAGGGCCATCCGGCATGGCGGATTCTGGGGCTGCTCACCGCCACCGTGGGTCTGCCGTTCCTGCTACTTTCGGCGACGAGTCCGTTGCTGCAAGCGTGGTACGTACGGCGGCGAACCGGCGGGCGGCCGTACCGCTTCTATGCGCTCTCGAATACCGGCTCGCTCCTGGCGCTGCTCACGTATCCCGTGATTTTCGAACCG
>Ga0302324_100014570_pt1 | contig 15840 bp, 10 predicted proteins | sample Palsa_T0_1_FD_201949 | JGI IMG/M metagenome (GOLD analysis project Ga0302324, IMG submission 201949) | Peat permafrost microbial communities from Stordalen Mire near Abisko, Sweden - Palsa_T0_1 | ecosystem: Environmental > Terrestrial > Soil > Palsa > Peat permafrost | place: Sweden: Abisko...
CCGGGCGACATGCTCGAGATCGCCGAATCTCGCGTCCCACCAGCGCGGCCGCTCAGCGCGTGGAGGGGGCGCGTGATGGAATGATCGGTGTGCGGTTCATCATCACCTATCGCTCCGGCGCCATGGAACGTCCGAGAGGCCAGAGGCCATCCGAGCGCTACTAGCCGAGCTGGAGCACTCCGACCCCGAGCATCCGGACGTGTCCGTCAGCACGGAGGACGGCTGGACGCTCTCGGCCTTTGAGCATGGCCTGGTCGTCTTCGAGAATGTTGAGACAGGCAGCCCCCCAAGCCTCAGAAGGACGTACCTCGAGAGAGCGTGCTTGCGATGATGACGACCCTGGCCTCAGGGAAGGTCGAGGAGGTCGTAGCTCTGCCGTGGCTGGGTGGCTATGGATAGCGCTTAGCGCCGAATCGCGCGCCATCCGATGAGGAGATCGGCGGGTCCGTAATGATGCGAGATGGATCGTTATGCCGCCCATCGCGTCAAGTAGAAACGAGATATGCCGCCCATCGCCGGGAGCTTTGGTTGCTCCCGGCGACCGCGGCGGGTGGTGGTCAGTCGGGGTCTAGGGGCGTCCTCCTTCGGGTGGTGCGACCGGCGTAACGGACGAGGGTCATGGCTCGACTGGCATCGAGTTGTCGGGCGATGTCGGTCCAGGGGTGGTCGTGGTCTCGGGCGTCGGCGACGAGTCGTGGTATCCGGCCGTGGGCTTGGGCGACGAGACTGGTGAGTGCGTGGAGCTGGGCCAGCGGGTCGGTTTGGGCCATCGGCGCCCGTAGGGCAGCGAGGGTGGCGATGGCTTCGTCGAGGATCAGGGCGGATTCGTCGTCGGTGATTGGCTGTGGCGGCGGTTCCCGGCGTGGGTCGTGGCCGATCATGACTCTGCCGCCTCCTCAAGGGTTTCCAGGAGGCCCTGGTAGAGGGTTTGGCGTCGTTGTTGGCCGTTGCGGGCGGCGTGTTCGGCTTGGGCAGCGATGGCATGTGTTTGAACTCGATGGTGGTGGCGAAGAACCCGCAGCCCTCGCAGATGGCCTCGAAGTTGCAGTCCAGTTCTGCCGGTCGGGTGCACCAGCCGTTGGCCAGCATCCGTCGGTGCTCAGCTCGGATGTTGCGCATGGCAGGGCCCTCGGCTTCGGGGCCGAGCGGGCTGGGCTGGTTGTAGAGGGCTTCGACCTTGGCCGTGACTGCTTGGTATTCGGCGGCCACGGTGCGGTTGGCGATGCGGGCGTAGCGGGCGGTCATCTGCAGGGTCTGGTGTCCCAACAGGGCGGCCACCGCTTCGAGGCGCATCCCGCGGTTGACGGCCTGGGTGCCCAGGGTGTGGCGCAGCCGGTGAGGATGGACGTGTCCCACCCCGGCTTGTTTGGCCACCCGGTTGAGCATGCGGGTAACGGCGTGGCGGTTCAGCACAGAGCCTTGATCGGCGAGCAGCAACCCCGAAGGGCTATCGCCGTGGCTCGGTTGCCACTCCTCGAGCAGGCCGACCAGGACCGGGTGAAGAGGAACGTAGCGGTCGTTGTGCAGCTTGCCGACCGGCACTCGCAGCCACCACCCGTCACCGATGCGGATCACGGCGTCGGTTTCCAGGGCGCACATTTCGCTGACCCGCATGCCGGTGCGCATCAACAGCTCGAGCACCAGCCGGGTGCGGGCGTCGGTCTCAGCCGCGATGGCCCGGGCCAGACGGGTGGCGTCGGCGTCGTCGAGAAACTTGGGTAGCGGGTCATCAGGTTTGGGCAGATCGCTGGCGAACATCGGAGCCCGGGGCGGGGCGTCGTCCCATTCCCACTCGATGATGCGGTCGAAGAACGCTCGCAGCATGCCGAGGCGGCTGAGCCGGGTGTTGATCGCCGGTGGGACACCCTTAGCTTAGTTCCGTGAGGCAGACTGCGGTAGGAGCCTTTTTCGCCTATGTCGAGCGACGACGCACGCTGATGGCTGGCGGTGGCGGGGCCGCCGTCGTGGTCGGGGTCGTCGGAGGAATACTCATTGGCAGTGGAGCGGGGGCGTGGTGCCTGGGTTTTCTGGCGTTCGTAGGCCTGATGTACATCGTGGGATCGAGGGCAGGAACGGCTCTGATCAAAGAGGCTCACACGCTCGCCCTTGGACCAAGTGTGAAGATGGAGCTATCAACGTGGCCTATCCGGACCATCCGCTCCCCATATAACAACCGCATCCTCGTGACTGTCGACGTGCCCGGGAGCAAGGAGCGCACTCCCTTGGCCGAGTGCAAACCCGTCTGGTACACGCCGGGAACGGCGAACGCCCCAACACGTCCAGGAGACCTTTACGGAACAATCAGCCAGGGACGGACAGTGCTCGGTGTGACGGAGGATGGGAGCTGTTATCTCGGGCGGGTACGAAAGAATCGCCCAGACCGAGGAGTGGCGTAAGCGGCCAGCTTCGGCGCCGAGCCGGTGGGATACGGCCGGCGGATCTGATTGCGGACAGCCCGGCATTGCCGTTCGCGTCAACGGTGGGGTGGCCCGCCTCGATGAGATCGCCGACGGACTCGACATCACCGTCGTCCACAGTTGAACGCCTCCACTGAAAAAGCGAACGGATCAGTCTCGCCGCTCGGAATCGGCGCCGCCGTTACGGAACCCAACGCTTCATGTACTGGTCGAACAGCGGGACGGTGAATGCGATCTCGCCGTACCTGGGGGAATAGCAAAGCGCGCTCTTGATCAGCGAATCCCTAACCGGGCCAACCCCCTTCGGAGACTTGCGAAGAAGGGTCGCGACCTCGGACGAGCGAACCGGACCGGACCCGAGCTCGGCCATGGCCCGAAGGTAGGAACGCTCGGATTCGGAGATCGAGCCAGTTCTCACACGGAAGAATCCATCGTCGAGTTCGGCTGTGGCGACCGGAACAGTTCGCTCGACGTCGGCGAGGGTGATGGCCTCTGGGCCGTCGGCGATGTCCCATGCGAGTTGGCCGAACTGCTGCAGGAAGTAGGGGAAACAGTCAGTCACGCCCAGCAGGTATTCCAGAGCATCGTCAGTCCACAGCACCCCCTCGTCGGCAGCCGGGGTCTGAAGAGCTTCGATCGCCTGGACGCGGCTCAGCGATCCGATCCTCGGGAAGGTAAACATCCGTTCCGCATAGGTCTTGGCTTCTCCCGTGACAATCGTGAGAGTCGGCAGCCCGGCACCGGCAATCGTGATGGGAAGGGTCAACTGAGACGCGCGGTGAAGGCCGACGATGAGAGCGGTCATCGTGGGCACGTCCACATAGTGCAGCTCGTCGATAGTCAGAAGGATCCCAGTGTCATGGGCTCGGGCGACCTCGCCGAGTTCGACGAACAGGCCGGCCAGGTCGGCGGCTAGGTCGCCGCTATCGGCCGGACCGAACACGGCTTCGACATCGATACTCAGTTCGGGTCCGTTGGGAATCCGCAGCGAGAAGGCTTTCAACACCCCAAGAGCACGCCTGACCGCGCCGCCAATGCGCTTCTTGGCGTCCATGGCCAGCAGCACCCGGCGCAGGCCCGAAGCCAGTAGCGGGGCCAAGGAGCCGTCTTCTGACACCTCGATGTGCTCGTGGAAATACCCTCGACCACGGGCGAGGTCCTCGAACTCGTTGAGGAGCACGGTCTTCCCGACACCGCGTAACCCGGTCAGCAGCTGGCTTCGACCGTTGGCTCCTCTCAGCAGCCGCTGCAGGGTCACGTCCATCGCCGCGATCTCTGCGTCCCGCCCCACCAGCGCCGGCGGTCGGGTACCTGCACCGGGGTTGTACGGGTTTCGAACCGGGTCGATGCCGAAACTCTACCAAGTTCTACACAGATCTAAGGATATCGCTAGACTCTCAGCCGTAGGGCGCGTCGGCGGCATCAGCACATCTAGGGATATTCCTAGATCTTGGTAGATCTGCCGGCCCGCCGGTAGGGTCCGGGCGGACCAAGCGTGCGACGGGGGGTCGACAAGTGGTCGCAGAGAGCACCGAACCGACAGGTGGACCGGATCCGACCGAGCTGCATCGCTCCAGCCGCGACCTCGACGAGGTGCGCGCCGCGCTGCTGCCAGCAGTCGCCGCCCACCTGCCGGAGGGCACCAACCACGCCATCGGCGAACTGCGCGGCACCTCCGCCACCGGCATGTCCAGCGAGACCTTGCTGTTCGACGTGACCTGGCACCAGGCCGGCGACACCCGCACCGAAGGGCTGGTCGCCCGGGTGGCCCCGGACCTGGCGGACGTTCCCGTTTTCCCCAACTATGACTTGCCCGGCCAGTACCGCACCATCGAGAGGGTGGCGGCCCACAGCGACGTCCCGGTCCCGGTCCTGTGGTGGTGCGAACCCGACGCCGGCGTGATCGGCTCGCCGTACTTCGTGATGGGCCGCATCGACGGCGAGGTCCCCCCCGACGTCATGCCGTACAACTTCGGCGACAGCTGGCTCTTCCACGCCTCCCCCGAACAACAAGCCCACCTGCAGGAGACGAGCATCGACGTGCTGGCCCGCCTGCACGCCATCGGCGACCCCCACGCCCGCTTCGCCCACCTCGGCGGCCGCTTCCCCGGCGACACGGCGCTGCGCCGGCATGTCGCGGGCCGCCAGGAGTGGTACCAGTTCGCCGCCAACGAGTGCGGGCGGTCTTCTTTGGTGGAAAAAGGGTTCGCCTGGTTGGAAGAACACTGGCCCGCCCACGAGAGCGACGCGGTCTTCAACTGGGGCGACTCCCGCATCGGGAACGTCCTGTACCGGGAGTTCGAGCCAGCCGGCGTGCTCGACTGGGAGATGGCCGCCATCGGACCGCCCGAGCTGGACCTGGCCTGGATGGTCTATGCCCACCGTATGTTCGAGGACATGGCCGTCGAGTTCGGCTTCGCCGGCATGCCCGGCTTCCTGCGCCCCGACGACGCGGCCACCACCTACGAACGGCTGGCGGGCCGGGTGCCCCGAGACCTCGACTGGTACCTCACCTACTCGTGTCTGCAACTGGCCATCGTCTTCTTGCGGACTGGGCAGCGCCAGGTGCACTTCGGCGAGCGGGCGGTCCCGGAGAATGCCGACGAACTGCTCATGAACGGCGCCACCCTGGCCGCCCTCACCCACTAGGAGGCCCCATGCCGGTTCCCCTCGATGAGTATCCGGTCCATCAGTTGCCGCTGTCGATGCGCCATGTCGGCACCAGTGACCGCAACTTCTACGACCGTTGCTACTTCAACGCCCACGATCGCACCGGCGACATCTTCCTCATCACCGGCCTGGGCGTGTACCCGAATCTGGGCGTGATAGACGCCTACGCCACGGTGCGGCGAGGTGACACCCAGTGGGCGGTCCGCTGCTCGGATGCCCTGGGTGAACGTGGCCTCGACGCCCGGGTCGGCCCCTATCGAGTAGAGGTCATCGAACCGTTGTCGAAGGTCCGGGTCGCCTGCGATACCGGCGAGCAGGGGCTGGCGTTCGACCTCACGTGGGAAGGGTCTTTTGCCTGCATCGACGAGCCGCACCACATCCTGCACAGCGGCAATCGGGTCATCATCGAAGGGCGCCGCTTCGCCCAGGTTGGCACCTGGTCGGGGCTGCTCAACGTGGATGGGACCGACATCGAGGTCACGCCCGACCGCTGGGTTGGCTCGCGCGATCGCTCGTGGGGGATCCGCCCGGTCGGCGAGGCCGAACCCCCGGGCCGCGACGCCGACGAGCCGCGAGAAGGCTTCTGGTGGCTCTACGTCCCCCTGCGCTTCGACGATTTCGCGGTGATCGTCATCGTGCAGGAGGACCCCGACGGGACCCGCACCCTGAGCGGGGCCAGTCGGGTGTGGCCCGACGGCCGCCACGAGCAGTTGGGCTGGCCGGAGCTCGATATCACCTACCGATCCGGTACCCGCCATCCCGAGCGGGCCGTGCTGCACCTGCGCAGCGCCGACCGCAAGCCGGTGACCGTCGAGGTGGAGACGCTCGGCGGGGTGGCCCTGCACATCGGCGCCGGCTACGGCGGTGACCCTGACTGGTCGCACGGTCAGTGGCGTGGCCGTAACTGGGTCGACAGCTCGGTGTACGACCTCACCGACCCCGCCGTGGCGGGACGCATCCCTTTCGGCGTGATCGACCACGTGGCCCGGGCGACCTGTGACGGGGCCGAGGGATTCGGCCTGTTCGAGCACGCCACCGTGGGGCGGCACGACCCCACCGGCTTCAAGGACTGGCTCAGCGTCGCCCCATAATCCCCGCCGGCTGCGGCCCGAGACCGGGGCGGCCGCATCGAGATGCCGGCCCGGATGAACGAGGCCGGCATCTCGACACGCCAGCCCCGCTCTCCCTCGCACCACCGCCGGCTTGGCCCGAAAATCAGAGGGCGGGTAGCGGCTCGGGCCGCCAGTAGGGAGGTCCGTCCGCGGCTAAGCCTGCGCCAGGCACCCTGCACTGAGACGGACAGACCTCGGGTGGCTGGCTACGCCTCACCGGGAGGTCTGTCCGCTGGGATGCCGAAATCGACATCAGGACGGACAGACCTCGCGCCGGCACGGGCGGCAACGCCCGAGGTCTGTCCGCGGACCAGCGTGCAACGGAGCTGGCGCTGGGTCAGGGTCGGGGCCGGTTCTGGCCTCGAGCGCGGGCCGTCGCAGCAGTGCTAGCGGACCAGGTCGCCCCGTAATCCCCGCCGCTCCAGCCCGGAGGTTCGGTAGCCTCGGTACCTCTTGGGGGAGATAGCCGGGTCTCCCCCGCCGCCCGCGCACCGGAGCTACTCGTCGTGCCCAGCCGCCAGATCAACCAGAAGATCGCCGTCGGTGTCGTCTTTGTCGGCGCCATGTTCATGAACATCATGGACGTGACGATCGTCAACGTGGCCCTGCCCACCATCGGTCGCCAGTTTCATGTTCGGCCCGACTCGGTCGACACGGTGGCCATCGGGTACCTCGTCAGCCTGGCCGTCTTTATCCCCGCCTCCGGTTGGCTGGGGGACCGCTTCGGCGGCCGTCGGGTGCTGCTGACCTCGATCGTCATCTTCACGGGGGCGTCCGCCCTGTGCGGGGCCGCCGACAGCCTGGGACAACTGGTGTTCTTCCGGGTGGTGCAGGGCGTTGGCGGCGGCCTGATGGTGCCGGTGGGCATGGCCATGCTCTACCGTGCCTTCCCCCCGGCCGAGCGGGTCCGAGCCTCGAGCATCTTGGTGATCCCCACCGCCGTCGCTCCGGCCCTGGGCCCGGTGCTGGGCGGCCTGTTCGTCACCGATGTCTCCTGGCGCTGGGTCTTCTACGTCAATGTTCCGGTAGGCATCGCGGCGGTGGTGTTCGGCCTGGTCTTCCTGGTCCGGCAGGAGGAGCCACGTCCGGGCCGTTTCGACCTGGTCGGGTTCCTGCTCTCCGCGGCCGGGCTCGGATTGGTCATGTACGGCGTCTCCGAGGGCCCCTTCCACGGCTGGGGCAGCCCCCTGATCGTCGCCACCATCGCCATCGGGGCGGGCCTGCTTATCGCCATGGTGGTGGTCGAGCGCCGTATGACAGACCCGCTCATCGACCTCCACCTGTTCTCCGACCGGCTGTTCCGTAGCTCCAACGCGGTCCTGAGTCTGGGATCGGTCGCCTTCATCGGGATGCTGTTCCTTGTGGCCCTGTTCTTCCAGGACGGCCTCGGGCTCAGCGCCCTGCAATCGGGGCTCAACACCTTCCCCGAGGCGCTCGGTGTGATGGCCGGGGCCCAGATCATCACCAGAATCCTCTACCCGAGGTTCGGGCCCCGCCGGATCATGGTCGGCGGCCTATTCCTGCTCGCAGTGGCGCTGGGCTTGCTGGCCCTGGTCGGGACCGGGACCAACCTGTGGTTGGTCAGGGTGGACCTGTTCGTGTGCGGGTATTCCATGGCGCACGTGTTCATACCCGCCCAGGCGGCCGGTTTCGCCACCATCTCGCCGGCGGACACCGCCCGGGCGTCCACTCTCTTCAACGCCCTACGCCAGCTGGGATCGGCCGTAGGCGTGGCGCTGCTCAGCACGGTCGTCGCCGAGGTCGGACCACTGCGGACCGTTGCCGGCCGTACCCTCCCCAATCTGACCAGCTACCACGACGCCTTCCTGGCAGCCGCCGGCGTCGCCATCCTGGCGGCCGGATGCGCCCTCACCATCAGCGACGCCGACGCGGCGGGCACCATGGTCCGCCGCCACGGCCGATCCTCGGCTGGCCCTGCTCCTGCCGGGACCCCCGAGCCGTTGCCTGCCGGCGGCTAAGGCCGCCGGCGCCGCCGAATCAGGTTCCACGGGCGAACTTGTGCGGTTGCGGGATTGGCTGGCTGCCGAGGGGGTGACTCAGGTGGTGATGGAGGCCACCGGGGTGTATTGGCGTCCGGTCGTGCACCACAAGGCGCTGTTTGACCGTGAGGGATGAAGGGGCACCTCCAGCCGTGCACCCAGCCGATCAGGGCCGGTCGTAGGAGGGTTCCTCCCACCACGGGTACCAATCGGGCAGATCCCGGCTGGGCGCCAGGGACCACTGAGCGGGGCGTTTCTCGAAGAATGCGGTGATCCCCTCCGCAGCATCAGCCATCCGTCCGGTCTGCCAGATGGCCAGCGAGTCCACCCGGTGGGCCTCCATGGGGTGGTCGGCGCAGAGCATCCGCCAGAGGATCTGTCGGGTGATGACCGCTGAGACCGGGGCGGTCGACGCCGCTATCTCCTCGCCTAGGGCCCGGGCCGCGCCCAGCAGATCCTCTTGGGGATGCACGCTGCGTACCAGCCCGCCCGCTAACGCCTCACTCGCCGGGAACACCCGGGCCGTCAGGCACCACTCCAGGGCCTGGCTGATGCCCACCACACGCGGCAGGAACCAGCTGCACGCGCCGTCGGGCACGATCCCCCGCGCCGCGAACACGAACCCGACTCGAGCGGTGTCGGCCATCAGCCGGATGTCCATGGCAAGGGTGATGGTGGCGCCGACCCCGACAGCTGGACCGTTGATGGCCGCGATCACCGGCTTCAGGCATCGAAATATCCGCAGGGCCACCACCCCGCCGGCGTCTCGCGGTGCCGTCCGCCCGGACGGGGCGTCGCCATGGTCGAAGCTGGAGGCGCCCCCGCCCAGGTCGGCGCCGGCACAGAAGGCCCGGCCCCGCCCAGTGACGATCACGGCCCGCACCGAGTCGTCAGCATCGACCTCGTCGAACGCGCTCAACAGATCGGAGTACATGTCCAGGTCGAAGGCGTTGAGCCGGTCCGGCCGGTCCAGGGTGATGGTGGCGACCGGGCCCTCGACCTGGTAGTCGATCGTGGTATAGCTCATACGCCGAACGGTAGACGGTCCCGGCGATCGTTCGGATCTGGGGGTATTGAGCGCCTTACTTGACGGCTCGGAAGGCGATCGCGGGGGGGTCCAGGAACGGGGCCCCGATGTAGCCGCGAAGGCAGCCGGGGCTGGCGACTTCTGACCGCGGGCCGCCACTTCTGACCCCGGCCGCCAGTCAGAAGTTGACTGCCCAGCAGGCGGGAGTGTGGGGTGGGGCCGGCATGCCGGAAGGCTGCCCCGTTCATGAAATGCGGGGCAGCCTTCCGCTGCGTGCCGGTCCCATCCCTCGTTGGGCAACGCCTCAGGTAGTGGCCCCGGAGCGCTGAATCGCCTTCTCGTCAGTTCCCAGGTACGAGGCGATGACAGCCGGGTGAGCCAGCACCTCGGCGGGGGTGCCTTCGGCAATGACACCGCCCAGCTCCAAGGCGATTAGACGGTCGCAGATGCTGCTGACCATCGGCATGTCGTGCTCGATGATCATTAGGGAGCAGCCGGTGCGGTCTCGGATCCGCAGCAGGAGCGGGCCGAGTGCTTCGGTCTCCTTCTGGGCTACGCCACCGGAAGGTTCGTCGAGCATCAACACCTTCGGGTCCTGGGCCAAGATGCACGCCAAGTCCACGATGCGGCGGCTCCCCGTGGACAGCTCCCCCGTGAGCTTCTGCTTGAAGGCAGTCAACCCCATCAGCTCGACCAGATCTTCTACCACCGCCTTGACGGCCAGTTCGGATTCGTAAGAGGCCGGCAGCTGCAGGGCGGCCGCGAACATGTCGCGGCTGCCCAAGTGCCGCTCCCGGGCCACCGCGATGGTCTCAGCGACTGTCAGTCCCGGATAGAGCAAGGCGTCCTGGAACGATCGGGCCATGGCGCCCTTCGCCCTCATGTGGGGAGCCCAGTCCGTGACATCGACCCCCCGCAACCAGATGCGGCCGCCGTCGAGGGGCAGGAACCCAGAGATGCAATCCATCAGGGTGGTCTTGCCCGCCCCGTTGTGACCGATGAGCCCGACGATCTCGCCCGGCTGCACATGCAAGTCGACGTGATCCACGGCGGTGATCCCGCCGAAGCGCTTCACCACGTCGTAGCAGGCGAGCACCGGCTTGGCGTTGGGATCTGGCGGCAAGCGAACCGGCGTTGATGCCGCAGCCAGACTGGCGACCGCGGCGGCTTCTTCCTCCGCCTTGGCTTTGGCCGCCTTGGTCATACGCCGGGGCTTGGCGGCGCCGACCTCGGCGGTGGCGGCGCCGACCTGGGCGCTGGCGGCCTCGTGGCTGCCTGCCCCCGAGATGAAGACCGCTCGTAGGATGTCGGGCCGCTCCAGCAGCTCCGCAGCCGGCCCCTCGAAGCGGACCTCACCCTTCTCCATGAACACGGCCCGCTCGGCCAATTGGAGCGCCACGTTGACGGACTGCTCGACGATCACAATGGTCGAGCCGCGGCGGTGCACCTCGCGCACCACTTCGAGCAGCTGGCCAACGATGGTGGGCGCCAGCCCCAAAGACAGCTCGTCGATCATCAGGAGCTGGGGTCGGGTCATGAGGGCCGTGCCGAGAGCCAGCATCTGTTGCTCGCCGCCCGAGAGGTTGCCGGCCATCTGCCCGCGACGTTGGGCCAGCACCGGAAAGAGTTCGAGGACCTCCTCCTTGGCCAAGGCGATGCGCTCGGGCTCGTCGCGGATCAGCCATGACGCCAGACGCAGGTTCTCGGCCACCGAAAGGGTGGGGAACACTCCCTTGCCGCCGGGCATCAGCGAGATCCCCTTGCGGGCCGTGACGTCGGCGGGCGTCTTGGTGATGTTCTCGCCCCTGAAGAGCACGGTGCCGGCGGTCGGGCGGACCAAACCACAGATGCCCTTGAGCAAGGTGGACTTGCCGGCGCCGTTGGTGCCAAGCAGGGCCACCATCTCGCCTTCGGTGATGTCGAAGTCCACGTCGAAGAGGATCTGCACCGACCCGTAGGCCATGTCGATCCCCTGGCAGGTCAACAGGAAGTCCCCACCCAGTGCCGGGGCCGGCGCCGGCGCTGGCCGTGGCCCGGGTGCTGGCGCCGGTGGCGAGGCCGGCACCGGCGCGTAGTCGAGAGTTATCGTGGGCAGTTCGGTGGTGTCGTCGGCGGGCGCCACGGCGGGGGCACCCCGGCGCACCGGCGAGGCCTTACGCACCACCGCGGCCTTACGCACCACCGCGGCCTTACGCACCACCGCGGCCTTGCGCACCACCGCGGCCTTGCGCACCACCGCGGCTTTACGCACCGCCGGGTCCTTGCGCACGACCGGGTCCTTCCGCACCGGCACAGCCTTGCCCACCACCGCGGCCTTGCGCGCCACCGCCGCCTTCCGGCCTACCGGGGGGCTCACGTGAGGACCTCGACTGGCATGTCCGGGTCAGCCCCATTCGAAGGTGGCGGGGCGCCGCCCAGAGCGCCGATCAGCAAGCCCTCATCGTCGGGAGACCGATCCGGGCCACCCGTATCGCGCTTGTCGGCGAACAGGCTGGGGACCAGGATGTTCCGCCGCTCGGCTACTACCCGGAGCAAACGATCGCGCAGCGAGTAGACGACCTGGCCCACTCCTCCAGGCACGACGGCGAGAACGAGGAGCAAGGCGGCCCCGCTGATGGCCTCGTGGTAGATGCCCAAAGCGGTAATGGTCTCGAGAAACTTGAAGAACAGGACGCCGATCAGCATGCCGGTCACTGAGCCCAGGCCGCCGATCACGCTGTAGGCGAAGACGGTGATGCTGTCGACGGCCGGGAAGCTGCCCGGGTTGAGGGCTTCGAGCAGCAGGACGTCGAGCGCTCCGGCCACGCCGGCGATGATCCCGGCCACCACGAACCCGGATAGCTTCACTGCGGTGGTGGGGACGGAGGCCGATTGGGCGGCGCGCTCGTTGTTGTCCGCCGCGATCAGGACCCGACCGGCTCGGGCCTTGCGCAGACCCATGGTGACCAGGATGGCAAGCCCGAGGAAGACCAGGCACACCACGTACATCTCGTAGTTGTCGTTGAGGTTGAACCGCTGGAGCAGGAGGGGGCGATTGACGCCGTTGCTGGGAAGGAACTGCGGGAAGGTACTCGAGTTGAGGAAGTACTCATCGAGGGCGATGGCCAGCGCCAGAGTGGTGACGCCGAGGAACAGCCCTTTGATCCGCAAGGCCGGCACGCCCACCACCAGAGCGACCAGCCCGCCCGTGGCACCGGCCGCGGCGATCACCAGGAAGAAGTCGCTGTTCCAGTGAGCGACCATGTTGCCCGCCACCATGGCCGCCACCCCAGCAATGCCGAACTGGCCCAGGCTCATCTGTCCGCCCCACCCGGTCAGCACGACCAGGGACACGCCGATCATGGCCCAGACGATGGCGAAGCCGGCCAGGAGCTGGTTGCTCGGCCCCCACATGTGGGGAACGAAGATAAACGCCGCGATGACCGCGAGGATCAGCACCCGGCGAGTCCAGAGCACCTCGGGGATGCGGCGCAGCTCCTCAGGGATGGGCTTGAGGACCGTCACCGACGACCAGGACGACGTCCCCGACTCCTGGGCTCTCGACAGCTTTCCGGACTGGGCGAGCAACGCCGCCACGATGACCACCAAGTACACCACGTAGATGAACGATGGTTGGTCGGGGGTGTTCCAGTGGACGAGCTGCTCGGTGATACCCAACCCGACCGCGGCGCCGAAGGCCACCGGCAGCGACTCCATGCGGGCCACCACGGCCGCCGCCAGCAGGGGCAGAAGGACCGTCGGGCCGTTGGAGGCGACGCCGGGCTTCACCCCCTCGAACGGGGCAGACAGCATGTACGTCAGGACCGCCAAGCCCCCGGCGATCGCCCACACGATGGTGACCAGCCGGCGGACCGGGATACCGAGCAGCAGGGCCCGGTCTTCGTTCTCAGCGGCGGCCCGCACCGCGATGCCCATGTTGGTGCGCAGCAGGAACCAGGCCAGGAAGGCGATCACCACCGGTACGACCACCACGATCAGGACCTCGGCGCTGTGGAAGGTGTAGACGTCGACCGTGAACGACACGCTGAACGGCGGCGAGAAGGCACCTGTCAAGGCGGTGAAGTGCTCCTTGGTGCTGCCGGAAAGCTCGAATCCCCCGTACAGCTGGGCCAGCCCGATGCTGGCGACCGTGATGATCAGGCGACTCGACTTTCTAAACCTCCAGCTCATGAAGCGCTCGGTCAGGGCCCCCACGCCCGCCCCGACCGCCACGGCCAAGGGCAGGGCGATCCAGTAGTTGAGCCCGTGCACCTTCACCAAGCCGATGGCCAGCACCCCGACCAGGCTGCCAAGGGCTCCGAGGGCGAAATTGATGAACTTGTTCGCCCGGTAGATCAGGATCAGCGCCATGGCTCCCAAGGCGTAGACCGAGCCGTAGACCACGCCCACCAACACGATCCCGAGGGGGGCGTGGTGGTAGAGGTAGCCGTGGTTACCGTTGGCCAGAGACACGACGACGTACACCACCACGACAGCGGCTATCACCAGCTGGACGCGTCGGGTGAGGCTCGACTGCTTGAGGCGGTCGATGGCGATGCTCACGAGGATGGGATGGGGCAACCCGGCGGACCAGAAGGAATCGTGCTGGCCAGCCAGCGGGCGTTGTCGTACTTACCCGGTTCGTACGCCCCCACCTTGCCGTTGAACGGCGAGATGGCGGTCGGGTCCCAGCAGATCTCCCGGACGTCATTGGGGATGGTGTACTGGTTGGAGCTAAACCCCCACAGTCCGAGCGGTCCTTCCTTGGGCGGATAGTTGAACATGCCCTGCTGGAACGTATTCGGAGTCAGGTTGGGCCCGGCCATCTGGAGACCGATGGCCAGTTCGTCCATCTGGGCGTAGATCAGGTCTACGAAAAAGGACGGTTCCGTGGACGGGCTCACGCTCTCGTAGGCCGCGTACCCGAGGGTCTGGGTGTACGGCACTTCCGGGTTGTTGGGGCTGATCCCGAAAGCGTGAGCTTGGAACTGCTGGTTGTAGAGCTGGCCGACATAGTCGGCGTCGGTGAGGGCCGTGCCCGCGATGATAAATTCCGGGAAGTAGCTCTGCTGGGCGCCCTGACCCGACAGATAGACCGGGAATATAGGGTCGCACCCGCATATGACCGTGGTGATGCCATCCGCCTTGAGCTGCGACACGATCCCGGCGGCCTGCTGCGACTCGGTCCCCAGATCGAGGGTGTAGATGATTTTGGAGACCGGGCAACCTGCTGCCTGCATGATCCCCTGGGCCACGTCGACCGATGTCTGGTACCACGAGTTCTCGGGGGCGAGCAGGGCGAACTTGCGGTGGACGCTGCGGAGGCTGCCCCCGGCGTACGCCGCCACCGGATCCCCTGGGCACAGCTTCTTGACGGCATATTCGGCCGCCAGGCTGGCCACATCGGTGCCATCGGTGTCGGTCGACCAGGTGTAGGGGGCGTTCATCTGATGATACTGGCGCGACAGATACGGGTCGCCAAAGGCCATGACGTGCTGCGAGGCGAGTGACTGGGAGTAGGGTTCGGACTCGGCAGTGATGTCGGCGAACGCCTTGATCTGCTGGGCCACGGTGGTAGCGTCGGCCTCGGCCTGGGCCTGGCCAGTACCGAGCAGCTCGTTGGTCAGACTGCCCTGGCCAGTATAGAAGACGATCTTGATCTTGCGCCCGTAGAACTGGAAGTGGTTGTTGAAGTACTGGGCCAAAGCCAGGATGGTCCGTTCGTTGTCCGCGTTGGTGTCGCGCAGCGAGGCCCCGGCCAACTGGGCCAGGGTCTGCTGGAACGACTGGTCCGTCGTGAGACGGACCGACACGGTGATTGTCGAGGCGGTGACGCCCTTGGTCGTGACTCCACCGTTGTTGCCGGAGAAGGTGATGCACGGAGGAGAATACGGATCGCCGGGGACCTGTTCGCTCTGGCCCGCGCAGGCGCCAGTCACCCCAGGGACGGTGACCGTGTGGCCGGCGCTTCCGGCCGATCCGGCCGAGCCGGCGGTCCCGGCCTTCCCTCCGGTGCCGGTCCCGACCGAGCCCGCGCCCGACGCGGTAAGACCCTTGGTGGCACTGCTACCGCCGCTGCTCGAACCGGCACTGCCCGCGCCCGACCCAGAACCCGCGCCCGACCCCGAACCTGCGCCCGACCCGGACGAAAGCCCGCTGCTGCCGGAACCGCTGGCGCCGGTGCCGACCGACGCCGCGTTGGATGTCTTCGGCACCTTGCTGGGTACGGCCAGCGCCACGATGACGACCAAGGCGGCGAGGATGGCCACGGGGCCGTAGCCGCGGAACAGCCGATGCCAGACGCTGAAGTAGCTGGTCGGCGGTCGGGACGGCGCGGTGCCATTGCCCGGTGGGCCGTTCGGTGACGCGGGCATGGTCGCGAGTTACTCCTCGAAGTGGTCGAAGTTGACGGTGTGCTGGGCTCTTCGCATCATCCGCCTGTCTCCTTCGGCGAGCAGGGCCACCAACGCCAGACCGCCGAGCCCGATCGCCAGGAGGGGTCCGCCCGGTGCATGACCGACCGCGGCGGCCGTGACAGTCGGAGCGGCCGCAGCAGGAGTGGTGGTGTCCGTCGAAGCAGTGGGAACAGTCGACCCGCCAGACGAGGGGTCCGTCGGCGGCGAACTGTCTATCGG
>Ga0302324_100014573_pt1 | contig 15838 bp, 9 predicted proteins | sample Palsa_T0_1_FD_201949 | JGI IMG/M metagenome (GOLD analysis project Ga0302324, IMG submission 201949) | Peat permafrost microbial communities from Stordalen Mire near Abisko, Sweden - Palsa_T0_1 | ecosystem: Environmental > Terrestrial > Soil > Palsa > Peat permafrost | place: Sweden: Abisko...
AGAAATAGAGTCAACGTTTCCCGAGCCGTCACTCTACGGTCGCCAGACGGTAAAGCTGTCGGGACATACCTCGAGAAAAAGTTCAAAGCGCATCTCGCTCAAAAATACAGTTTTCCTGCGGGGAACTCGGCAAGCGGTATAGATTTTCCGGGGCTCGGAGTCGATATTAAAGTGACACGAGCCAGCCAGCCACAATCATCCTGCCCATTCAAGTCTGCTCGACAAAAGATTTTCGGCCTTGGCTATGGGCTAATCATTTTTGTCTACGAGAAGGCGGATGACCCTGAAACCCAGACTGCAGTCCTATTTAATCAAACACTCGATCTTCATCGAAAATAATCGGACAGCCGACTATCAGATGACTACTTCCTTGCGCAGAATCCTTGCAAACAATGGAAATCAGGATGATATCGTCGCATTTATAGAAGACAGTTCCCTGCCCATCGATTCAATCGATGCGAGGCAAATAGCAGATGAGTTAATTATCGGCGGGCCGCCGGAGCAGGGATACTTGACCATCTCAAACGCCCGTCAATGGCGACTACAGTATGGCCACGCAGTCTCGGGTGCAGGGCGCGTCGAAGGTATCAAACGCATATGGTGATTCCTTGACCACAAGAACATCCTCTGGGGCGAAGGCGGAGTTCGGCGATTTCCAAACGCCGTCGACTTTGGCAAAAGAATGCTGTGAATTGCTTCATAGGAGAGGGATTGAAGCTGCGGCATTAATAGAGCCGACGTGTGGGACAGGAAGCTTTTTCTTGTCAGCCATCGATTGGTTCCCGAGCGCGAAGTGGGGGGTGGGACTTGAGATCAATCCTATTTATGTTGAGTCCGCGCGCGCCAAGATTGAGGATAGTGAAAATTTTAAAGTGCTGTGTCGAAGTTTTTTTGACTTCGACTGGAGACAATTGCTAGGCGCTTTACCCGACCCGCTCCTCGTTATCGGCAATCCCCCCTGGGTCACCAACTCGGCACTGGGAGATTTGAAGAGCAGTAATCTACCAGTGAAAAATAATTTTGATGAGATGCGCGGGCTTGATGCCCTAACTGGCAAGAGCAACTTTGATATTTCGGAATGGATGTTGATCTCAATCTGCGACTGGCTCCACAACAGGAACGGTACTCTCGCTATGCTTTGCAAAGCGGCGGTCGCCCGTAAGATTTTTCAACGGGTGTCGAAAGCTCAACAAGGGATCAAAAGTTTCAGCCTTTACTTCGTAGATGCCCCGAAGCACTTTGGCGCGGCCGTGGAAGCCTGTTTCCTGATAATCGAATTTGAGCCGGGGAAAATCTGTAAGAGAGCGGCTGCCTATGAATCCATGGCCGCGGTAAGACCAGCAAGGACATTCGCCTATGAAAATGACCTGCTTGTGGGGGATGCCGAAGCCTACGAATTAGTAAAGCATCTCAGTGGGCCATGCGCTTACCAGTGGCGATCCGGAGTGAAGCATGACTGCGCTGCGGTGATGGAGGTTTACGCAGAGGATGGCAGATATCGCAATGGGCTTGGCGAAACCTTCGATCTCGAAGAGACATTCCTGTACCCGATATTGAAGAGCTCCGAAGTCGCGTCGGGATTATGTGCTTCCTCTCGAAAAGTCATAATTACGCAACGAACTGTCGGGGAACCGACCGAGAGAATCCGCACACTGGCACCCAGAACCTGGGAGTATCTCGCTGCGCACACGCTCCTCCTGGACGCTCGCCGAAGCCGAATCTACAAAGACAAACCGAGCTACTCTATTTTTGGCATTGGCAGCTATTCCTTTTCGCCTTGGAAGGTCGCTATCTCCGGCCTCTACAAGAAGCTGGCCTTTTCGCTTGTCGCGCCCAGTCAAGGAAGACCCATCATGCTGGACGACACGGTATATTTCTTGTCCTTTCAAAGCAGAGTCGAGGCGGAGTCCGTGTTGCATCTGCTCAATTCCGATCTTGCCAAGGACTTTTTCAATACTCAGATTTTTTGGGACGCAAAGCGCCCGATCACATCGGACATTCTGGGTCGATTGAATATCGATCGCCTCGCCACCGAGCTTGGCACGGTGATTGAGCGTCCTGCCGACGTTAGGGTTGAAACCCCGGTTGAGATCCTGCTGCCGTTATTCGCCTAGGGAGTAGCCGTACATCTGCCTGGGAGCTAGCCGACAGATACGGCCGACAGTCTAATTCGGCTTGGGCAACTGAAGCATCATACCGCTGCTTCCGTTGGTTTCGACGGTGGGGAGTTGGCCGTTCCACTTGTCTACCAGGGCGCGTTGGTTTTCGAGGCGGCGGAGTTCGAGCAGTTGGGGCGTAATGGAGGTTTGGCGGATGCGGTTCGCTTCGGCTTCGCCTTGGGCCCTGGTAACAGCGGACTTGGCTTCGCCGTCGGCCTGGGCGATTTGCTTGGCCGCCTGGGCCTGGGTTTCGGCGAGTTCGTTGCGGGCCTGTTCGGCGTGCTGGATTGCCTGGGCCTTGGCGGTGATGGCCTGGGCGATCACGTCGGGGACGCGCGGAGCGCCGATGAAGCCGAACTGCTGGATTCCGACGCCAACTCCGGCAAGTTTCTCCTGAATCAGCGCCTCGGTCTTGTGCAGGAAGTCTGCCTTTTCTTCGCCGTAAATCTGCTCGATGGTGTAAGTGGAAGCTACTTCATTGAGCGAATTGCGGACGATGTCGCGGAGGATGCCGTGGGTGAACGACTCGAGGTCGTTGACGCGGTATTTCAGGTAGAAATCAGGCACCTTTTGCGGGTCGATGGCGTAGGAGAGCGAGACATCGGCGAAAACCTCCATGCCTTCCTTGGAGTTGAAACTCATCTCCTCATTGATCGCGTGGCCTTCGTTGAGATCGCGGGTCCACTTCACGGTCTGGACGTAGGTTGGGAACTCGATGATCTGGCTGCGGAGTGGGCTGTAGAAGACCCACCCGGTACGGATGGGAATCTCCGATGGGCCGCGTTGGCTGCCGGAGAGGAGGATTTCAACGCCGGTATAGCCTGCGCCGATGCGGGTGATGGCGGCGACGTAGTTGAAGAAGATGAAGAGCGCGATTAGCACTCCGACGCCGATCGCGCCAGCTTTAACTAACTTGGCGACGGGCGGATTTCCGTATGGGCCGGTGTCCCGGTTGCGCGGCGTTTCTACTTGACCAAAGATCGTCATAACGACCTCCAAAGGCGATATAGCAGTAAGGGCAGGACAACGACCAGCAGGATGAGCACTGCCGTACCCTCAAACACGGCGCGGTCGGAGGGCAGATTCATCAGGTGGAAGGCTCCCACCATGCTTTCGTAGCCGATTGTGAGGAGGAAGATCGAGGCGAGAATTCGAATTGTGGTCTTCACTGGAGCCTGGCCGCTCTTGCTGGCCTTACCACTGACTATGAGTTTACTCTGCTTTGTCATATAGGCGAGGAAATCGGATGGATGCCGGCTCCGAAAGTGATAAGGAAGTCGTTAAAAGCGGCTCGAGCGGTTTTCGAATCACGCAACTGTCCGGTTTAGACAATGCGGACGAGGACGCAGGTGACATTATCGCGACCACCCGCGTCGTTGGCGGCGGAAATCAGGTGTTGGCAGACTTCATCAAGGTCATGCGTGTCGCTCAGCATGTCCGCGACGCGGGCGTCGGCGAGTTCGCGGGTAAGACCGTCGCTGCAGAGCAGAAACAGATCACCAGAGGCGACTTCGAATGTGCTGATTTCCGCGGTTACGGAACGCTGCGAGCCGACCGCCCTGGTGATGACGTTACGCAATGGGGAGCGGTCAGCTTCCTCGCGGGTGAGTTGGCCGAGCTTGACCTGTTCGTCAACCAGGGAGTGGTCGTGGGTGAGTTGTTCGAGAACGCCGTTGCGATAGCGATAGCAGCGGCTGTCCCCGACGTGGGCGACCCAGACTTTCTTCTCCTCGGCGAGGAGGGCGACGAGAGTGGTACCCATTCCGTGGAGGCGGGAATCGTTGGAGGCCTGAGAGAAGACGAGATGATTGGCGTCAGCGACGGCTTCGCGGAGAAGGGCGGTAACGCCCATGTCATACGCGGCCCCGTGGCCTGGGACGCCGGCGTCGGTGTCGCGTTTCGCCGATGGCAGATCCTGGGTAGATTTAGACTCCGAGGCGGTTGTTTTTGGCTTGGACGGCTCCGTCCTGCGGCGGCAGAGGTTGCGAAGCATGGTGTCGACAGCGACGCGGCTGGCAACTTCGCCAGCGGCGGCCCCACCCATACCATCGCAGACGACAAACAGACCTTCTTCGGCGCAGATACCAAAGGCATCTTCATTGGCCGTACGAACCCGACCGCGATGCGAGGCGGCGGCAGCTTGGTAACCGTACTTACAGAGTTGAGGCATGCAGAATCAACGCCTTAAGGCATTTTCACAAATACTGTGTGATCTTCAGCGATGTTTCTGTAGGCGTTTTCCTGAACAAAACGCCCCCGAGATTACTTCTTCGCATTACACCCTTTGTGAAAACGCTTTAGACCAATAAATTGAGATCATCGGAAGGTCAACCAAAAGAGCATCAGCTCAAGCTCAAGTTCCACAATACGTTGATCGGGCAACACTATTGCAGAAGTACAGTTGGTGTAGTGTACGGCAGATTGGCTATGTAGGCTTTTCTTGAGGGAAAACCTGCTTGGCCTGATTGCTTCACCTTACAGTAACTGTACTTCTGCTCTGGAGACTGAAATTGAGTCAACAGCAGTCTGCTAAACAATACACGTCCCAGCGTCGGTTCGCATCCCCGAAATGAAGAGTAAATCAGTGGGACCCCTAAGGAGAACCAATTCGGGGCTGCGGCATTTGGTGAGACTGACATTGCCTGGAATTGTGCCTTTCGGCAAATTTACTGGCCAGAGGGGGAGCCGGGTTCCGGCGGCAGGTCATAAATTTCGATGGCGCTGTCGCGGAGGACGGCGAAGCGATGGGCGTCGGGAGATAGGGCGTAGTTCTGCCCGGCGCTAAGGATGGGGGTGGCGAACTGGGTCAACTCGAGATGGCCGGTGTCGACGTCAAGAACGTCGATACGCTGAGCCTGCAGGTCGGTGTCGTCGATCGGATCGATGGCGCTGACTGGGTGGGAGACGCGGAGCGTGCTGAAGGCGATGCGGCGGCCATTCTCAGCGGTTGCGGAAGTGGGCCAGATGTAGTGGTTATCCAGCCTATAGCTCCACAACCTTTTTCCTGCCAATGAGATGGCGTCCAGCAGATGGTCGTCGCCACGTTGCGAGCAGATCCGAACGAAGGTAACATCGGCGTTGATCGGCTCTTCGTCGGGGCGGCATGAGGATGCCACATCGGCCATGATCGCGGGGTCGCCCTGGAACGGGACATAGCGCACCATCCAGTGGTCGCCCCTGGCGGATAGATTTTCGATATAACCGTCGGAGATCAGCGGCAGGTCGCCAATGTTCAAGGTGCGAACCCGCATGAGGACACTGCGATCGGCGATGCGGACGATCGAGAGTTGGACGTCTTCGCGGGGCGGCGATGCACCGGTTAGCGCGGCATATTCGATCAGCCTCTTATGCTCTTCTTCGGTATGTTTCTCAAGATCGCTCTCGACGAGCAACAGGCGATTATCGGGGGAGAGCTTGACGAGGCGGATGGGCGAGTCGGAGTGGATGAAGGGCTGAAGCTCCAAGGATCGATCGACGACGGATAGGGAGTCTCGCTGACGCACGAGGAATCGTCCGTCGCGCAGAGCCCAGAGATAACGGCCGCGGTCATGCATGCGCCATTCGGCGGAATGGATGATATTGCCGTCGGGCAAATGCACGACGATGGCCCGGATCACCTGATCTTCGTCGTCAGGCTGGCACTCGGCGAGGCGCTTCAGGAGTCCGGGAACGCGGAAGGTGAAGAGCAGGTGGTCATCATCGATAAAATCGAGCGAAGAGGAGGACGAACGGGACATTAGATAAAAGCCGCTGAGCGGGTGGTAACCAAGCGGCTCGCTGGGAATGCGAACAACGGGCTCGGGGGCGACGGTCTTGTCATGTTTGGCCGCCGACGCGGGGAAAGCCAGCATCCCGAAAAGGACGCCGACGATCGCAGGGCGCAGCGACCAGCGCGTTTGCTGATGGATGAGACCGGAATTTTCCCGCCGACGTAGCATAGCCCACTGCTTCCATTCTCCTACAAAACGAGAAGGACGCTGCAAAATCGAGCTTGGCGCGGTCGAAAGGTGGTGACGGCGCGGATATCCGGTCAACTATCAGAGCGGGCAAAGAAACCGATGCGGTTGCGGCCGTCCTGTTTGGCGGTACACATGGCTTGGCCGGCGCGTTCGAGGAGTTCCTCTGCCGAATAGAACTGATTGGGTAACAAGAGGCTTACGCCGAAGCTGCAAGTAACATGCAGCGGGCCGTCGGGAAGTGTCATTGGCCTGCCGCAGATGGCGTCGTGGATTTTACGGAGGCGTTCGACGCCGGTGTCGGCCTCGAAACTGGGGAGGACGAGGAGGAATTCGCCGCCACTGTGGCGGCCAGCGGTGTCGTAGCTTCGGATGGCGTGTTCGAGGCGACGGCCGACTTCTTTCAAGACTTCGTCTCCGGCGGCCTGGCCGTGGTCTTCATTGATTTTCTTAAAGTGATCGATGTCGGCGAGTACCAGGCTGAGCGTACATTTGTCGCGCACTGAGCGGGCCATCTCGCGATCGAGCACTTCGCGGATCGAACTGCGGTTGGGTAGACCGGTGAGCTCGTCCCGGATCGCATGGGCGCGGATCGACTCGCGGACATCGGCGAGATCGGCTTTTTCGCGGGCCAACTCCTGGTCGCGGGCCAGCAATTGAATGCGGAGTTGCTGGCGGATGTCGAGGCTGCGACACTCCCGCAGCCAAGTGGCAAGCCAGAGGGCGAAGAAAAGAACTGCGGCGAAGATCGAGACGATGGTCAGCATATTGGTTGAGTGTGCGCAATATTGAGTGAATGTGCGATTCCCCGTACGGAGAAGAACCGCGGCAATTGTAACTCCGACGACAAGTGCATAAGAGGTTTGTCGGCATCTTGCCAATGAGACTTCAGAGCCTGAAGCGCGAAATGTCGGGGCGTGGATGATTTCGGGGCGCCATCTGGTTTGCGGCGCATCGAAGTCGATTGGGGATTTTGCCGTGGATGGCGTGCTCCAGCGGAGTGCTTCGGAGAGAGGAGCGGGTTATCCTTGCACATTGACATGACTTCGAAAAAGAGCAACGCCGACGGTGTCGACGAACCTGGGCGGGTTCTGGAGTTGTTTCATCCGGTGACGGCGGCGTGGTTTCAGGCGGTTTTCGATCATCCGACTGCGCCGCAGCGGCAAGGATGGCCGGCGATCGCTCGCGGTGAAAATACACTCATCTTTGCTCCGACCGGTACCGGGAAGACGCTGACTGCGTTCCTGTGGTGTTTAGACCGGTTGATGCTGCATCCGCCGAAGGATGACGAAGAAGCTTGCCGGGTGATCTATATCAGTCCGCTGAAGGCGTTGGCGGTCGATGTCGAGCGTAACCTGCGGTCGCCGTTGGCGGGGATCGTGAACATGGGTCGGCGGCAGGGGGTTGCGGTAAGGCAGCCGGGGATCAGCGTCCGCACTGGGGATACTTCGCAGAAAGAGCGCGGACTGTTCAAGCGGCATCCGGCGGAGATTTTGATTACGACTCCGGAGTCGCTATACCTGCTGCTGACTTCGGAGGCTTCGGCTAGTTTGCGGTCGGTCGATACGGTGATCATCGATGAGATCCATGCTTTGGTGCCCACGAAGCGTGGAGCGCATCTGGCATTGTCACTGGAACGTTTGCAGGCGATAACTTCGCAGCCTTTGCAACGAATTGGATTGTCGGCGACGCAGCGGCCTTTGGAGGAGGTTGCACATTTTCTAGGTGGTGCGGCGACTGCGGCTTCGGCGCAGGAACGGGATGGCGAAAGCCTGCTGGCGCAGATGGAGGGGGAATATTCGGCAGGCGAGGAGCATGAGGCGGCGACTCGCTTTCGCCCGGTGACGATCGTCAATGCTAAGGAGCCGAAGCGACTGGAGCTGAAGATCGAGGTCCCGGTCGAAGATATGGCGAGGCTGGGACTGATCGAGGAACTGCCTAGCGGGGCGGCTTCGCAGGGGCCGAAGCGGACTTCCATCTGGAGCGCGATTCATCCTCGGTTGCTGGAGATTGTGAAGTCGCGGACATCGACGCTGATCTTCGTTAACAGCCGTCGCATTGCGGAGCGGCTGGCTGGCGCCTTGAACGAGCTGGCGGGCGAGACGTTGGCGCGGGCACATCATGGATCGCTGGCGGCTTCGCAGCGGTCGGAGATTGAGGAGTTGCTGAAGGCGGGTGGCATCAAGGCTTTGGTGGCCACTTCTTCGCTGGAGCTGGGTATCGATATGGGTGCGGTCGATCTGGTGATCCAGATTGAGGCTCCTCCTTCGGTGGCGAGCGGGATGCAGCGGATTGGGCGGGCGGGGCATCATGTTGGCGCGGCGAGCGAGGGGATCATCTTCCCGAAGTATCGGGCCGATTTGGTTGCTTGCGCGGCAGTGACGCGGGCGATGCATGAGGGGTTGGTGGAGTCGACTCGTTATCTGCGGAATCCGCTGGATGTACTGGCGCAGCAGATGGTAGCGATTGTGGCGCAGCCGCCGGCCGTAAGTCGGGTGAAGAAGAAGCGGGGCGAGGCTGTTATTGAACCGGAGATTGGGGTTGAAGAGCTGTTTGGGATTGTGCGCAGCGCTGCTCCGTTTGCCGGTCTGAGTCGCATGGCTTTTGAAGGCGTGCTGGACTTGCTGGCGGGTCGTTATCCTTCGGATGAGTTTGCGGAATTGCGGCCTCGTGTTACCTGGGACCGTGTCCGGAATGTGGTGACTCCGCGGCAGGGCGCGAAGCTGCTGGCAATCATCAATGGCGGGACGATTCCGGACCGTGGGCTTTATGGGGTATTTCTGTCCGGCTCGGAGACGAAGCCGATTCGGGTTGGCGAACTCGATGAAGAGATGGTCTTCGAGAGCCGGACTGGCGATACTTTTATTTTGGGCGCCTCAACGTGGCGGATCGATGAGATTACACATGATCGGGTGCTGGTTTCTCCGGCTCCTGGCCAGCCTGGGAAGATGCCGTTCTGGCATGGCGATTCGGCGGGGCGACCGCTGGAGTTTGGGCGGCGGATTGGCGCGCTAGTGCGGGAGATTCGGGAGCTTCCGCATAATGCGGCGATTAGCCGGTTGACGCGGGAGCATGATCTGGATCCGGTGGCGGCAGAAAATCTGATTCGCTTCCTGGCCGATCAGGAGTTAGCAACCGTGGCTGTTCCAGATGATCGCAACATCGTGATTGAGCGAGTTCGCGACGATCTGGGCGACTGGCGGATTTGTGTTTTGACTCCCTTCGGCAGCCGGGTTCATGCTCCGTGGGCGATGGCGGTGACGGGACGCATTCGTGCTTCGGGTGGTCCGGATGTAGAGACGATGTGGGCCGATGATGGCTTTGTGTTGCGGTTTCCAGGGACGGAAGCCGCTCCCGATTCCGACGTGCTGTTGCTCGATGCGGCGGAGGCCATGGACCTGGTTTTGCGGCAGCTTGGCTCGACGGCGCTGTTTGCGGCGAAGTTCCGGGAGAGCTCGGCGCGGGCCCTGCTGTTGCCTCGACGGCGAGCTCAGGGACGTGCTCCGCTTTGGCAACAGCGGAAGCGAGCTTACGACTTGCTGGCGGTTGCGGCTCGTTATCCTTCGTTCCCGATGCTGCTAGAAGCTTATCGCGAGTGCATGCGGGATGTCTTCGATATGCCGGCTTTTCTGGAGATATTGCGGGCGATTACGAATCGTCAGATCCGGGTGCATGTGGTGGACTCGAAGACGCCTTCGCCATTCGCCGCTTCTCTGCTTTTCAGCTATGTGGCGAACTATATCTATGATGGCGATGCTCCGTTGGCGGAGCGACGAGCGCAGGCGTTGTCTATCGACCAGGAGCAGTTGCGCGATCTGCTGGGCGATGCCGATCTGCGGGAGTTGTTGGACGCCGATGCGATTGCTGAAGTCGAAGAGCAGTTGCAGGCGCTGACCGAGACGACTCGGGCGCGTTCGGCCGATGGCATTCATGACTTGCTATTGCGTTTGGGCGATCTTTCGCGCGAGGAGCTTACGCGGCGTGTGGCTTCTGCGGATTTGCTGGAGAGCCTGACGCATTTGGTTCGTGCGAAGCGGCTGCTTGAGATCAAGATTGCGAATGAGAAGCGGTTGATTGCCGTCGAAGATGCTGGGCGATATCGCGATGCTTTGGGGGTTCCGCTTCCTCCGGGAGTTCCGACCGCTTTGCTGGTATCTGTAACAGCTCCAGTGCTAGAACTGGTGCGCCGTTTTGCGCGGACGCATGGGCCATTCACTTTGCAAGAGATTGCGGCGCGTTTTGCGCTCGATGCCGAGCAGATCGAGGGCGCTTTGCGCTTACTTTTGCTCGATGGGCGGGTTGTTGAGGGGGGATTTCGCCCGGGGGGTATTCATCGCGAGTGGTGCGATGCTGAAGTTCTGCGGCTGATCCGAAAAAAGTCACTGGCACGGTTACGGAAGGAAATTGAGCCGGTCGAGCAGCAGATGTTTGCGCGGTTGCAGACGCATTGGCAGGGGGTTTTGCAGCCTCGGCGCGGGCTGGATGCTTTGCTGGATACGATCGAGAATCTGCAGGGCGCTCCTTTGCCGGCTTCGATTCTGGAGACTGCTATTCTGCCGGCGCGTTTGGCGAATTATTCTCCGGGCGACCTGGATACGTTGATTGCCGCGGGCGAAGTTGTTTGGTGCGGGCTTGAGCCTTTGGGTGAGCATGATGGGCGGATTGCGCTTTATCTTTCGGACAAGCTTTCGACTTTGCTTCCTCCGATGCTTGCTCCGGGCGACGATGCGGTGTCGGACCGGGAGCGTGCGTTGCTGGCGGAACTTGCTCGTGGCGGTGCTGCTTTCTTCTCGCAGTTACATGAGGCGGTGGGCGGCGGTTATCCGGGCGAGACGCTGGACGGGCTTTGGACATTGGTCTGGCGTGGATTGGTGACGAACGATACCTTTCATGCGTTGCGTGCTTACACGGCTAAACCGACGACTGCGCGACCGGCGAAGCGGCTACATAATGTTGCGGCGTTTCGGTCGCGGCGGACGACTCCGCCAACCGCGCAGGGAAGGTGGGCATTGGTACCTCACTCGGTCGCAGCAGCGGCGCAGGAGCAGACTACCTGGAGCCATGCGATTGCACTGCAGCTGCTGAATCGGTATGGCATTGTGACGCGTGAGTCGGTGGCGCAGGAGAACCTTCCGGGCGGATTCAGCGCGGTTTATGACGTTTTGAAAGCGATGGAAGAGAGTGGGCGGATTCGGCGCGGCTACTTTGTGGATGGGTTGGGTGCTACGCAGTTCGCTTTGCCGGGTGCTGTCGATCTTTTGCGATCGTTACGCAACAGTGTTCAGCCAGAACGCCCGGAGATTGTGACTGTGGCTGCTACGGATCCGGCGAACGTTTATGGATCGGTGTTGCGTTGGCCTTTGGTTGCGGACGATCCGGAAAATCCTGAACAGGCTGGCCGGTCCCTGACGCGGAGCGTTGGTGCGAGCGTGGTGTTGCGCAATGGCGAATTGATCGCTTATCTTCGGCGCAACAATCCTAACCTGCTGGTCTTTCTGCCTGCCGAGGAGCCCGATCGTTCGAATGCGGGCCGCGATCTTGCCCAGTTTCTGGCTGCGAATGGGCAGCGCGAGATGCGGCGGCGGGAGACGGACCATCATAGCGGGATGTTAATTACTTCGATCAATGGACAGCCGGCTGGGCTGCATTGGATGGCGCGGCATTTGCAGGATGCGGGGTTTCAGATGGCTCCGCTGGGGTTGAATCTTCGGCGGATCCTGCTGCCGGGCGTGGCGGTTGCAGAGGTCCGGCAGTGAGAAGAATACCGACGCGCCGCCTATGGTTCCGAAGGGGTTGCAAGGTTCAAGAACAGGGGTCAGGGTGTAGGTGCATTGGACTCCGAGCCGTGGATCTGCACATTCAATCGGCAGACGCGGTGAGCTCGGTGACCGGAGTTGGGCGGCTTCGATTCTTGCTGCCGAAGTTGTCGAGCAGCGTTTTCAGGATGACATAGAGGACGGGGATAAAAAAGAGATTGAGAACCGTGGAGACGAGCATGCCGCCGACTACGGTTGTGCCAACGGAGTGGCGGCCAAGTTTGCCGGCTCCAGTGGCGACGACGAGGGGGAAGATGCCGAGGATGAAGGCGAAAGACGTCATGAGGATGGGGCGGAGACGAAGTTCGGCGGCCTCGATGGCGGCTTCGGTGATGGAGCGTCCCTGGCCGAGGAGCTGCTCGGCGAACTCGACGATGAGGATGGAGTTTTTGGCGGAGAGGCCGATGAGCATCACCAAGCCGATCTGGCAGTAGACGTCGTCGGAGAGTCCCCGCATGGCAACCGCGCCAAGTGCCCCGAGAATTGCCATGGGCACGGCGAGCAGGATGATGAAGGGGAGCGCGAAGCTTTCGTATTGAGCGGACAAGGTCAGATAGACGACCAGGAGGCCGAGTCCGAAGATGATGATGGCCTGGCCGCCGGATTCGACTTCTTCGAGGGCGAGGCCGGTCCAGGAATAGGTCATCCCTTGCAACATGTTGCGCTTGGCCAGGGCTTCCATGGATGCGAGTCCCTCGGACGAGCTGCGACCGGGAGCGGCCGCACCGTCGATCTCTGCCGAACGGAAGAGATTGTAGTGGTTAATGACCTGCGGACCAGAGCCCTGTTCGATAGTGACGAGGCCGTCGAGGGGAATCATCTGATTGTTCCCAGAGCGGACGTAGTACTGGCGAATGTCTTTAGCGGTGGTGCGGAACTGCTGATCGGCCTGGACGTAGACGCGGTAGGAGCGGTTGTTGAAGTCGAAGTCGTTGATGTAAGCCGAGCCCATGTATATCTGAAGGGCGTCAGTGATCTGGTTAAGGGGGACGTTCATCGCCTTGGCTTTTTCACGGTCGATGGTAACGACCATTTGCGGGTCGTTGGCAGTGAAGGAGGAGTAGAGGTTTTGCAACTCGTGGCCCTGGCGGCTTTCCCCGACGATCTTATTGGCGACGTTGGCAATGTCCTGGAAGGTGTTGCGTCCGAGGTCCTGGAGTTCGAACTGGAAGCCGCCGAAAGCGCCGATGCCCTGGATGGCGGGGGGTTCGAAGGCGATGACGAGAGCTCCAGGAACCATAAAGAGCTTGGGCGAAACGCGGGTGACTATTTCAGAGGCGGCGTGGCCGGGACCTAGACGCTGATCGTACGGGATGAGCGGGGCAAAGACCAGGCCATAGTTGGAGGCGCTGCCGCCGGTGAGACTAAAGCCGGGGACAGCAAAGGTCCCGATGATGTCCTTCTCCTGGGCGAGAACGGCCTGAACGCGATCGCAGACCGTGGTGGTGTAAGGCAAAGACGCACCTTGCGGTGACTGGACGACGACGATGAAATAACCCTGGTCTTCATTAGGGACGAAGGCAGTCGGTACATGCTGGTACATATAGGCGGTCGCGGCGAGGCCGACGAAGAAGAGAACCAGCATCAGGTAACGCAGGCGCAGGACGATGTGGATCGAGCGGGCGTAAGCGGAGTTGACCCCCTTGATGCCTTTTTCGACGAGGCCGAGGAGGCCGCCCGACTTGTGCTCTTTTCGCAGGAAGAGGGCGGAGAGCGCCGGAGTCAGAGTCAGCGCGTTAAAGGCGGAGATGGCAATCGAAAAGGCGATGGTGAGGGAGAACTGGCGATAGAGGATTCCGGTGGTGCCGGGGAAGAAGGAGACGGGAACAAAGACGGAAATCAAGACGAGGGAGGTGGCGATGACGGCGCTGGCGACTTCACCCATGGCTGCCGAGGCGGCGTGATGGGGATCGTCGTCGCCCTCGCTCAAATGGCGCTGGACATTTTCGATGACGACGATAGCGTCGTCGACGACGAGTCCGGTGGCGAGGGTGATGCCGAAGAGAGTGAGCGAGTTGATGGAGAATCCGAAGATCTTGATGAAGGCGAAGGTGCCGATCAGCGAGACGGGGATGGTGATAGCGGGAATGATGGTAGCGCGCCAGTCCTGGAGGAAGAAGAAGATGACGATGACGACGATGACGATGGCTTCGCAGAGGGTCTTGACGACCTCGTGGATGGAGTCGTTTACCACGGAGGTGGTGTCGACGGCGATGGCGTATTTCAGGCCGGGGGGAAAGGATTTCGAGAGTTCAAGAAGCGCGGCACTGCTTTGCTTAGCAACATCAAGTGCGTTGGCGTTGGAGAGCTGGAGGATGCCGACACCGATGGCCTTGTGGCCGCTGTAGTTGAGGTTGGTGCCGTAGGATTCGGCGCCTACCTCGGCGCGACCGACGTCTTTGAGGAGGACGAGATTGCCGTTCGAATTCTTGATGACGATGCGCTCGAATTCGGAGGGTTCCGAGAGACGACCTTTGACGCGGACGACGATTTGATAATCCTGCTTGCTATTGCTTGGCGGCTGGCCTAGCTGGCCGGCGGGAACTTCGAGATTTTGCTCCTGCAAGGCGGCGGTCACGTCACTGGCGGTCAGGCCGCGGGCGGCGAGGCGGACGGGGTCAATCCAGAGGCGCATGGCGTACTTGCGTTCGCCGAAGATTTGGGCGTCGCCGACTCCGGGGATCCGGCGGAGAGAATCCTTGATATAGACGTCGATGTAATTGGAGATGAACTCTTCGGAGAGGCTGTTGTCGGGGGAAAAGAAGCCGAGCACAAGGACGAAATTGGTGCTCGCCTTGGTGATGGTGATGCCGGTGTTCTTAACTTCCTGCGGCAGCCGGCCCTGCGCTGTGGAGACGCGGTTCTGTACATCGACGGCACCAATGTCGATGTCGTAGCCGGTCCTGAAGAACACGTTGACGGTGCTGCTACCGTCATTGGCGCTGGTGGAAGTGATGTAGCGCATGCCCTCAACACCGTTGATCTGCTGTTCGAGCGGAAAGGTTACGGCCGACTCAACAGCGGCGGCATTGGCGCCGATGTAATCGCTACTGACGGTGACTTGCGGAGGGGCAAGCTGGGGATAGAGTGAGATGGGGAGCGAGGGAATACAGACCGCGCCCGCGAGGATAATCAACAGGGAACAGACGGTGGCAAATACGGGCCGGCGGATGAAAAAGTCTACAAACAAAACTAGTCCTCTCGGGCTGCAATCAGGTTTCGCTTACTTCCGTCAACAGGAACTTTGCTGTCAGGGGCAGATATCGGGCCTCACCCAAGCGGTTGAACGGGCGCTCCGTCGACCAAAAACTGGATTCCGGAGACGATGACTTTATCGCCGTCCTTGAGGCCATTGGAGACGCTGAAATTGTTATTCACCGTGTCGCCGAGGGTAACCGCGCGTTGTTTGGCTGCATAGCCGCCTTTTTGTTGTTCGGCGACATAGACAAAGGTTTGACCGCCGATGCGAACTACGGAAAGTACGGGAATGACCGGCATCGGGGCAACACTCCAGATGACTTTGGCTTTCACGAGTTGCTCGTTGCGGACGCGATCGGGAGAGGAATGGATTTTAGCTTTGGCGAGGACTCCCTGAAGGCCGTTGTCGACCTGCGGGGAGATGAAATCGATGGTGGTGTGCTCGATGAGCGGCGCATCGGCGCCATTACCATAGATGTCGACGCCCAGACCCTGATGAATTTCCGCGGCGCGTTCGGTGGGGATGTAGATATAGGCTTCGAAATCCTTGTTTTCGTCCACAGTGGTCAACAGGGTGGTTGGTGAAACATAGTCGCCCAGATGGACGGGGATGTCACCGACGACGCCGTCAAAAGGCGCCCTAATGTGGTAGTAGCCGAGCTGGCGCTCCTGGGTTTGGCGAAGGGAGACGGCCGACTGATAATCGGCC
>Ga0302324_100014579_pt1 | contig 15835 bp, 12 predicted proteins | sample Palsa_T0_1_FD_201949 | JGI IMG/M metagenome (GOLD analysis project Ga0302324, IMG submission 201949) | Peat permafrost microbial communities from Stordalen Mire near Abisko, Sweden - Palsa_T0_1 | ecosystem: Environmental > Terrestrial > Soil > Palsa > Peat permafrost | place: Sweden: Abisko...
TCCATCGGAATGATGGTCGCGCCTCCCCACAGCGGCTGCTCGGGCAGCAGACCGCGCAGCCCCACCGGAACCTCGGGCCACAGGACACCCGTGCCGCCCTCGATCTCAACATGACCGGTCGCGTTGGCGGCCGCCTGCAGCGTCGCGCGGGCCTGCTCTCCCTGTTCGTCGTCGCGCAGAACCAGGCGGGGCCCGCCGCCAAGGTCGCCTAGAGCCCCCGGGTAGCGCTCGCTCAGGTCGTAGCGGACCTCCTGGCCATCGATCGACAGCAAGCATGACGCTGGCGACTGCCTGCGGCGCGGACGGGGTCTCGGGCGCGCCGTCGGGGGTCACCACCGCGGTGTAGTAGAGGTGCGGATCGTTGTCGAACTGCTTGTTGAGCTCCGCTTGCCGCTCAGCGATCTCCCTCGCGCCTTGCACCGGCTCCTTGCCGACCATGCTGACGAGCAGCTCGTCGAAGGTGAGGCTCCTCCCGAACAGCCAGACCTTGGCGCGGCGTCCATCCTCGGTATCGCGTAGACGCCGCAGGACCTCCTCCGCAGACCAGTAGCTCAGGCGCACGACTGGGAACGCTTCGACTATTCGCTTCTGAAAATCGGCCTGCTCCTCTGCGGAGAGGTCGTGGGCGAACACGAAGGTGATGTGCAGCGGACGCCAGAACGCCAACGCGGTCCGGACCGACTTTTCGCATTTGGGCCACTGGATCTTGCCCGTGGCGAACCGCTTGGCCTGCCAGCCGCGTAGCGTGAGGCGGCCCATCGGGTCGGGCAGCCGCGCGTCAAGCCCTCGATCCTTATTGCGGACGATGACGACATCACTGTCCTCGTTGCGGGCCAGCAGGAAGGTGAGCTTCTCAAAATCGTCAGAGCTGACGCCCTGGAGGTCGGCGGCTCGAAGCGTTTGCTCGGTCATGGCGCCCATCGTCCACCCACTGCTCCGATCGCGCAACTTCTGATTGCGAGTGCGTCGTTCAGATCGCAAAGATCTGACAAGCAAGACGCCAACGTGTCCGTGCGGACTCATCCGAGTACGGCGGGCCCGGCTCTACGTAGGCAACGACTACGTCCACCCCCCAACGGGCTGACGAGCGCTTCCCCGCGACAGCAGTCGTTAGGCAGCGGCCGAGAGCACCCAGATCAAAAGCAGGACAGGCCGTGTGCCCTGGAGCAGACCTGAGTTTCGCCACGAGCGGGACAACCGAATTCGCCGCTGCCGGTGAGCGTGGCGGCCGCCCTCCTCGCTGCGCATTGGGGTTTTCGCGGGATCGCTGAGGAGGTCCCCGCCGGGTCGGAAGCGGGTCTTTGCGGGGCGAGCATGGCGCGTGATTCGCGCCAGAACCGGCGATGTCGTCAGTGGACTTAGTTAGTTCTTCTCGATCGGGACGTTCACGAGGTTTCCCCACTCGGTCCATGATCCGTCGTAGTTCTTGACGTCTCGCTCGCCGAGTAGCTCGTGCAGGACGAACCAGGTGTGGGCCGAGCGCTCGCCGATCCGGCAGTACGCGATGATCGGCTCGCCGGTGAGCACGCCCTGGCTGCCGTACAGCTCGCGCAGCTCGTCGGCTGGCTTGAACGTTCCGTCCTCGTTGACCGCCTGGCCCCACGGGATCGACTTGGCGCCGGGGATGTGGCCGGACCGCAGCGCGCCTTCGTTCTCATATCCGGGCATCGCGACCAGCTCGCCGGAGTACTCTTGCGGCGAGCGAACGTCGACGAGCTGCTTGGATTGTTCGAGCGCGGCCTGAACCTCGTCTCGCATGGCGCGGATCGAGTCGTCGCCGGGCTTCGCCGCGAAGGTCGACGCAGCGTGGCCGGGAAGCTCGCTGGTGGTCGGACGGCCGTCGGAGGTCCACCGCTCTCGCGGGCCGTTGAGGAGCTTGACGTTGTCGTGGCCGTAGTACTTCAGATACCAGTACGTGTACGCCGCAAACCAGTTGTTGCGATCGCCGTAGACGATCACCAGATGGTCGTTGGAGATGCCACGGCCGCCGAATAGTTTGCCGAAGTCCCAAGGCCCGAGGAAGTCGCGCCTGATTTGGTCTTGGAGATCTTCGCGCCAATCGAAGCCGATCGCGCCGGGGATGTGCGCCTCCCGGTAGAGCGCCGGGTTCTCGTCGACCTCTACGATCCGGATCGAATCATCGTCCAGATGCTGTTCGAGCCACTCGGGCTCGACGAGGACGTCCTTTGCATATTCGCTCATGCCTGCCTCTGATTGTCGGTGTGTGGGCAGTAGTGACGCTCTTCTTGGACGCTTGCGCGAGCATCGTGAGCAGGGCGGCGGGCGTGTCGGCCCCCACGTCGAGCATTAGGTTCTGGACCGCGCGGTAGAGCCGGGCTGCGGCCGACAGCTGGACCGATCCGATCTTGAGAGCCGTGCGGCGCGTTATTTGTCTGTCTAGGCACGGGGTGGGGAGGGGCTCGGTGTCCGGTGGCGTCGCGCTGGGCGGCGTGCTGTGAGAGCAAGCGGCTGCTTTGGTGTCTTGATCGCTTGTTTCGCTGTTGGGGGCAGCCAGTGTGGCTGGTTGTGGAGCAACTCGGTGAGCTGTTCGGGCGCCATTGGCTTTGCGAAGTAGAAGCCCTGCGCGATATCGCAGTTGAGTCGCTGCAGGCGCCCGGCTTGCTCGATCGTTTCGACGCCCTCGGCGACCACCTTCAGATCGAGCGAGTGAGCCATGCGGACGATCGCTGCGGGAATGTCGGCGGCGCGCGGGAGGTCGACAATCCCTTTGATCAGCGATCGATCGATCTTGACGACGTCCAGCGGCAGGTCACGCAGGTAGCTCAGCGAGCTATAGCCGGTCCCGAAATCATCGAGCGACAGGTTCACGCTGAGATTCCTGAGTGAGTTGAGGGCGGCCTGCGCGGCCTCGAGCTGTTCGATCAGCACGCTCTCGGTCACCTCGACTGTCACGAAGCCCGGTGCGACGCCGGCCGCGGTGATCGCGTCGGTGAGCAGCGTTGGCACTTCGTCGGACTCGACGAGTTGCCGTGTTGAGACGTTGATTGCGATCCCGGCGAAGTCCGGAACGTGTTGCCAGGCGGCGGACTCGTGCACTGCACGGCGGATGACTTTCGCGCCGAGTTCGTGGATCAGTCCGCTGTCCTCGGCGACCGGTATGAACTCGATCGGCGCTACCGGCCCCCAGTCGGGGTGCCGCCAGCGGGCGAGCGCTTCGGCGCCGACGATCCGACCGGTCTTCAGCGACACGAGCGGCTGGTAGTGGACGTAGATCTCCTGCTCGTTGTAGAGCGCGGCGCGAAGCGCGGACTCGGTCCGAACGCGCCCGAGCACGCGGTCGCGCATGTCCTGGTCGAACAGCTCGAACCGACGACCGCCGGCCTTCTTGGCGTGATACATGGCCGCGTCAGCGTCGCGAAGCAGCTCCGTGGCTGTCGACTCGCCGGCGCTGAGCGCGATCCCGATGCTTGCGCTCAGCACACGCTGCTCGCCGCGTAGCTCGAATGGTTGCTCGAAGCAGCTGATCAGCTGGTTTGCGATCCGGATGGCGGCTAGCTCGGAGGGAAGCTCCTCGCACAGCACCGCGAACTGGTCGCCGCCGGGGCGCGCGAGCGTGTCGCCTTCGCGGATCGCGCCCGCAACCCGAGGCGCCAGCACGCGCAGGAGCTCATCGCCCGCATCGTGACCGAGGCTGTCATTGACAAGCTCGAACTGGTCTATGTCGATCAAAAACACAGCCAGGCGCTTGCGGCGTCGATCATTCCGAGCCAGCGCATGCGTGACCCGGTCATGAAACAGCGTCCGGTTGGGCAGCCCAGTCAGCCCGTCATGCAGCGCCTGGAGGCGGAGCGTTTCGTTGGCGTCCCGGCGGTGGATCGCCTCGGCGAGGACGTTCGCGAGCGCTGCGAGGAACGGGCCGCAGTCCGCCGGGACCGCCTGGGGCTTGGTGTAGTGAACCTCGAGCACTCCGAACGGAGAGCTCGGGTCGCCGATCGCCACCGCGACGCTGGCGCGCGCGCCACGGGCCAGCAGTCGGCTTGAACGCTCAAAGCGCCGCTCCTGGTCCCAGTCCTGCACGACAACCGGCTCGCGCGTCGCAACCACAAAGCCCGAAATCGACGGCGGGTCGCCCGCGACGTGCTCACCCTTTCGGCCGTCAAACCACCCCACCCCCGCCCTGACAACAAACCCCGAAGTGTCCGGGAGACGCTCAAGCACCCGAGCGCACTCAGCCGACAGGATCCCCGACGCGATCCGGACCGCGTAGTCGAACAACTCTGCCAACGAGTCGCCCTGCAACGCGAGCCGGCCGAGGTTCGCAATCTCCTCCTGCTGCGCGGCGTGACGCCGGATCGCCGCATCGGCCAGGCGGCGGGCGCTGATGTCAACCGATACGCCGATGATGCTCGTCACTCCAGCATCAGCGCTGTCGAGGTGAGCGGCGCGAAGTCGGAGGTAGACCGGGAAGACGCGTCCTTCCTTGTCGTGCGCATCGAGCTCGGCTTCGGCCGATCGGCCAGCCAGTGCACTACCGCCAAGCTCCGTCATCGTCGCGCGGCTATGATCCGGCACGATCAAGTCGATCACCGGCCGCCCAATCGCGTCCTCAGCGCTGTAGCCGTAAAGCTGCTCCGCGCCCTGGTTCCAATACTGGACGACAAACGCCGTGTCGGTAGCTATCACGGCCGCGTCAACCTCATCCAGCAGCTCTGCCTGCAACGCGATCTCTCGCTCCGCGCGCATCACGGACGTGACGTCCCGGGCGATGCTCGACGCGCCAACCACAGCGCCGTCCTTGTCGTGGATCGGTGAGACCGACACAGACACACTGACAATGGAGCCGTCCTTGCATACCCGCTCGGTCCGATAACGCTCGATCCGGTCGTCCGCCAGCACCCGGCGCAGAAGCTCCTGGTCCTCGCCAACATGCGTGGTCGGGATCAACAGACTGATCGGCTGACCGATCGCTTCCGAATCCGTGTAGCCGTACAACCCCTCCGCCCCGCGATTCCAAACGGTGATCAGCCCCTCGCGATCCTTGCCGAAGATCGCGTCCTGGGACGAATCGACGACCGCCGCTAGTCGCTGATCCCGGTCAACGATGTCGCGTTTGAACAACGTGATCAGCAACGCCACTGCGCCTAACGCACCAACCCAAATAAAGATCCCCTTGAGATCGTCACCCGAGAACCGCGGCCAGGGAGGGTCTCCAGGGCTGCGATAAATCCAACTTCCCAGCCCAAACGCCACCGCGATCCAGCCGACCTGCACAATCGCCTGGCGGCTGGAGAAGCACCAGATCGCGGCCCCGGCAGCTACCAGGTACAGCAGGCTAAAAGGAACCGCCGTTTCCCCGGCAAACGACGTATAGGCGCCAAGCAACACCGTACTGATCAGCGAGATCGCCACCAACCACGATCGATGAACGCGACCTGATGCACGTGACAACGCCGCCGCGAACACGGCCCCGCTCAACGCGACCACGATCAGCCACGGCCTGTTGACATGACCAACCGGGGGCACGACGAGCCACATGACGGCGAGGCAGGCTCCGGCGAACTGGAGGTAAGCGATCACGCGCGTGAGGACCGCGGCATCGCTCGGCCGTGAGCCCGACGTTGTCGCAGCGGAAAGCCAACGGCGGCTGTCGTTCACTGGCGATCCCGGATGCTGCGAGTCAGGCATTGACAGTTCTCCGGTGGGCGGCTCGCCGAAGAGCGTTCAGTTGCGGGTGGGCGGGCCAGCCGGGAGCCATTGGCTGATGACATGCATGAGGTTGGCGGTGTCCACGGGCTTGGGGATGTAGGTGGAGGCGCCTGCGTCGATGCAGCGTTGTGCCTCGTCCGCTCCGACTTTCGCGGTGACGGCGAGGATCGGGAGGTGCCGGTGTGAAGGCAGCTTGCGTATTGCTCCGATCGTCGCGTAGCCGTCCATCACTGGCATCATGATGTCGACCAGCGCGATCTCGATGTCAGGCGCGTGCTCAAGCATTGCGATCCCCGCCTCGCCGCTCTCCGCGGACACGACGGCGAACCCGGCCCGCTTGAGAAGTGCTGTCAGGGCGAAGATGTTGCGTGGGTCATCGTCGATTATCAGGGCCTTGGTCTCGGCACTGGCGGGGCGGCGTGGCGTGGGTTGCGGAACGGGGGCGTCGGGTGCCGGGCGAGATGACGGCTGCGGGACGGTGGCGTTGGGTGTCACGAGGGGCCGCGGGGTGGTGTTCGGGCTGCGGGTGGGGAGGTAGACGGTGAAGGTGCTGCCTTGGTTTAGGGTGCTGGTGAGCGTGATCTCGCCGCCGAGCAGTCCGACCAGCTCGCGGCTGACAGATAGGCCCAGTCCGGTCCCGCCGTACCTGCGGGCGGTGCTGCCGTCGCCTTGGATGAAGGGCTCAAAGATGCGCTGCTGCACGTCGGTGGTGATGCCGATCCCGGTGTCGGTGATGCTGAACGCAATTACCGCCTCGGCACGCGCAAGGTTTTGGTTGGTTGCGCTCCAGCCGCTCTCGGCGCAACTAATGCGCATGCTGACAGCGCCGCGCTCGGTGAACTTGAACGCGTTCTCGAGCAGGTTGTGGAGCACCTGCCGCAGTCGCGCCGAGTCGGTCGCGATGTGTGAGGGAAGGCCGTCCGCGAGCGCGATCGCGAAGGGCACGCGCCGATCGTCGGCGACGTGCCGGAATTCGCGCTCTAGGGTCTCCTGGATTTCGCCTAGCGCCAGCTCGCTGATCTCCGGCATGACGGTGCCCGACTCGACCTCGGCGAGATCGAGAATGTCGTTGAGCAGCCGATGCAGATCGGTGCCTGAGGCGTGGATCACACTCGCGTACTGCACCTGTTTGGCGGTCAGGTTCTGCTCCGAGTTTTCCTGCAGAATGCCCGCGAGGATCAACACGCTGTTCAGCGGGGTGCGCAGCTCATGAGACATATTGGCGAGAAACTCCGACTTGTACTTCAACGCGAGCGCCAACCGCTCGACGCGAACGCGCTCGGAGACATCGCGGATCGCAGCGGTCGCGAACACACCGTCCTCGGTCTCAAGCGGGCTGAGGCTGATCTCAACCGGAAACTCGACCCCATCCTTGCGCCGGCCCGACAGCACAAGATCGGGGCTCATCCCCCGCGCACGAGGATTTGAGAAGAACCCCGCGCGGTGGCCATCATGACGACCCCGGTACCGCTCCGGCATCAGCATTTCGACCGGGCGGCCGACCAACTCCTCTCGGCGATAGCCAAACAACGTCTCGGTCGCGGCATTCGCGAGCTGCACCACACCGTCCCGGTTCACGATCACGATCGCGTCCGGGGCGGACTCAAGCACCGACCACGTGTACTGCAATCGCGTGCGCTCGGCCGCGAGCCTCAACTCATCGGTGATATCGCTTGACATCAACAGGAACCCGATCGGCTTCCCCTCCCCGCTGCACCGAAGGGTCATCACAACCCGAGCCGTGAAGCCGCTGCCATCCTTGCGGACGCGCTCGACCGTCCCCTCCCACTTCCCGTGCTCTGACGCCCCGCCCATCATCAGCCCAGGCAGGCCGCCGACCACATCCCTGTCAGTGTGAAGAATCGACTCGTGCCGGCCGATGATCTCCCCGGACTCATAGCCATAGGACCGCCGCGCACCCTCGTTCCAAAGCAAGATCACGCCCTGCAGGTCGGTCGCGATGATCGAGTACTCCGTCGAAGCCTCCAACACGCTGCCGATGAACGCGTACGCGCCCGCAGCACCACCGAACATCTCGGAATCGAGAACCTCGGCGTTCACATCGGTCTCTGAATCCACCTGCATAAGCGACTCGACCAACTTCCCGTAGACGAGTAGAGCCTCGCCGCGCTCGGCCCACTCTGCCAATCCCATCGGCACGGCCTCGCCCGACCTTTAATAGAGCTTTGCCACGAATTGGCTATCCGCTTCGGTCCCCCTGCAGCGCGCGGCGAGCCACTCAGCGCCTGCGACGTGGCCCCGACGCGCTCTACGAGCGGCGGGAGAGGCAAGCGGCTCGTTCCTCGCGCAAAGCGGAGCCCCCGCCGGATCCACCTTCGACAACGGGGATCACCGGCACCCGGGTCGGCCGGCTCGCAGCACGCGGAACCGAAGGTCTCGTCGCATAGGTTTATCCAGCACCGCACGGCCGCGAAGCCGGGGCATCGCCCGCCCATCCTCAGCGCCGGCGGACTGGCCGCCGTCGGCATGAGACCTGTTCGTACGATCTTCGCACTCACCCGGGGGCTATAAGAACGCCGCGACCGGCCGACCGTGTCGCCATCGGCTCGACCGGGGTGCGGCGCGGTACGCGCGTCATGACCAAAGCAGGGACGCAAGCCTCGGACGGGTCGCGGTCTCGCTTGTCGCCAAGGGTGCGCATGCGGTGCTTGCCGGCCCGCACCGGCTCCGTGCTAGCACCGGGCTCGATCGAACGGGCGCGACCTGCGCTATTCGGTCTTTGGGGCGGCGCCGCCGACGGCCACTTGGCCGCCCTCGCCCACACGGGAAAGCCCGATGAGGTCGGGAATCGGCCTCAGAGGCTTCCGCTCTCGACGGAACGGGGCCGTCGTGGCCGAGTCTGCCGTCTGCTTCGACAAGGCGGATGCCCCAGCCCGCAAGCGGCGCAGCAGGTCGGAGCAGAAGTCAGCGGCGGGCGCGAACGGGCTGTGGATCGCACGAATCGGACAAGCGTTCGCGGCGACCCTCGGCGCTCCCGTCACAGACGGCCAAGCGCAAGCGCGCGTCCGAATGTCAACGGCATTGACGCCTAAGCGTTCAGGCGCCGCCGAAGGCGTCGGCGAGGGCCGCCGCCCAACTCCCGTACAGATCGATGACAGTGGACGGCGCTGGCCATTCTCCGACCTGCAGTCGTTTGAGCGGTTCGCCGCCGCGCCGGCGCGCGTGGGTGCGCGACCAGTCGTAGGAGGACGGCGCAGCGCCGTAGCGCGCTCGCCATGCGCGCATCGCCTCGCGAACCCGTTCCCGTGTCCATTCGCGCGCAATCGCGCCGGGATGGCAGCGTTTGCAATACGCGTAGGCGTCGCCCTTGCCGTTCCGTGGCGCGGTAGGCGCCCCGCAACCGCGACACACTCCTCGGTAGCGCGCCTTGACCGCACGTGTCTTGGCGCCGGTTGGATCGTAGAGATACGTCTTGATGGTTGCCTCTGCGCGCCCCAGCCGACGAGCGATCTCTGCGATCGCCAGACCCTCCTGGTCGCGATAGTGGCGGGCGAGTTGCGCCGCCCGGCGCCGTTCCGCGACCCGGTCGAGCATCAGAACCCCAGGCCTAACGGACGTGCTGGACAGCCCAGTCGAGCGCAAAGAAGGGTCCGCCCGGGCTGGATCTCCCCTCGTGCCGCCGCGGCCGGCAGGTGACTCGAGAATTCGCGACCTCCCGCCTTGGCCACCCGTTCCCGGCTGAGCCCTTTGTTAGCATCGGTCGGGTCGTAGAAGTAGGCCTAGACGGTCGCCGGCGAGCGGCCCAGACGACCAGCGATCTGCGCGATCGATAGGCCCTCCGCCTCCCGGTAGTGCGTGGCCAGGGCAACGGCGCGGCGCAGCTCTACGACCCGAGGCCACACCGTCGCGGTCTGCGTGGTCGCGTAACCCTAGGTAGATGACGAGGTGGCTCGGATCCCGTCAAAAATTGGAAGGGAGCGAGCGGCCACCGGATCGACGGCGAGCAGGCAATCGCGAACACGGCGCGGCTGATCGCCGCTGGCGCGGCCCTGGGCCGACCCCTCCATGCGACGGCAGAGGCGGTCGCAATCGGCGTTCCCGCTGGCCGTGCCGCTCACTCCGATACATCCGGCTCCAGCGGTGCTCAGCCGATGGATCCTCGCGTCCGTATGGCCCCCGTTCGTGCGAAAACTATGCGTGCACGGCAAATGCGACACCGGTGGCCTGCGAGCCGGCGATCGCGCGCCAGCAACGACTGTGTGCGGTGAAGGATGGTCTGTGCGACGAGCCCTGCGTCCCGCGCACGGGAGCGAAGGCGGTTCCGCGCTCGCGATGCTCATGCCGGAAGCGGGCAGACTGCCAGCAACGATCAACCGGCTACCGTCGCTGTTCGACCCAACCGCGCTCATCGGTCAGGGGCGCCCCAGCGGCTGTCCCGGCCGCCGCCCGTCCGGCGAGCGATCCCGTTGGCGAGACCCGCCACGATCGCTACCCCACCGACGACCAGGACGAACCTCGAGGCTGAGGTGACGACGAGGGCAAACATGATCAGAGCGACGCCTAACCCGACGTAGATGAATGGGCCGTAGCGGCTGCGAGCGAGAAAGGACATGGTCAGCTCCTGGGTTCGAGGGTCCCGGGCGGCTCTCAGCGAGGAACAACCTGGGGGCGGCCGGTCAGGTGCGCGGGTGAGATTGCTCTTAGCCGCGGGTTGCTCGCCTTTGGCCGCCTGAGCACAGTGTGACGCTGCGTCGCGCTCTGAACAGCCGGACACCACGTGTCTTGGGTGGTACAGCTAGCCCTACCACGACGCACGCGCAAGGCTAAGCCCCGCCGATCGTTCACCCGCCGACGCGCGGACGTCGTCGTCAGAAGGCCGGAGATGATCGCTCGTGCCGTTGCCAGCCCTTGGCTGCTGGAGGTGCCACGTGTTCGCTTCGACCTGGCGCGCCGGCTCAGAGGCCGAGATCGCTCTGTTGCTCGGCCTTTGCGCTCGCTCCAGGCGCACGGTTGCTGCTCTGGCAACACACGGAAGAGTTCATTTGCGCACCCAGGACCCTCACGAGCCAGCCGACCACCGAGAAACCGCTGAGCCCGAGGACGCCAATGATCCGCTCAGACCAAAAGCAGGTCTCCCGCGCCAGCCGGGCTCGCATCCGTTCGTCGCCAAACTCGGGCTCAGCTGTCAGGGCCGCCGAACCAGATTCCGGGCGCCGCTGTTCGGTGAGCGTTGGTTGGCGGACGCTCGGATCAGTCGCCTCCTCGAGCGTTGAGGCCGCCGCCAGACCGTCCGCTAGTCCTTTCTGCGGACGCGCTCGGCATCGCCTCCGGACATCCTGATCGAAGGTTCTCGGCGTGCGCGGTCACGTCCGTGGGGTCTCCTCCGCGAGAACGAGATGCCGCTGCATAGGTTCCCACCTGAGGATGACGACAACAACACAGCTACCGCGCAGACTGCTGACACATCAATCACGTCTCCGATCGACGACAGTCATGCATTCACTCTCAACGTTGTTCGTTCGCCGGATCTGCGTGCTGGGCGTCACCGCGGCAATCGGCGTCTCGGCCGCGCCGGCGCACGCAACCGTCGTTCCATCAGCCGTCACGAATGATGCCGGCCCAACCCCCACGAGCACCACCAGCGACAGTCAGACCAGCCTCCTCCAGATGATGGCCGGGACGAACAACGACATCTCCGATCTGGCCTACCAGGTCCTGATGAACGCCACAAACGACCAGGGCAACGACCTTCAGGAGATCATGAACGAGATACAGGCACAGACCAAGGCAAAGGAGTTCTTGCGGAACTAGATGACGGTGATCGCCGCGCACTTGGCCAACAACCAGGCCCAGCAACAATCCTGAGTTTCAGCGACGGTGCCGTACGCCGCCGACCTGAACACCAGAATGGCAATCCTTCGGAACCTGTTGGTCAGCCGGGGCTTAAACGAAGGGACGACGGGCTGGCTTGGCGCGATGCGTTGACTAGGGAGGAACATTAGCGGCGCCGACGCCGCACGACTGTCCGGACACGGTAGCGATCGCGCGCGGACCCTCCACGCGGCTGTCGGCCGTGTGCCGTTGCAGTTGACGTTGGTACGTGAGACGCCGCGCAACCTACGGTAGGTAGGCGTGAGGGATCCGCGCCGGACAGCCGCCATCCGGGCGGTCGTCGCAATTGAGCGCGATGGCGGAGGCCCGGTAGGGATGCGTTGCTGGCAGCCAACAGGGCTGATCACCCATCTGGCCGAACGCGCACATCCATCCGCGATAGCTGAAATACGAGTCGGAGTTGTCGGTACCGACGTGCGCCGAGGCGCGTAGGTGCATCACGGCGGTCAACACCGCCTTGGCGTGGCGTCGGCGAGCCTGCCCCGTCGTTGCGTCGCGTCGAGCAGCTCGTTGCGGACATGCGCGACGCTGGGCTCGCTGTGCGCGTCGGCGTGCACGGGGATCTTTCCATACTATCGCCGGGGGTTGATCTCGCCGGCTACCGGATCATCCAGGAGGCGCTCACCAACGCGTTGAAGCACGCCTCCGGCGCACGGGTCGAAGCAGCCATCACCTGTTCGGAGAAGACACTGGTGATCGAGGTGATCGACGACGGAGGAGCGAGCGCGAGCACGGCCGACAACCACGCCGGTAATGGCCTGGTCGGCATGCGTGAACGCGCGACTCTTTACGGCGGCGAGATGGTCGCCGGACCGACGCCCGACGGTGGGTTCGCGGTCCGCGCCCGCATACCCCTCGAGGTCGCCTGATGGCGATCCGCGTGCTGCTAGCCGACGACCAGGCGATGGTCAGGACGGGCTTCGCGATGATCCTCGACGCACAGCCTGACATCGAGATCGCCGGAGAGGGTGAGGACGGCGAGCGCGCCATCGCAGAAGCGAAGCGCCTACAACCCGACGTGATCGTGATGGACATCCGGATGCCGAAGCTCGATGGTGTGGAGGCCACCCGCGCCATCCTCGTTCAAGCTAAGGACGCCGCGCGTGTGCTCGTCGTTACGACGTTCGACGTTGACCAATACGTGTTCGATGCGTTGCGCGCCGGCGCCAGCGGATTCCTGCTCAAGAACGCGCCACCCGAAGAGCTCGTGCGCGCGGTACGCGTCGTGGCCGCCGGTGACTCATTGCTCGCGCCGCAGGTCACGAGACGCCTGATCGAGGCTTTCTGTCTCCAGCCAGCACCCCGCCCTTCGCCACCACAGCTGGAAGAGCTCACGGCACGCGAGCGAGAGGTGCTCGAGCTCGTCGCCCGCGGACTATCCAACACTGAAATCGCCGATCATCTCGTAGTCACCCACGGCACCGTCAAGACGCACGTCGGGCGAATCCTCATGAAGCTCGACCTCCGCGATCGCATCCAAGCCGTCGTATTTGCCTACGAGACCGGGCTCATAAAACCCGGTCAGACCACCGTCAGCCGTCCGCCCTAACCGACCTCGCGCAAAGATGTCATGTCCCGGGAGGCGTGACCCCGGCGGTGAAGGTGGCCGGCCCTCCACGTCGAACGGCGCTGTAGGCGCGCGCGGATAGCGGCCGCGCGGCCGGCCAATCGAAGAGGAGGTACCGACCGTGGTCCACGGTATGCGAAGCCCTGCCCGCTTGGCGGAGCGCGTCGGTGTGGTCAGCGAAGCGGGTGTGCTGGACCGGGTGGTGATCGCGTGACGATCGTGATGGGACTTGATCAGCATCGGGCGCAGATCTCGGCGGAGTGGATCGACACGATGACCGCGGAGGTCTCTCGTGCCCGGATCGTGCCGGCGGACCGTGCCGGGGTCCGCGCGTTCCTTGAGCCGTTCCGGGGCGAGGGTTTGGAGGTCGCGCTGGAAGCAACGACCGGCTGGCGGTTCGTGGTCGAGGAGCTCGAGCGAGCCGGTGCCGACGTGCACCTCGCTGAGCCAGCCGAGGCCAGCGCGTTGAAAGGCAAGAAGCAGCGGGCGAAGACCGACTGGGCCGACGCCCGGCATCTCCGCGAGCTGTTGCTGATCGGTCGGCTGCCAGAGTCGTGGATCCCACCGGCCCACATCCTCGATCTCGGCGCCCGGGTCCGCACCCGGCATCTGCTCTCCCATCAACGGACGGAGTGGCAGCAGCGGATGCATTCGGTTCTCTATCACCACGGGTTTCCGCAGCGCAGCAATCTGCTCTCGGCCGCCAACCGCGAGTGGATCACGGACGGCCGCGCCGTTCTCGCCCGCCGAGCACGCGGCTCAGAACGCGATGGATGATCCCGACGAGATCGAGCGTTTCCACGACCGCTGCAGCGACCTCATGCGCGAGCTCCTGGGCGCGCTGGCCGCCGCGCCTGATCACCCACGCGCGTTCCCGGAGATCGAAGACGCGCTCGCCTGGCCGCGCCGGCGAATCGCCAGCGTGCTCGGCGGCGTCTGGCACCTCCGCAGCACTGAGTTCGGTGGCCGTCGTCCCTATCGCTTCCTCGACGACAACCGATCGAACTCCGGTCGCTGGGAGATGTGGATGGACAGCACCCAGGCGCAGGCCGTGCGCGCAGCGCAACAACGATAACCCGGCCTCAGCGGAGGCTCCCGTCCTTCGTCTGCGGCGGACGCACGTTCGGTCAGCATTGGGTGGCGGACGCTCTGATCAATGGCCTTCTTGAGCATTCAGTCCGTCGTCAGACCGTCCGCTGGTGGATGGGATCTGTGACGGTTGCCTTCTGCCCCACGCGAGGAGAGACAGGGTGACCGGGATGCGCGCTTACAGGAATACGGGACCGCAAGGGTGGTTTGACCTCTCGTGCGGGCTTGTGGTGCGTCCGGTCTCTTCGAGGGGGCGCTGCTCGCCAACAAGACGCGCTCCGGCTACCCGACACCGGGTGAATTGACGCCACCGGCCAGCGGGTTCGCGTTACTCTCGTCTGGGCCATGGATGTGGGGTTCTCGCTCAGGTGGGCAATTGCTAGCTTGGTGCTCGCGCTGGGCCCCCTGGTGCTGGTCTCGACCGCTGCTGCCAATTCGGATCGGCCGCTGGTGCTCGACGCCTACTCGCCTACGCACCAGATGTTTACCCCGCCGGTTTCGAGCCGGTCGAAGCTGGCACGTGACCGCCTGTATGTCGCCACCGTACGGGGCTCGGTCAGCTTTTATGAGTCCGTCGATTACGTCGCCATCCAGGCCCCCTGGCACGTCATCTGCGGAGCGCCCGACCGAGCGCCGATGTTTAGCTCCGCCGGCGGGTCAGGGCAGGTCGGCACCGACGCAGAGTTCATCTTCGCGCTGCCCTTGGTCGGCCGCTCGTGTGCTAACGCGAGGCTCCCGCGGCCCTACACGAACTTCCAGGCAAACCTCGGGCAGGGTTGGGAGCATCCGAGCGTGCTGAGCCGTCAGACTCTGGTAAGGCCGAGCCGGTCCCATACGTACCAGTTCGCCCTCAGCGGCGCTGGCCAGCCGGTCTCGTTCCGCCTGATCGACACCGACACCCGCGACGACTACGGCAGCTTCCGCATCTACCTCCGCACCGCCGTGGCCGAAGACTGCTCAGGCCACGGGTATCAGGCGTTCGGCCTCACCCCCATGGCTTGTCTGACGGCGACGGCCAACGGTCCCGCGCCCCCACGCCTGCCGGCCGTCCCGAAGCTCCTCGCTATCGATCAGACGCCTGTGGCCAGAGTGCTCCGCAGCTCTGACGTGCCCGCCGTCAATCAGGAGGTTCCCTCTGGAGCGCTTACGGCGTCGCAGTTCGCGACCCTTGACAACTCCGGCCGCTCGGCTGCCATCACGGAGACCAGGCTCCTTCGGAGCGCCGGGTTCCGCTCGGCTGCGATCAGCCAGTTCGCGGCGTCGGGACTACCCAGTTTCAAGTCCACGGCTGTGAAGCTGAGCTCCACCCAGAAGGCGCTGGCCGCGCTCCAGGAAGAAGTCGCCCTGGCCCCACGCGCCCAGGCGCCCGCGGGCGCGACGGTTGCCGTCGACCCCGACGCTAATTTTGCACACGGCTATATCGTCACGTTCACGCCGAAAGCCGGGGACCTGGGCGGGCTCGAGCTGCTGGCCGGCGCCGGGGACTACCTCTATACCTTGCGAGTGGTGGCGAAGCCTGACACGATCTCGCGCCCGGCCGAGGAGCAGCTTTTACGCACGCTCCTCGCACGGCGCTAACCGCAGGACAGGGCCCCCGCTCGTCGCCAGATCCGCGTCTCGGTCGTGTACGCAAGAGGTTGGCAACTGCGACGCGGTCTC